>Ga0154322_108_pt1 | contig 3002 bp, 4 predicted proteins | sample RifGroA2_FD_115850 | JGI IMG/M metagenome (GOLD analysis project Ga0154322, IMG submission 115850) | Bdellovibrionales bacterium GWA2_49_15 | reverse complement strand
GGTGCGGCTACGGTGTTGCTATTAACCGGTTTGGCGACATGGTGGATGCTGGGCAGACATCAGACCGAAAACGGGGCGCAGATGGCCGAAAACAGCTCCCCAGTTAATGCGTCCGCTGACAAGGTTGCCCAGAATGCGCCGGGCGAAGGTGGATCGGGAGCACCGGCAGGGGTTAAAGTTACAACTGGATTGGCGGCGGATAGCACACCAATGGATATCAAGCCTGCACCAATAGCGCCGCCTGCGCTGCTAGCAAGTGCCAGCCCGGCAACCGATAAGTCAAGCCTGTTCGAACAACGGCTGGCAGCGGGCAAACAATTGCTCGAACAGACCACTTCGACAAGCTCAGGACAGGCAAAAGCTGTCGCCAGCATTCAACTGTTCTACAACGATGAAATCCAGAAAGCGCGCGTCGAAAATTTCCTCAGGCGCGCCAATGGATTGGGCAAACTTTCCGAAATTTATCTGCTGCCCGCCAAGTTTGGCAGCAAGGACGGCTTGCGCGTACTTTACGGTGCGTACCCATCGGTCGATGCGGCACAAAACGCGGTCAAGGAATTGCCAAAGCGCTATCAGGAAGCCTTCACCATATCCATCCATACCTTCTAAATTCCAATTGATCTGCCGGGCGCAGCACCCTGCGAATTGCTGTGCATTTAACAGAATAAACCTCTGTTTGTTTTGTAAAAAGCAATCATCCGGCAAGAATAGCCGCTATTTCTTTCCGCCATGCAGTTTGTCAGCTTACGGTCTTTCCGGCATAATTCACTTTGCCGTTCAGACCAATGGGAGAGCGTGTCACCCAGCTCCGTTTCACTGACTGGGGCACCGCCGAAGGCGCAACACCCGCAACCGCTCAGGCTCAAGGACCATTGGCGCAGGCAAATCTGGAGAGTGCCGATTACATGAAACTCGCGCAGCGAGCCTTTATCTCCCTCGCCCATTTATGGGAGAGGGATGGGGAGAGGGGTAGTTGGCCACCGAAGGGGCACACAACGCAGGTTGTAATCTCTCAGGTATCAGGGACAGATGGGGCGCAGCACGAAGCCGTGCTGCGCCTTTTTCATTTTAGCTGCGGCTTACCTAGAGGTAGCCTGCACAAAAACTTTGTTTTCAGAAAGCCAATATGACGTTAAAGCAAACTTCGCTGAACCAAACACACCGCGCCATGGGTGCAAAAATGGTCGATTTCGGCGGCTGGGACATGCCGGTGAATTATGGTTCGCAAATCGACGAACATCACCAGGTGCGCAATGACTGCGGCCTGTTCGATGTGTCGCATATGCGCGTGGTGGACATCAAGGGCAAGGGGGTGCGCGACTTCCTGCGCTATCTGCTGGCGAACAATGTGGACAAGCTCACCACGCCCGGCAAGGCGCTCTATTCCTGTATGCTGCTGGAAAACGGCGGGGTGATCGATGACCTGATCGTGTATTTCATGGAGGAGCAGTGGTTCCGCATCGTGGTGAATGCGGGCACCGCAGACAAGGACATCGCGTGGATGCGGCAGCAGGCCGCCGAGCACGCGAAGGCGCACCCCGAATGCTACGCACTTGGCGAAGATGGCACCGAAGCCGAAAGTTGCGCGGAAAGCGAAGCGCTGGCTCCTGAGGAAGCAGTCAAGAGAATACCGAATGCCTATCTGTTTGGCGACATGAGCCAAGAAGAGGCCGCAGCTCTCATATTTAATAAACAGGACGGAGAATCCGCGGAAAAACCGCCACTGGATATCGCCGACCATCCCGAGCTGTCGATCATTGCGGTGCAGGGCCCGAACGCCAAGGAAAAGCTGTGGGCGGCAATGCCCGGCAGCCAGCAACTGACCGAAAAACTTGCGCCTTTCAGCGCCGTCGTAGTGGGCACGATGTTCATTGCGCGCACCGGCTATACCGGCGAAGACGGTTTCGAAGTAATGCTTCCCGCCATCGCAGCACCTTACTTCTGGAATTCCCTTGTGTCGCAAGGTGCAGAACCGTGCGGGCTAGGCGCGCGCGATACCTTGCGCCTCGAGGCAGGCATGAATCTGTATGGGCAGGATATGGATGAAAACGTGAGCCCGCTGGAATCCGGCCTGGCATGGACGGTAGACTTAAACAGCGAGCGCGACTTCATTGGCAAGGCCGCGCTGCTCGCCAATCCGCCGACGCGCAAGCTGGTCGGGCTGGTATTGCAGGATCGCGGCGTGCTGCGCGGCCACCAGAAGGTGCATACCGCGCATGGCGAAGGCGAGATCACCAGCGGCAGTTTTTCGCCCACCCTGAACCAGTCGATTGCGCTGGCGCGCGTGCCGAAAGAAGTGCAAATCGGCGACCAGGTGGAAGTGTCGATCCGCGATAAAATGCTGGCGGCGAAAGTAGTGAAATACCCGTTCGCACGCAATGGTAAAAGCAGTTTGGAGACGTAAGTTAAAAACCGCGCAGCGACAACATCAACTAACAACTTACGTCTAATAACTTACGACTAATAGGAGATTCACAAATGAGCAACCCAGCAAATTTAAAATACACCGCCTCCCACGAATGGGTCAGGAGTGAAGCCGACGGCACCGTCAGCATCGGCATCACCCAGCACGCTCAGGAATTGCTGGGCGACATGGTGTTCGTCGAAAATCCGGCGATCGGCCGCAAGCTCAAGGCTAAGGAAGAATGCGCGGTAGTGGAATCGGTGAAGGCCGCAGCGGACGTGTATGCGCCGGTTGCCGGTGAAGTCATTGCAGTGAACGGCGAACTGGACAGCGCACCGGAAGCCATCAATACCGACCCTTACGCCGCATGGATGTTCAGAATGAAGCCGGATAATGCGGCGGACGTGGCCGCACTGATGGATGCGGCGGCGTATCAGGCCGTCGTAGATAGCGAAGCCCACTAAAACATTGATTGACCTACTGCGCGGTCGGACTGCGGCGTTGCGTGCTCGCTCACTCCTCACCTACCAGTATGGTATGTCTCGTCGTTCGCTGTGCGGCGCCTTGCATTCCGACCGCTCGCGACGGTCACTCAACG
>Ga0154322_112_pt1 | contig 5039 bp, 8 predicted proteins | sample RifGroA2_FD_115850 | JGI IMG/M metagenome (GOLD analysis project Ga0154322, IMG submission 115850) | Bdellovibrionales bacterium GWA2_49_15 | reverse complement strand
CGGGCTTTCGGTCTTGGGCTTTGCTGAAATTGCCAGAAGTCTTGGCAAAGTGATTTTGGGAGACATTGCATACTCGGCCTATGACACCTACAAAACGATTTCACCGTCAGGCAAGAAAGACCTTGGCAAGATGGCCATCTATATTGACGAGCTTTCAGCCGTGATTACAGATGAGTTCATCGAAATTCTAAATAAGGTTCGTGGGGCAAAAATGGAGCTGACCTTTGCTTTTCAGTCTCCAAGCGACATCGCGAAACACGATGCCGACTTGTGTGTTCAGGTTTTGGAGAACACGGCCAATTGGTTTGTCTTAAAGCAAAGAATCAAGTCAGGTGCTCAAATGTTTTCTGACTCGATTGGAACAATTGAGGCCAAGAAGCAAACTGTCAGGGTTCAGGATGGCGAAGAGCAGGCGCAAGGATCGCAACGAGTGGTGGAGGAGCTTATTGTTCATTCCAACATTATCAAAAATTTAAATGTGGGCCAATGCGTATTACTTCGTCACTACCCCACCAAAATTGATCTGCTCAACCTTAAGTATATCGACCCTGAAATTCTTCAGGAAAATGTCAAAGCAATAAAAAAGGAGGTGGCAACCAAAATTAAAAATGAGACTCAACCGGAATTTAAACGGAAGACACTGGTTTAAAGGAGGTGCGATGCAAACGGAATTTGTCCCCGAGGGGCCTTATGAAGACATTATTAACTTGCTTGGACAGTGGAAGGTTTTGGACATGAAAAGTTTATCGGAGCTAAACAACTATCAACTTGGTTATCACAACCTTCTTAAAAAGGTCAGAAAATTGGAACATGAGGGAATGGTCAAAGGCGTGTCATTGGGGGGAAAGAACAAACACATTTTCCTGACCCAGAAAGGTTTTACCCTGACGAGCTACGACCAAAGCTATCCGATTGCCGATGAAAATATCGCCCATGATTTGGTTGTCGGAACGGTGCTCCGAACGTTTTGCAAGTTCCCTGGATTTTATAATGGCAAAATGTTTCACCAGATTTCTGATGGTGAGATTTTTCCTGATGCGGCCATAACAGGAACTCGTGACAATGAAAACTTTCAGCTCGCCATCGAGGTAGAACTTACGCAGAAATCCCAAAATCGAATCAAGGAGAAATTTCGGCGCTACGCCAAGGGCAATGCTTTTCATTACGTCCTTTTTATCACCAACAAGGAAACATTGTTCAAAACGTATTGCCGATTTTTAGCTGAAATGAACGTCGAAGTTCAAAAGGCCGTCATTCTTCTTTTCGACAAGGAGCTTTCAATTTCCAAATTCAACCATCGGAAATCGAGGTGCCTCTACATGGGAGAAGAGAAAAGTTTTCGGGATTTGTTTGGAGTGTAAAAGTCAAATGAGGGTTAAACGTGGTTAACGAAAAATTCGCCCCTGCCCATTTCTTCCATGAAGTCGGGCAATTGCGTCCGCTACTTTTGACCTCCCCCTCTCTACGAGTAGATAGGAGGAGGTCAAAAATAGCTACCTTAATGCCAAGTGGAGAGGAAAGGGCAGGGGCGAAGATAAGAGAAGGAGGAAGATGGAATGAGTGAAGTATTAAAAATTAAAAATGAAGAAGGGGATCGGGGAAAAACCGAAGAGGGCACAAAAAAACGGGGCAGGAAACCAAAAAACTTTAAGGAGGTGTACCGAATAAATCGTGAACAGACCAAGTTTTTTGTGGACCTGACCAAGGAAAAAGAAAACCTTGATAAAGTATTTCAATTGCTGGAGTCGGCGAATCAAAAACCCTATGGCAAAGAAATTCTATTCAAGGACTTGGCGCTTTTTGCCATCGACAAGGTGTCGGCCAAAGACATTGAGAAGCTACAAGAAGGCAGTCTCACCGAGATGGAAAAGGTTGATAGGGCCTTGGATGAATTCAATAAGAAGAACGGGACAAATTTAGGTCTTGGTGAATTTTTAGTGAAGAAGCTCAGCATTTCTTAATCAGACAGGAGAAATATTTTATGGAAAGGCCAATGGAAGTATTTGTGGGAAGACTTGGAAAAAATCCAGAGCTGCGGTACACGCCAAAGCAGACAGCGGTTTGCTCAATTTCGCTTGCTGTAGATAAAGAAGGGCAGGAGGCCGCTGATTGGAAGCGCGTGGTAGTGTGGGGAAGGCAGGCCGAGATTTGTAGTGTCCAGCTCAAAAAGGGCTCGGAGCTTTTTGTGCAGGGCCGTAAGGAATTGAAAACATTTCAGACGAAAGATGGCGAAACCAAAACGATTGAAGAAATTAACGCCAAGCTTGTTGGGTTTTCAAATCTTTAGTTTTCCAGGAGAGCATTGATGGAAAATACTACCGACAGAATAACTGACATCCCGAGAGAAAATGACTACACTCAGGGAGAGCATTTCGGTGCTCATTTGCTCTTTTACAACTTAAAATGGTTAACTACAGATGAGGCGGCCATCTTTCTTAGAAAGTCGTCCCATGCTCTTCGGCAAATGACCTACAAAGGGAAAATTCGTCCGAGGAAATTTGGGGGCAGACTTTATTTTAAGAAAGCTGAACTGGACCAGCTCGTTGATGCGTCTTTTTACTAGGAGGTATCAATGGCTGTAATCGAGTATCAGAAAAACGGTAAGAAAGTTTTTAAGGTGTACGTCCAATTTCGTGGCAAGACAATTAAGCGGATTCGTCTGCAAAAAGTCCTCTACGATATTGAGTCCCTGGCCGTCGCTAGACGAGAAGAGAGACGCTTAATTAAAGAGCTTGCAGAAAAGCTGGCAAAGCTTGAGGGCAAAGGACTGCTTTGGTCAGAGGTGATCGACCGTTGGGAAAATGCGGGTTACTGCAATCTGCTTGGTTCAAGGCTTAATCGCTTTACCATTGCAGATCATGTGAACCGCCTCAAGCGATACACCAAACCCTGGCTTCCTTTGACAACCTCGGACCTCAATAAAGCCGATGGACGCCGAATTCTTGCTTACGCCGAATCCATAGGCGCATCGACTACATTACTGAATAAGATCAAAACTTCCATCAACCTCATTTATAACTGGGGCGTTGAGGAGGGGATCATTCAGGGGCCAGGTATGATAGGCAAAAGCCCGATCTATGGCCTTGGAGTTGGTGGCAAAGAAGAAAAGCTAAAACCGATTCTCACGATAGATGAGGTTAGAAAATTTCTTCTTGAGGCAAAAATTCACAAGCACCCGTGGTATCCGATCTGGGCCTTCGCTGTTACAACTGGAATGAGGAGTGGCGAGTTGATGGCGCTCGAATGGGGAGATATTGACGAAGAAAACGGAATTATCCGTGTTTCAAAATCGTTTAATAAACGATTGAAAATTACCAAGTGTCCCAAAAACGGCACTTGGCGAAACGTCGATATTAATTCCCAACTTGCAAACTTAATTCGTAGTTTGCGGCAAGAGCGCAGAAACGAAACCTATGTCCTTCCCACTTTTTCAGAATGGAAAAATGGTCAGGCCGGTATCGTTTTAAGGATGTTTCTTGAGCGAATTGGGATAAACAAACCTGTTGTCTTCCATACGCTCAGAGCATGTTTTGCTACTCATCTTTTATCCACAGGGGTTGAACCCTTGAAGGTGATGAGGATGGGCGGTTGGAGCGACCTGAAGACATTTCAGATTTACCTCAGACTCTCTGGGGTGGATGTGAAGGGTGTGGCCGAGAATTTGGATGTGCTGCCAGCACATGATGTGAGCGATAACGTTGTTTCGCTGTTTTGATAGGTATAAGTAGAAGGGTCTGCTGGCTTCAGCAGGCCCTTCTTTTAACTTGCTGATTTTGCGGTGAAGAATAGGAGCTAATATGTTGAAATTATATGTCGATATTGACAATGTGTACACAATTGAGTACCATCATGCGTATCAGGAGACAAATATGGCTGAATCCACAACCACACGCAGTTTCAGAGAGAATCTCAAGCACTTTTTCGATCTTGCTAAAGAGAACCCCATTGCAATAAATCGCGGGGCCGAAAGGTTTGTTCTTTTGAGTGAGAATGAGTTTGTGAAGATGAAGGAAGAAGTCATGAATCTCCAAAAGAGTTTGATCTCAACTTTGCAACACCTGAGTGGGCAAAGTGGTCCCGAGGTTGAACTCGATGTGGAAGAAGAACACGACCAACTTCTTCAAGAATATATTACCAAGTATGAACACTTGAAAGGTAAAAAAACGAAGGTCGGGTAAATGGCTGTAAAACTTATTCCTTCAACTAATTATATTAATGATCGTGCCAAGATTATGGACGACATTATTAAATATGCTCTTAAGACCAATGACAATGCGATTCCCATCTTGAGTTTCTTTAGAAGGGAAGAGCGTGATTTGCAGAGAAGGATTAAGACAAGTCCTCTGAGCGCCGGAGTTGATTTCCCGAGGCCAGCGAAGAAAGGTACAACTCGAACCGGCCAATATGTAATCTTGTACACATATCTTCCGCCAGATGCTCCAACCAACCAAGATGTGACGAGAGTGAATCTTGATTCAATTATGCCGACAGCCTCAGGGACATTTAACAAACTTGTAACCAATTTAGAACAGGCCAAACTTGAAGAATAAAATTGCGGTTCTATCAGCTTTGCCGTCATAAAACTTTCTATTTTTTCTAAAGTCGATCCATCCTATTACTCAATTCACTTCAAATGTACTTCAGACCTTCCTGAGCAAATGTGTGCAAGGTGTAGCTGAGAATTTTGCTGTGATGCCAGCAAATGAATTACTTAGTATAGATTGAATAAAAAATTAAACTTTGCTTTGACGATGCCGAAAAAAGCGCTACCAATAAAATGATCATGAGGAGCTTTTAATGGCTTTGGCATCTCCAACGCACTACAAATACAGTCAACTAGTAAACGAAATTGAAAGTGGGCAAATTAAAATTCCTCAGTTTCAAAGAGACTTTGTATGGGATGTAAAAGCTTCCGCAAAGCTGCTCGACAGTATCTTTAAAAATTATCCGATTGGGACTGATCTTCCCTTAATAAATCGGACAGTGTATTAAGCGCACAACCTCAACGGAGGGGATGCGTTATGAGACAGAAAAACAAA
>Ga0154322_127_pt3 | contig 6503 bp, 5 predicted proteins | sample RifGroA2_FD_115850 | JGI IMG/M metagenome (GOLD analysis project Ga0154322, IMG submission 115850) | Bdellovibrionales bacterium GWA2_49_15 | reverse complement strand
TCCAAAAATCGCCAAGCGTCTCTTCAAATACCCCTGCGGCATCTTCAATAAACTCATCTTCATCTGCCACAAGAAGTTCATTGCCTTCAGCCCATCCACCAATTTTTAAATCTGAATATGCTTTTTTTTCATTACTATCAAAACTGTCAGAATTGAATTCCCCCACCAAAGAATATATCGACACAAAATCATACGAAAGTGAAAAACGATAATTTGGAATAAAAATGCCACTGTTCCCTCTACGCCCTCGACCTTTAATATTTGTCAGATTTCCTAAGGTGCTTACAATCTCATCACGGGCTAAATCTGGAATACATATGATGCCGGTTTGTTTATCTATGTTAATGAACATTAAAGCTTGCATCCAACTGAGCAGAGCTTTGGAATAGGCTTGCCAGGTCTCACGACTGGCCTCAACAAACGGAAATTCCATTTCTAAAATTTCAGGAACTGAATCCAAAGAAATTGATTTCCCTTGGGATAGTAGATTGAGAATGCATGATACAGCTTCATTTTTTGCTATTTCACGTCTTAAATGATCGCCTAGCCGACCTTGCTTGATCACATCTAAAACAATCTGAGGGATCTTCCATCCAGCTTCGGTTGTTTCGACAAGATTAAGTGTTTTCCATTCTCGCACTATATTGAAAGCTGTGCCTTTTGTCGTACTTGCTTCTTTCTGCACTAAGTCCGCATCGAATTTTGCATGTGTGTAAATTTTTAAAAAATTTCGGATGACGGTGTAAGCAGATAATCGGTAAAGGGTTTTTTGCTTAAATTGTGGTAATTTACGAAAAAGTACAAACTCTTTGAGTACGTCATTATATGTGTCATAAGTGGACCCCGAAAGCCGAATTAATCTTGTTTTGGTAAGATGATCAAGCATTTGCTTCAAGAGAGGGTCTTCATCAAAAACTTTATGTAATTGATGATAATTTGCAGGCAAATTCTGAATAATTCTTGATAAATAATCTAACTGGACTTCATCAAGTCCCGCTAGCTCCTCGTTAAAAAGATCATCCAGCTTTAAACCTGTAGCTATTAGATCGCTTTGGGAAATTCCTACATTAAGTTGATTCAAAATATGGGCCATAGTTCTTTTAATCAACCATGGAAAGCCTTGAGAGAACTCAATCACGTAGGAAAGAACTTCTTGGTCGATACTGCTGCCCCAGGCATCAATAATTTTCTTTACGAGTAATACTGTTTCTGCTTTATCAAAATCCTTTAACGTAAAACTTTTTGAATTAGCATTGATTTTATCGAGCGAAATTTCAGTTTCATCATAAGTTGTGAGTTGGTCATTCTTTCTTGCTATGATAGTTACGATCTTCTGGGAGTAATTGGACAATAAAGAAAAAAGACTTTCATATGCATCAAAAATCTCTTTCCGGCTGAAGGTAGACTCAAATTGATCCACAAAAAAGAGAGCTTTGCTAGTCAGTGAATTTGAAAATATTCTAATTTGCTCATTCACTTCTCTGAAATCTTTTGCAATATCCCTGGCCCCCGTGAATCTTTGAATCAGTATAAAGATGTCTAGGGTCGCTTTGATATCCCTTGAATCATGAAGCTCAACTTTATTTCGCTTTTTTTCGTATCTATCAGCAAGCAACGCCAATAGTGAACTTTTGCCTACTCCCGAACGACTCTTTATTTGGAGGAGTGATGCGTTGTTGTTTGCAATTTCTAATTCTATTTGTTTAATCGTCTCAGCACGACCAACAAAGAATTTTGGGGATGCAGGAAGCTTATAATCTGTCCAATCTGCACTTAGTTGCAAGCCAAATTCAATTACTCTGCCTTCGACTTGAGAAGATTTAAAGTTTGTACTTATTTCTTCCAATTCTTGTAGTTCGGCAACATGCTCACGAATATTTTTTAGAAATGCAGCCTCCGTTACGGCGATGCCTTTTTCATTAAATATTATGAAACTATTAGGCGTTCCACTCCGATCAGATCTACAGATGAGTACCTTAAATATACCCGAGTCTGTCACCAGCAGATAATTTATGACGTTAATATATCCTTTAGGGATGCTTTTTTCTAAAGTTTCTGTTTTTGGCAGCGCCAACTTTTCATTTATCAGAATAAAGAGTTTATTTCCGCAGTATTGCTTTATGTTAATGTTTCCTAAGCTGATAAAGTAATCCTCAGCTTCAGGTGAAAAAGACGAGGTTGACATAAATAGGCCATGAACTTTTTTTTCGTGAAGACCCAATGGAAATAACTTCCCAACAAATGCTGCCACATCTTTACCTGGAATCGTATTGTCATGTGCCTTCGCTTCAGCAACCAGCACTTCATTAGTTATTTGGTTTTTACCTTCAATATCGTACTCAAGGCTATTTTTTTTCCTACGTACATTTACTTGATATCCAAGTTTCTCAAACAATGTCTTGAGCAATTCTTCAAATAATAATCCTTTGAAATATCGGTAGTTAATATCCGTTTGCTCTTTATGAAAAAATAGAAACATGATCGCTGGCCTTATAAATTAAAATTTGCATAGCGTAGGGTGAGAGATTATCAACTTCAGCCCCCACCAGACCCATCGCCGCCCGAGAGGACAGACAAGACTCGGTGAAGATCGGCTTCAAGAATTTTCTTTGCCCACAAAGATTTGTCGGCCTTCTCAATTAAAATCTTGCCGATTTCATCAGAGTAAATTCTCGCGCCAGAAGTAAGTTCGACAGAAACGACTTGGTTGTTTGAATCAACTACGATATCGCTGATATTTTTCTTGAGGATTATTTGATTACCTTCGGCAATAACGCCGATAATCTTGCCATCGCCGGCCCAGGCTGAAGTGCCAGCAGACAGGAGAGCAATAAATATTACTTTAAACAGATTTCTCATTGCCAATTGCCTCCCTTTTCCTCGCCTTCAGCGGATGTGAATGTATCACAGAATGCGACTGAAAAAACAGGTGTGCTTCCACGAAATTCCTCATCTCTCATAACGGCCATGCAGTCTGCATGAAATTGCTGATGAAGGCCTTGTAAACGGGCAAGGCCCTTTGTATTTAATCCATCACTTAAGCTATGGGCATAGTTGCGATTCATTCCCACATGTTCGGGGCGATAAAAGCGCATATAGGTTCCAAGATGGAGCTTGATACTCTCAAAAGAGCGAACCAAAATGCGATCGTCTTTCTTCGTATAGTGACCATCTAACTCATCAATAAGATTAAGCTCGACCAATTTCTTCATGGCTTCCAGTCCCACGCTGCCAAGGGCATCTACGACTTGCCACTTCTCACAGCCATTTTTAATCGAGGCCATGAGGTAACAAACAAATACATCGCGATCCTGAAGTAAGGTTTCAAGCTCATCATCGGCGAAATTGGCATTCTTTTCAGTGGATGCCACAGCAATAATACTCTTTAAGGTCTTGCCCACCTTTTCATCGAAGGATTTGATTGCATCATCCAAAAGCCTTAAATTCCCTGAACTTATGATGAGCTTCAAGAGGGTCGCGAGTTGTGGCTTTTGTGTTCCATTATAGAGTCGATTCAAGGTCGGGCGAGGTATCGTTATTTTCTCGGCAATCTGCGCTTGGCTTGCTTTCGGGTACTTTGTCTTTAGGTCAGATAGGCACTTTTTAAGTACCTCTTCCCAATGACTAGCTATGCTGGGTGTATGGCCATCAGTCATCTTAAGTTCTCCGAAACAATCTTTGCGGTACGTCATGTAGCAATCGAAGAATGCTTTGGCAAATTTATTTTTACAAGAGGCGTTAAAACGCTGAGCGGGCATTCAGTTTTGCCTCAGTTTTATCCATTCTGCTCATAATGGGCACTTTTGAGACGAATTTTTTGAATTCTGTTGTCTCATGAGACGCTGTTTGTGTCTCACGGCGATCAGAGGCTATCCAGATAGAAACTCCTTAAGGCAGTTTACGAACACAAAAAATTCGTGGCCCAAAACAAAGGAGCTGGCCTTATGAAAATTTTAACCATCGGGTGCGTAGTCGTTTTACTTATTTCATGCTCGTTCAAATCCCGACAAGGCGGAAACGATCCGGTCGGCGGTGATAGTGGTGGGGGCGGAAGGATCGCCTCCCTTTCTTTTGGATTTCAGCAAAACGGTGACATGGGTGGTGGCCTGGTGAAAACGCCAATTTGAATTTTGCCGCGAAGGCCTGAAAAAATGAGTTGATGGCGACGAAAAAAACTTTTGACCGATAATTGGAGACTTTATGGAAACATCTGCTTTAGACCTCTCAAAAATGAACAATCAACTTGCTCGCACTGAGCTTTTTGAGATTTGCGAAAACATAATACGCAAAGATTTGGAAATCTTTCACATTAGAGACTGTATGGCCCGAATATTTGGGGAAGTTGATTTTTTCTCGGAGGCCCATGATGAATTTTCAAGCGTTAATTTTGCTTTGAACCTGGCATTTGGGAAGAGCGTTTTAGAATTAGACGAAAGAATTGTTGTTCTAATGGAAGACATTATTGTGAATGCGGCCTTCTTTTATAGAAGAGGGAAAATTCAAAGTCACTCAGATGCATATTATGCCCTGACAGCACAAAAAATCACTTCGATCATTTTCGCTGCCGCCCATGAGCGCCATCCAGCTTTAGCACTTTCAAAATGCATACAGCTCTTTCACAAAAACTTTCCTGGTCTCGAAGTTCCCTTTGTGACCAACCTCTATCGCAATTTCATGCAAGAGCTTAAAAAAGACGGACATGCCTCTAATCTCATGGAAGAACGATGCCTTTGTGGTGATGGTACTACGGGCGGGGGCGGATGAACGAAACGAATAAGAAATATCTTTAGTAAAAAATAAAAAGGCCCTCAAGATACGTCGCAAAACTCACCTTGAAGGCCAAACAAAACAATAGGCATTGCTACCATTGCTTCGTTCTTTTTTTAATCCAAAAAAGAGATTCAAGCAAGGTTCAAAGCAGTGCCTCAAAAAAACGGAGGTAACTGTGAAGATTTTACTGTGTCTTTTATTGGTCTTAGGCGTCACCGCCTGCTCGTTCCATTCAAAAGACGGTGGAAACGAACACGTTGGTGACATGGGCGCTGGCGGGACAGACGGCGGCGGCGAACTCGCCGTCCGCGTCCTTGACCCCGATGGCGATCAGGATGGAGATGGTGTCTCAAACAAAATTGAGGCCCAGCTCGGACGTAAACCTGAGGTTGCCGACCTGCCAGAACTTCAGGTGGCCTTTCTTCAGAACTACAAAATTGTGGCAAAGAGCGAGGGAAAGACCTTTACTCTTGATACGAAGGTCGGCCATAACTCCCCTGACTTTCGCTACCGTGTCGGCAGCCTCTTCATTCGTAGTCACGCCCTTGAAACTGCCGCTAGTGTGGGAAAATTCTCAAGCCACACCCGAGGAACCATTACCCCCAACGATTTGTCTTGGGTGAAATATCCTGAAATTGATCAACCTTATTTCCAAAGTAAGGCGCTGGAGTTTCAGAAGATTTTTGGCAATGAGGCACCAAGTGGCACGTCCTTGGTATTTGAAAACAACCTACGTCTTCGCACCAATCATTTTTTTCCTTCAATTAAGAACGTTGTCATGAATTTTTATTATTATGACTATGAGACGGAGAACTATCGCCTGCTAAAGCAAGAAGTTATTAATAAAAACTTCGTGGGTGGGGTAAATGAAGTTGTCACCGTTCAAATTGATAATCTTCCACCGAAACTTTTAACCGAAAACTATTTTAAAAAGGGCGAATTCATCATTTCTGAAATCGCTGACTTTGAAATTCCAGAGATGGGTGTCACTTATCAGCAGTTATTGGCCAGCGTGAAGGCCAAGTGCATCCCAGTCATCATTAATACGCCGAGAGAGCTTTCTGTCTCTTATGTTGGAGTAGATGGCGGAGGAAAAAGCAATCGAACCTTTGCGGAGCTTATGGCCTCGCTTTACGAGAAGAACTATCTCATTGAGGATAATGAAGTCAAAAAAATTGGAGAATTTGAAAATAATCTTGGCGACTTTACGTATCTAAAGGAAGTGCGCGAAAAGGATAAGGTCGGAAAGTGGTTTGTCCTATCATCGCCGTTTAACGAGCACTACAGCGATCACCGCTATACAACCGCCGACTATTTAATTTTGACCTATGCCACGGGACAGGAACTTGCCCAGCAGACCAGTGAAAAACTTCATGGACTTTGGGATGACGTCAATGGCGGTGATAGTTTTGTGGTTTATCCCTTAGGCAATATCTCACCAAATAGTGAAGTCCACCTAGAACTCTATCCAGGGCGAGTGAAGGGAGAGCGCCTGATTGTCGAAGACCGCGATTATCATGAGCGCCCTGGAAGCTGTGGGCGAAATTGCATAAGCGGCATTCTTGAGATGGATTGCATGGTTAAGGTCAATTTCTTTGCGCCTGTTGATGATCCCTTGGAATTTAAGAAAAGTTTAGAAGGAGAAATCAATCAGCTTAAGATCGTGATCAATAAAGAAGATTTTCCTCTTCGCGAACTCCTGGAAAAAAAGGCGATTAAACTCTCATGGAATA
>Ga0154322_115_pt1 | contig 6767 bp, 8 predicted proteins | sample RifGroA2_FD_115850 | JGI IMG/M metagenome (GOLD analysis project Ga0154322, IMG submission 115850) | Bdellovibrionales bacterium GWA2_49_15 | reverse complement strand
TCTCCGCCTATTCAACCTCGGTGGGACTTGCCACCATTAATCTTCTCGATCCACGAGTGGTGATCGGACTTTTTCTAGGAGGCCTGCTGCCCTTCTTTGTCGGGGCCAGTACCATGAGTGCGGTTGGGCGTGCCGCTCAAAAAATAGTGGAGGAGGTGCGCCGCCAGTTCCGGGAAATTCCAGGTTTGATGGAAGGTACGGGAAAACCAAATACCAGACGTTGTGTGAATATTGCCACAATTGCGTCACTTCGCGAGATGATGCTGCCAGGCCTTTCTGCCATCTTCGTCCCGCTGATTATCGGGTTTTCTTTAGGAAAAGAAGCTCTCGGGGGCACGCTGGCCGGGGCCACGATCACCGGAACTCTCCTGGCGCTTTTTATGGCCAATGCCGGTGGAGCTTGGGATAACGCCAAGAAGTACATCGAGCAGGGATTCGTGGCCGGTGAGAAGAAAGGTTCCGATGCCCACAAAGCGGCCGTGACTGGTGATACCGTCGGTGATCCTTTCAAGGACACTTCCGGTCCGGCGATGAATATCTTAATCAAGTTAATGGCCATTGTAGCGATGGTCATTGCACCACTTTTATAAAATAGGATCTTTATGAACACTGATATCAATTACATCAAAGTCGAATCCGGTCTCAACTGGGACGAATACTTTATGTTGCTGGCCATGATCACAAGTTTCAAAAGTAAGGACCCTTCGACAAAAGTTGGATGCGTGATTGTCGACAGCAACAATCATCAGGTGACGATGGGATACAATGGCATGGTGGCCGGCATCGACGAAAACAGACTCCCCTGGGGAAAGGACAAAAGTGTCCCGCTTAAATATCAAAAATATGGCTATGTGGTTCATAGCGAAACCAACGCCATCCTCCACGCCACCCGATCCCTCGAAGACTGCCGCGTGTACGTCACTCTTTTTCCGTGTAATGAGTGTGCCAAGTTGATCGCCTCAAAAAAAATTAAAGAGATCATTTTCCTCTCCGACAAACACAAGGATCAAGAGGGCACCGAGATGGCAAAATATCTTTTTGATCTCGCGCGAATCACCTATCGCCAATTCATTCCGAATGAACGCGTCATGAAAACTTTGGAAAAACACCTTTTGACACTGCTTCAGGAAGCACTTTGAGCAGGTTGTGCGAAATCAGTGTCAACATGTCTCTGAAAGAAAATCGCTCAAGAAATAGTGCTCCCAATTTTCTTAAAATCTCTCATTTGTCCGTAGTTAAAAGTTAGGTTTTTTTTCACTACTTCCTCACAAATATTCGTCATAATGAATCAAGAAGGGGTAGTAGCCAAAGGCCTTACTTCCAGACCATGGATTGGAAAAGAAGTGAAGGTCGCTATCCCGGGTACACCACACACACAGACACAGGGAGGCGTTTATGTACATGGCAATTGCTGTCGAACATCCCAAACATCCATCTCGTCGCGACCAGTACCACATCTGGTATTTGGACATTGATGATCGTGGACATGTCGTCGGTATCGGCAAAAAGACCCGTGAGGAACTGATCGAGGCCCTGTTTCGAAGCTACGATGCCACCGGCCGTTCTAATTGGCGTGCATTTAAAAAAGGAGATGAGCAATCAACGCCGATTGAAATCTATGACTTTATTTCGCAAAACATTTTTGAAAACACACATTTTGGAGAACTCCCCACATTGGCGGAATTTCAAAAAACCGTGAATCTCCTCCGGACTCGATTCGCCATGCAGGCGACGGAGACATCGGAGTGTATGACGACTGTACTGACCCAGCACTCAGCTTAAATCGATTAATGCATAGGGCCCTAGGATGGGGCCTTTTGCATTAATCGCAGTGCGAAAAGTAAGATATTTTCCATTCCCTTCAGTATTCATTTGCTAACAGTGCCTTTATAATCTGCCCGTCTTAATGCACTTTACAAGCACATTTACAGGAGAAATTTATGGGCCGACCACTCATCGTCGTAAGCGACGGGTTTGACAAATCCTTGTTCGAGCAACTCAAGAAGATGTCTGAACTTGAAGTCCATCCGGAGAGCAAGCTCTCCCGTGAGCAACTCATGGAACTTCTTCCACGCATGGAAGGATTGATCGTGCGCTCAGCAACTAAAGTTGATCCGGCCCTTCTGGATAAGGCGGAAAAATTAAAGCTTGTTATTCGCGCTGGAGAAGGTGTCGATAATATTGATGTAAAATATTCCAATAAAAAAGGCGTCAAGGTCGCCAACACACCGGGGGCCAATTCCAACTCAGCGGCTGAACATGCCATCAGCTTGATGTTCACGGTTCTGCGCAAAACGGCGTGGGCCCACGCCTCCATGCTCCGAGGAGAATGGGAAAAAACAAAATTTAACGGCAACGAGATGGCGGGCAAGACCGTGGGCTTCGTGGGATTCGGCCGCATCGGTCAGATCGTCGCCCGCCGTTTATCCGGCTTTGAAATCAAAGTTCTCTTTTCTGATCCGGTCATTAAAAGCAGCGATATTCCTTACGCCAAACCGGCCAGCATTGAGGACGTTTTCAAATTATCAGATATCGTCACCATCCATACACCGCTGATGGATAGTACCCGCAATATGATCACAGAAAAATATTTGCGACTCATGAAGAAGAGCGCCATCCTAATCAATGCGGCCCGTGGTGGCATCGTGAACGAAGACGATGCTTATATTTGTCTCAAGGAAGGGATGATCCGCGGTGGTGGCTTCGATGTTTTCGCCAGCGAGCCACTGCAAAAAGATTCGAAGCTTCTTGGTTTGGAAAATATCGTCCTCACTCCCCACCTGGGCGCCAGCACTGACGAGGCCCAGTTCCGCGTGGGAGAGATGGCGGTTAACCAAATTCGTGAATTTTTCGTAAACAACAAACTCCTTAACGAGGTCAAAGCATAATGCAATCATTAGCAATTATTGGTGCCCAGTGGGGCGATGAAGGGAAAGGAAAAATTACCGATCTCCTTGGAGCGAAGGCCGACTTGGTGGTGCGCTATCAAGGCGGCAATAATGCCGGCCACACCATCATTGTGGGAGACAAAAAAATTGTCCTGCATTTGATTCCTTCCGGTATTCTGCATCCCCATGTGCTGTCTATCGTCGGCCATGGGGTGGTCTTTGATCCGGGAGCCTTTCTTGATGAGCTGGTCAAGCTGGATAATTATGGTCTCAAAGTCACTCGTGATAATTTGGCCATCTCGGAAAATTGCACGGTCATCACATCTTACCATCGCTTAATTGATACCTTACGAGAAAGTAACGGCCTTCGAAAAATCGGAACGACGGGACGAGGAATCGGGCCTGCGTATGAGGACAAAGCGGGACGCCGGGGAATCAAACTTCGGGATATCGTTCATAGAGACCTTCTGAAGCAAAGATTGGCTGAATGCCTGGCAGAGAAAGAGGTGCTCTTTAAGCACCATTATCATTCACCTTTTCCATCTCTTGAAGACGAGACCAATCGTCTCTATGAGATGGGCCATAAGCTGTCCCCTTTTCTTTGTGATACCTTTGGACTGATCGATCAATGCCTGCAAAACAATAAAAAAATTCTTTTTGAGGGGGCCCAGGGAGTTTTACTTGATGTGGATTACGGTAGCTATCCCTACGTCACATCGTCCAACACCAGCTTCGGGGGGATTTTCACGGGTGCAGGCCACCCCAATCGCCCGATTGATGAAGTGATCGGAGTTGCCAAAGCTTACACCACACGCGTTGGTGAAGGACCTTTTCCCACGGAACTAAAAGATGGGGTAGGAGAAAAAATTCAAACGGTCGGAAAAGAATTTGGGGCCACAACAGGTAGAAAACGCCGCTGTGGCTGGCTGGATATCCCACTTCTTAGGTACAGTATCAAGGCCTCCAACCTTACCAGCATCGCTCTGACGAAGCTCGATGTTTTGACCTGTCTCGATGAATTAAAGCTCTGCTACGCTTATCGCTATCACGGCAAGGAACTCGACTGCGCCTATCCGGGGATTGATTTAAGTGAAGTCGAACCGCTCTACAAATCAATGCCTGTTTTCCGCGATGACTTCCAAACCAACAAAACTAGTCATGAATTTGAGACGTATGTTCGCACCATTGAAGAGATGGTTGGCATCCCAATCGGAATACTAGCTTTCGGCCCGGAAAGAAATCAGATAATATTTAGGAAAGCTTATTTTTAAATTAGAGGATTTGTATGAACCGACGTTGGATCTTATTTTTTATTTTAGGTCTGCTGAATTTTCACATTGCCACGGCAATGGCCCAGGTAGGTAGCGGTACAGATACCGATGCTGATGCCGATTTTGATGAATTAGAGGAAGACGAGTTTTCCAAAGATGACGCCGCCGGAGGTATGGACACCGTTAACGTTGATGAGTCCAAGGCCCAGGCAACCCCAGTCCCTGAAGCCACACCGGTCCCCAAAGTAGACAAGAAGGTAGAGAAGGCAGAACCCGTGGCCAAGAAAAAGCCTGCAAAGAAGGCCGAGAAAAAAGTGGCAAAAAAAGAAGTCAAGAAAGTCGAAAAGAAAGCTGCTAAAAAGCTTGATAAGAAGTCAGCCAAGAAAAGCAAAAAGGCCGTCAAAGGCAAAGCGGCCAAAAAGGCCAAGGCCAAAAAATCCTAGTGAATAATCTCCCCAATTAGCTTGCTGTCAGAGATGTCAGTAAGATGAACGGGGAGAATTTGATTCTTCAAATCCCCATCGCTTCTAACCGCACACCGTAGATAATTCGTGCTCAGACCTTCCCAGTACCCTTGGGCATTTTTCTCCTCAAACAGCACGGAAGTTGAACGTCCGACCTGGGCTTCCATAAATTCTTGCTGCTTGGCCTCGCCGAACATTAACACGGCACGGACGCGGTATTTTTTGGTTTGATGGGGAATATGGTTATCCATGCGCGCGGCCAGGGTTTTATTGCGCTTGCTGAAAGGAAAGGCGTGGACATGAGTAATGGGCAGCTCACGCAGGAGCTGGTAGGTGTTTTGAAATTGCTCCTCCGTTTCACCGGGGTAACCCAGGATAATATCCGCCCCGATTCCGGCATTGGGAAAATAGTCTTTCACCATCGCCACCATTCTTCGATACTCATCCACAGTGTATTTTCGACGCATCGACTGTAAAATCTGATCGTCGCCTGACTGCAAGGGGAGATGGAAATGATCCATGGCCTTGGGGGAATTTTTCATAATCTTCAAAAGTGCCTCATTAATGGTATTGGGCTCCACCGAAGACAAGCGCAGGCGTTCGAGCCCCTTCACATCCAAGAGACGTGCCACAAGCTCTGAGAAGGGCGTACCGCTGGCCTCCTCATACTCCCCTATATTCACCCCGGTCAGAACGATTTCCTTGAAGCCCTGGGCGATAACCTTCTCGGCAAAGACCACGGCCTCACTGGGTGCCATGGCTCGAGAGCGGCCGCGCGCCTGGGGAATAATGCAGTAAGAGCAGATGTAGTTACAGCCATCTTGAATTTTCAAAAAGGCACGGGTGTGGGAATCGGCCGAGGTTGTGGCGGCCCCCCAGAATTCGAAGTCCTTGTCCACCTTAACAATCTGCTGGTCCTCTTCATCCAGATAATCGAAGACCTTATATTTTTCAGAGTTACCCAGAACCAAATCAACCCCTTGAATGGCGGCGATCTTTTGGGGCTCCATCTGAGCGTAGCAACCCACCACCACAATTTTCCCCTCAGGGGAGGCCTTGTGGGCACGACGGATTAAGTTGCGGCAAGTTGAATCGGCCTGATCGGTAACCGTGCAGGTATTAATCATCACCAGATCGGCCACCTCACCAAAAGGCACGATTTCATAACCACGATCTGTAAAACCCTGAGCAAGAGAACCCGACTCAGCAAAATTGAGCCGACATCCAAGGGTGTGGAAAGACACCCGCTTTTTTTGAAGTACTTTGGTGATATCCATAAATTGTGCCTCACATTATGCAAAAAAAGCCCTAATGACAACCGCCCCTGTCTTTAAAATAAATTGGCCAACTCCCCAATTCTATTTGACAGAAACACAACCACTCCCCTAAAACACCTTGTCCCTTGAAATTTTCGTGGTCTCATAGCTCAGTTGGTTAGAGCAGCTCATTCTTAATGAGCGGGTCCCGTGTTCGAGTCACGGTGAGATCACCAAATTCCATCAAGCACCAAATAAAAAACAAGTACAAAGTATTTTGTCGCGACGTAAAAAAAGTCTGTCCAACTCTTCAAATCTATTTGACAAAGGCACCCCCAATCCCCTAAAACTTCAGCCACGTTTGAAATTTTCGGGGTCTCATAGCTCAGTTGGTTAGAGCATCTCACTTTTAATGAGAGGGTCCCGCGTTCGAGTCGCGGTGAGATCACCAAAATTTCAAAACACGATGGAAAAAAATGCTCCCATCGTCTAGCCCGGTCTAGGACATCGCCTTTTCACGGCGGTAACAGGGGTTCGAATCCCCTTGGGAGTACCAATACTTTAAAAGCCCCTGATTTCAGGGGCTTTTTTTTGCCTGGTCTGGTTTGGTCTGGTAACTTTTGATTCGAACCACAACGAAAGATGGTTTAAAGAAGATATTCGTCGGGGTCTTTGTCGTTGTGTTTGAAACCTATCTCCCGAGGATCAATCTTAAATGCAAGCGCCTGCTGATAAAATAGTGAAAGGGCCGTGATAAGACCCATATGCTTTCCCATTAAAAATTCGTCGTGTTTGTTTTTCCTAATTTCTTCTTTAATCCCAAATCCGTCATTAGACACATCGCACTTCCCCTGCGGAAGTTAATTTCACAGAACTTTCCGACGATAT
>Ga0154322_124_pt1 | contig 8608 bp, 8 predicted proteins | sample RifGroA2_FD_115850 | JGI IMG/M metagenome (GOLD analysis project Ga0154322, IMG submission 115850) | Bdellovibrionales bacterium GWA2_49_15 | reverse complement strand
TCTGGTATACAACGATGCCAAAAGCACCAACTGGGAGGCGACTCTCACAGCGGTTGAGGCCATGCCTCGCGACAAAGGCCCCATCTATCTCATCTTGGGAGGTCAGGCCCGGGGGCGCGGTGATAGCGTGAGCGAAATCTTGGGACAAATTATAAAAAATGTGACGTGTGTTTATCTCATCGGAGATATGGCGGAGGCCTTGGCGAAAGAATTTAAAGGGCATGTGACCTGTAAGCAAACAGGTACCTTGGAGGCCACATGGAAGGATTTGCAGACGGTCACCAAAGGTGTTGTGCTCCTGTCACCGGCCTTTCCATCGTTTGATCAATTTAAAAATTATGCTCATCGGGGAGAGTGTTTCAAAAGGATTGCAGCGGGGCGCTAGCGAGAGGCGCTGATGCGTGGAAGAACGATATTTTTCTGATTAACTTTAACCGGGGTGGGATTTTTATTGGAGCGCATTTGGTCAGCAATGGAAATCTTGATCAGAAACATTCCAGCGAGTACGATGATGATGGTTTTTAAAATGGAATTCACTTGCGCCCCCTTGTCTCGATGATTTATCGGCAAAATTTTCCTAAAGTATTAGGTGGATGAATTTAAGAATAACCCAAGCAAAAGAGTCGGATATGAAAAAGTTTGAATTACCCCCTTCGCGCATTCAGCAAAACATCGATCGATTGCTCTCGTGGATGAAAGAGGCCGCTCGAACCACAGGTCTCGATGCATTTTACATCTCAAGCTATGACGTGCATTTGAGTGAATATACACCCGCCCATGAATGCCATCGCTACTATGTGACTGGCTTCACCGGATCAACGGCGGAGGTTTTATGCCTCAGTCAGGGCACGATTTTTCTTTTTGTAGACGGTCGCTACCATGAGCAGGCCGACCTCGAAGCCAAGTTTCGAGGAGTTGAGGTGGTCAAGGTTCCCTTTGGAAAATCGATGATGGCGGCCCTCCTGGAAAAAGTGGAAGAGTTTAAGGTCAAAAAAATTGGGGTAGAGGCCGACAGAATCTCTCATAATTTTGGCCAAGAGTTAGAAAAAAAATTAATTGTCCTTCCCTTCACTCAATGGAATTTCTTATCCCAGATGAAAGAGGGAGTGCAGTGGGAGAATGTTCCTACCCATGTGCAGCCGGTGGAAATATCATGGGTTGGGCAGACCACGGAAGAAAAGCTCAAGGCCCTGCTCAATCCAGGTGAAGGCCTTTTCATCAGCGCCCTTGACTCCCTTGCTTGGTTATCCAATTGCCGAGGAATTCAGACACCTTTTCAGTCGTCTTTTATTGGCAAAGGGTTGGCGGTGGACAAAAAACTCATTATTTTTGTCCCTAAAGGCACCAAAGTTGAGCAAAGTGCCCTTAAAGATAAATCCTTGGAATTCATCTATCTGGACGACTGGGCCTCTTTGAAGGAGGCCCTCTTTCCTTGGAAAAAGGTGATCAAGCATCTCTATTTTTCATCCAACAGCACCAACCTTTATGACTATCAGCTTTTGAGAGACTTATGGCCCGAGGGCCTGACCAGCGATTTGAGCAAATTGACCTTGGCCCAGGCCCAAAAAAATAGTGCGGAGATAAAAACTTTTTTTACGGAATACGAAAAAAGTGATCAGGCCGTTTTCAAAACCATTCAATGGCTTAAAGAAGAAATCCGCGAGAGAAAAAAAATACCCAGTGAGTTTGAATATTTTTCCCAGGCCAATGCTTTTTATAAAGAGGCCGGGGCCCGTGAGCAATCTTTCAAAACGATTGCGGCCTATGGCGCTCACTCCTCCATTATCCATTTTAATGGATCAATGCCAGATTATTTTTTACAGGATGGCGAGCTGGCCCTGCTCGATTCGGGCGGGTATTACAAAAGCGGTTACGCCACGGATAGCACGCGAACTTTTTGTCCCTTTCTCACTCCGAATCCTTTGGCCAAGAAAATTTACACTCTGGTGCTGAAGGGTGTGCTGCATTCCATGAATGCGGTCTTTCCGCCTGGGACCGCCGGGGCCCAGATCGATGCCCTGGCCCGGGCACCCATGCGACTGGAAGGATATGATTATGCCCACGGCACGGGTCATGGAATTGGGATCAATGTGCATGAGGGGCACTATTCTATCTCGCCTCGATCCACTGTTCCGCTGAATCTCGGTCTGATCGGTTCGATTGAGCCGGGAATTTATCTACCGGGTTTTGGAGGAGTTCGTTTAGAAAATGGAGTGGTGGTGGAAAATCATCCTACCTTTCCAGGCATGCTGTGTTTTCGTAGCTTGACCTACGTTGGCTTTGAGGAAAATTTAATAGACTTAAGCATTCTCACCGAGCAAGAAAAAAAATGGCTATTTCAGTATGAGACGGCATGTGCCGAGAGAAATCGCAGTTCGTTTAGCGCCAAAGGCCTGAAGTCTTTAAACGTCTCAGCCCAAGCATAAGTCCAATTCCCAGCATCATGGTGAACGCGAACATTCCTGGCCCTTGTCCAGTGGATTCATCGTCATCATGATTCAAGGTGATGCTGCCGCAGCCGGAGAAAGGTTGACCGGTGGGATAGAGATAGGCCAGGCCGTCCAGATCGTCCCAGCCTAGCGAGCGTCGGGTCGGAATGGAGGCATAATACATCAAGCTGTCTTCAACAGGAGAGTGACCAAGGCCCAGGCCATGGCCAATTTCATGGGCCAAGATTGCCACCTGCTCATCGTGGGATTTATTTTTAAAAGAGTTATCAACTTTATCATTAAGCAAAATTAAGCTGCCATTAATGTTTCGATCCTGAATGTTATTAGGAATGGTCACGGCCATAACTCCCGAACTAAAATTAGCAGGACTCCCGGTGTCGGTGTTACAGCTGATCAAAATTCCACCGCTCACAACAAGATTGGGATTGGGTGTACAGCTTCCTCCCGCTGTAGAGGTGCAACCTGGTTCGGTTTGAAAGGCGGCACTCACGCTTGTGAGGGAACCTTTTCGTAGTCGGAGCCGGGAGTTGGGGGCCTGGTTCCAATAATTGTTAACAGCATCTCCCACCATTTCCAGCAGATCCTGGTTGGAAACTCCCAGATTATTACATGTATGAGCGGCCACATTGACGGGTACGTCATTCCCCGGAAAAGTCGCCGCCACCGTGTTGTTCAGGGTAAAAGACCAGGCGGGATAGATAACAGTGAATACCAATCCGGAAATGATGAGTTTTAAGAATCGCATGAGGGCCCCTAGAATTCAGATGGAATCAAATAATTTTTTGTTTTGTTAGGTTCAGCGGCTACCTTAGAGTGATTGAAATCGAATAAATAATTGACGGAGAAAAGCGACGACCAGGCGCGATTACGATCATTGAACGGATTAAACAGATGATAATCGGCAGCGAAGCGCCAGTGATTGAGAAGATCATAATTGAGGCCAAAGACCGCGATGACATTGCGAGTGATGGTCGTTCCCGAAGGCATGGGAAACGAGTCCGTTTGATTTCCATTCTGCAACGTCTGGGTTCCACCTTGGGACGAGATTGTTGTCATCGACATGCCCACCCCGGTTTTCACACCTAAGGCCTTGGGTGCGCCAAGATCGAAGCGACCTTGAACGCCAGTATTGGCAAACCAGGAGAAGCGCGTGATGTTGGGGTCCCGCCCCTTCCCGGGGATAGTCGAACCCGCTTCTATGAAGGGAAAGACCCAAGGGGCGTTGAAGTGGATACCTCCCAAGAGAGTCAGCTCCGGGTCAAAACTGTTTTTTGAGCCCTGTCGGTCGACCTGGAGAGTATTGATAAAATCTGTTTTGCCGCCAGCACCCAATGACCAAGACTGCAACGTCAAGAGAGAAGGGGGGCTTGCGGGGGTCTCAACTGCTTGCGCAGGACACAACACGACTTGGGTAAAGGCGAGAAAAAAGATCAACAAACATTGAATGTGCATAAGTGAGAATTGTTGCATAAATCAAGTGGAGCTTGCACCTATTTTCTATAATAATAGAGCTGCTTTTCATTAAAAAAGGATGATGTATGTTTGAAAATTACCAGGCACCAAAAGAACTTATTCCCTCTGACCCACGATTCGGTTGTGGTCCAAGTCTCATACCTGTGGAGTACCTCCAGAAGCTAGCGGCGACAGGCGTGCATCTGATGGGCACCAGCCATCGTAAATCGCCAATTAAAAATCTCGTGAAAGATGTTCAGGAAGGATTGAAAACATATTTTGAGGTTCCTAAAGATTACACCGTTGTGGTGGGAAATGGCGGTGCCACTTTGCTGTTCGATATGATCGGTCTGGGCGTGGTTGAAAAGAGTTCACTGCATTTCACCTGCGGTGAGTTTTCAGAAAAATGGTATAAAGCGCACAAACTTATTCCTTGGATCAAAGCGACCCAAAATTGTGTTCTTCCCGGAGAAGGTGTCAACCCTCAGATGGCCGAAGGGCACGACATGATCTGTGGAACTCTCAATGAGACATCGACCGGTGTCATGATCAGTAAACTTCCATCCGTGACTGGCGATACCCTGCTGGCGATCGATGCCACCTCAGGTGCGGGGCAAGTTCCCTGTGACCTGAGCAAGGTGGACTTGTTCTTTTTCTCACCCCAAAAAGTTTTTGCCAGTGAGGGCGGATTGTTTATTGCGATCATGTCACCGAAGGCACGCGCTCGGGCGCTCAAGATTGCCGAAGATAAGGGCCGTTACGTTCCTGATATTATGAATTGGGCCCAGGCCATCGATAACTCCGATAAAAACCAAACCTACAATACTCCCGCCATCGCCACCATGTTTTTCTTGCGCGAGCAGGTGGTGCACATGAACAAACTCGGGCGAAAGGCGGTGGAAGCGGATGGCAATAAAAAGGCCGAGCTCATTTATAAATGGGCCGAGAGTCGTCCCTATCTCAGCCCTTATGTGAAAGAGCCCCAATACCGATCCAACGTTGTCGCGACCATTGATGTGGACGACAAAGTGGATACCATGGCCCTTATTGCCCTCTGGGAAAAACAAAAAATCGTGTACGGGATTGATGCTTATCGAAAACTCGGGCGCAATCAGTTTAGGATCAGTATGTTCCATAATATCCGTTTCGAGGATTTGGAGCGATTGACCAAGCTGATCGATCACGCCATCAAAACGGTGCTTTAATTTCTACCCAGCACTTTGATGTCATCATCGTAGGGGCCGGAATCGCCGGCCCCGTGCTCGGTCATCTGCTTTTACAGCAGGGTAAGAAAGTTCTGCTCATTGAACAGTATCCGGAGCTGCGTACCAGAGTATGCGGGGAATACTTATGTCCTATGGGGGTGGCCCTCTTGGATGAAATCGGCCTCTTACAAAAAATGACCCATGCTTATCTCCCCATAGTAGGCATGAACATTATCAATGCCTACGGGACAAAACTTTCAACCACTTTTCCCCATGAAGAAGGCCGCCCGACGTACGGTCTGGCCTTGCAGCGACGTTTTTTCGAGGCGGAAATTCGCCACATCTTTTTAGAGAGTGGAGGAGAGCTGCTTCTCGGTGAGCGAGTTTCCGATTTGGAGCAGGAGGGAAAGCTATGGCGCGTGAAAACGGTCAAAGAAAAAACCTTCAGCACCTCGCTCTTGGTGGGGGCCGATGGGCGAAAATCTTTCGTGGCAAAAAAGGTCACGGAGGAACGACCTGTTTTTGACAAGCGCTTGGCCATTCATGCTGAGGTCGAGACCCGTGCGGACAACGAGCGGCGCGGGGAGATGCATCTCTTTTCTGACGGTGCCTATATTGGTTTAGATCCCATTGAGACGCGACTTATGAATGTCACTCTGGTGTGCTATCCGAAAGACCTTGAAAGCAAGGCAGGAGGAAATCCAGGGCATCTTTTGAAATATTATATCGATCAATCGGCCCACCTCCGAGAGAGATTTCAGGGAGTGGACGGTTCGCTTAAAACGCATACGGTTTGGCAATTGGCCCATCGAGTGGCCAATATCGCGGGAGATAACTGGGCCTTGGTGGGAGATGCCGCCGGTTTTTTTGATCCGCTCACGGGCGAAGGTATCTATCTGGCCCTCTGGTCCTGCGTGACTCTGGCCCGATCGCTGGCGCAGAGTCAATCTCCGACGGAAGGATTGGCCCGGTATGCCCATGAAAAAGAACATTTTTCCAAGCAAAAGGTTTTTCTTAATCGCCTCTTTCAAGTCTTGATAAAACATCCCAAGGCCACACGCCTTATGGCAAAATTCCTGGGGGGGAAGGCAAGACGGGGAGATATTTTTGTTGGTATCATTGGAAATATTTATTCGCCTGCTCAAGGAATAAAAAAACTTTTACTAGAAAGGAGTCCGCTATGAAATTTTCCATGGCCCTCATGCTCGTGCTTTTATCTTTCTCGCTCTCAATTATGGCCAGGGAGATTACGATCTCCTCAGGCAACTATAAGGAGGCCATGGGCAACACAAATTTTATCAAGTTCGATATGGAATCCACAAAGTTCGGATTTGTAACAACCGGCTTCACCGGAGTGGCCAGGCAGTTCCGCGTTTCTTTTGAGGAGCAAAATAATATCTTATCTAAGATTCTCGTGGTGGTGCCGGTAAAAGAAATGGATACTGATTCCAATGCACGCAATGAAAAAATGTGGGAAACCAGCTTGGGGATGTCCCAACATCCTGAGCTGAAGGTTGATTTGCCGGGACCGGTGCCACTGCAAGAGGGAGTGAGTGAGGTCGAAGGGCATATCCAAATTCGTGGATTATTTTATCCCATCAAGGTAAAGCTAGAATTGAAAAAGCGTGAGGGGGGCATGACGGTAACAGGAACTTCAGACCTCACGATCAGTGGTACTAAAATACCTGACCCATCTATTATCATTGCGAAAGTGCGGGATCGAATTGATCTGTCTTTTCGTTTAGATCTTTAAGACGACATTTTGGGCCAGCGGCATTCGTCGGAAGTATGATAGGCCGCCAAAGTTGTCGTTGGATTCGTAAATTATTCAGGAATTTTCGACCTTTATGATTTAGTTGGCACGCCACGGTCTGCATAAGAGGAGGGGAGACCTCTTCCCAATCATTTGAAAAAGGAATGTCAGCGTTTTTTATCCTGCGGAATCTTAAGCCAAGGATTTATCAGACTTCATTGCTACCATTGTAACAGCGAAAGGCTGGTAGCTTTTTCGTGTAAGGGGCGAACGCTTTGCCCGCGTTGCGGCGGCCGGCGCATGTCCGACACCGCCGCCCATCTCGTTGACCATATTTTTAAAGAGGTTCCGGTCAGACAGTGGGTACTCTCGTTTCCCTTCCGCCTGCGCTACCTAATGGCCTACGACCCTAATATTCAGTCGCGAGTTTTAGAGATTACCGTCCGAAGTATCAGCAGTTTCTACAAGCAGAAGGCCAAGCGTCTTGGAATTGCCTCGGCTGAAACTGGCGCTGTCACGGTTATTCAGCGCTTCGGGGGATCAGTGAATCTGAACCCGCATTTCCACATGCTCTTTACAGACGGAGTGATGAAGCTGGGGGAGTTCGCCACCATGCAAGTTAGCGATGAGGATGTTCACTTCGTCTGTCAGCGTTTAAAAACCCGCATCATCCGTGCCCTTCAAAAAAGAGGCCTGTGGGATAAAGACGATGAAAATTTTGAGCTAGCTCAGGACAAACTCGCCCTTAATCAGATGATGGGCGGAAGCCTGCAAAACCGCCTGGCCTTTGGCGAGAAAAAAGGCCAAAAACCTGCGCAGGTGGGGAAAGTTATCGAGCGCCCCTGGGCCCTGCCAAGCGGCCCGCGCATGAGCTATCAAGATGGCTTTAGTCTTCATGCCAACGTTAAAATCGGGCGAAAAAATCGTGAAGGCCTTGAGCGCCTGGCCCGCTATGTTGCCAGGCCCGCCTACGCCAAGGATCGGGTCGAGAGAGGGAAGGAAGGCCAGATTCTCTGGCGCTTGAAAAAACAATGGTCCGATGGCACCACCCATTTAAGGTTTAGCGAAGAAGAATTTTTAGAACGCCTGATCTCACTTATTCCACCGCCGAGAATTAATCTGATCCGTTATCATGGCGTTTTCTCGCCGCGCCACCGTGAGCGCCATTTATCTATCCCCCAAAAAAAATTAAAACGCCCTACACTTCGAGATACGGAACGCCTCGAATATCGCACACCCTGGGCGGTGCTTTTGAAGCGTGTTTTTAAAAGCGAAGTTCTGCAATGTGAAAAATGCAAAAACAAGTACGAATACGTCTGCGAGATCACCAATCCTTACATCATTAAAAAAATGCTCACTCATCTCGGCTTCACCATCGAATCCGTGACCCCTTCTCCACCGAGGGCACCTCCATGTTCAATTTATGCAACATCAGGGCACGAGCATGATCAAAGAGTTTCCGATGATTTTTTCTAAATTAAGCGCGTCAGCAGGGGAGAGTTACGTTCAAAATGGCAAAAAAACGGCACCTAATCCGTGAAATCTTAAGTGAGTTTGGTTTTTCCACATAAAATCCCGCAAAATTTAGCTGCGCTAGTCTTCGACCAAAGTTTGAATATATTCTAGCACGCATCTCCGTTATAATGGCATTCTTAGCTTATCCCACATCTTTTAAAAAAATAACTTCAAAAACGCGCTGTATTTCTATTGTCGCATGGAATGTTGCCGTCGCATGAATAATTTTTGCT
>Ga0154322_129_pt1 | contig 12353 bp, 10 predicted proteins | sample RifGroA2_FD_115850 | JGI IMG/M metagenome (GOLD analysis project Ga0154322, IMG submission 115850) | Bdellovibrionales bacterium GWA2_49_15 | reverse complement strand
TTTACCCGAGGTGATGCACTTGCTGAAATTCTTTGCTCATTATGCAGAATAGCCGAAGACAGTAAGGTGATAATCCTTAGTACAAGCCATTTTGAGATTCCTAGTGGTCTCAGAGAGCGACTTTCCCAATCAGCTCTAGAGGAAAAACACATCCCTGTGCTTTCTCTTAAAGATACTACTGAACTGCTCATTGCGTATGGTGCTTCCGAGCCATTTATCAAAGCCGAACTCCCAATATATGTGAACACAATTGTAAGCGGACACCCTCAGCTTCTCGCAGCCGCGGCTTCGTATCTTAGCACTCATGGCTGGAGCTATAACGATCAAAACTTCAAAGCTCTCATCGCTGGAACTTATGCGAATCCCATTGAGTCTGAGACGATGGAACGGTTCCTTGATACTGTTAAAGAGCAAGATACACGGGAACTCCTTTATCGCCTAAACCTTGTCATTGGCGCAGCTGACAATGAAATCCTCTATGCCTTAGCAGAGATTACGCCGACGATCTCACGTGTTCTTGAACATATGCACGTTCTTCTCGGGCCTTGGATTTCTTCGGACAGCGCTGATCGTTATCTAATTTCACCTTTGCTGTCATCTCTCGGCGAAAAAAATCTCCCGGCGGAACTTAAGAGAGTTTGTTGTTCTCGTCTCGCAGACTTGGTACTGCTGCATAAGAGTATCGACATATTTGAACTCCAAAAAGCGGTCTTATATCTACTTCAGGGAGAACGCCCCACCAAAGCTGTTTTTCTCATGGCCCGTGCATTGATGTCGATTCGCTCCAGAAACGACGCAGAGGCTGCCCGTGCTATCCTCGGATATTGGATTGAAACGCCACTCCCATCTGAAGTTGAGCCTGGGATCAGGCTTCTCTTTCGAACTTTCCAGATTGTTCGTAGAACGATGTTAGGTCTACCAATCGAAAAGCTACTTGATGAACTTCCTTCGCTCTTATCCAGTCTCAAAGCCTCCGACGAGTGGTCCGAACTGGCTGCGGCAATATATCTCCAACCAGTGCTCGCGAAGCGAAACTATAAGCAATCTCTTGCACTTTTAACCCGAGTGCTCAATAAAATCGAAAAAATCACATGGCCCGATGGCACCTCACTCACGTCGGAAGCCACCAATAATCTCCCCTTCGAAATGCTTCTCTGGGATATCAGCTCCATCAAGACGCCCGCTGACCTCCTCGCATGGCTGTCAGTGATTGAGGCGCTCTCCGCTATTCAACGTACAAGATTTTTCCAGTTTGAGCAGGCTCCTCTCGGAATCAGATTGTTGACTGACAGTTTGTGGCGCGCAACTTTGATACTTCCCCCTTCAGAACGCGACTGGAGTTCAGTTTTGAACACATTAGATCAATGTGCCAGACGCGCCCTTACCTTAGGCAGCTCTGCGCTCTACGCAAACTCTGCTCGGGCACGGTGCTTGATACAGATTGAATTCATGGGAGAAGTAGCCGCTGGACTCGATTATGCGGATGAGACGCTCAGAAATCCGATTGTTGACTTGCCTGACAAGTCTGCGCTTTACGTGGCGGTTGGCTTAGCACTCCTTGGACAGAAGCAATCCGAACAAGCCAAGAACTGGCTCTTGCATGGCATTGAAATCCCGGATGGGAGAATTAAGAGCGACTATGTCGAAGCCCTCTCTGCCCTCGCAGTTATCGAGCATCATAACAATCCTGAAGGGGCACTGCAACGATTGTCGGACGCTACGGCGATTGCAGATGCTGACCGCTTGCTTGACGATCAAAATATTCGCATTCGCGCCCAAATGGCAATCATTCACTGGAATGAAGGTCGCCGTTCCGACTCATTTAACTGCCTGGATGTCGCTGCTGAAAAGCTCTTGAGTAAGAAACTCCTTAATGATGAATGGAAAGATCTTTTTATGCGGTTTGGCCACACCACGGGATACTTCACTTCCTTGGCTACGTCTGGCTCTCCACCCGATACTTTGGAAAACGGAGACATATACTTAGCACCAGTCATCGAGATGTTCCGTGTCCGCGGAAAAGCGGGAAATTCGTACAATGAACGCACTGCCGAACTCCTCCCCATACAGCTTGCAATGTTTGCACGGGCCATAAACCGCGAGGATGCCGCTTATAAATGGGCAGTACGTGCTCTCGAAAAATCAGGAGATTCTCGACGCCCATACTACCTCGCGACGACTGCGACCGAGCTGTTTCCTGAGTTTCTAGCAAAAGGAGACTATTCTGCGCTTCTCGAAATTGCAATTCAGGCTGGTTCCGCCTTGCTTGCCGTAGGTAAACTACAGAAGCAAGGCAAGAATTTCATTCATACCGAATCAACAATCGACGAAGTGCTTGGGCCAAAACCTAGCACCATCTGGAACAACGCTGAAGCAGCAGGTGCCATCTTCGGAGTCGTCACACTTGCTATACATACATGCCGAAAAACTCATCTAGATGCACGCGCCGGAAAAGCAATCGCTCGCGAAATTGCTGATTGTTGCCAGCTCTTCTCTGCCTCGGCCAGCGACATAGAACTCTGGCGGACTCTAGCCAGACTCTTCCGAACATTTGCGGAGGCAACTGAGCCCGCCTCATGGTTCCGAGAACACGGAAAGACTTCTCATGCAAATGAGCATACTGCTGAAGCTATAGTCTCGAACCTCTTAGCTGGAGCCTGCGGCGATGCTGACTTACGCCAAACGTTGCTCACACATGCGATAACTCTTCCACACATCGTGAATATACGAAAAATGCTACCTTTCGAATCTGTTGTTGTCCCATTCTTCGTAAACTTTTGGAATGAGACTTTTCAGAATCAGAGGTTTAAGTTTCAGGCCCCAGGTAGTGTTGAAATTTCACTCGCAGAGGCAATCACATCACCGATTAGTTACAGAGCGCAGGCTACTTTGCTCGCAGTTGCAAATGGCCTTAGCATTCCTCTGCACCAGGAACTACGCAACTGGCTCTCACGACGAGACTTAGAAGATTAACACGCAGTCGAAATCATCCTGAAGGCTGCTAATAAATTTATACTGACGAGTTCAAATCAAATCGGCGGTGACAGCATTCTTCAAACACTGAGGTTTGTGTTGCCATCACGAAAAAAGTTATTTGGTGAATGTGCGTCTTACTCCTTCGATGAGTTCACTACAATACCCAGTCCACTCTGTTGTGGGTATAGGACTTTGCCCGTAGTTTGCAATACGTGATAGAATCTCAGTAAGTAAATCAGTCATGTCCTGAGGCTCAGATACGTCAATAATACCGTTTTTTTGAATCCTCTCAGCTTGCTTAATGGAGAATGTTTTTTCCATGAGAGTGGGAAAACTATTGTAACTTTGGATGAGATGAGAGTTTGCTTTTATGTTCATTCCTGACTTAAGTCTAATATCGACATTTAAGGCGATCTTGTGGCTATACAACCCATTGTTACAGACTTCAGCGGCAGCAAATAGGGTGTGTACAATAGAGGCGCCAATAAAATCCAAATACACTATATTCGGTTCAATGTCCTCTTCTATGCAATTCGTGGCACAAAAAACAAAACTACCATCTCTCCATAACTGATATGCCGCTTGCCATTTCAAATCATCTTTGTTCGGCAAATCTTTCTCTGCCCCTATTTGCTTACCAAATCGAAGCTCATAACGATTGCCAGAAAAATCTTTTTTAAAAAAATTTACTTTATCACAATCTGTAAAATGTAAAGGAAGTCCAAGACGTAACTTCGCTAAACTTTGCATCTGATCAAAATGCTCTCTCCCCAAAATTATATTATAATTATATTTAGGAGCCATGCTAACACCTATTAAGGGATTTTCAGTAATGATGGGTTCAGGCAGCGTGAATGTAGTCTGGTCTCGCTCTGAAGCTTGTCGATCCTCGAATAATTTTTCAACGTAATAAAATGGTGCAGGCTCACTTTTATCGTTATAACGCCATAGAACACGATCTTTCAAATCTCCTGCTATGTTTGAGGCTATTACGTGCGGAGCAATTTCACTTCTCCGGACATCAAGCAAGATTGCAATCTTTGAACTTTGGGGAAGTGCGACTGAACGGATTGAAAAAACTGGGGCAGGGTAAACATGTGCACCAATTACATTTGAAAACCATGTAAGCAGATCGCCTTTCGGCGACTCCACTCCGCAAATTGTTTCTGCTGAGCCACTGGATTCTTTCACTCCAAGGAAGATTCTGCCACCAATAGTATTACTAAAAGCACAAACGGCTTTCATTATAGGTTTCAAATCAAGCGTGGACTTGAAATCAACTGTTTGAGATTCCAACAAGCGAACTTGATTTAACTCATTGAGACCGAGAACTTGTAATAGTGTTTCATATGTAAATAAACCTGTGTCTAACAATGTTCCGTCCTCCACTTATCGTGCGATACCCGATAAACGTACTGCGCGCACAATGATATGTCACAACAAACCGAGTATTTTGGCAGTTCTACCTCTTTATCCATATTTCCGGTCAAATCAAGTATTCGCCGTGGATTAAGACTGGGAGAAAGTCAACTCTACAGACTTTAATCCCATAGCACATATCGTATAATTTAGGCACAAAGCTTGCCATACTGTCGCAGTCTCATAATGGCATTTTCTAAATAGCTTCGAAGAGCATACAAAATAATTGATGCAGCAAGAATGCTCACATTCCACGGATTAACAATACACAGCCCTAACTCGGCCAAAACATACCCAACATACATAGGATGTTGAACGAAGCTATACACACCGCTTTTAACAGCCCCGCGATTCGCAGGAGAAACGCCAAAGGCCGCTCCTAACTCAAAAAGCGCAACCGTCGCAATAGCAAACCCAAAAATCGCCACAACATTCGATGCCAGCAAAGCATTCGATGATGAACCTGCACTTGGCGAAAGATACATAAGCGGCAGCGCACTCGAAACATATGCGAACACGGCACCAGCGCCAAAGCGTTGCTGGGCCAAATTTTTTCTTCGCGTAAGCAAGAACCACCCCGCCGCAATCTCACGCAAAAACGTCAGCGCATAGAAAAGCAGTCCTGAATTCTGCCACCGCCAGGCCGCAATCCCTGCAAAGCCAAGCATGACGACAGAACCGATCCAACCAGAAGGATCAGTCCGCCAATGGTTGATTGGGCCAACAAGTTTCATTAAATACCTGGCCCACCTTCAAGACCTTTCTTTTCCTTGGGCTCCAATGACTTGCTTTCGTTCTGTGCCGCCGAAATGGTCTGCACCAGCGCCCCGATAGCGAGGATGATCGCCAGAATTTGAAAAATGCGTTTCATATTTACCCCTTGTTTATTGCGAATTTATTTTCAATCGACCGGGCGACAGCTTCCGGCCTATCAAACATGACAAAGTGGCTTGATCCTTGAATAACCTCAAAACTAAATCCACCTATGTCAGAGTCTTTTTTTAATGCATGGGTTGGAATCATGCCCTTATCTTCGGACAAGAAGAGTTTTTGTCCCTGCCATAGTGCAAACTCATCAAGCAAGGCTCCCATCAATTTCACGTCATGCTGATTATGAAGAAAGGCCTTATGCGAACATGGATCGTTTGCGAGTAGTTCGCGGCCACGGCTAAGTTTGTCTGGGGAAAAATATAATTCCCCATACTCTGCGAGCCAGAGGGCAAACGTCTTGTCGGATGGATGGGCGTCCCATGATTTTTCTGCGGCAATAAGGGCCGGGGTCTTTTTATCTTCAAAATTTTCGGCTACAGCTTGGAAACATTGCTCCGTAAACGGGGTGGAAATACAAACAACGCCGGAAATATTTAGTGCGGACAAAGCAGCCTCTGCGGCAAAAAATCCACCGTGCGAATGACCAACCGTAATCACCTTGCCCGGAATGTCCTTGATGATTTGATGAAGATCGCTCGCAAGCTCATCGAAGCTCCGATCTTTATCATAGGGATTTCCATTCGTTCCTGGAAAATCAACGTACACCAGTTTGAATGAGCGCGAGAGAATATCCATTGCACGAATAGAAAGCGAACTAATTCCAGGGCCTCCAGGAATCAAAACTAGCGTTGGTGAAGTTGGTGGTCCCTGAATTTGCGTCAGCTTTATCATTGCCTTGCCCCCAACGCCTTAAGGCCAAAATCTTTAACCCAACGATAAACTGTGGCCTCGCTTACGCCGAGCCCTTTCGCGGTCACTCGCTTATTGCCGCCGCTATCTTTAAGCGCTTTTATCAATTCGCCGCGCCGAAAGTTGTCTTCAAGCACGGCAACCTTGCTATGTCCGGCACTGGTCGCGCTTGGGTCTCTGCCAAGACCAATCGCCTCAAGCACCGTACTCGCGTCGATGATTCTTTTATTCGAGAGAACAACGATTCGCTGAATGACGCTTTTGAGTTCGCGAGTATTACCTGGCCACGGATGGGCCAGCAATGTCTTGGCCCCCTCTGGCGTTATGGTATAGCAGACGTCTGCATCCCCACATTCTTCAAGAAAAAGGTTGGCGTAGAAAAGAATATCTTCGGGACGCTCTCGAAGCGGCGGAAGTCTGAGTACAAAAGTATTGAGCCGTTGAAGCAGATCAAGGCGGAAGGTTCCCTCGGAAACCATCTGATCCAACTCGCGATTTGTCGCCGCGATAAAACGGACCTTGATCTTTCGAGGTCGAAGGGCACCCAGCGGATGAACCTCTTTTTCTTGAAGCACACGAAGAAGCTTGGTCTGAACTGCGGCCGAGCATTCGCCGATTTCATCGAGAAAGAAAATACCGTCATGGCCCGACTCGATCAGACCCATCTTGTTTGCAATGGCACCTGTAAAGGCCCCGCGCTCATGGCCAAAGAGAATTGATTCTGCCATGTCCTTCGGAATCCCGCCCATATTTGCCGCGACCAGACGCATTTTGAGAGCGTGTGCGATATGTTGGGTTAGAAATTCCTTGCCTGATCCTGTCTCACCCACAATCAAAATCGGCGCATCCATCGAGCTGGCGAGAATACGCTCCGCGGTCTTGAGAATTTCCTCAACCTGGGGCGACTCGGTCAGATATCGTTGTGCGGCCTGGGTCGCACGGGCACGCTTGAGCTGCGTGGCCCTCGTAAGGGAGGCGTGGAGCTGATCGAAAAAATCACCCTCTTTATGCACAAACTCGAAGAGCTTGCGGCGCATGGCCTCGACTACTCGCCTAACCGACTTGTCCCCACTCAAAACAATCAAAAATGTTCCAGGCGATCTTTTCCCCATGTGATCCAGCAGATGAATGCCATCAAACTCCTGGCCCTCGAAGTTGAGATCAATGATCGCGGCATCATATTCGTATCGGCCGGCCAAGGCCTTGGCCTGGACAACCGTATTGGCGGCGTGAATTTCAAAGTTAGAGCGAAGACTAAGCTGAAGGCTTTTCAAAAACTCGGCGTCGTCATCACAGATCAGAATCAAAGGACGTTCTGTCATGTCGCCTCCAATCTGATCTCGAAGCTCGCACCACCAAGTTCACCTCGGCGATAAATAATCCTACCGCCGTGGGCCCGCACGATATGGTTTGCAGACGACAACCCAAACGCCTGGCGATCGGCCTTGCTGGATTGTCCTCGCCCTTGAAGATAGAGGGAAACCTGCGACTCATCCATTCCTGGGCCGTCATCGCTTACGATAATTGAGGCCCCGTCACCCGTCTTCTGTAAGGCCACTCGAACTTTTGATCCTGCCGCCTCAATGCCATTTTCCAGCAGATTAATAATGGCCCGTTGGAGAAGATCGGGATCGTGAGCGGCGATCACAGGACCGTCAGGGATTTCGAGCGTCAACTTCTTATGGGTGACAGCTTCAACTTGCCCAACGCTGAATTCGACACATGTCCGAATATCGGCCTCACGCAGGGCCGTCGGCGAATTCTCCAGATTCTTCTTGGCAGAAACAAGCTGCTTCAAAATTTGATCAGCAATCCGAGGCACACTCGCGGCGGCCTCGTGCTTGGCCTCGTCGTCACAACCAGCGTCCGATAGGATACGGACATTCTGATAAAGGGCCGCTACTGGATTATGCAGATCATGAATCAATCTTTTGTAGGATTCCGCACTGAGCTTTTTGGCACGCTCTTCCGCAAGGTGATCTCGCGCGTTTTCAAGGTCAATGTTGGTGCTGACGATGGTGTGACGAATTTCTTCCAGCTCTTGAATACCGATCGGAGTCGATGCTCCGGTCAGGCCCTGGCCCAAGGCGCGAATTTCCGAGTGGAGCTGTTGCAGTGGCAGTAGCGCCGCACGGATGGCCTTTTTCATCTGCATCGCCGAAACGATCGACGCTCCCAAGACCATAATGAAGGTCATGATCGCGACGGCCACGGCGTTTCGCAGCGTCGCCCACAGCGGAGTAAAGAGAAAAACCTCGGCTGAGTTGTCCGGGCCTCCCCGACGACTGACAATGGCACGGTTGAAAATGCGGTCAGAGGTAAATTCAGCGTCGAGAATTTTCGCCATCCGTTTAGGATAAACATAGGGCCGATCCATTTCGGAAATACTGCGAGAGCTGGCCAAAACATTGCCGTGTTGAACGAGGATAATTTCCACGTCCTTAGTTTCACTAATGGATTGGAAAACTCGAAGCAGCTCTGGCCGATCCTGTGACTCAACCAAAGTTGCCAGATAGGGCGTGATCGCGCGAATCATCTGCTGATCCGAGGAGACGCGGTAATATAGGGCGATTCCAGCAAACAACGCCGAAACGATAACTGACATCAAGAGCGAAGTTGCCCAGCGGTAGGGGCCCAAGGACTCGTGGACATATCGAAAGAGGGATACTGGCCTTTTCATCGCGCCCCCACTGAAACGCTAGGACAATTGTCCGCGAGCGAAACCTGCGCATAGTCGATATACACGTCTGACAAAATATTAGGATGAAGATTCAGTACGCACTTTGAGGCCCAGATATTTGCCCTTGGGTGAAATAGATTCACCGTCACGGCGGCATCATTGACCAACGCAAGGGCCGAGCGATAAAGCTCCTGACGTTTTTTGCGATCCTGAGTGGTTCGGGCCTCGGACAAAAGGGCGTCGATCTTCGCATTCTTTAGCCCACTGAAATTATCAGAGTTCGTCGATTGAAAATTTTGCAGCAAAAACTCCGCATCCGGGTAATCCATATTCATCGAAACCAAAAAGGCTTGGTGGGCCTTGCCGACATACCCCTCCATAAGCTTATCCCATGCCATCGCCACGACTTCGACATTCCAGCCCTTACTTCTCAGGTTCGACTCCAAAAATGTTTTCATCTCTTTGTTCTGTTGGAGGCCATCAGGAATCACAATCTTGATTTTGCTTTTGGAGGCCGCACCTATACTCGCCTCTTGCACACCACTGGACAGGTGGCCGGGAAGGCCGGGCGGAACGTAACCGTATGAAGGGATCGCATCGGCGAAAAATTTCTTACGAAAACCTTCAACATCGACGGCCTGACGAAATTTCTGCCGCACTTTTTTGGAATTAAAAGGCGGGATTTTTGTATTGAGGCCAATGATCCACGTCGATGCGACAGGGCCTGTAATCTTCTGTCCTTTTAGAAAAACGGGTTCCTCGCCTGTGAGAGGCCAATTGGCCAGATCATGAATTTGGCCATCGGCCGCAAGATCGAGCGCCTGCGCTTCGGAGGTTTCTTGCAGGACCAGTTGATCCAGCTTCGGCCTTCCTTGGTAGTATTCAGAAAATGCCTCCAGAACCAAACGTCGAAACGGCGCGGCCTCACGACTCATAAGTCGAAATGGCCCGGAGCCGATCGGTTTTTCAAAAAAGTTTTTGGTGGTAAGCCCTTTCTTCGGGAGAATCTTCGCCGTTGCTCCGGCCAGTACCGAGAGGAACGGTGGAAATGGATGTGTAAGCTGAATCACAACAGTCTGTGGATCAATGGCCTTGATTCCTTGGATGCAATCATAAAGCTTCCGCACCTTGCTCTCGGCAGACAATGCTCGCGAGAGTGACGCAACAACATCGTCGGAAGTGACTCGTGACCCATCATGAAATTTTGCGCCGGAACGTAGCTTGAAAGTGATGGCCCGGCCATCGGCGCTAGTGAACCAATCCTCCGCGAGGGCGCCTTCAATCTTGAGCGTGGGTGAAAAGCGCAATAGGCCATCATAGAGCAGATTGCCGGCCACAAGTGAGGCGGTATCGTTCATCTGCACTGGATCAAGAGACAAGGGTAGTGAGTAGACTCCCTTGATGTAGATTTTAGGAGTTGCGGCCTGTGCGGAGACACTCGGTCCCAAGGCAAGAATAAATAGCAATGCAACTATACTTTTCAAATGATCAATCCCCTACATCAATGCCAATCGAAGCGGCATACTTAACGCAAGTCGTAGTGATTTAGCAAATCGTGGATATTTATTTGGAATTAAAGGCAGAAAACGGAGCCAGAGTGGCTCCACAGAAGAGAAAGTCTCTCATGGATGAGAGATAGGGTGCAGCAATTCAAAAAAACTAGCGATAGAATGTAGTCAGAATATCAGCATAAAGACGAATAATCTGCACGTCTCCATAGGAATTGGACCGCATCGGCCTTAGACTTTGGCCTTAAGCATATATTTCGACTAAATATTTGGAGTTGCCAGTGATTTCGTATCAACGGATACAATTTGGAGTTGGTCAGGGGAGTTTCCATGGATCAGAGATTTCAACAGAAAATGGAGCTGTACGTTGGGTGTATGACTTTGGTAGCAGAACAAAATCTGAACGAAGAAATCTGCTCGGAGCATGGGATCGGTTTGAAGAATATTCAGTTAGTTCCACCCCAAACACGATCAACGCTTTCTTCATTTCACATTTTGATATAGACCATATTAACGGATTAAAATATTTGTCAGAACGGAAAGTAAACATTTCTGAATTTATCCTCCCTGCTTATAATAATCTTGAAAAAATTATTTTGCTCTGTCGATTTGCTTCCGAAGCGCCTCAAATTACAGATTTCAACTCATTTATTTGTAACCCTGAACAATGGCTCTTGAAAACCTTTGGAAAGGCCACACTGGTGCGTTTTGTATCAGCTTCTGGTGAAGATACGGTCTATCCCGAGGACTCTGAATCAAGGACAACAAATAATGAGCCTACTGTTCCAAAATTAGTATGGGATGCCACAAAAATCGAGAACAATATAATCAACGGTGGAGGTAATGCTTCAATTGACCTTAGCGACGTTGGAAACTTAAAAATCACACTTCGCCTTTTTCCATTTTTCTACAGGATAAAGAGTTTCGCTGAGACAGATTTCGAAAAGGAATGCAGGAAGGCTTTCAAAGGAATGTCCATCTACGATGCACTAAATAAATTAGCAGACCCAAAGTTTTTTTCAAGGAACAGAAAGAAGTTGAAAGCTATTCAAAATAAGCTCTTCCAAGATTCAAATGCCAGTTCCCTTTGCTTGTCTGCAATTTTTGAATACAAAACTCAAGAGATTGCATCTCATTACGGCAATAATCATATCCCGTACAAAAAATATTTGCACAATTTCTGGTATTTGATAGACCCCCCCGCCGATAATATTCTAGGGTGGCTAGGAACGGGCGACATGAACCTCAGAGACAAAAACGCAGCCGAAAACTTGTTCCGCACGATGCGAGACAAAATTACATTAATCAAAACATTTCAGATACCTCACCATGGATGCAAGAGCAATTTCGATCTAGCGTGTTTAAATTCATTGAGTTCCGTTGAAAACTTTATTATCCCATACGGAACCACGAACCAATACAAACATCCTTGGAAAATTTTAAAGCCCGCCATTCATTCATTTGTTAGAGCACTTATTGAGGTCACTGAAAAAACTGATGACTTTATAGAGGTTGTACATTTCACGGAAAAATGCCACTGCCCCTCCACCGAATCATGCGCCAGGGACAATATTCGAGCGAAAGATCACGTCCACAGAGTTCGTTTTGATGCACACTCTCAGACAAGCGATTGCTCATGACTCAAGATATAGGTTTTCGCTTTTTATATTTCTTCAATGTTAAATCCTGGAGAGGGGGAAATCCTTTTCCGAAAGTAGCATTCAACTCGGGATCATTAAGAATCCTATTTTTGATAGAAATTCCTCCTGTATAAAAAATTGCACCTATATCTTTTGCGGCAAACTGAACATGGCTGCCTTGTGGCGGCTCGTGGGTGATCCGCCACTCTCTTTCAAGATAATTTCCAAACCTAATCCCCGATTCATGGTCTACATGTTTGGAAGAGAAAAAAAACTCGTGCGTTATCTGAGTTAATAAATTCCAAATTCCTTTATCTATTGTCTTGTTTAATTGAATCAATTCAGGATCGTTGCCAGGATTTGCCCGATAAACTCGTAACTCGCCGGGTGAAATAAAGTCGTATTTCGCCACGTCACAGTTTCCTCAGCAGAAAAAGCTTACATCATTTT
>Ga0154322_125_pt2 | contig 14745 bp, 10 predicted proteins | sample RifGroA2_FD_115850 | JGI IMG/M metagenome (GOLD analysis project Ga0154322, IMG submission 115850) | Bdellovibrionales bacterium GWA2_49_15 | reverse complement strand
TTCTGACTTCCCTCGTCTGCCTTTCAGCAAAACAATTTCCGTCCAAAGCGTTTGGCACTAAGAGAACTCAGCTGAAAACAACTTTTACGTCTCTTAGCATCTGTTACACCAAACTTTTTCTTGGTCTCTTCTCGTCTTTATTACTGTCAATTAAGACAGCAATCTTTTTCTTATTCTAAATTTTAAAAGAGCCTTCACACTTTCTTTAGCCACTTTTTGGTGGAGATGACAGGGATCGAACCTGCGACATTCTGCGTGCAAGGCAGACGCTCTCCCAACTGAGCTACATCCCCACAAATCCTAAATTTTAAGGTGAGGGCCAATCTATTTAAGTGGCAAGCCATTGTCAACGTTAATTTAATGAAAAAAAATAATTCTCTCAGCCTCCCATTGCCTTTATAGTTAGAGTTATGAAAATTTTTTTAATTTTAGGCCTATTGGCCGCCCTTTCCTGTCATCAAAATTCTGGGGATAAAAATGGCCTTTCATCAGACCAGCAGGGGATTCAGGAGAACGCTACCAAGCAAGTGGCCATCTTAAAAACTATTCACGGCAATATAAAAATCAAATTTTATCCACAAGAAGCCCCCAATACGGTTAAGCGTTTTATGACTTTAGTCGAGCAGGGGTTTTATGATGGACTCCCTTTTCATCGCGCTGTGCCAAATTTTATTTTACAAACCGGTGATCCAACCAATACCGGCAGTGGTGGTTCCGGGCAAAAAATTAAGGGAGAAGTGAATTCCATTCAACACATTAAGGGCACGGTGGGAATGGCTAGATCAGAAAATGATAATGATAGTGCTGACTCGCAATTTTACATAAGTCTCTCTACTCTTTCGCAGCTTGACGGTAAAAATACTGTCTTTGGTCAGGTGATTCAGGGCGAAGAGATTCTTGATAAAATTTCCCAAGGAGATAAGGTCCTCTCGCTCTCTTTAGAAGCTTCCAAAGACTAACCCTTAAATATTTTTTATCCAAATCAAAACACGGATTTTCCCGGGTGGGTTAGGTATTGAGGTTTTTGATTCATACAAAACAGATTCACCTATATCAAAAACCTGCGCTAGAAATTCTTTGGTATATTCTTTCGGCACGAACAAATTAAAGTACACACCGCCTGGGATAAAAGTTCCCATGGCATGCTTATCCCCCTTTTCCACCTGATATTTCGCCACTAGTTTACTGATCTCATCGCGAGTTTCAAGGGGGACGACGGATTTCATCATCAAACGAAATATTTTCTTACTACCAGTACTGATATCACGGAATCCGCCTTCGCGCGCCTTGAGGTCCATGGCATCAGACTCTTCGATCTCTTTCGGGATAGCATCCCATGAAGTCAACACGACCTCGGATTCAGTCTCAAAACGCTCTTCCTCAGGATTTGGATAGTCATTAATATCACGTGATGTAATTTGTTCGATCTCATCAAAAGTATTTTTGAAGCTGTCCGCCCCCGTCAGGTTGCTCTTGTCCTTGTATACCAGTCCCTTGTCCAACCAGGTAAACTGTGGCTCATAAACCTCGAACTGCTCGGCTAACACCATTTCATTATATTTACTAAGATATTGCAGAAGAAAAATAAGTAAACTACCCACAATGCTTAAAATGATAAGATGGATCAAATATTTTACAAAAAAACTTTCTGAAAAATTTTTGCGAACATCTTGATCCAATTCCTTCTTCGTTTTTGTTTTAATACTTTTAAAAATTGTCTCCCACTCTGGATACAGTGTAATTTCCAATGAAGTCATCGGATCATCGGCAAGCACCGCCCATATCTGCTCGGCCTGAATTCCCAGCTGTGAAAAATCACAAAATCGCAGATGGGCCTTGTCCGAAGCGATATGTGGAAAATGTAACAATTCGGTAATCTGATCCTCTTTGGCAGAAAAAATTCTTATCAAAAACAGACGAAGATCAAAAACAATCGTTGCCATGGGAATTTTGGATAAGTGAGATAACTCCAATAACGTCAGATCTTTATAAACGAAACAAAAAATTAGAAATTTCGATCGCAGCCATACAAACCAAGTGTAGAGAGGTCCTATTTTTGTGTGTGAAATAAGAATCTCAAGCCGCTTAAAAATAATCGGTATCTCGGCATTTTCAAAAAGGGCCCGCCAAAACTCGAGAAAATCATCTTGAAAGTGACCTTGCCAGGTTACGCTTTGAAGGTTGATACAAGTCCACTCAAAAAAATTATTTGATGCCGTTGAATCAATATGTATGTTGGCCCTAATTTCTTCCATTCATTCCATAGGTTGGACAGAATTTGCACTGGTGACTCTTACAAAAACGTAGCGCGACACTTTTTGCCCGCTTGTGCCATCTCCTTACACCTTCGTAACATAATAGACGGAGAAAGGTCTCTGAGCAAAAGCAAAGAGCATTAAGAGGACAAAAGATGTCGGATATTTCTTCTGTACAACTCCAGCAATTTAAAGAAGCCGAGCAGAGTCGCGGCAAGGCCGAGATCAAACAGGTGCAAAATGAAAATAATAGAACCATCAAAAAGCAGATGGATTGGCAAAATGAGGTTCTAACGCAACTGAAAGATGATTTTGAGAGAAAATCAGAGTCACTTAAAACCGATCTTGAGTGCAAGTTAATTGATGCCAGAAAGCGGCATGAAGAAGTTTATGCGTCAGAAAAAAACCGACTAGATTTGGAACTGGAAAACATCAGAAAGGCCCATGAAGACCGGGTTGGAGAGATAAAGGCAAGCCACCAAAACCAACTAAAACAGCTTGATGAATCCCACTCCCACACGCTGTATACTGCTCAGCAAAAATATGCCAAAGAAAAAATGAAAGTGAATGGATGAGGCCATAAATGAAAAATAGTAACCAGAATGCATCAGTCTTTATTAATGGCAGAGCGCAAATCATCGAGATGCTACAACTCATGGACCCATCGGAGAAAGAAAAAATATTAAAGTTAATACGGATTAAAAATCCTGTGCTGGCTGAGGAATTGCATTCGAAGAGTATTTCCTTTTTCGACATACAAAATCTATCAGAAGAAGGCCTTGAGCGACTGTCAGGAGTGATTAAACCAGCCATTTTCGGGATGGCCCTGAAAGGTCTTGCAGCGAATGTGCAAAAGAAATTTTTATCATCTCTTCCAAGAGAATTTGCCGAACAGGCCTATCAAACCATGACGACTTACTACACTAACGAAAAAGAGCTTGGTGCCCGGGCACGCGCCAAGGTACTTGAGATCGCCTCAAGTCAGGCATTCCGTGGGAAAATTTCCTAGCCAATTCCCCTGCGCTTCTTGTGTTCCTTGATCAGCTTACTGAGTTTTGCCAATCGCTCGGCCGAGTTGATTTTTGGGTCCTGTTCTTGATCGTCGACAATATGATGTTGTTGTAAAATTTCGACAGAACTTTTCAAGCGATCACAAAGAGTAATGAGTATATTCGTTACCCATTCCGGGCAAGTATTAAGCATCTTTCTAATTTCATTTTTTTTTACGAGAATAACTTCGGTGTCCTCAATGGCTATTGCCGAAGCACTTCTTGGAGCGTCGTCGAAAAGACTCAACTCTCCAACAAAATCTTGGGCCCTCAATATGGAAATTGGAATCACCGTATCCTTGTCTTCTTTGACAATTTGGACTTTGCCTCTCTTGATAATATACATAAACGCAGATGGCTCACCTTCTGAGAAAAGCACGGTATTGGCCTTCAGCGATGTTATATCTGCATTAGAATCGCCTGATGACATACTCCTCCTCGATACTTCCAGCAATGAGTGTACCATGCCTCAGCCCGAATGTAGAAATTTCAAATGTCTCAACTCCCAAATATTGACCTAGAGTCATCCCGACTTTGAGACCCGCCATTATTGTTTCGGATCGTTTACCAAGAAAGGGAAAGAGTGAGAGCAGTTGAGGGATTTTCAGTTTATGAGTTTGCTCGTACAAACTAATCAGGTCACTAAAGGTAAGGAGACTGCCCTGAACAGACTCATCACTATAAGCTGAAAGTTTCTTTAGCATTGCGCCGATGGCCGTCATACTTCCCGCAACGCAGATAAGATGCTTAGTTCTATATTGGGAAACGTTATAAGACTGAAAAATCTGCGCCACCTTTGCTTCAAACTGTCCCTCGCGCATCCAGTCTGTCCCTCGGACCGCCCCCATTGGCAAACTAATTGAATCGCGGACCTTAAAACTGGGTTCAGTTTCCACGTGAATGAGTTCCGTGGAGGCTCCACCAATATCAATGATCGTGAAGGCAGAGGGTGCACTCTGAGACAAGGAACTCACAACTCCACGGGCCGTATAATATGCTTCACCAGTTGAAGCAATCAAAGTGGTGCTTAAACCAAACTTTTTTTTGATCGAAGAAAAAAAATCATCTGCATTTGTGACCACTCGTGAAGCTTCGGTAGCAGTTACGACGACACTTTCAGGAGTTACTGAATTCTTTTCAATAATCTTTGCATAATCTTCAAAAGCAGCGAATGATAATTCCATAGGCCCCTGTGCAAATTTTTTAGTTTTATCAATACCCTTTCCCAAACCTGTCACATGACTATAGGTGCTGTTCGAAAGCCAGCGTTTGTCGTACTCGCCGACTAATAATAAAATGGTATTGGAACCCACATCTATCGATGCCCTCTTCACTTTATGCTCACTCCAAGTTTTTCCAAAGTATAGGCAAAATCCAGCTTAGGCCAAAGCCCTCTACCAAAAAAACGCAACGGTAATGCAGAAATTCCAAATTGTTTTTTCAATTTAATATCTGATAAGACTAAAAAAAATTCTCCATCTTTCGACACATGTTGCTCGTACATCACTCCGTTGCCCTTGACTGCAATCCGCTTGGGCCCACCGGAAAAATTCAGTTTGTTAATTTTATATTCCGAATCGGTGAGATTCCCCTTTAACTCCAAGGTGTCAAAATGCTGGTCTAATTCATCGAGCGGAGGAAAGTGAGCAGTCACTTTTCCTTTTACCTCTTCCCATTTTTCCAAGAGTGGAATTATTTTATCCTTAAAGTTTATTCCGCGGATTTCACCGTTTTTCGCGGTCAGGTCAGTTGCAATATCATATCTCCAACGGCTTCCAGTAAAAAACTTAGCATTAATTTTCCCGCTGAATAAACCAGTGGCATACTCAAGATTCTTAGGTAAAAAAGGATACAATCCCTGCGCATTAAACCCCTGAAAATTCGCCTTTAGCTTTCCAGAGATATTTTCCGTGCCCAGCTGCATATCCGAGCTGAGTGTCAGCATGCCCTTGTCATCTCCTAGGTATTTAAGAACAACACGCCTTACGCCAATCGCCTCGCCCTTAAGACTGATCGCGGCCTCAACACTCATTGGTGAAACACCTGTCATTACCTGTTGCAAAGCTACAGAAATTTCGCCATGGGGAAACTTAGAGATTCCTTTTTTCACCTGATCTGAGTTTCGATTTTCATCCGATCCCGAATAAATCAGATTTCGAACGGCGTCTTTGGGAATTAACAACTTATTTGACGTCAAAGTTAAGGCAAAAGGTGGGTACTCATCCAGATTTGCCGGGAGATGATTGACGTCTAAAGTACCTTTCAGATTTGCATTAACATTTCCACCAAAGACTTCTGCCGTACTTGATATATCGTACTTCCCATCGCGCAAGATGCCTGAAAGAGAAATACTTGCATTCATGGAATCGTTTTTATACATGACTGGCGTCGATAAACCGAATCTTAGATCTGGCGAATATTTTTTCTCTCGCAATTCCACCTTCCCATCAATGTGAACTCTGCTTGTGCCAAATGCAAATTTCTCATGCTTTAACATAAGGACGTTAAAAATATCTTCGATCAGCAAATCGACAGTCAGAGACTCAAAGTCAGGGCTGGCAGTCGTCCCTCTCAAGTTTGTGCTAATAGCGCTTCCGCCAAAGCTGAGCAGAATCGGTCCATGCACCTCATTATTTTTATCAACAACAAGATCGAGTTCCGCTTTGAGCTCTGGAATTTGGAGCGTGTCCTGAGGCATCAGAAAATTTTTGAGATGGGCAATAGCTTTTACTCTTATGACGGAATTAAAAAGAACATCTGAAAGATGAAATTGCCCAATGGCCAACAGTTCAAACTGCGCCCGGCCCTTCTTCCCAAGCCCTGCGTTCACGTAAGTTGCAAGCTCAAAAGCGGTATTGCTATCAAGATTCAATCCTTTGACAATGAACTTTTCAATATGAATTTTTCCTGACTGGTTGTCAGGTAAAGTGTAGGCAATGCGCAAATCACCCATCTTAATATTCACAATTAATCGCTTTAAAATTTTAGAAATAAATTTAAATTGTGACCTCTCGCCTGATTTTTGCATCCCATCGCTCGGCGACGTAATAGTGCCGACCACCAGGTCTGGTGGCTTGGGGAAGGTGGGGGGGTGCAATGCCATCATCCAATTATTGGTCTGAGCAGTCCCCAAATAATAAGCTTGCGGTTTTTCAACCAATACTTCTACCGCTCCCTGTCCTGTTAAGATGGCCCAAAGCGGTAGCTTTATTACACAAGAATGCACCTCAAACAGCGCCATACTTCTTTCTTTTGTTTTCAGTGAAACATCGGAAAGCCGAACATACATATTCAAGCCAAAATTTAACTGAATTTCATTCATCGAAACTTCCGCCCCTGGCAGGGCCTCATTTACGGCTTGCAGAATCCAGCCACGAACAATTGTAGGTCTGAAGCGATCTTTGACGAGAATCAACGATCCAGTGGCCAACAAAAGCCCCAAAGTAATTCCGATAATGCTGGCTGTTTTCAATTTTGACATATAATTAGATAATCGACCTTTATTTTTGATCGGCCATAATCGGGGCAAACTTCACCAAGAATCTCTTCTTTGCTCCGTCAGGAAATATTATTACAACTTTTTCTTCCGCCCCAAAACCCTCTGTATCAAGTACTGTTCCCTTTCCATAAACCGAATGAATGATTCGGCTTCCTTTAGGAAATTTCCCGACCTGAATCGGAGCGGGACTACTCTCTTTGATTAAATAACGTTCATGATCTACGGTTTGAGAAAAATCATAATTATCAAACGCCCCGCGAGCATCAGACTCTTCATTGGAAATTCGCGTCTTGTTATTGACCCAAATAGTGTTTTCTTTAGGGATCTCAAACAGAAATCTTGAGGGACCATTGAATTTAAGCTGGCCCCATAAAAAACGCCCACGGACAAAAGTAATATAGAGATTCTTCATGGCGCGAGTCATGGCAACATAAAACAATCTTCTTTCCTCTTCGACCGAATTTTGTCCGTCTTCCAAACTTCTCGAGGAAGGAAAGATTCCCTCTTCAGAACCAACAACAAAAACAAATGGAAACTCGAGCCCCTTCGCCCCATGAACGGTCATCAGTGATATTTCGCCCAATTGGTTGTCGTTATCTTTCGTCTGAGTCGTGTCCAAGGTCACCGATTCAATAAAATCAGCCAGCATGGCACCCGAGTTAGCGACCTGAAACTCTTCTATCGCACGCCCCAGCTCTTCAATATTTTCAATCCGCGCCGCCGACTCATAATCACGCATCGCTCTCAGTTCGTCGAGATAGCCAGATTCATGGATTACTTTTTCAAAGATAATCTTTGGGGCAATATTTTTTTCGCAAAGATAAATGCATTCTGAAAGAAAGGAGGCAAAATTTTTCAAAGACAATTTTATTTTTGGCGTGAGTCGAATTCCGAAATCTTCGGTTCCCTCCAGTAATTTTGCTATTCCACCCCAAAGAGAGATATTCAATTGGCTTGCTAAATCCTCCAGCTTTCGAAGTGTCGTGGCCCCGATTCCTCGAGTTGGCACATTGATAATACGGGAGAGGGCGAGGGAGTCTTGAGGGTTCACAATTAAACGCAGATAACCTAGCACATCCTTGATCTCTTTACGATCGTAGAATTTTATTCCACCGACAATACGGTAGGGCAGGTTATTTTGTCTAAGAACGTCCTCAAACGGTCTTGATTGAAAATTGTTTCGATAAAAGATAGCAAAATCATTATATTTTTCTTGCTTGGCGCTCCTTAACTTCCCTATGGTTTTCACGACGAAATTAGCTTCATCTTTTTCTGTCTCTAATTCTGAAATTGTGATCTTTTCCCCTTCACTATTCTCGGTCCACAGTTGCTTCCCCTTTCTCAAGACATTATTTGCGATCACTGCGGAAGCTGCGTTAATAATATGGGCGGAGGATCGATAGTTTTGCTCTAGCTTCACTACCTTTACGTTTGTAAAATGCTTCTCAAAGTCGAGAATGTTATTAATATCAGCACCCCGCCATGAATAAATCGACTGGTCCTCATCGCCAACCACGCAGATTTTTTCGTGCTCGCTGGCCAATAATTTCAGAAGTTCAAATTGAGCTTTGTTTGTATCTTGATATTCATCAACCAAAATAAATTCATAGCGACTTTGCAAGCGCTTCAAAATATGGGGATGTCGCTCTAGCAAACACAATACTGAGGTGATTAAACCGCCGAAGTCCAGCGCGTTTGAACGATGAAGTTCATGCTCATATTCATAAAAATATTTTAGAAATGGATCATCCACATCGATGCCAAGTGCTTCTAAATTTTGCCGACCGGTGTAAACTCCCTTATTTTTCAAATCATCAATATAACTTAGGATGTCGTATGGTGAAATTTCTTTTGGAGAAATGCCATATTTTCCCAAGATACTTTTGGCTATCGCCTTAGACTCATCTTCATCGTAAATGGAAAAATTTTTCGATAGTCCAAAGTATTCGAACTCAGATCGGAGCAATCTTGCGCAGAATGAGTGGAACGTCGTAATAGCAAGGGCATGGCCATTGATTCCGCATTGGCGCGACACCCGCTCTCTCATTTCATGGGCTGCTTTATTGGAAAAGGTAAGCGCAAGTATTTTGTACGGCCCAACGTTTTGCACATCTAGTAGATGGGCCATCTTGGCGACCAGCATTCTGGTTTTGCCTGAGCCTGCCCCGGCAAGCACCATCATGGGACCATCAAAATACTCGACCGCATTTTTTTGCTCACTATTGAGATCGCAACGCTCGACCATGTAACACCTATTCAACGGTGACAGATTTGGCCAAATTTCTCGGCTTATCAATATCGGTACCCTTACATTTTGCAATGTGATAAGCAAAAAGCTGATTCACGACATTCAGCAAGAGTGGTGATAGTTCGTCCAGACCTTGCAAATTCAATAAAAGGGAATGATCGCTTATTTTCTTAAGTTCCTTCTGGCAGGATTCAGGCCCCACCACTACGATGATCCCTTTCCTTGCCTTTATTTCTTGCACATTGGAAATGCTTTTTTCATAGAGGTCTTCACCCATGACGGCCAGGTTTACCATTTCATGATCAATTAAAGCAATCGGGCCATGCTTCAATTCGCCAGCGGCATAACCCTCTGCGTGTACATAAGCTATTTCTTTTAATTTCAAAGCTCCTTCAAGAGCTATCGGAAAATAAGGCCCACGACCCGTAAAGAAAAAACCTTTCTTATCGTAAAGTTTTTGGGCCACTTCCTGAATCGCTGATGAATTTAACAACAATTCATCAATTCGTTCAGCAAGGGCATTGATTTTATAAATCAAGGCATGTGTTTTTTCTTGATCACTGAGATGGCCCGCTAAAATATGCGATAAGATTCGACCTGTTAATACCTGCTGAGTAAAAGCCTTCGTGCTGGCCACTCCCACCTCAATACCGGCGCGAATGAGCAGATTGTGATTGCATTGCCTGTACAGGCTCGAGCCTTCGACGTTCACCACACTCAGAGTGTCGACCTTCAATTCTTTGCATAAAGTTTGGGCCGCTAAAGTATCCGCCGTCTCACCTGACTGACTTATGAAGACAGCTAAATCTTTGGCACTTACAAGAGGTCTGCGATACCTAAACTCACTTGCCAAATCATGGACACAGCTGATGCCATTGAGGCTTTCGAGAAAATTTCTTATCACAAGACCAGCATAGTAAGCTGTTCCGCAAGCGGATATAATGATTCGCTCCGGCTTCAGCTTTGTTATCCCCTGCAGAATTTCCTTACCCTCGCCGTGGAAATAGAATTGCACCAGGCCTCGCATCAATTCTGGCTGCTCATGAATTTCTTTGAGCATGAAATGTTCAAAATTTCCTTTCTCTGTGGACTTGAAAGACATTTCTTGTTTTTTGGAAAGATAGCGTTTTGACGGAGCAAGATTTAAATCAAAAAAACGCAGAAGATGTTTGTTGGCTGCACTTAAATAGCAGATAACCTCATCGTCAGGAAAATATATTTTATCCACAACGCCAATTAAGGCATAGGGATCAGAAGAAACTAAAACTTCAGAGCTGATTTCATTAATACCGCAGACTAGCGGCGCTCCACGTTTAACGGCAAATATTTCAGAGGTGGCTCGATTCAAAATTACAAAAGCGGAATTGCCGCGAATCCTTTTAAAGGCCTGGGCAATGCTTTCCATGATCTCCATTTTTTTATTCTTGGTTAGAAACATCAGCAGGCCTAGAAAGACTTCCGAGTCAGTATCGGATTGAAATCGAACGCCCTCCCCTAATAGTTCCGCTCGGATTTCTTCGGCATTTTCAATTATTCCATTATGGACCAAGGCAATATCATCTGAATTATGCGGGTGACTATTGACATCATTGACCTCACCATGTGTGGCCCAGCGGGTATGTCCTATGCATGATCGTGCGATAATTTTTTCATCAGCGATCAGACCACGAAGATTTTCCAATTTGCCACTTTTTTTAAAGATCGAAAATTGGTTTTTTTCATTCACAAAACAAATTCCAGCAGAATCATAGCCTCGATATTCAAGACGCTTGAGTCCTTCCATCACTATTTCAACTGAATTTCTCGGCCCTAAATGTCCCACAATACCGCACATAAATAAATCCTTAGTCTTGCTTAGTTTTTAAAAATTTCTTCGCCATATTTAAATGCGTAGTTTGTCGACCACGTGAAATTCCAAAGGACCCATCAGGCATAGAAGTGTTTATGGTTGAGCCAGAAGCAACAAAACAATTGTCACCTATTTCAACTGGAGCAATTGTTTGGCTATCTGATCCAATAAAACAATCTTTCCCAATTTTTGTCACGTGTTTTTGGACACCATCATAATTACACGTAATAAAACCACAGCCTATATTTGTATTATCGCCAATAATTGCATCACCAACATAACTTAAATGTGAAATCTTAGCACCCGGCCCGATAGTTGACTTCTTGACTTCAACAAAATTTCCGATCTTGGCCTTAGTTCCTAAATTTGCACCCGGCCTTAACCGAGCAAAAGGGCCAATTTCAACTTGGGCGGCAACTTTGCATCCCTCCAACACAGAATGACTCTTTATACACACTCCATCTGCGAATTCAACATCCTTCAAGTGACTGAAAGCACCGATTGTACATCCCTGACCAATTTTTGAGTTTCCTTCGATTATAACATTAGGATAAACCACTGTGCCGGAAGCCATTACAACCGAGGGTTCAATGAAGGTAGAATCAAAATCCCAAAAGCGCACCCCTTGCTGCGAAAGTGAAATTAGATTTCTTCTATTCAGTCTCTTACTGGTTTCCTCTAACTGTTCGAGGGTATTAATACCCAGCAAGTCCTCACCACGCTCGAAATTCACTGCCCCAACCGGACTCCCCGCTTGAAAGACGTCCGTCAGGTAGAACTCTCGGGACTTATTATTATTGGAAATCTTATCGATGCAATCTTTCAGATACTTGGTCTCGAAAACATATAATCCGGTATTAATCTTCTGTATTTTTTTTACTTCACTGCTCGCGTCCTTCTCTTCGACAATGGAGAGGCCCGTGGTGTGAGACAATACTCTGCCATAACCGGTTGGGTTTGCAGCCGTCACTGTCGCGACAACGGCTTTCAAGTTATGCGTGGATATCTCTCGATAAATACCTTCAAGGTGTTCAACCGAAACCATGGGCACGTCACCACTTAAGATAAAAATATATTTATTCGACATCACATCCGGAAATTGAGTCAAAAAGGATTTGACCGCATCGGCAGTCCCCAGTTGCTGCTGCTGCCTCGTGATGTGAAATTTAGAACTGGAATAATACCGCTCTATATGCGCAATCATCTGCTCGCTCTGATGGCCGATCACCAGTGAAACAGAAGCGTCGTTGACTTTCTGACGTTTGAAAGCAAGACAAGCATCCAAAACATAATCTAAAATCGGTCGATTCATCAGAGGGACAAGCGGTTTTGGCATTCCAATCTTCATTCTGGTCCCCTGACCAGCAGCCAAAATTACAAGACAGATTTTGTCCGACATACTACATTTCCTTTTCCCAAGTTAATCTATCCAACTTTCAAAACCACGATGACTATTGGCAATACGGTAATTTTTTCCGATTGTCCTATCAAATTACATCAATTTTTTTCAAACAAAAAGGCTTAAAACTATAAAAACTTTAAAGAGTTACACTATTTCTCCCGATGAGATGGCAGGAAGTAAATCTCAAGGAAGTTCGAGGAGATTAATTATGGCGACCAACTATGAGGGTGACAACATCGAATTCAAAGACACGATTCCCCTCTTGCCAATTCGCGATATCGTCGTTTACCCCTACATGATCATTCCGCTGTTTGTGGGTCGTGAAACGTCGATTGAAGCGGTTGAACAGGCACTCACTAAAAATGACCGGCTGATCTTGCTTGCAAGTCAAAAAGATATCACTGCCGAATCACCGCAGCCATCGGAAATTTACGATGTCGGGACACTGGCGATGATTATGCGTATGCGCAAGCTCCCCGATGGCCGGATTAAAATTCTTGTGCAGGGACTTTCCAAAGCCTGTATTAAGGAATTTATCCACACTGAGCCATACTATAAAGTACGGATAGAAAAAATCGAAGACCGGAAAGTTGCCAATGATGATATGGCGGTTAAGGCCCTAATGCGCAATTTGAAGGAACAGCTTGAAAAAGTTATCACCCAAGGGAAAATGCTTTCTCCAGATATCTTAATGGTCTTGGAAGATATTCACGAAGCAGGACGTCTGGCAGATCTGGTGGCCTCAAACTTGAGCTTACACGTGGCAGAGGCACAGTTAATTCTCGAGACTCTTGATCCAATCGAGCGACTGCATAAAATCAATGAAATTTTAGTACGCGAGCTTGAAATCATTTCCATGCAGCACAAAATTAAAAATGCTACAAGGGATGAAATGTCCAAAACGCAAAAAGAGTATTTTTTGCGTGAGCAGATCAAGGCCATAAAAACAGAACTCGGTGACGAGAACCAAGAGGTCAATGACGAGTTCACTGAATTCAGAGAAAAACTCAAAAAAGCAATGATGCCACCTGACGTAGATCGTGAATGCCAGAAGCAGATTACACGTCTGGAAAAAATGCATCCTGATTCATCGGAAGCAAGTATCATTCGGAACTATCTCGAATGGCTGACCGAACTTCCTTGGTCCACCTCCAGTGAGGAAATTCTCGATCTGGATTATGCCCAGAAAGTCCTCGATGAGGATCATTTTGAACTGGAAAAAGTCAAAGAACGAATTTTAGAGTACTTGGCAGTCAAGGCCTTAAAAGGCAAGGAAATGAAAGGCCCGATTCTGTGCCTGTCCGGACCTCCAGGAGTTGGTAAAACATCACTCGGAAAATCCATTGCACGTGCCACAGGACGTGAATTTATTCGAATCAGCTTGGGTGGCGTGAAGGATGAGGCAGAAGTACGAGGCCACCGCCGAACCTATGTGGGCTCCATGCCGGGACGTGTGATTCAGGCCCTCAAGCAAATCAAAACTAATAATCCTGTAATCCTACTCGATGAAATAGACAAGATGGGCGGTGATTTCAGAGGAGATCCTGCGAGTGCGCTACTTGAAGTGCTCGATCCCGAGCAAAACCATAGCTTCAGGGATCACTATTTGAATTTGAGCTTTAACCTCTCAAACGTCATGTTCATCGCCACGTGCAATACGCTCGAGTCGATTCCGGCACCGTTGCGTGATCGTCTGGAAGTGCTCAATCTTTCTGGCTATAGTCACGAAGAAAAAATCTTCATTAGTAAAAAGTTTTTAATTCCAAAACAAATGAAGGAAAATGGTTTAACCGGCGAACATGTGGAATTTAGCGACGACAGCATTAAAACTGTGATTAGTAATCACACCTATGAAGCTGGATTGCGTAACCTTGAAAGAAAAATCGGGGCCCTTTGCCGAAAAGTGGCAATGAAAATTGCCCGTGGTGAAATTTCAAAAACAATAATTTCCACCGAGGTGGTTGATAAATATCTTGGCCCCCCGGCCTTCACCGAGGAAGATCGTAAAGTTTTTGATGAAGTTGGCGTGGCGACTGGATTGGCATGGACCAGTTTTGGAGGTCAGATCCTTTACATTGAATCTACCAAGATGAAAGGAAAAGGTATCACTCTCACAGGTCAGCTGGGTGAGGTCATGAAAGAATCCGCTCAAGCGGCAATGGGACATATTCGAAGCAAGGCCACTGACTTTGGTTTGGATGAGTCCATTTTCGATGAAAATGAGATTCACGTTCATATTCCTGCAGGTGCCATTCCCAAAGATGGCCCTAGCGCAGGCATTACGTTGGCAACATCCATCATCTCACTCTTGACGGGCGTACCTATCTCGCGCGATGTCGCGATGACGGGTGAAATTACCTTAACTGGGAAGGTTCTACCCATTGGCGGGCTAAAGGAAAAAGTGCTTGCCGCTATGAGAATGGGACTCAAGACGATTATCATT
>Ga0154322_127_pt1 | contig 21039 bp, 18 predicted proteins | sample RifGroA2_FD_115850 | JGI IMG/M metagenome (GOLD analysis project Ga0154322, IMG submission 115850) | Bdellovibrionales bacterium GWA2_49_15 | reverse complement strand
CTTACCTGCGTACGCACTAAAATCAACCACCACATCGGCCCGTTCGGCCGTTCCTAAAAGAAGTGAACGCTGATTGACGTTTCCAAAGTTAAAGGTTGTGGAATTAAGATTCCAGCCGACAGGCTGACTCGGTACGACTACGGGCGCTGGCAGGAAACCACCCTCTGTGCCAATTTGAATCCAGTCTGGTCCTTTGTATATTGGATCGGGCACACCACTTGGCCAGTCCGCCAGTTGGTTTGGCAATCCATCGGACGGAATCATCTTTACCTCGGTGCAGTCGGTAGGTGTCACGAAGGTGTCGCACAATCTTGTGCCAAAGGTTCCGGGCGTCGTCGGAGTTGTCTTGTCCGCAGCGACGTAGAGTTGCAGATTGAAAAAACGATCATCGGCGGCATTTAAGATCCGAAATCGGTAGGCCCTGGGCTCCACTTCCAAATATGGGTAAGCCGTTCCATTGACGACGGGAGTGTCCATGAAGGCTTCACCCGCCATGGACAGGCTTGGTGTTCCTGGCATCATGGTCGGTTCCAAAGGCCAGGCAGGATCATTGAAGTACGGATTAGGAAGCGGCCCATGGCCTATATTTGTCGTGGGCGGATAGAACCAGGGACCATAGTGCCAGCGCCCGAAGGCATTGGCACCTGGAAGATCTTCGGGATTCTGGGCGGGCATATAGACATGGGGGTACCAGAGATCGCCGGTGTTTGTGGCCGTGATCTTTCCGTTCACGTCTCTTGCACCGGTGCCTGAGTTCCAAGTCGGGTCCTGAGAAATGATAGTGCTTGAATCCACGAAAGTCTTATCCATAATGACCAGAGGAATCCCGATGTCGGGAAGTACCTTGAGCAACCCGGGGTTTATCCCTGACGCATTGGTACCGGCAATCATATCCTTCTCGACCTGGTCTTGGACCACGTAACCGGCCGCCTCACCAGCATAAACATTAAGGCGCGTGATCCCCATGGAGTGATCGTGGTAAAACATCAACCTGGCACTGTGGGCATTGCTGTAGAAAAAAGTCATCGTGCCAGCGGCCGGATCAGCGGCAGGTGGCACTGGGGGCTTGCCAGGGTTCGGCATATCGGGAACATTAGAGACACTCACTCCCTTAGGATAATGGGTATTTTCTCCCGCTGGGGTGGTCCACTGATGAGGCGTTCCATCACTGATCCAAACCGTGTTGTTGCCATGGAGGTGGAGAGTGGCACGGTTCTGTGTGTAATTCATGCCCATATCATGGGGGCCCATTCCAGCTCCCATGACAGTGGTATCGACCGGTAAAAAGAGATCACCACCGCTTCCAGTGGGAAGCAGGTTATAAAACTTGATGCGAACCGGTTTTCCAGGACGACCAACCATGCCCGGCACGGCCCCCTCTGCCACGATTATGGGCCCGAGAAAATGTGGATTATCAATGGCAAATTTCCCTCCACCGACGGGAACATGCCGACTCACAAGACGTGGGACACGAGCGGCCATGGCCGCTAAAACGCCCGGTGTTTCCAGCTGCACATAGCCCCGCAGTCTGGTGGGCGGTAGGTTGCTGTGCATTTTCTCGCTGTACTCCACGACCGCGATTTCGTAGTAGTCTGAATTTGTATAGGCCGCAGGATCGGCAACGGCGACGGGAAGATATTGTCCTCTACCGTGGGCCTGGATGAGACCATTATCCCCGGCAGGTGTCAGATTCGGCAATTTATTGATGAACTTAGAAATGCCGCCCGTGAGCGCGCCACCTATGCCGGCCGTGGCGATGGCGCCTGAGCCCGTGCTATCCGTGATAGTGACAACAGGAGCGCTATAATTCGTACCACGACCAGTGATGGTGATGTCCGTGATAACGCCGTTGCCATCGACCGTGGCCCGCGCTGTTGCGGGTGCGGTGGCGGTATTATAAGCATCCTCAATGGTGACAACAGGATTGGCACTATAGCCACTGCCTCCATCCTCTAAATTGATGACGAATACTGGGCCCTTCGGAAGCGGGCTGTAGGCCCAGTTGCCGTAAGGCCCAAAATAATGGGGAACTCCACCAGGATCGGGTATCAGGAGTGCGGGCCCCTGACCACGTGCCCGAACGGCTGCCACCGCCTTCTTGTAATTGGCGACCGCGGCCTTCTTCTGAGTTTGGGTTATTTTTCCATGCTTCTTAAGCATCATATCACGGAGACTCTCTTTTTTCGAATTCGCAAAAGAAAGATCAACTGATGTGGCCAAAACTACCGTGCCCACAGCTAATGCCAGAATACTCAAACGTCGCCCGTTATGCATAACAGTCCTCCGATTTCTATCCAAGTTCAGGATTCGTTTTTAACTGCGTAACAATAGATGAGATTAAGCTACACAAAAATTATACAAGCTGTTGCAGCCAATGATTCTTCTCAATCTGAATGATGTCGAATTGGCATATGTAATTTTTACTATTTCATGCGTTTCACTCTTTTTTTGGATATATCCAGGACATGCTTAAGCTATGCCTGGTTATATTTATCCTGATAGGCAATCCGCTGCTTTTTGCAAGCACCCCTGTTTGTCAAAAAACTGATTGTCAAAATAAACTAACAGGCCTGTCCGAGTTCCAAGATTTGCAGTCAGAGGTGCGGCTGGGGGCCAAAAGTTTAAAAGTCGTGAAGATTATCTATCATCGCGATTTCCATGGCGGCGGAACTGTCTACTTTTTAAATACCAAGCGCTTTCCTTTTCACTTTGATTTCGTCGAAACTTTCCTGGGGTATAAAGGTGATTTAACCGAATTCAACCGCAACTATCTGGGCAGCGGCGAAAAAAGGGAATTCAACCAGGCCTCGCTGATCTTCTGGCCTGAGTCCGCCACCTACCCGAAAGGCATGCTCTTGATGGAGCTATGGAATGGCGATGTCATGGACATCAAGTACGTGGTGGAGTTATTCCAAAAGATCAAAGAAAATCTTGTCATCGACGTGCCCATGCAGTTTCATCCCTTGGGTTTGGCGCAGGAGCAGATGATGCAGGCCAGTTCGAATGCTCTTCCCTTTATCAATACGATCGAGCTGTTCAAGGACGTATCCTACCTTCCCATGAATCAGGGCATCGCCTATGGTTATCTGAAAGAAGTCAAAGAAGGCGCGGATGATTGTCTGGATTATACTCACATTGCGTTTTTTCAAAGTATGCCGAATGACCTAGGGCTGGTGGGAGGAGTTATCACCGAAGAGGCCCAAACTCCCCTCGGCCATATCAACGTCAAATCCATGAATCGCGGCACGGTTAATATCTCATTGAAGAATGCCCGTAACCTGTTAAAAAAATACCTGGGAAAACCGATCAAACTGACCGCCGGCGGGGACAGTTATCAGATTGAATTATTACCTGAGGCCCAGGCGGGAAAATTGATTGAGGATTTTTGGAAAACTCGCAGACCGAAGGTCAAGTTCGATGCCACGGCTATTCTCGATCATCCCTACGCCAAGCGCTTTGCTCCGCTGGATAGTATTTTTAAAAAAATGCCAAGCAAAAAAGATCACCAATATTGGGCCAGAATCATTGGGGCCAAGGCCACGAATTTGGCAGTGCTTAGCACGCTGGCACCAAAACATGCCGATGATAAGCTAGGGTTTTCCGTCCCTGAAGGTTACGGGATTCCTTTTAATTTTTATGATCTCTTTATGCAATTTCGACAAACCGGTCTGGACCCGGCCAATCCTCAGGTTGAATCCTCCCCTAAGGAAATGATTCTTCGTATTTTGGAGCGAGAGCAGCTGCTTGACGCTCAACGTGCCCATTCCTTTTGCCAGGCGAAACCGGCGCTCCAGGAAATCCGTGATCTTATTTTGCGCGCGCAGGTGCCCGAGGAGATGCTGGGCATTTTTAAAAATATTTTACTGGAAGATGAAAAATCTCCCATTCATCAGTCTAAAATTTCAAGAATTCGTCTGCGTAGCTCGACCAACTCGGAAGATATGGAAGGCTTTACCGGCGCCGGACTTTATAACTCCGCCGGGCTGTGGCTCTATGGCAAGGACGAGGCCGAGGGGCGCTCCTCGGACAAGCCGCTTTCCTGGAAAAAGATCAAACAAAACCTGCAGGAGAAAATTCCTTTTATCTATTCCAGTGTCTGGAATGATCGGGCGTTTGAAGAGCGTGAATGGTATTCCATCAAGGGCAAAAAACATCTGGCCATCAAGGTTGGAATCGCCCTGCATGAGGGCGTCCCTTATAAAGACCTGGATGGAAAAGATGGTGAAGTCGCCAATGGGGTTGCCATAACCGCCAATATTTTCAGTCAGGATGATTTTGGTAAGGTGTATATTAACGGGCAACATTTCGACCTTGCCGTGACCAACCCTCCGACACCGGAGGAATTGCAAGAACGCGATCCCGGCAGTCCCTCCTCCTACTCCACCGAGGAGATTTTGGTGAATACGGAAACCGCCGATGAGGAGCTGAATGAAACTCCGGATGGCTGGCCACAGTGGTCCTATGAAATTTTATCCCGTTCAAGCGTCTTGCAGAGTCGGCCGGTGCTTCGAGACGATCCTAAGGAAAAAAAATCCGAACAGAAGATGGAGGTACGGCGCATGGCCACCATCTTTAAAAATCTTTCCGATCAATTTGCCGGTATTTTCAAGCAAGACCCGGAGCAATTCGCCTTAGATATTGAGTGGAAGCTGGTAGGCAAGAAACGTCAGCTCCATATCAAACAGGCCCGCCCATTTTCCGCTAGTCCGCGTAAGGATCTTCCTCTCTAAGTAGTTCGCGCACCACACCTTGCAAGGCCGTGACCGCTTCGGGAGCAAGACGGCCAACCATCCTACGATTGCCGCTGGCGGCTGACGAGTACATTCCAAATCCTCCCAAAAGCACATCCATTAAGAGGGCCGCTTCCCTTGTCCCGTTACTATAGGGAACATAGCTGACCCTGGGGAGACACTGGGATAAACGGGTTCTGAAAGGATCATCGCGCTTCAAACGATTCAAAATAGCGCGGATGGCATCGTAGGCATTGGAGCGAACTGATTCATCACGGTCACTTAAAAGGGCAATCAAGCCGATCAGATCACTCTTGTCGCCAGCGCGCTTAAGCGCCTCGATGGCATGGCGCTGGACAGAGTGGTCATTAGAGGCGATGTGGGCCCGCGCGATTTCCAAAACGCGCGGATCAGAACTCTGGAGAATGGAGTCCAGCAACATGGATTTGGCGTAGCTGTCAGGTTCTGTTTTGACGGCGTTCAAAAAGGCCTCAAAGACATTGGCCCGTTGTTTATAATTTTCCAAACCGCGAATGGCATTTCTTCTTACATCGATATTAGGATCGCTGAGTACGGTCAGAAGTGAAGGGATGGCCAGCTCGCTCCTGGTTTGTCGTAATCCATAGGCAGCTTCCGCTCTTCCCTTTGATTGGGGATTACCTAGAATTTCGGCCAGGAGAGGCACCGCTTGTGACGCCGGTAGGTTGGCAATGGATGTGGCGGCGTATTCTCTCGCCAGTGAGTAAGAGTCTGCGTTGACCATCTCTTTTAATTTTGTCACGACGTTGGGATCGCTGACGAAATTGCCGAGGCCCTGGGCCACAATTCTTCTCACCGACTGATTGGCGTGCTCTGCACTACTCATAAAGGCCTGTTTGACCGCAGAAGATTTTACGCGTTTTAAGGAATCGGCGGCGGCCTCATGGGAATTTACAAATTGTGGGTCGGTGAACGTCTCTATGACTGATTGACGACCTCGCGGATCGGCATGCTGGGCCAAAATATCAGCGGCGTACTCTCGATTGAGGAATGCCGTATCGGTGCGCAAGGTATTAAGCAAAGGGGCCAGCACTTGTGTTCTGGAGCGATATTGGGAACCTCGAAGCTTGCGGATGGCCTCAAGGCGCACACTTGAGCTGCTGCTGTTTAAATTTGCCAAGATGGACGTTAGGTCTTCGGCGCATGCCATGAATGCAAAAGAAAATATTAAAGAACATAAAAGAATGTGTATTTTCATAAAACCCTCTCCCTGATTCACCCTAGGACCTGTTTGATTGCAATCGGCCGGCCAACATCTGTAGGGTGAAACTGCCATAAATTCGCAGAGCTGGAGGGAAGAGGCAGTCCAAATACCTGACAGCGTTTAAATCTTAGACATGGTTAAGCTGACTTGTGCTGGTCAGAGCGTCGATTAGTGTTTCATTTTTGGTCGAAGACTAGCGAAGCTAAACATTTTATCTTCTTGAAAGATTTTCCTTGCGAGGTTCCTGCCGTGGGTTTCTCGGAAAAATATTCTTGGCTGAACCACCCTGCGTAAGGCGCCCCCAGCGCGCATTAATTTGATTTTACGCTCGTTCAGAAATTTTCTTCGACAAGCTTGGTGCGAAGAATTTTTCGACGCTTGCCATGGGGGTTTTTGCAACAAAAATTTGGTGGTGCGCGAGCGAGAAATCATGTCGAAAGTTTTGCATCATCTACGCGAGGTGGCCCGGCGCAAGCTCTATCCCGACCTTGGATATTCCAGCATGTTCGCCTATTGCACAGACGAGCTGAAATACTCCCCCGATCAGGCCGGACGTCGCATTTCCGCCTGCCGAATGCTGGCAACGCTGCCTGAGATTGAGAAAAAACTTGATCGCGGCGAACTGAATCTGACCGTGCTAGGTCTGGCGAAGAGCTATATTAAGGAAAACAATTTGACGTTGCCAGAGCAGCGGCAACTCTTGGACGAAATTGCCAACAAAACCAAGCGGGAGGTGGGCCGATGATCGCTCCTGCTCACATCGGCATACCGTCCATCATGGACATAAAAAAATGCTAGCGCCGGATTTTCTAACCGCGCCGGCGCATGCTTCAACGCAGAAGGTTTCCAAAACGCAAACCAAGGTGACGTTGGTGCTTGATGACGCCGTGATGGAAAAATTGCAAGAGCTTCAGGCCTTATTTTCGCACACCAAAAAACGCGACCTGCCATTCACGGCATTTTTTGCAGATTCATCATCGCGTACCCTACGCCCAAGGAGGGACGCACACGATGGAAAATCTGCGTCTGCTTTGCCACGCCCATCACGCCTGGGGGCATTTCTCCGGATGACATTAAATCCAAGGTATTCAAGCACCTTTTAAGTGTGTTATCATAATTTGATGAACTCAAAGTATTTAGAATTTTGCCAGCGTTGGCTTGCCGCTTGGACCGGAAATCGGCCGGAGCATCTTCTCTCCTTTTATTCCGCGGATGCTTACTACCAAGACCCTGCTCGGCCCAACGGTTTAAAAGGCCATCAAGAAATTCTCCCCTATTTTGTGAAACTTCTGGCAAAAAATCCTGACTGGCGCTGGGAGTGCGAGGAGATCATCCCCACGGAAAAAGGCTTTACGCTCAAATGGTGCGCCCACATCCCAGGGAAAAAACTGATCCATGGAGTGGATATTGTGGAAGTGATTTCTGATAAAATCACACGCAATGAAGTTTACTTCGACACCGCCGCTCTGACTTAATCGAAGCATACTGATGACCCTTCTCATTTCCAAAATTCTTTATAAAAAAGATTATGACGTGAATGAAAATTTGCAATTTATTTTTTCTTTGCATTACTTTGATCTTTGTCTCCTGCTCAAGCATCAGCGTGAAAGAGGATTACGATCCCAAGTTCAACTATTCCAAGCTTAAGGAATATTCCTGGCAAATAGTGGACAGTGAGAGTCCCATAAAACTCGACAGTCTGATCACGGAGCGCGTTCATCAATCAGTGGATCAACAGCTTCAACTCAAAGGCTATAAAAAGGTGGAAGCGGGAAAAGGAGAGTTTTTCGTCAACTATCATTACTTAGAAAAGGAAGTTATTGAGAGACATCGGGGCAGCGCCGGTTTTGGCGTTGGCAGCACCCTCGGGTCGGATAGTAGCTTTGGCAGTTTGGGATTGGGCATTCCCTTCGGCCCTGCCCGTGTGCATGAAATAGAAACCCTGGTGATTGATATTATTGATGCAACGAGTGGAAAATTAATCTGGCATGCCCAGGCCCAGGAGAAGTTGCTGGATTCCACACCGCAGGAAACCAGCGCCAATTTTATTAAAGTTGTGGAGGCGATTATGGCCAAATTTCCTCCATCATAAAGATCGATAATTATCCCTATGGATGTTAGAATGGCGATCATGAGTACCAGTGCACTCTTTATAGGTGAGAATAAAAATGCCGCCGCCGTCTTTAGCTTGCTCCTGGAGCGGGATTTCGGCCTGGACTGCGTCAGTGCGGTCAATAGTAAGCACGCCATCGAACTTTTGAAAAATGAACCCCATGCTTTTGGGTTGTGTATTTTTCTTTTGCCTGCCACGGGAGTTAAAGAATTTCTAGAAGTTCTCAAGACTCTTCCCCGCCAAATTCCCGTGATGCTTACCGCCGATGATGCTCACCTCAATCACTGCACCCAATTTCTCCCCTACCATCCCCTGGCCGCCAAGATCGCCTATTCAGTCGACTGGCAGATTATCAGCACCGCCATTACTCGTTTGCTCAGGGTGGTGGACCGCAAGGAGCGGAAGCTGGCTCCCTTCTGCGCCCTGGATGCCAACCTTTTTCTCCGCTTAGAAGAATCCCCCTATGATTTATATCTGAAACTTTCCGATGATAAGATGGTGCTGGTTTTTAGAAGGGGGACCAATATCCTCAGCGACGATACTGAAAAGTATCAGCTCAAAAACCATCCCCATTTTTACCTGAAGGCCCAGGATTATTTGCAAGCGCTGGAGCTATTCTTAAATAAAATTAAAGAAACCCTTAAGGCAGAAACGCCCCTCCACAACGACAAGTTGAGTTCCATCGCCATGTTTACCCATCAAAATATGAGGCAGATGATTCAACGGCTGGGCCTTTCGGATACCGCTATTGAGATGGCCAATTCCTCCATTCGATCGATTCATAAGATGCTCAATTCCAATGATAAAATTGCCGAGCACTTTACCAAATTTCTCACCAAGAAAAATTACCTAAGCGAACATTGCCTCGCTATTCCCTTTGTGGTCGCGGGCATGGCCACGACGATCACCAGTTTTCCGGCCGTGGATTTGGAAAAAATTACCTTTGCATCCATGTTTCACGACATCGGCTTAGAAGATTTAGAGATGGCCCAGGTCCGTCATATCAATGATCAGGTAGAACGAAACTGGGGTTCGGCCAAATTATCAGTCATCAAGCAGCATCCCTATGCCTCGGTAGAGTTAATCAAAAAGCTCTCCGGCGTTCCGGCAGATTCGGAGAAAATTATCCTGCAGCATCACGAGAGGCCCGACGGCAGCGGCTTCCCTCACGGCGTGGATTACAAAAAAATATCCCCCCTCTCGGCCATGTTTATTGTGGCCGAGGAGTTTGTGTCGTCCGTGTATGACTCCGGTTTGGATAAAATGAATGTGGATGCCGTCATGGATGACCTGGCCTTAATTTTTCACAAAGGTAATTTCCTAATGGCCTTCAAGGCGTTGCAAACGGCCGTCGGACACGGGCCGCTGCAACTGATTAAGGGTCAATAACCAGAGACAGCTTATTGGATCAAGGAAAATCCCATGCTGACGAAGGTGGAAAATTTATCATCGTCAACATTCTTGGCGGGATCGTTCCACGAGCCACTGACACAATACCATTTTTGGTCATTTTTGGATTGGAGGAGATGAGTGAACTGGATGACACCGGGTTCGCTCCCGCCTTTATATCCCACATAATTCCAATTTTCCTTCGTCGCCAGTCCGGGGTTAATACTCAAGATATTTAAACCTTTCATAGAGAAGATTAAACTGCATATTTCTTTGGTGGTGGCAAACCATTCTATTTGATCGATAAGCTTAGGTTTTATGCTGGAAAAATCCACTTTTTCTTTGGGAATCTTTTCCAGATCGCTCAAGATTTTCTTCTTTTCGCTGATGGTGGCCTTGATATATTCACTAGTTTGCTGCTCACTCAGGGCCCCCTTCAACTTGAACATCTCCAGGGTAGAGATGAAGGGAACATTTCTCGCCGTCAGCTTCTCAATTTTTTCTCGTCCCAGGAAAAAAAGCAGATGATCGGTAGCGGTGTTGTCACTTTTAGAGATCATCAAAGTCGCTAAAGTATGAAGGGTGACAGGGGCATCAACCGGCCAATCTTGAGTTATGCCAGAGGGCAAACTCAGATACTTTTCCTGGAGTTTGAGGGTATCGCTCCACTCAAGCTCGCCCCTATCAATTCGATTCATCAGCTCTTTTAAAATATACAGTTTGAAGGTTGATCCCAAGGCCAAAGGGACGTCAGCATTCATGGAAAATAACTCCTGCTCTTTCTCGTCAATGATGAGAAGGGAGGCCTGCCCACTCAGCGATTTGAGATTTGCTTCTAAATCTTTTTTCGAGACCTTCGAAAAGAGTGGGGCCCCATACCAGATTCCGGAAATTTTACCGCGCTCATCAAAATAGATTCGAGAGGGCAGAGTTGCTTTCTCATATTTAAACTCAAAATTTTCCTTTTCAACATGGTGGACCGACAGACATTTCCCGTAATCCTGCAAAAATGATTCGACCACCGGACGAACTTTTTCAGTGAAACCGGAATCAGCAAAAAGATTGTTAAGACCGTCGCCCTTCTTGAATTTACATAATTTTTCCGCCGTGTCGGGAACTTTGGCATTGAGGCCAAAGGCAACGAAAGACAGGATCAATAATAGGAAAATATTCATGGGTGAACACCTTATAATTTAGAGTGAAAGAAGTGTTTACGCTAAATACCATAATAAGCAAAGTATGCGCTAGAATAAACTAATAAACTAAATGTGGGGAAGTCATTAAAGAAGTTATCTCCTCATCACCGAGTGCTAGAAAAACTCTCTTAACCCGCCCCGACTCCCCCCCTATACTGAAAACAATCAAAAATACGGAGTATTTATGAAAATGATCATGATGGTATCAATGCTGCTATCGACCTTCAGTCTTTCGGCCACGGGCACTGAAGCGGATCGCCTGGCCTGCGAGAGTTTTCGCGCCGTCCATGGGGCCCGCTACACTCAAATTAAAACTCAGGCCGACGATTTTTCGATCATGGTAGGTCCCGCTCATCGAAGCACCCAAGGTTTTTTGAAACGGGCGCTTCCAAGTTTGCAAAAACTCACCAAAAAGTATCAGCAACTGCTGGACCATCTTCCCCAACAAAGTCCTGAGGAGATGCGAAAGGTTCTGACGGAAGAATATTCATCGCTGGCACTCAAGCACCTTCGTTCAGCAGGTATGCTGAAATTAAGTGCCGAGAGCTGCCAGGGAAGAGTCGCCTACACTTGCAAAATAATTAATGATCTATTTTTTACCTTAGATGACACAACACCCTTGACTCCGAAGCTTACATTCAAGCTCTACGGCATCCGATATCAGAGCTTTGGGAGCACTACAGTTGATGTCAAAGATGGAAATGCTGATATAGGCACAGTCTTCGATCCGAAGATCAGAAGCGCTCAATTCGAGTTGGATAAGGTCATTCTCGACAATGCAGATCAAAGCATCATAGAAAACAAGCGCATCGAGCTAGAAAACGCCCGACTCATGAAACGCGTGAGCATCCAAACGCGACGACAGTTTATTGAAGCGGAGCTGACACCTGAGCAACGGGCAACTTGTGGTGACCACCGGCCAGTAGGTAAAAAGGTGGCCTCTCATTCACGGAGCAGGGAATTCATAAGGGCCGAAGGTCATGCCCTCACCTACCCGGCCAGTCATGTTCAGCAAAGATAAGCGTGCAATGGTTTGTTAACGTTTGTGGAACTCCTTAGCGCGTTCCCTCATCTGCTCAGGTGTAACGTCAACTTTGTGCGTGGCCACGGTCCACAGATAACCAAATGGGTCGCGAATATTGCCGATGCGATCTCCCCAGAACATGTCTTGCATCTCACCCATGGCCCGGCCACCCGCTTTGATGGCGCTTTTGAAGGCGGCATCAGAATCTTCCACATAGAGATAGAAATTGACGGTTGTCCCCTTCAGTTCCGCAGGGGACTTGGCACAGGCTTCGTCGTGTCCGGGATGCTCCATCTCCTCACTCCCAAGCATGAAATGAGAATCGCCAATCTTCAGCTCCGCGTGCATTAATCCTCCGTTTGGATTGTCCATTCTGTATATTTCGGTGGCGTCGAAGGCCTTCTTGTAGAATTCTATTGCGCGCGCTCCATCCTTGGTCACAAGCCCCGGAGTTATTGTATGATATCCCTCGGGGATTGGTTTTACTTTCTCTTTCATTTTTTCCTCCATTGTTTATATTACTTTGCTACCCAATACAGGTAATTGTTACTGAGTGAATTTGTACTAATCATGATATTTGGATTTTTGCTTGAACATGCCGCCGCAGTGACGGGAAGGCCACCGGTCATATAGGTTCCTCCAGCGCCCTTCGTACCACAGGCAACGGCCAAAATACCCAGTGCAAATTGGACTATAAAATTACGACGCTTCATCTTTTCTTCCCCCGATATGGCCCTAGAAAAGATAACGGAATTCACATTCATTCACCGTGACCGTGGTCACAGTTAGTACAGACAATAATTCCTTCACATCTCATCGAACAGTTTGTTCAACGAGGCATTGACGGGCCCGATCTTTACGTTTACTTTGCGCCCATCAACTTAACAAGCGAGGATTGGATGAAAACTTTGTTCGTACTTTTGGCATTTCTGATGTTGGGACTGAATCAGGTCATGGCGGGGGACAAGAGCATTCTTGTGCTAGAAGCCAAAAAGGATCTGACTGAGACGACACCCACTATCAGTGGTCACTTTAATATCAACAAGGACTTGGGACGGGCCTGGGTTACCGTTGCTTTTGCCTACTACACTGGAGACTCCACAAAATACCACTCGACTTTTTCCAGCGTCCTGGTGGAAGGGTTGAGCTATGACACTCAAACCCAACGCGTCGTCTTTAATCGCGATGGAGTAGAGACCGTCTGTGCAGACAAGAAATGGTATGGTCTGAAAGCAACCAAGAGATGCGCCTTCAATGTGAAGGAAATTACACGCAGGATAGATAACGGTTTTTACATTGTGAGTGAGACTTTTTATCAGGTCTTCATGAACGTGCAGCAGTAATTACTTAAAACGGTCAGCATCACAAAATGCGTGGCGCTGGCCCCTCAAATCTCATTGAACATTTTGTTCAATGAGTAATTGACTTAGCCAATGGACAACGATAAAAGCCGCCCCATGAATCTCGCCCTGGCCAAAGACTACAGATCGATTCTGAAAGAGGAGCTGGAGATCCGCTGCTCTCGAAACGCGCACTACTCTTTACGCGCATTTTCCCGCGATATCGGACTCTCGCCTTCTCTGCTCTCGGGTGTGCTCAATGCCCGCCACGGACTTTCCAGACAAACGGCGGAGAATATCTCCAAACGCCTGGGATTTAGCACCACCGAATCACTATATTTCTGCGATCTGGTGGAAAGTGCCCACGCCCGAGCCAAAATCAAGCGGGATTTGGCCGCGATCAGGCTCAAGAAACATCAGGTCCCTCACAGATACAACGATCTGCAGATGGATGCCTTCAAGGTCATCTCCGACTGGTACCACTTTGCCATCCTGGAACTCACCTACATTTCCGGATTCAAAAATGATTCAAGCTGGATTGCCTCTTCCCTCTCTATTCAGGAACATCTGGTCAGGCAGGCCATCGACCGACTGAAACGCCTTGGCCTTCTGGTAGAATCAGGCAAGGGCCTGAAGGCCACCGAGGATTTTACCGCCAGTCCGGACGGCACACCCTCAAAATGCATTCGCAATTTTCACCAGCAGGTCCTGCAAAAGGCCCTGAGCGCCATCGTCGCCCAGGATATCAATGAACGCGATTTTTCGGCCTCTATCATGGCGATCAAAAAGTCCCGCATGAAGGAGGCCAAGGCCGCTATCAAAGCTTTCCGTCGCAAATTCACCGCCGATCTCTCCGATGATCAAGAGCGCGATGCCGTTTACTGTCTGGCGATTCAATTTTTTCAGTTAACCGAAAAGGACTCTCTATGAAAATCTTATTTGTTTTGGCCTTAATATTCCTCACGTTCTCGGTCCAAGCATCCAATGGCAGCGGCCGGGACATCGGCAACGGTGGCGGGGCCATTGTCTGCCGCGATAGTCAGAGCAATGTGACCTATGCCCAGGTGTATGACATCTGGGAATACAGGGCACTCGCCGACAACGAGCAAAATAACTTGTCCGCCGATGAGCTGATTCAAAGAGCGGTTACCCGTGCCGCAAAACTGAACCCATGGTTTCACAAATTATTGGTTGCCGAGCTGGCAACCGTCTCCCAGGGCATCCAGCAGCAGTTGGCGTCTGACGAAGGCATTGCCTTGAATGTGGTTCTGGATTCCAAGCATATCACCATGCCGTTGCGCTGTCCCAACGACTCCACTCGTCGGCCGCAGTACGAGCAGGTGGTTAACTACTTAAATGACGGACGCATCTTGGTGGATACGGAAATTTATCAGGCGCTTTCACCCAAAAGTCTCGCGGCCATTCACCTTCATGAGGCCATCTACAAAATCTTGCGCGACGTGCGCGGAGATGCGGACTCCTCCGAGGCCCGCAGACTGAATGCCTATCTTCTCTCAAGCTGCCCGGATGAAACCTTGATCGCCAATATGCAAGAGGTTTTGGAGAACTCGAAACTTTCCGTGCCCACCATTGTGAAACAAGAACTTGACTCCGAAATCTTTGCGGCGGTTAAGAACAGTGATTTCGAGCTGGCCTTCTTCCTATTCTCCAGAAATATTAATCTCTACGGTGAGACGCGAGGCCCGAGCTTGGCCGCCACCAGCTTTGCCCGCAACGAACTTCTTAACCTGCTTCAAAGCAAAATCCAAAGCAATGACTACGATGGCCTTCGAGAACTCTTCGCCCGAAAAAATGCCGCCCTCCCACTGGTGGATGGCGTTCTCCTGGGCAAGGCCTTCAGCTTTGTGGCGACCAGCTATATTTCCTTTCTAAGGCCACACCAAGTTTGCGCTCCCCGCCCCGACCGTCGCAATGAAGTTACCTGTGAGACCGAACGCAACCATACCGAGAAAAAAAAGCTCCTGGCGATGGCAAAATTTTTGACCTCGGCCCCCTCAAATAAAATGGAATTTCCGTCATTTTGGATTGAGCTGCCCAAGAATGCCATGGATGCTGATGCCATTACTCCCCTCATGTTTGCCGCTTTGACCGGAGATAGCGAGCTTACCAATTACTTTCTCCATTCCACGATCGAGAGCAATCACCCTGAATTCCTGAATTACACCGCCACGCTGGACGGAAAACAGCAGAGTGCGCGCGGGTTCGCCCATAAGTACGCCTCTTTTTTTGAACGTTGGCGACTGGGTAAGCTCTTTAAGAGTTACGGAATCGCCCAGTAGCCAGTTTAGATTGACTTCATTAACTCAAGGGCGGCCTTCAGCTGTCCATCGACCTCAAGCCTGTCCATGAGAGTATATTTTGCGCGCATTTCACGAACGCCTTTTTCTTTAGGTAGGGTAATCTCTAAATCGGGTTTCATGCCTACAGCTTGAAATGAATGCCCCTTGGGGGACAGAAATTCTTTAACCGTATATTTAACCGCAAACTTATTTGGCAATCGATCAATGGTTTGAGCATTCCATTTACCAAAGGTTGTCTCACCCACAACTTTGACATTCCCATTTTCCCTTAAGGCCGCGGCAAATAACTCGGCACCGGAGGAAGTCCCTTTATTCGTGATCAAGGCAATCAGAATATCTTTATTAAGTAACCCGTTTGAGGATTTGTATTTTTCAGTTTTACCACTTCGATCCCGCGTTTCTACGATCGTGGAATCTTTGGGCACAAATAACTCTGCAGTCTTGACCGCCTGATCAAAACCTCCGCCGGAATTATCCCGAAGATCGATAATAAGTTTCGAAAAATTCTGACGATTAATTTCATTAATCTCCTTCTCCACAAGCTTGGGTGTCTCTTCGGTGAAATAGCCGATAGTCAGCAGTGCGGTGGTGGCATCAAGCTTCTGGAGCTCGACAGGGGTCCAGGGGATAATTTCTCTTTTGACCTTTACCGTGAATATTTTCTCCTCCCGCAAAAGTTTTAATTCAACAGATTTTCCTACCTGTCCCCTGATGGCTTATTCCAATCTTCTTCCCTTGAATTAAGCGAGTCCAACATACCAGCAGTCGCGGCCCGATATAGATCGTCGCTGGTTAAGTTCTTATCAATATGGCGTTCTAAAAGCTTGGCCCTGCGATTTCACAGGTTTTCTTTTTAAGATGGTTAAGACATTTATTTTTTGCCGAGGTAAAGAGCCAACTCTTGAGATTGCTGTCAGGCCCATTTTTGAATTTTCCCGCCAGAAGCTGGATAAAAATGTCATGCAAAAGTTCCTCTGCAGACTCACGGTTAACGGTAAAGCGGTAGATAAAGCGAAATAACGGCCCGGCGTAGCGCTGGTAAATAAGGCGAAGGCCCCGCTCGGGGTCTTGCGTAAGCTCACGCAATAGATCTTCATCGCTATTTTGGTCCATCTAATTATTAAACAATTTAAACAGCGAAAGGTTCATAAAAAAATAACAACGCACAAAGTTAGTAAGTTATTCGACAAATTTTAGCTTCACGACGATTCGTTTTAATGGCAGTCTTAGGATTGGGAGAAGAAACCATGCGAATAGAATTATTTGATGCTCGTGAAATTACCTCCGAGCAAATCTCGGCCCTCAAATCGCTCTCGACCGCCGTTTATCCCCCTGAATCAACGCTAAATTGGCCAGGGCAAACCATCGAATGGGCCACGCCGCAGTGGCGAACTTTCTGCCGAGATGAACGCGGGGATGTTCTTTCACATGTGGGCATTTTTCTTCGACAAGGCCAAATCAATGGCATCCCAGTCACCATTGGCGGAATCGGCCAAGTCCTGACACATCCTGATTCTCGCCGACAGGGCCTGGCATCCAAGGGCATAGAAAGGTCCATTGATTTATTTAGAGATCAGGGTGTCGATTTTGCTTTGCTTGTGTGTGAACCAAACCTTGTGCCCATGTACCAGAAATTGAATTGGCAATCCTTTCTTGGAACCCTTCTTGTCAAACAGCGTGGCATCCCCGGCCGGTTTACTTTCAATTTACCCATGACCATTGGAGTCCTCTCGAAAAATCCGAGCGAAGGCACTATTGACTTAATGGGCCCTCCTTGGTGACGGGGCGAGCGGCAAGCAATAACTTGTCACTCCTTCTCACTCCTAAAAAACAAGAAAAAATTTTACGCCAGCTCGAACGCACGTACGCTCTAGGCCCAAACACACTCTAAAACGTAATACTTGGATGCCTTTCAGATTTTCCAGGATACGATTCTTTATTTATACTTGTTTGCGAAAGTGGTATCTCTGCCTCACTAGGCACCTCTGGAAAGGTGACTCGCGCAAGATCCGACCAGGCCGGTCCTTCAATCACTTTTCCTTTTGCCTCAAAGCGAGATCCGTGGCACGGACAATCCCAGGATTTTTCCACATTATTCCAATGGATCACACCGCCCAAATGGGGGCAGGCCGAAGAGAGAAAGGTCAATTTGTTGTCATCGTCCTTATAGGCCGCGATCATTCTCACGCCCTTGCGAAAGACCACACCCTCTCCTGCAAAAAGCTCTTCGAAATTTGGCACAGACTTAGGCTCCAGCCACTCGACATACTGAGCCGCCACATTGGCATTTTCTTTCATATACTCGGGAACAGCGTGCATGCTAATGCGTGAAGGATTGTAAAGGTCTTCCCAAGGATTTTCCCTTCCCATAATCTGATCCGTGACGAGCATCGCACCGATCGTACAATGGGTCATCCCATTGCCTGAATCGCCCGTAATAACGTAAACGTTGTCACGATCCATGGGATTGTGTCCGAGAAATCCCATCCCATCAACGGGTTCCATGATCTGCCCAGACCAGCGGTAAAGGACCTCACCGGCCATTGGATAGCGAGCACGGACCCATTTTTCGAGCGCTTCGAAACGGGCCTCAGGATGATCATCCTGGCCCGTTTTATGATCCTCACCACCAAGAACCAGAATATCGTTGCCGCTACCATTTTGCTCCAGACGAACATAATGATAGGGATCAAGAGTGTCCCAAAACAAGGCATTCGGGATGCTTCCCTTAGGAATATCAAATCCCAGCACATAAGTTCGGTAAGCCGCTTGCTTTGTATGAATTGCGAATAGGTCATTCACCGGGGTATTGGTTGCCATGACAATCGATTTGCAATGAACAACAAATCCCTTGTCGGTTTTCACCTCCGCGTGCTTTCCGCCTTTCACATGATTAACATGAGTATTGGTATAAATTTGACTGCCAGCACGCACAATGCGATCAGTAAGGGCACTTAAGTATTTTAAGGGATGAAGCTGCATCTGCTGCGAAAATTGCAGACATGGCCCCGTATCAAAAAATGCTAAAGGAGAATGCTCTATGAATTTCACGTTTGCGAGGCCCGCGCGCGTAATCGCCTTGAGCTCATCTTGCAGTACATCTTTGCGCTTGTCATCCGCGGCAAAGAGAAAACCGTCTACGATTTCCATTTCACATTCAATCTTTTCAGACCTCACAATTCCTTTAACTTTTTCAATCGCCGTGGCATGGCTTTCTGCAGCGATCTTGGCCCCTTTCTCTCCATGAAGTCTTTCGATTTCAAAGAAACGATCATCAAGCGCGGTCACAAATTGTGCCGTGGTGCGACCAGTCTGACCACTACAGAGTTCTGCATCCTCGAGTACGCAAACTCGCTTGCCTTCTTTTGTGAGAAGATAGGCCGTTGTGAGACCGGCAATTCCACCACCGACAATGCAGACATCTACTTCTGTGTTATCTGATAACGGATTAAATTTGGGCATACAAAGACTATCTTCCCAAATGGTTTTGTGCTTTGAATTTTTACTAAGACTCATGACTTTCTCTCCTTCGTGCGTGCTTCTCAAAAAGAGCGATGACATCGCCCGCGTATGCTCATGGATGTACCTCTGATTCTTTGGACTCATCTTCTTCAGGCAGGTCTTTTATGGAGAGATAGGACGACTCGTCGTCGTCTTCCTCATCCTCCTCGGCCGAGTCCAGTTCTTTGGCAAAATATGACTCCTCTTCGTCTTCAATTTCTTTTTCTTCTTCAATCGAGTCGCCTTTCTTGGTGAAATAATTTTTCTCTTCAGGCGCTTTTTTTACAGGAGTGGCCTCTTTCTCTCGAGTGACATTGCCCTCTTTTTTCTTGCTCTTTACCATGTTTTCTCCTTGTTTTAAGAATGCATCCGAAATGACACCCCATCTTACACTGAGCTTAAAATATGAATTGAAAACCGGAAAAGATTCCCGGGGCATGCGCTGAACTATTTTGTTACTTACAACCGTGATATTCAGAATAAAGTTCCATGACACTTCTGGGACGCACTTAGTCCCAAAGGGGTCATGGAACCTAAAAGTGGAACCTAAAAGTGCCTATTATTTCAGTCACTCTCGAATAGCGGGTGGCCCTTTTCAGTTTCCCTCGTCGATTGTAACCGCTGGATTTCCTATTTCCCCCCTGAATATTGGCAATATGGACATAGACTATAGCTAAGGGAATTGGTTGGTCTTTTGAGCTTTTATAAATTCAAAGACATAAACACCGATAAGACCAGGTAAGAAATTATGTTGAGTATTGGGCCCAAAAAAATTACTTGTGCGGAGAAGATGTCGATCAAGATATTGATAATATTTTTTGTGATTATCGTCACGGCCTTTGGTTGCGCCAAAGAGGGTTCAATTTCTATCGGCGGAAAAGGCGATTCGGCCAGTACCGGTAATTCGTCTGGCAGCGCAGTCAGCGTGAGCAGCGTCCAGGTCGTCAACGAACGATTCATCATCCGCGGTACCAATCTCAAAAACGTGAAGTCCGCAAAGATAACCGGTCCAAGCGGCACCAATAAAACTTTTGTCATAGAGTCACAGACCAACGACCAGTTGGTGGCCTTCATCGGGGCCCTTCCCAGCTTGCAAATTATCGCTGAGTCAACCTACCAGCTGCTCATGAACACCGCTGATGCACAAACGGTATACCCAATCGTCTTCACCATTCCCGTAGGCGGAGTGACCAATAGCAAGATCGCACCGGGAGCGGTGACGGGTGACAAGATCGCTAACGGAACCGTAACACTCAATAAAATTTCCGGCACTGGTGCCAATGATGGTGACGTGATTAAGTGGGATTCGGCCAACCAGTTGTGGTATCCGGCCCCAGATGAAAGTGGCGGCGGCGGGGGCGGCGGTGGTGGTATCTCCGCCATCTCACTGGGAAATGGAATTGTCGGTTCAGGCGGAACAATCCTCACCACAGGTATGATCTCTGTCAATACCGGCACAGGAGCGGGACAAATACAGGCCTTGGACTCGAGCGGTGATTTGGAACTCATCAAAAATCTCAAGATCAACAGCACCGGGGCCCTCAAGTTTCCTCACACCTCCCGTGAATTTCGAATTTACAACGACGGAACTTTACGTTTCTTTGAGCTGGGACAGGGAGACCGGATGACAATTGACGGTGACGGTGACGTCACTATCCCAGGGGACGTGCAGGTGGGCGGCGGCTTTGCCATCGGAACTCAAAACTTTCCGACTGCAGATGGCAGCAGTGGCCAATTTTTGAAGACCAACGGTGGTGGAGTTCTCACCTGGGCCGACATCAGTGGCTCGGCCGTGACGAGCATCAGTGCCACGGCACCCATTGCGGTGACTGGAGTGGCCACCGCCCCTGTAATTTCAATTAATGATTCCGGAGTTGTTAGCGGCACGTATACTAAGGTAGCCGTGAGCAGCAAGGGACTGGTGACGTCGGCCGGCGTACTCACGGCCAGTGATATGCCCACCTCTATTGATGCCACCAGAATCGCAACCGGGGTGGTGGATAATGCCGAGTTTATCTATTTAGATGGAGTGACTTCGGCCATCCAAACTCAGCTCAACAACAAGCAACCTCTCGATGCCGATCTCACCCAGATCGCCGGCCTGACTCCCACCGATAATTATTTTTTGGTGGGCAACGGTGCCAACTGGACGGCGGAAGATCCTGCCACCGCCCGAGGAAGT
>Ga0154322_132_pt4 | contig 26544 bp, 26 predicted proteins | sample RifGroA2_FD_115850 | JGI IMG/M metagenome (GOLD analysis project Ga0154322, IMG submission 115850) | Bdellovibrionales bacterium GWA2_49_15 | reverse complement strand
CATGCGACGGCAACATTCCATGCGACAATAGAAATACAGCGCGTTTTTGAAGTTATTTTTTTAAAAGATGTGGGATAAGCTAAGATAACATTTATAGGGGAGAAAATGTGTGCTCAATCCGTCCTTACCTTAAAAATATTTACATTGTTAATTAGCTTTTTTATTTTATCGTATTTGCCTGATGTGAGAGCCGATCTAATAATAGGAATGCAAGCAGGGTATGATTTGAGGTCGGGGGTAGTAACTAATGAACCTTTGTAAGAGGGTAATACACCGCTCTTTGCAGACATTAATTACTCTACTTAAAACTTTAAATGAATCTGCGGTCAAAAGTTTAGATGAGGGATTAGAAGAGACGTTAACCCTGCACCAGATGGACTGTTCACCGAACTGGGCAGGAGTTTTAAAACCACTAATTGCATTGAGAATCTGAATAAACAAATTGAGCAATACACTGGCAGAGTCTGTACGTGGAAAACCAGTTTCCAGAGACAACACTGGCTGGCATCGGCCATTGAGGAGATTGAGCCCCGGCTCAATAAAGTCAGCGGATGCAGGCATCTTAGGACATTACGAGAGCAGATGAAACGATTGGTGATGAACAAACAAGAGGAGTCGAAGAGTGCGGCATAGGCAAAAATTTCAACTGAAAAACTAAAAAACTAAAAAATGGATTGCGCCCGTCTAACTAATAGACATTAACTTGATAATTTGGCATATCTGCTCTGCAAAGACCCTGTAATTACTGAGCATTTTTCGGCTTAAGCATTGCATTCTAGGCCATGAAAAATGCCTTTTACGATGGGGAAAAAAATGAAACTAATAATCTTGTGGATTTGCTTTTTGCTTTCGTTTGCGGCGCTGGCAGAATCACCGCTGATGGGGGCACTCTTGATGCGTTATGAGACTGAGCTCATCTGTAAAGACGGTACGCCAAGAATTCGAAAAGTTTATCATACCACCAATTTGGGCATTGTGAGTGACGTGCAAAACCCGTCGCTGTTAAGTCCGAACTCTTATGAAGAGGGAGCAATCGAAAGTCAAAACACTGGCAATTTATATTTTGGAAGTAGCGCTTTCAATGACATCCTCGTGGTGCAACCGGTGCGCGATGAGAAACAAAAAATCGTTGGCGCAAATATCTATTTAAGTTTTTGTCAATTCAACCCACTCATCCATTCAGACCGACCATTATCTAATTTTCAAACTCCCACAGGAATGGTTCTCACGGAAAATTATAGTGCTTGCCCTCATGGAAACGTTATTGCTCTTACGGCCACCTTATCTGCCGCACAGTTTGAGAATTACCCCGCCACTTCAGTCGTAACTGATTTTGCGGGCAGTAACAGCAACATGCTAAGAATTTGCAATGGATATTTTGACACTGCGATCAGCGATAAATCCAGGCAAAATGGAGCAGAAATTCCAAATGTCCAACCAATCGCCAATGAAAATCCAGGTAATGCCACTCCACGATAGAGTGCTTTGATGCGAGCTTTCGTATCAGCGATTGAAACATAAATCCCGCTTTTCTAAAACAGATGAGTGCGGATTCTGCCGGTTATCACACGAAAGATAAGCTCGACCAAGCATTTGTCAAACTTGAAAAGGTCCTTTCCTGAAATGATTCTGCTTCTTTTCTGCAGTGGTTATATTATCTACGATGAAGTCAGATATTTTTAAAAGGGGGACCAGATGGAAGAATTGGCAAACAAAACATGCATTCCTTGCAAAGGCGGCGTCCCTCCGCTGCCCGTGCCGGAAAGAAAAGCTCTTTTAGCAAAGCTGGCCCAAGGCTGGGAACTAACCCATGACCAAAATCATCTCTTCAAAAGTTTTAAGTTTAATGAGTTTAAGACACCCATGAGGTATGTGATAGAGATCGGCCGACTTGCCGAAGAGCAGGGCCATCATCCCGAACTGACTGTTGGCTGGGGGCATCTTGAGGTGGAACTTTGGACCCATAAAATCTCTTCCTTGGTTGAAAGTGATTTTATTTTGGCCGCAAAGATTGATCGATTAATGCAAGAATCTAAAAGTCCGATGCAAAAAATTACCCCATGCTTATGGTTTGATAACCAGGCCGAAGAGGCGGTGGAGTTTTATACTTCCATTTTTAAAAATTCCAAGGTGACAGGTCTCACCCGTTATGGAGAGGCCGGAGCAGAGGTATCAGGACGGCCCAGGGGATCGGTGGCGACAGTCTCGTTTCAGCTAGAGGGACAGGACTTCGTCGCCTTAAACGGCGGACCAGTATTCACTTTTTCCCCGGCGCTTTCGCTGATGGTGAATTGCCAAACCCAGAAGGAAATAGATACCATCTGGCAGAGGTTATCTGAGGGCGGTAAAACAGAACAATGTGGATGGCTCAGAGACAAATATGGAGTTTCCTGGCAGATCGTACCCACGATTATGGATGAGTTGTTTCAAACCAAAGATTACCCCCAATCCGAAAGAGTGTGGAAGGCAATGATAAAAATGGTTAAGCTTGACATCGAAACTTTAAAACGCGCGTCGATGGAAAAGTAATAATATTTAATTTAACGTTTCTTGAAATGGGCCCGGTAAAGATCCCAGGCATCGACCTTACTTCCATCGACAAAAGTGCAAACTGCAACTTCGTCTTTGTTCTCGAGATAAAGTGTCTCACTTTTGCCACTTAACTTTGTACACAAAAGATCGGCAGGGTTCATGCCACCTGATCCGATATCTATTTTTTCCTTAAGCATCGTCTGACTTTTTTCCAGAACCTTCACCGCCTGGCATTTGCCGCTTCTGCAGGCCTTGCTATCTGAGTAGCGCGTTCCTTCATCTCCTCGGGAGTTACGTCCACTTTGTGAGTGGCGAAGGTCCACAAATAGCCGAATGGGTCGCGGATATTGCCGATGCGATCACCCCAGAACATCTCCTGCATCTCTCCCATGGCCTGGCCACCCGCTTTGACCGCGCTTTTGAACGCGGCATCAGAGTCCTCCACATAAAGATAGAAATTTACCGTTGTCCCCTTTAGTTCTGATGGAGATTTGGCGCAACTCTCGTCGTGCCCTGGATGCTCGTGCTTCTCGCTACCAAGCATGAAGTGAGAATCGCCGATCTTCAATTCCGCATGAATCAAAGCTCCGCTGGGTGAGTCCATTCGGTAAATTTCTGTGGCATCAAATGCCTTCTTGTAGAATTCTATCGCGCGCGCACCATCTTTGATCACCAGCCCCGGAGTGATCGTGTGATAACCTTCTGGGATTGGTTTTACCTTTTGTTCCATTTTTTTCTCCATTTTAAATTATGAATAACGCCGTTTCATCTTTGGGCCGGTGAGATATCCCGGCAAACAGCAATGATTACTGAAATTTAGTTTGAATTAAACCAAGATGGATTTGTAATGAGAGACAGACAAAAAGATTGCCATTATGGTCGAATGCAATTTGCCGATGCCATCTTGTATTGATATCATTGAGTATCCTAGCATGAATAACAAGGGAGCCCTGGAAATGAAATTTCAAGAGGTATTGCATTTGAATCTTCTGGCTTTGGTCTTCGTTTTTTTTGGTTGTGCCACGGCACCTCTACCTCCCGTCTATGTGACTAGAAACACTGCTCCTGACTCTGATAAAGCAGCGCTAGCCAAGGTGTATTGTTTTAGAACAAACAATACCCTGCCCAGCGCTCAGGCCGGCATGGTGGTTGGGTTTGACAATATGAGATTAGAAAAACCTTTGGAAAATGGTGCCTTCGTGGAGCTTGAGGTGCCCGCCGGCAAACATGAGTTTTTTATTTGGGGTGGCCCAGGTAAATTGGATACCCTAACCTTAGAAACATCTCCGCAAAATACCTACTATGTATATTTTGATCTGGGCCCCTGGTGGGGCAGCTTCTTTGGTGGAGGCGTCAAGGCATCCATTTCCTCGGCTTCCAAAAAGGATTTTGACCAGGCGGCCATACGATAAGAAAACTACGTCGGTCAGGCTGCCCACCCGAACTGCCGTGCCATCTGGCGTAGCTGTTTGCTTCTTATCCATGAAGGCACTTCTTTTTTCAGAATAATTTTTGAACTTATCTTGAGCTAAATTTAATAATGCTGATTCCCTTGGGCGAAAAATTTTCATTTATCTCTTGAAGAATCTCTTGATTAAAAGTCGAGCTTGCCTGAAGTCTCAGAACGGACCCTCGCGCTTGTTTGTAATTATCCAAATATTGAGTAACGATGGCTTTCAGATTTTGGTTTTCATTTTCTTCGCCTATCATGGTAAGGGCGCGTTTAAGCGGATCATCAATCTTAAACTCCACATCGATGATTTGGTTATGAGCTTCAACCTGCATCTTCATTGGTCGCAAATCAAACTTATGACCTCTATCGATCATGGGAATAAGTACCACCATGCCCGGTCCGGCGGTTCTCAAGAACTTGCCCAGTCTGAAGATAACCAATCGCTCGCTGTCTTTGAGGATTTTCAACATAAGTACCTGATCATTTCGCTCGAAGTTTAAACGCATTTTTCTGCCCCATTTTCCTCTGATCTGTTATGATCAGTCAAAAAATATTGGATGACCGATCACACTGTAGGCGCGCAGACAAACACGGCAAAGGCCCGATTGAAAAAAATATTCGGAACCTTATTGTGAAAAAAAAAATAAAAATAGAGAATTCTGATAGCAAGGACCAGCGTTCGAAATACATCTTCGCTTCGATATTTATTTTCCTAGGCTTGCTTAGCCTGCTCATGCGGCCGGACTACAACTCTTTGTCCATCAAGACGCTAATGATTGAAGGGATTACTTTGCAGGGAGAAGGGGATTACGCGCGTTTGGAATTTTTGGCGGAAGGCCAAGCTGAACCTTTCATTTTCTCTGGCACTAGTCATGAGCTCACACCCCTATACGAAAGCTTGATGCAAAATCATCCACCGCCAGTCACCATGACTTTTTGGATTGCTCCTGCCTTTCTAGGCTTTGGGAGCATGCAGAGAATTTTAGGCATCGACTTGAAGCAAAAAAGACTCATTGAGCCCCGAGGTCTTATTGAGTCCAAGCGTCGACACTTTTTGCAGACGGGGCTTATCTTGCTTGCCGTTGGTGTATGCTTCACCTTGGCCATTTACAAGCGATGTGATGATTGGATTTGGAGAAATGAAGATTAGAACATTGTAATGATTATAGGATTGGCACCAATTTTTTCGGTGTGAGTTCAGTTGCTTACTCACTTATTTCATGCAGACCTTGCAGATCGACTGAACGTAAGAGCCATTCTCCTCAGGCCCATAGACATTGAGGAGTTTTATGGTGCAGATCAATTCTAGGGAATCTTTTCCAAATCTTTTCCCTCGGCTCGTACTTTAATGCCTTTATACATTCATCTGCCTTTTAATCTCTCGCGATGTTTTTTCAATGGCCTCGGCCATCTCTTGTTGAGAAGAAAAAGCATACCCAATCTTGAACCCGTGAGAATGAGGTTCACCAAAGAATGCGTTGTTCGATAACTGAATGAGGACACCCTGATCTTTTAGTTTCACCGTAAGCATTTCCAGGTTCACTTTTTTTGGTAATTCCAGCCAAAGAACCGGACCTCCTCCTGGCGAAGTCCACTTAACTTCTTCGGGCATGTAATCTCTTAGCAAACCCAAGCAATTCTCATAGCGAATGTCCAATTCCTCCTGAATATACCTTAGGTGAGTATCGTAATAACCTCGATCAATAAACTCAAACAGAACGGCTTCTATGATTCCAGGAACGGCAATTGTTGAAACCCGCTTGGCCATGAGCAGTGATTCAATCGTTTTATCATTCGCCGCTAAATAACCCACACGCAAGGATGGGAGAACCTTTTTGGTAAAAGAGTTCATATAAAGAACACTATTCCCGCCCATGGCGCGCAAACCGGGTTTGAATTCCGAGTAAGAAAGCATCTCGGCTCCCCAATCGTCCTCAAGAATTCCAAAATTAAATTCCTTTGCCCATTTTACAATGTTGGAAATTTCGGAACTCGAATAGGAATACCCATTGGGATTTTGAAAATTTGTGGTTAGGTAGACAAGGCCTGGTCTCTTCTCTGAAAGCCTTTTTTGCCAAATTTTTTCGTCCAGACCTTTGAATGGATCAATGGGAAGTCCGATAGTTTCAATACCATTCATTTCGAATAAAAATTTCCCGAGGAAATATGATGGATCTTCTGTGCCAACAATTTTCGTCGCCAAAACACGAGTAACGAGATCAAGAGCTTGCTGTGATCCGTTGGTAATGATGATATGATCTGCTTCAACATCCATTCCACGATCTCTAAGTCGGAGCGCGATTTTCTCTCTTAACGCCGGCATTCCTTGAGGATCAGCAGACTCAGGAATTCCGGGAGACTTCAATACCGACCTGAAGCAAGCCGATAATTTTTCCATTGGAAGAATTCGAGGATCAACAAAAACTGAGCTGAGTGAAATGGCATTATTTAATTTTGGTTTAGAAGGTGCAATATTGGCAATTTTCTTAAGCGCCGGGCCCGGGACGTTAATAGGACTCTCAAAAAATCTAGGTTCTCCACCTTTGGCAACGAAAATGCCAGAACGGTCTTTGCTCTCCACGAGACCCTGTGCTCTCAGTTCATCGTAGGCCGTTTGAATGGTGTTTTTCGATAGTCCGAGTTGAAGCGATAGTGCGCGGACGGGTGGCAAGCGACAACCCTTAAAATGGCCATCAGACTGAATCTGCCTTCGAATAATGTGAACCAATTGTTCCACATTCAAGGGTCTACCCGAATTTTCCGAGTCAAAGTTTAATCGGATGTAAGGTTGACGTTCCACGAGAATCTCCTTTTTAGTGTTCCTTGTATGAACGTAGCAGCTCACCTCGGCTTGCTTAAGGGACAGTTCGAAAAATTATCTTAGGACAGTTCTTGGGACAGTTCTTCTGTCCCACAATAAAAATTGGTTCTGTCCCTTCAAATTCTTGTGGATCAGGAGGATACCTCAAATGCAACTAACAATGTAGCAAAAGGAGCTTAAGCATGGTCACAAATCAGGGTACCACTCACATTAACTTGAAAACAGGTCTTGCCGAGATGCTAAAAAAGGGCGTTATTATGGACGTTGTCACCCCTGAGCAAGCGCGAATCGCTGAAGACGCCGGGGCCATCGCTGTCATGGCGTTAGAAAGAGTTCCTTCGGACATCAGGAAGGACGGCGGAATTGCTCGAATGTCAAACCCGGAACTGATTCTTCAAATCATGGAGGAAGTTGATATCCCCGTGATGGCGAAGTGTCGCATTGGGCATTTTGCCGAGGCCCAAGTGCTTGAAGCGATCGGGGTAGATTATATAGATGAAAGCGAAGTCCTGACACCGGCCGATGAGAGCTACCACATTAACAAACATTCTTTTCAAGTTCCCTTCGTCTGTGGTGCCACTAATCTTGGCGAAGCGCTGAGACGAATTGGAGAAGGTGCAGCTTTGATAAGAACCAAGGGGGAGGCAGGGACAGGGAATATCGTTGAGGCCGTTCGTCATCTGCGCCAGATCTCTCAAGAAATTAAACGAGTGACCTACCTAGAAGACGCTGAGCTTATGACGGAAGCAAAAAATCTTGGTGCACCTTTTGAACTTCTCAAGCTGATTAGAAAAACAGGAAAACTGCCAGTTCCAAATTTTGCCGCCGGTGGAGTTGCAACTCCTGCAGATGCCTCGCTTGTTATGCAACTGGGGGCAGAATCCGTTTTCGTAGGTTCCGGAATTTTTAAATCAGAAAATCCTGAGGCATTTGCCAAGGCCATTGTCAAAGCGGTGGTTCAATTTGATACCCCTTCGGCCATCCTCGCGGCCTCGAAAGGTCTTCCCGCGGCCATGGCGGGATTAGAGATGCGTTTAATCCCTAGTGAGCAGAGATTAGCTCTGAGAGGTTGGTAATTATGAAAATAGGTGTCCTTGCACTCCAGGGTGCCATAAAACTTCATCAAGCTCATCTGGAGGCCCTGGGAGCAAAATATATTGAAGTCACCGGAGAAAAGCATCTCAAAGAAATTGACGGTCTAATTTTGCCTGGCGGGGAAAGCAGCGTCATGCTCAAGCTTGTCGATATCGTCGGTTTAGGCACGGAACTGAAGGCATTCGCGAAATCCAAACCTGTTTGGGGTATATGTGCTGGCGCTATACTCATGGCCAGGTCGGTAAGCTGCCCGATCCAACCTTCTTACAATGTCATCGATATCTCAATTCAGCGCAACGCCTATGGAAGGCAACTGGAGAGCACGGAGCAGATTATTGATGGATATTATGTTTCCTTTATCCGCGCCCCGCGCATCCTGATGGTGGGAAAGAACGTTAGTGTCATGAAAAATCTGAACAACGACCCAATCTGGGTAGAATCTGGCAATCTCATGGTCACCACATTTCATCCTGAGATCAACAACGCGACACCGTCGCCATGGCATATACATTTTGCAAAAAAATGTAAGGGAGGATCTTAATGACGATAAAATCTGTGATACAAAACTACAGCAAAGTTAAAATGGCATTTACACCTACGCCGATCTATAAGCTATCCCGTTTGTCTTCACATCTTGGCCACAATATTTATATTATGAGAGATGATCTTACTGGTTTTGCCATTGGCGGAAATAAAATACGGAAATTGGAATACCTGATAGGAGATGCTCTTAAGAAAAAGGCCCAAGTCCTGATCACTTCGGGCGCAACAAGTTTTAGCAGAAATGCCGCCGCAGCAGGAAGCGCATTTGGTTTTGACGTCCATATTTTTATTGTCGGGGATGAAGCAAAACAAAATAGCGCCGGCCAGGTCCTGTTTGGACTGCTGGACACCAAGCTTCATTTCATTCCTGAGAAGAAAAAAGAAACTCTGGTGGAAGAAATTTCCAAGCTCAAAACTCTTTTAGAAGAAAAAGGCCAGCTTGTGTATGAGCTTCATCCTGGCGGAAGCGATGAGATAGGAACCGTATCTTACATCAATGCTTTTGATGAAATCATCCAGTTCTCACGAAAAAACAGCATTCATTTCAACACAATCATCGTTACAACAGGTTCAGCCGCAACTCAGGCCGGACTTGTGCTAGGGCAATGTATCGAAGGTTATGAAACAACCGTTTTGGGAATGGCGATTGCACGTCCGGCCGATTTTCAAAAAAACAGAATTCAGGATTTGATAGAAAGAACTGCAAAAATGCTTGGCATTCGCTGGGACGAAAATAAGATCATGGTTGATGACCGATTCATCGGGCCCGGTTACCCACTTCCCTCCAAAGAAAGTCAGGAGGCGATGAAGATCTTTGCCTCATTGGAAGGGGTGCTCTTGGATGCAATTTACACTGGAAAGTCCGCCGCCGGCCTCATTCACTATGCTTCAAATGGATTGTTCGCAAAGAAGGACAATATCTTGTTTATTCATACCGGCGGAAATTTTGGAATGTTTTACTAATGGCGCAATATAAAAAGGGTGCCCTTAATATTCTGGATGTAAATCCCGTATTATGTTAATTTTATAAGGTTCAAAATCTAGTTTGTTGAAAGGGGTTTTTGTGAGGAGATCATTTTCATTCTTATCAGCACTGGGTCTTTCATTCGTGCTTTCGGGGTGTGCCGGCCCAAAACCAAAAGTCGCCTATGTTGAACATGATCTTTCACCGTATTTTAATAATCAAACAGAGGGGCTTAAGGCCAAGGTAAAATTTGAAAAGCCAATTGTGCAAGCTTTCACCAAAGTGGTTGGCGGCCCTCCAAATGATTCCGAGTCATTTGATTATGTCAGCCAAGATGGATTTTACAAAGAGGCAGGGAATGAACAATGTTATAATGCCTTTTTCGGCATCCGAAAATCACAGGAGGAAATCGAAAAAGAAAAATCAGATTGGAAGACGTGGAAAGAGCAGCAGATGAAGTTGGCCACCAATAAAGAGTTTGCCGAGCAATACTGGAAGCTCGAAACCGAGAAACAAATGGCCGCTATCGATGCTGAGTATTCTAAAAACGGATCGCGTGTTCGTCTTTGTCTAGAGAACAATTTTGTAAGCAATTTAAAAGTTCAGTTCAATCAGGCAAGTTTTGAAGCCAATAAGCCGATCGTGACCTTGGATAGAAAGTTGCAACTTCTGCATATTAAATCAGCAGGCGTAACTGTGAGCAAGGCAGACGCTCAACGCCACCAAATAAGAGCTGATGGCAGTAGCTCTATCTCAGCCGATACAGTCAGATATGTTATCGAAACAAACATTGAGCTTATCGCTAAGATCAGTAACGAGATTAGGGCGGTTCCCGATGCAAGCAAGCTTCTCAAAGGAGGCCCCAACTGGGGTGAGTGGACTGCGCTCGACGCATGGGAGTGGTCACACTCTTTGCGAGATCTTCTTTAAGTGTGAGGACTTTACTAGGTAGCTGAAACTGAGTACCATTTTTTGACACGATAAAAATGAGGGGAAGTTATAATGTCGAAAGCTATAAGTAATTTCTTGGTGCTTGCTATTTTTATGATTGGCATGCCTGCGCTGGTTTTGGCTGCGTCCGCTCCCAAGGATCGAGCAGGGTGCACAGATAAAGTTCTCACCAGAATGCCGGGCTGTTTTATCTATCTCTGTAGGCATTCGGACTTTGATGTCGAGAAGTTCGAAATAGCGAATCAGCCCAAGCAGAAAATCGAAGGAATTCGTGAAGAAATTCAATATCAATGCGATCAAAAGCTCTCGATGATACAGATTATCCGTAACACCGAAGCCGCGTTGAAAGCAGATGGTTATGTTATACGATACCAAAAAGATGGATCTAACTGGGCGGGAGTGACCGGTCAGAAGGGAGCTCAGTGGGTCTATGTTCAAAGTCGTAGAGGAGAATACGTGATGAAGGCAGTCAAGGCCCAAGAAATGGAGCAGACCATGACGGCCACCGCCGACGGTTGGACCAAACTGATTGAGCAGACTGGTCGAGCTTCGATTTATGGCATTAACTTTGACACCGCCAAGTCGACCATTCGTCCCGATTCCGAAAAAGTTTTGGCCGAGGTGATGACCATGCTGCAAAAAAACTCAGCTTGGCGAATAGCGATCGCAGGTCACACCGATAATGTAGGGGCCAGCGACATGAACCTCACCCTCTCACGCCAGCGCGCCGAGTCGGTGGTCACATGGCTGACGGGACATGGAATTGTCAAAGATCGTCTCTTGCCAGGCGGATTCGGCAGTCTTGTGCCGGTTGCCGACAATGCCACCGAAGATGGACGTTTCAAAAATCGTCGTGTCGACATTATCAAACTGTATTGATGAGCGCCCCCATCCATTGATGATGGCCAGCCAGGAAGCCCCTTAAGGCATTAGGTATTTGTGCAGCGGCCGGCAATAGCGCTGACCTCTGTGCTGATCAAGGAAATTGATATTCAGAGAAAACTCTGACTGCCTGGCACCATCGCGGTTAATATTAAAAAAGGTCAAACTTTTGGTGCGACCCAGGTACTGAGAGTTTTTGAACGGGCGCGAGCTGGCGCGAAAAATTTCTTCCTCGGTATTTTTTGAGATGCGCAGATAGGAATACTCCTGCCCGCTTGAGAGGACCCGCACCACGACACTTTGGGGCGTTTCGAAGAAGGCCACATCGCCCTCGATCAGACCGCACATTCTTCGCTCTCCGATCTGGAGCCATTGCACTTGCTCGCTTCCATCCGGAAGCAGAATGGGTTTTTCGATCCCGGTATTATTAATATAGAAGCTGGTCTGACCGTACGAGTAGATACGGTTGATTCTTCTTTGCTCAAACTCGCGGTCGATCTTCTGATTTTCCTGCTGACATTGGCCTTGTATCTTGCCTTTGAAAAAAGATGTCACACCCTTATCGTCAATCCCGAAGCTTTGGGCCCATTCGCGGCATAGTGATTTCGCCTTGAACCGGGCCGTGACTGCCAAGCGGCGATCCACACTCATGCAGGCGGAAGATTTTATAAAAGCGTGATAATAATCTTTGCCCACCATTGAGTACCAGCCGTTCCCATTGCAAAAAAAATGAAATTCCTTGGCAAAAAGTGTGGAGGAGAGAAGGCACAGCAAGCAAAACAAGGTTGAAAGAATAATAGTTTTTATAGCGTCGTCTCCTGCAAATAATTATCTTCCGTAGTCGCTCCAAGGGGGGGGCGGCGGTTTCGGGGTGTTATTGAGCATCTTCCAGTGGCAGAGGGCGCAGATGGAACCTTTGTAAGGGGTGTTCATGGAAAAATCATAGCGAAAAAGTTTGCGGGACTGTGAGCTATGAGGGCTATGGCATGAGACACAGGAAAATTTTCTTCTCGGATACACCGGATCTTTGGGCCCGCTCAGAGGATGGCCTTGAACAGGATGTCCTTCCTGTGCAATCCCGTCATGGCACATTAAGCAGAGCTTATTTGGTTCTTCCAATAAACGCATGGGGCGGCCGGTGTTCACGCTGTGATCGGGATTATGACAAAAGGTGCAACCATCTGATGCCGGGCCGTGCTTGAAGGGATTTTCCAGCTGCTCGTGGCATTTGGTACAGTCTTCGGCACTGCCGTATGAGGCTTGAGACCAAAATCCAAAACCGGCAATTAGGCAGAAAATAACTGGGAAGATTTTCATTGGTGACACCAATCACATTGAAGGGGTGCATTGGGATTTCCCGATTCACTATGGCATCGCCAGCAGATGGTATGGGCCTTGTCTCTAACGGGAATACTGTCGTTAAAGTATTTTGGAAACATATCGACGCCGTGACATTTGCTACAGTCTCCAGCGGCGGGACCGGTGACATGCATTTCATGATTGAAGTGAACAGCACCTTTTTTATTTGTAAAAATTAAATACTCCGCCGTGGCCGCCTGGGAGCCAGGATACATCTCCGCTTTAATTTCCTGAATATTGCTTTTGCCATCCTCATCAGAATCGAGGGCTTCTATGGCCTTGAAATTGAGATTCTTTCCCTTATCGCGTAGATCGAGGCCGTAGGCGTTTAAAAAGTCGGCCTTGACTGGGGAGTGGCAGGTGGCGCAGCTTTCAAGCTGACTGCCCCTGACAGAAGGGTAGGTCGAAGTAAAAACAGAGAGATAGCTTTGGGTTGCAAAAATCTCAAAGGAGCTACACAAAGCCACAAGGAGTATCAGGGCCATCTTCATAAGAAATCCGATCATAATCTAGGCATGATAAAAATTATGGCATAACAAAGGAATCGGACATTGTCTATTTAGTGAAAATATTACATAGATGCTCATTAGCTCGTCTTATGACCATCTATGCCGAATGATAATTTTACTTCATTCCCGAGACGGACCATATTGCGATCGTCTAAATGACTACAACATACTTTTTTATGGGAGATATTTATGAGATCAATTTTAGTGCTTTTGGCCCTCTGTCTGTCTCTGGCAAGTTTTAACTCCAACGCTCGGAGTATCATCAGCTCGCAATCTGCCGACTTTTATCGGATCGATTACACCTCCGCGATGGGTGAGAATTTTGTGAACGGAACGGTGTCCCTGGATTATGTGAACAATAAGATTAAAGTTTTTCTGATTGGCGAAAATAACTGCCCCCGTGGTGCCTACTGCTTCCGCGGCCCGACGATCGAAAATCTCGTTGCCCCAATGGTTTCCCGCGAACGCTTAGGCTGCGGACAGAATGTTTATAAGGCCGAAAAAAATGATCTTGCGGTTGATGGATACGACGTTTCGATTACGGTTAGTGATATGACTCATCTGGTATGTCGCATTCGTCCTATGGCGGCCACCATCGTCGAAATCACAAAAAAATATTTTGACCGCGTGAAAGGGGAAGAAGTCGTTCGCCAGGGCCGTCTCTTTGCCCATCCGCTCCATGTTGACGCTCCAATGATTCCCTAATTCGTTATTCCGACCATGTCTCTGACCGCCTAAAAAAATGGCCGTGGTATTTTCAAGACCGCGGCCATATCATTATTTCTCATAATCAAACACGGGGTTGGGGAATGTCGGTTGCAATACTAACGATCGCTTTCATTGTCTTTCTGGTCGTCGGATACTGGACCTATGGCCGCTGGGTGGCGCGGCACTTTGATCTCTCCGCCACGCGGGAAACTCCCTCACACACCCTGCAAGATGGCGTTGATTTTGTTCCCACTCATCCGTTCTATCTTTTTGGCCAGCATTTTTCCGCCATCGCCGCCGCCGGTCCCATCGCCGGTCCCATTATCGCTGCCGTGACCTTTGGCTGGCTCCCCGGCCTTCTGTGGATCGCCTTCGGAGTTATCTTTATCGGTGCGGTCCATGATTTCTCCAGCTTGATTTTATCCGTGAAAAACGGCGCCTGCTCCATCGCGGAGATGGCCAAAAATAATATTTCCCGCAAGGCCGGACTGGCCCTCATGGCATTTATTTTAATTACCCTGGTTTATATCATCGTGGCCTTCGGGGATGTGACCGCCTCAAGTTTTGTTTTTACCTCGGAGGAGCTGCAGGCGGTGCATACCAATTTTCACCCGGGGGGGGCGGTGGCCGCCGCTTCGGTTTACTATCTCTGCCTGTGTTTTGTCTTGGGATTGGTACAGCGATATTTAAGGCCTCCGCTCTGGCTTGTTTCCATTATTTTTCCCGTTCTGGTGGTGTTTACCTCCTGGGCCGGGACGATGACCTCCCAATATTTTTTACTCGACATGAAAACCTGGGCGGTCTTCATCGCGCTCTACTGCGCCTTGGGTTCCATGTTGCCAACCTGGATGCTGCTGCAGCCCCGCGGTTTTTTGGGCGGCTTTGTTCTCTATTTTGCCTTGGCCATTGGTCTGATCGGGCTGCTCTTCGGTGGGCACACCATCCAGCTACCCGCCATCAAAGAGGGTGTTTCCTGGTTTGCCGGCACTACCGGAATGTTTCCTTTTTTATTTGTCACCATCGCCTGCGGTGCCTGCTCCGGCTTTCACGGTCTGGTCTGTTCGGGCACAACTTCCAAGCAAATTGATAAGGAAACCCATACTCATACCATTGGATACGGGGCGATGCTGTCGGAGGCCCTGGTGGCCTTCATCGCGCTGGCGGTGGTGATGGTTCAGCTACCCGAAGGAATTAAGGGAATGAAGCCGGGGACCATCTATGGGAAAGGCATAGGAGATTTTTTGACGATGATGGTGGGGGAGAAGTACCGCCTGGAGGCCATGACCTTTGGGGCCATGGCCTTCTCAACCTTTGTCTTCGATACCATTGATGTGGCGACTCGTCTGGGGCGCTATCTCATTCAAGAGTTAACCGGACTCAAGGGATGGCTTGGTTCCTTTGTCGGTACCTGGGCCATCGTCGTGCCGGCGGGATTAATTCTCTACTTTTCCGATGCCGGTTCATGGGCGAAATTCTGGGGATTGTTCGGGGCCGCCAATCAACTCCTGGCTGCCTTAACTCTTCTCACCATTACCTTGTGGCTAAGGGAATCCAAGCGGCCCATTTATTTTACCCTGCTTCCCATGTTTTTTGTGCTCTCCATGACTCTGCTCGCTTTGGTGGGGTTATTGGTGGATGGCGTGCAAAAGACCCAAGGATTTGATCTCTCCCTGGTTATTACGCTGACCTCCGTGTCACTTATCCTCTTGGCCGGGGTGGTGGGATTTGAATCGCTCAAGCGCGCTCGTGCATGATTAGAGTTTTTTGAGGAGTGTTGCCGTCTGGGTGAGCTCGCCAGGCGTATTATAAATATGGGGCGACACTCTCAAATGCCAGACACCTTTGATCTTGGTTGAGGCCACCTGAAGATGGTTTTCTTTGTAAAGTCGATGCATCAGAAGATAACCTTCTTTCTCCAGCTTCTCAGGCAAGGCAAAGGTCACCAGAGGTCCTTGCAGCTCCTTATCCTTGGGGTAAAGAGATTTGAGTGAAGTTTGCTCGCGAATTAATTTTTCGCCAAGCAAGGTGAGCTGTTCAAGTTTATTGCGCAGAATTTCCTGATTATGCAGCTCCCAGAAATTGAGAAGCTCCTGCACTCCCAGGAACTGACAAAAATTTTGGGTTCCGACCGGCATCATCTTTGAGGCGAATCTCGAACCTCCGCCAAACAGGTCAAAGGGGGAGGTGGTATCGAAGGTGGTCCAGCCGGCGAGCAAAGGAGAGAGGGAAGCATGATGCTTCTTATTGGTCCAGCCGAAGGCCGTTCCCTTTGGGCCCATCATCCACTTGTGAAAGTTACCGCCAAAAAAATCTACCTGGCCTAGCTCTCTAAAATCAACGTTGAGGGCGCCGGGGGAGTGGGCCCCGTCAACCACTAATTTAATTCCCAAGGCCTGGGTTATTTCGGCCAGCTCTTTGATGGGAACGACGACGCCGGTTCCGGTAAAGACATGGCTGATCACCAGCATGGCGGTTTTGGGTGTGATGGCCTTTTTAATGAGGTCTAGAATTTCACCTTTTTCAAGGTCATTTTTGACCGGGATGTCCACCACCTTAATCGGAAGCTGCTCTTTCTCGGCCTTAAATCGTACGCAATTTAAGATGGCCTGATATTCCAGATTGGTGACCAGGATCTCGCTACCGGCGGGAAGGGGGCAGCCCAAAATAAACTGATTCATCACTTCAGTGATGTTGTTTCTCAAAAACAACTCAGCGGGATCACAGTGAAAAAAAACGGCGATCTGCTTTTGCACCTCCCACAACTTTTGATAGGAGTTCACAAAGCCGAGGGTGGGATTTAACTCGTACTCGTGCTTACAATTTTCAATGGCATTTAAAACCGTAATGGGTGTTTTTGATTCCGTGCCGGAGTTCAGATAAATTTCTTTGGGATTATTGATAAAAAGATTTTTCATGTTAGTTATCGACGGAGGTATCCACATCAAAGGAAAAAATTTTGCGAGGATCTGTTAATCTTACAAAGGTTACACTTTTGGTATTGGAGAGCCGTGTCTGACTGTCTCCTAAGCCGTTGGTGGCCGGCTGGCTGGACCAGTACAGCATGTTCTTCTCGCCCTTGGCATCGATCTGCCATCCCAGAAAGATCACGGCATGGCCGTGGTTATTTTTCCAGATAATGTTCACAAAGTCGCCGGGACGGGCACTGTTTGGGGGCATGACCTTGCCCATGCCGGTGTATTGTATCAAAGCGTCGCTGTGGCCGGTGTTATCGGCATTCCAGCGGCCCCAAAATTTCACGTGATCTTCGCGCCGAGTTCCATCTAGCTCTTGCATGCGCAAGGCCTCAAAGCGATCTTCTGAAAGTGCCGCGCGCTCGCTTGCAGGAATGATGATATTCAAAGTTTCGACAAATGCCGCATAGGTCGCGCCTGTGCAATAGCTCGCCTTGCGGGGAGGAGAGAGAAGTGGTTTTTCAAAAAGCTGCAGGATATGGCCGATGGGCGATTCGGGCGGGGTGGCGTCCCTTCCCATAAAATAGCCGCCGCCATCGAGGGCCGTTCCCTGGACCTGATCGATGGCCTTCAAGACCATGTGATTATATCCGGTAATATCTCGGCCAAAAATTTCCTGATGCCGCTGATGGTGGGCCTCCGAGGGAAGACTGTTGTTGAGCACATAATACCAGCGGCCGTCATCGCGGGTAGGGGCATCGAATGAGGCCGACAAAGCTGGAGCAAAATTGATGAGGGCGATAATAATGGAAACGATAATTTTTGTTTTCATCTCCCTCTATTATTAGGAGAAAAGTTCTTAGTTCCAGCATTTTATACCGCACTGATTTAGGTGGAAAACCTCGAGCAGAGTCACAAAGATCATGTTTGACTAAACTTTACGTTTACGTTAACATTTTAGGGCAATGGAAAAAGTAAAATCAAGTAGTTACAGCATCTCTCAGCTGGCGAGTGAGTTTTCGCTTAGCACTCGTACCATCCGCTTTTATGAGGAAAAAGGTCTGATCAAACCTGAACGCGGCCAGGGCAATCAACGAACCTTTGGGCGGCGTGACCGGGCAAGGTTGAAGCTCATCTTGCGCGGAAAGCGCTTTGGGATGACACTCGATCAAATTGTTAGCATTTTAGGTCGCGCCGATCTCGTCATCGACGAGATAGAGCAGATCAAGCAGGCCATCTTGTACGGCCAACAGTACATGGAGAAAATCCAAAGAGAGAAGAGGGAGCTTGAGACGATGGAGCGCGAGTTAGTGGAACATGGAAAAAAATGTTTAGCGCGTCTGCGCGAATTGGGATGTGACAAGGAGGTCGAAGGTGCAAGAGTTTGATGTGCTCAAGACATCGCTGTCCGCGCAAAACACGCGGGTGGTAGAAAACTATCAGCAGATGCAGGCCCTCTGTTCGGAGCTAAAGGAACGCCTGCACCTAAGTGTGCAGCAGGGCCAGCAAAAATATATTGAGCGCCATCACAGTCGTGGCAAACTTTTGGCCCGGGACCGAATTGAGCTATTGCTCGACCCGGATTCTCCTTTTTTAGAGCTGATGCCCCTGGCCGGTTGGGAGCAGGACGATATGACTCTCGGTGGTTCGGTGGTGGCGGGTATTGGCATCGTGAGTGGCGTGTTGTGCCTGATCAATGCCAATGTTCCCACAGAAAAAGGGGGGGCCTTAAACGAGGTGAGCTTGCAAAAGGCCACGCGCCTGGACGAAATTGCGCTGGAAAATAAACTGCCGGTGATTTACCTGACCGAATCCGCCGGCGCCGATCTTCCTCAGCAGGCCAAGATTTTCAACTATGGCGGAAAGGCCTTTCGCGAAATCACCCGGCGCTCCGGCCTGGGATTGCCCAGCATTTCGGTGGTCTTCGGCTCCAGCACCGCCGGTGGCGCCTACGTTCCCGGCATGTGCGACTACATTATTATGGTTCAAAAGCAGGCCAAGACTTATCTCGCCGGCCCGCCGCTGGTCAAGATGGCCATCAATGAGGACTGCGATGATGAATCCCTGGGCGGGGCGGATATGCACAGCCGCCAATCCGGTCTGTGCGACTTCCTGGCGGAAGACGAAGAGCAGGCGATCAAAAAAGTTCGCCAGATTGTCGCCAGCTTAAACTGGCCGGCACCCAAGACCGCAAGTGCCCCGTATGCGCCCCTTTATCCGTCAGAAGATTTGTTAAAGATTGTTTCCGCCGATGTTCGAAAACCTTTTGACATGCGCGAGGTGATTGCCCGCCTGGTGGATGGCTCGCGCTTTTTAGAATTTAAACCACTCTACGGCGAAAGCCTGGTGACGGGTTTTGCCCATCTGCACGGCCAGATGGTGGGAATTTTGGCCAACAACGGTGTGCTTTTTTCCGCCTCCGCCAATAAGGGAGCGCAGTTTATCCAGCTCATGAACAAGCGTCGCATTCCGCTGCTCTTTTTTCAAAATATCACCGGCTTCATGGTGGGGAAAAAGGCCGAAGAGGAAGGCATCATCAAAAATGGTGCAAAGTTAATCAATGCCGTCTCCAACTGCACCGTGCCCGCCATTACCGTGGTCATGGGTGCATCCTATGGTGCCGGAAACTACGGCATGTGCGGCCGCGCGTACGGGCCTCGCTTTCTTTTTTCCTGGCCGAATTCCAAGCTGGCGGTCATGGGTGAGGAGCAGCTGGTCGGGGTGATGGAGATTGTGCAGAAACAGAAGGCCGAAAAAAGCGGCTTCTTTGCCGGCAAGATTGACGCCGCCAAGATGAAAATTGCCAAAGAAACTTTGCGCTCGCGGATTGCCCATGAGTCCGGGGCCTACTACTCCACCAGCCGGGTGTGGGACGATGGCATTATCGATCCCCGCGATACCCGCGCGGTGCTGGGGATTTGTTTGGCGGCAATCAACCAAGGTCTGACCGAACTCGATTCAGGCTTTGGTGTATTCAGGATGTAGGAGAGGAGTATCTCGTGGAACACAAATATTTTAAAAAAGTGTGCGTCGCCAACCGAGGTGAAATTGCCTGCCGGGTGATTCGCGCCTGTCACAAATTGGGTATTCAAACTTTGGTTCTCTACTCTGACCCTGATAAGAACAGTCTGGCGGTCAAGCTCTCCGATTGCGCCGTGCCCCTGGGAGGGACGACCGCTCTTGAGTCCTACCTCAATATTGAAAAAGTGGTCAGCACCGCCAAAAAGCATGGTGCCGACGCCCTTCATCCCGGCTATGGTTTCTTATCTGAAAATTCCGATCTGGCGATTGCCTGTGAGAAGTCGGGAATCTGTTTTATCGGACCTCGTCCCGAGGCCATGGACAAGATGGGAATGAAAAATCTGGCGCGGGATATCGTCAATGGCCTAGGGCTTCCCATCGTTCCCGGCTACAATGGCGATGATCAGTCCCTTGGCCGCCTGGAAAAGGAGGCCAAAAAAATTGGCTATCCCATTTTGATCAAGGCCGCGGCCGGCGGTGGCGGAAAGGGCATGCAGGTTGTGGAGTCGGAAAAAAACCTGGCCCAGGCGATTGAGGCGGCCAAGCGCAATGCCAAGAGCGCCTTCGGGGATGACACCATCCTGATTGAAAAATATTTTCCCATTATAAAGCATATTGAAATTCAAGTTTTGGCCGATCACAGCGGGCACACCGTTCATCTTTTTGAACGCGAATGTTCGGTGCAAAGACGTCATCAGAAAATTATTGAGGAAAGTCCCTCGCCCAGCGTGTCGCCGGAGCTGCGGGAGAAGATGGGGCAGGCGGCGGTGAATATTGCCCGCTCGGTCCAATATCTCGGGGCCGGAACGGTGGAGTTTATCGTCGACCCTCTGACTAAAAACTTTTACTTTTTAGAGATGAACACCCGCATTCAGGTGGAGCATCCCATTACCGAAGAGGTCACCGGAGTTGATCTGGTGGAGTGGCAGCTTCGCATTGCTCAAGGTGAGGCGCTTTCGTTACAGCAAAATAGCTTAAAGCAAACCGGCCACGCCATCGAATGTCGGCTCTATGCTGAGGATTGGCGCCATGATTTCTTACCCATGAGTGGCAAGGTCCTGCGCTGGCGGGAAGTTCGCGGTGCCGGGATTCGCATTGATCACGGACTCGAAGACGGCACCGAGATCGGAATCTTTTATGATCCCATGCTGGCCAAGGTGGTTGCCCACGGAAATTCACGGGCGGAGTCCACGCGAAAGATGCAGTGGCTGTTGTCCCGCCTGGAGCTGCTCGGGCTGACCACCAACCACGCCTTACTCTCGAAAATTCTGGAGCACCCCCATTTTATCGACGGCAGCTATGGCACGAATTTTCTCTCTCTCTATGGCGAGTCCTTCAAGAAAGCCAGTGCGCCGGAGCTGCATCAGGAAGTGGTCTGCTCCGTCTGGCTGAAGGATTGGTTCGATCGCCGAAGGGCGCAAAAAATTCTTCCCGGGCTGGCCAGCGGCTGGCGCAATAATTTTTATCGCCCGTCCAAAATCGAGTATGAATGCGAAGGACAAAAATATTCTATCCTTTATCGCTATCAGGATGACGCCTTTGAGGTCCAGATCAACGGTGGGGCCACCCAGAAGATCGCCCTCATCGAGTGTGATGAGCGGAGTGTGAGCTTCAACCTGACTGACCGGAGGCTTCAGTTTAGCGTGATCAACTCGTGGGTCCATCATCCCGTTTTAGGGCCGATGCAGGTGACTCAGGTTCCGCGCTTCAAGGAAGTGGTGGTGGCCGGTATGGCGAATCGCTATCTGTCCTCCATGCCAGGCAAGATCGTCAAGGTCTTTGTCCGCCAGGGCGACAAGGTCAAGGCCGGCGACGAGCTGGTGATCATCGAATCAATGAAAATGGAAAACAGCGTGGCCGCTCACAAAACTGGCGTGGTGAAGGACGTCTTTGTGGCCAGCGGTCAAATGGTGGAAAAAAACGAGCAACTGATCCAACTTGAAGGAGAAGAATAAATGATGCCTTTTACTGACGAACACAAGATGTTTAAAAAATCCGTGAGTTCCTTTGTGGAAAAAGAACTGCGTCCCCATGTGGAAGAGTGGGAGGCCCAGGGCTTCACTCCGCGCTCGGTGTGGAAGCGATGCGGGGAACTGGGATTTCTCGGCGTCACCTATTCCTCTGACTATGGTGGTGCCAACGCTGACCATAGCTATAGCTACATCTTAAACCTGGAACTTGGAAAATGTGGCTCCCCCGGTGTCGCTCTTGGGCTCTCGGTTCAATGTGATATGGCCACACCCGCCCTGGCCAAGCATGGTAATGAATTTTTAAAGAAAACTTATCTTGCTCCCGCCATTAAAGGTGACATGATCTGCTCAATCGCCGTAACCGAACCCGGCCACGGCTCCGATGTGGCGGCAATTGATACTAAGGCGGTCAAAGACGGCGACGACTATGTCATTAACGGGCGCAAGATGTTTATCACCAACGGGACCCAGTCCGATTTTTTAACCGTGCTGGCGCGAACCACTCCGGGCACTGGCTACCAGGGGATGTCGCTTTTTATCGTCCCCTCCAAGACTCCCGGCGTCTCCACCGGCAAACGCTTGAAAAAAACCTGCTTTCCCTCCTCAGATACCGCCGAAATTATTTTGGATAATGTCCGCATTTCCAAAGACCATCTGATCGGTCACGAAGGAAAAGGTTTTATCTATCAGATGGAGCAGTTTCAGTTTGAACGTCTCGCCGCCGTGGCCTTGGCGATCGGCGGACTCAAACGCTGTTATGATCTGACCAAAAAATATATTTTTGAACGCCAGGCCTTTGGGCAACCACTTTATAAACACCAGGTCACCCGCCATAAGATGGCCCAGATGCTCTCAGAAATTACCATGATCGAAACCATGAGTTTTAAATGCGTCCAGATGGCCAATCATGGGGTTGATTTTACCAAAGATGTTTCGATGCTCAAGCTCATCACCGCCCAGACTCAACAGCGCGTGATGGAAGAGTGTGTCCAGCTCCACGGAGGATACGGCCTCATGACTGAGTATGAGGTCGCACGCTATTTTAGAGATGGAAAGTTGCTGGGAATCGGCGGCGGTTCCAATGAAATCATGAAAGAAATTATCTGTAAGATGGAAGGGATGGAATAGAGGAGTCAAAAATGAGTACTGTCATATCTTGCGCCATAACCGGGCTCTTGACTGATCCGAAAATGCATAAGGTTCCCGTGACTCCAAAGGAAATGGCGGACGCCGCTTTGGAGGCCTATAACGCCGGGGCCAGCGTGGTCCATTGTCATTTTCGTCGCCAGGAGCCGGGGAAGGGCGCCTTTCCCACCTGGGAGGTGGCCGTGGTCTCGGAAATTTGTGAGGCCATTCGCTCCGCCGTGCCCAAGATGCTGATCAATATGTCGACCGGTGTGATGGGACCGGATATTTCAGGGCCGGTGGCGTGCCTCAAGGCGGTGCGGCCGGAAATTGCCGCCATGAATTCTGGAACCTTGAACTATCTCAAAACTAAAAAAGACGGCACCTGGGCCTGGCCGCCGATTCTCTTTGATAATCCGGTGGAAAAGATCACGGCCTTTTTGAAGGCCATGAAGGAAAATAATGTCAGGCCCGAGTGCGAATGTTTTGACACCGGAATCTTGCGCAGTATCTCCATGTACAAAAGTACCGGGCTCCTAAGCGACCCCATCAATATTTCACTGGTGATGGGAGTCAATAGCGGAATGCCGGCCAAACCGTCTTGGCTTCCTTTGCTTCTGGAAGAAATGCCCCCCAAGGCCGCCTGGCAGGTGATCGCCATCGGACAGGAAGAGGTGTGGCCGCTTTTACGCCGGGCCTGTGAGTTGGGTGGTCATGTGCGCACCGGCCTTGAGGATACCTTTTATTTACCAAGTGGCGAAAAAACCTATTCCAACGGAAAGTTAGTCGAGGCCCTGGCCCGCGTTGTCAAAGATGCCGGCCAGAGTGTGGCGACGGTGGAAGAGGCCCGCAAGATCTACGGTCTTAGCTAAGAGGAGTCAGCGTGAGTTACTTTCGCGATTCATCAGAGTGGCAGTGGTTATTTACCCACGCCCTGGACTGGGAGGCCCTGCTGCCGGTCTTTTACCCGGCCTATCCCACTCCGGAGGGATGGCAGAACCCTGACGAGATTCGTTCCTTCGCGGCGGAAATCCTGGAGCAGGTGAGTCTCTGGTGTGAGAAAAAAATTGCTCCCAGGGCACCGCTACTCGATAAGGAAGGGCCGGGAAAAATTGAAAATGGTCTGATGCTTCCCAATGAGCTCCTCCTCTCATTGTACCGTGAGGCGCGGGAGCTGGAACTTTTTGGAATGACCACAGCGCGCCAGCATGGTGGCATGGAATTGCCCGCCGCCATGGGGATGATGTCCTTTGCCTTTATTGGCCGCGCCTGTCTGGCCTCATCGAGTCAGCTCAGCTTTTACACTTCCATGGCCGATATGTTGGAGCGTTTTTGCACCAAGGAAGATTGCCAGCGTCTCATCCCTAAAATATTAAACGGAGAGCTGAGCGGTTCCATGGCCTTGACGGAGGCCGACTCCGGCTCGGATATCGGCTCTTTGCAAACTACCGCCGTCTTACAACCTGACGGAACCTATCATGTGCGCGGGAGTAAAATGTTTATCACCAACGCCGGCGGGGGACTCAGCTTCGTGCTTGCCCGCATTCAAGGTGAACCTGAAGGTTTGAGCGGAATCTCACTTTTTTTAGTCGAGCAATTTATCGAGGGCAGACAAAATTATCTCGTGACCAAGCACGAGCACAAAATGGGCATGAGAGGTTCCTTCACCTGTGAGATTTTATTTGAAAATAGCCTTGCCAAGCTGGTGGGAGAGAAAAATCAAGGTCTCTCCATGATGTTCCACCTCATGAATCAGAGTCGAGTCGGGGTGGGGGCCCAGGGGCTCGGGCTCATGGAGGCCTGCCTGGATTATGTGCAAAAATACGCCCATGAGCGCAAGCAATTTGGCCGACAGCTTATCGATTTGCCGCTTTTCAAGAGAAATTATGACCAGTGGCAAGTGGAGTGTGATGCCTTTCGCGCTCTTTTTATCGACAGCTTGAACTCCTTCACCCTCTATCACCGTCTGGATTTGAAGAAACGAAATACCGGAGAGCTGACGGAGAGTGAGCAAAAGATTTTTGAGGAGGCCACCCAAAGCACCCGCCAGCTCACCCCGCTGCTCAAGTATTATGGCGCCGAGACCGCCCTGGAGATTTCAAAAAAATCCATCCAGGCCCTAGGCGGGCATGGCTACATGCTGGATCACTCGGTGGAGCGCTGGCATCGGGACAGCTTCGGCCCGGTGGTTTACGAGGGCACCTCCCAGATTCAGGCCCTCATGGTTTTGAAAGATCTGGTCAAAGATGTGTTTAAACGGCCGGCGGATTTTTTAAGCTTCCTGCTCCCCGGCCCTCTTCCTGCCTTGAACAAGACCGGGGCGGAACACGGGCAGCATGAGTTTTTAAAATTGGATGCCCAGGTAAAAAAAGGTTTGAGTACGCTGGTTTTAAAAACCTTGAGGCCGGAAGAATTTTTTAAGTTATTTGACAGTAAGAACTGGATGCAAAAAGAAAAACTGGAAAAGCTGATGATGCACTCAGAGAGTATTTGCCAGGCCATGGCCTATCTGGCCACCATGAAGGTGTTGGCCAAACATTATGAGAAAGACGACAGTCGTGGCAAGCTCTTCTGGGATTATCATCGCCTGATCCATCCACGTTTAATGGGGATTCTCGATGATTGGAAAATTTGGTGAAGTAAAAAACATGTTGAAAGGAAAAATTGATCAGCTTGGCGATAAGGTGCTCTTTGTCGCCAGCTCATTTCTAAGCGCTCAAAGGTTCAAGGCCTCCGACATCAAGGCCTCGGCCGGTTTGGGAGAGGTGGTCGGCGATCTGCGGGGCAAAACTATCTTTGTCACCGGAGGTTCCCGCGGCATCGGTTTGGAAATCGCCCTGCGCGCCGCCCGGGATGGGGCCAATATTATTATTGCCGCTAAAACAACCGAGCCCCACGCTAAATTAAAAGGCACGATTCATACCGCGGCCGAGGAGATAGAAAAGGCGGGGGGCAAGGCCCTGGCCTTAAAGCTGGATGTCCGCGACCCCGAGCAGATCGAGCTGGCGGTAAAAAAAGCGGCGGAGCATTTTGGCGGTATCGACATCTTGATCAATAATGCCAGTGCTATTTTCCTGGAGAAAACGCCTTATCTTTCTCCCAAGCAATACGATCTCATGCAGCAGGTAAATGTGCGCGGAACTTTTTTTGCCAGCAAGAGCTGCTACCCCTATCTGAAAAAATCCATGAATCCCCACATCCTGACTCTGTCGCCGCCCATTAATATGAATCCCCCCTGGGCGGGAGATCATCTGGGCTATACGCTTTCGAAATATGGCATGAGCCTGTGCGTGCTTGGTTTGGCCCAGGAGTGGCGCCAGGAGGGGATCGCGGTGAATGCGCTCTGGCCTCACACCACCATCGCCACGGCCGCCATTGAAAATATGCCCATGGGAGACGTGCTCTGCGCCCGCAGTCGCCATCCGAAAATCATGGCCGATGCCGCTTACCAAATCTTGATTCGAAATGCCAAAACCTGCAGTGGAAATTTCTTTATCGACGATGAGGTTTTGAAAACGGCCGGAGTTGAAGATTTTGAGCAGTACAGTGTCAAGGCCGGCGCCAAATTGCAGCCGGATCTTTTTTTATAATTGTATGCAAGGTTTTGCGGTCCTCCTTGTGCTGCTCCTCTCGTTTACAGGTTTGAGCTGCTCGCTTCTTTCCACCTCCGATATTCCTTGGCTTAAAGGCTTCAACATT
>Ga0154322_122_pt2 | contig 29550 bp, 29 predicted proteins | sample RifGroA2_FD_115850 | JGI IMG/M metagenome (GOLD analysis project Ga0154322, IMG submission 115850) | Bdellovibrionales bacterium GWA2_49_15 | reverse complement strand
TCGCTGGGACTAAAGACTTCTTTGAAAAGCCGTCATCTGCGTCGTTGCTCGGGCGTTTGCTTGTGCGGCTTGCCTGGGGCAAGCCTCCGCGCTTACTTTCTCGCGCCTAGCATCTGTCGGCTTTTGAAAGAAGTCTAGGCCAGGGGGTTGTCCCAAAGTTGATTCAGTCTTTCTTTTAGAAATTTTTCGCGGCCTTCTTCGGTGGGGCGATAGAACTTTGGTGTCGCTGCGCTCGGGGAATATTGTTGTTTTACGAAGTGTCCCTTGAAGCTGTGGGGATACTTGTAGGCGGGGGTGCCGGGGCGCGGGTAATTTTTTAAATGCTCGGGTACTTCTTGGGTGCCCTTTTCCTGCACAAATTCCTGGGCCTCATTGATGGCCATGTAGGCGGCGTTGCTTTTCACTGTGGATGCCAGGTAGGTCACGGTTTGGGCCAGGATAATACGTGCCTCGGGAAGCCCAATTTTTTCCACCGCCGCCAAGGTCGAGGTGGCCAAGGTCAGCGCCGAGGGATCGGCATTTCCCACATCTTCACTGGAGAAAATCAACATCCGGCGGGCAATAAAGGCCGGGTCCTCGCCACCATCCAGCATGACCGCCAACCATAAGATGGCGGCGTGGGGATCGCTTCCACGCATACTTTTAATAAAGGCAGAAATCACGTCGTAATGGCGAACTCCACCTTTGTCATAGCGGCGGGAGTTTTCCAGAACAGATTGTTTGAGCGACTCAAGATTTTCCAGCGCTCCGGGGTTGAGACAGAGTTCAAGGGAGTTAAGGGCGCGACGGGCGTCTCCGCCAGTTACCGCCGCGATGAACTGAATCAAATCTTTGGGGAAAGTATCATAGATTTCCTTCCCTAAGCGAAATAACGCCCGATCGAGGAGCACCTCGACACCTTCCGGTTGCAAGGCCCGTAATTCAACAATATGCACACGGGATAAAAGTGCGGGGTTGATGGCTGCCTTGGGGTACTCGGTGGTGGCGCCAATTAAAATAAAATCACCCTTCTCTACGTAAGGCAGGAGGGCATCCTGCTGCGACTTGTTGAATCGGTGAATTTCATCAATAAAAAGGACGCTCTTCTTGCCCATGAGATTTTTAATTTCAAGCAGTCGGGCAATAACTTTTTTAAGCTCCGGAATTCCCGCCAGGACCGCACTAAAAGGATAAAGTTCAAACTTATGCTCATGGGCCAAGAGTTGCGCCAAGGTGGTTTTGCCTGATCCAGGAGGTCCATAAAGAATAAACGGCGGGAGTTTATTTTGACCGAGAAACGGAAAGGATTTCATTAGCAGAGGCCATCCCACAAAATCTGATAAATTTTGCGGTCTTGATCGATGGGCCAGGGGGGCCAACGATTCCTCGGCGGTTGATTTCGGGGTTTCCGCAAACAGGGGAAGGTCAGTTTGAATAGGTTCTATAGTCATCAGTATTTCTTGACTTGCAAGTTTGAGTTCAATAATTTATAGCACCTTTTTTAGAGGCAGGAAAAGCTCTAATAGAGAACTTCAGTAGAAGTCATGAAAGTTGAGATAAAGGGGGTGATTTCCATGGCGACTAATAGTTCAGTGACTGTCCCCGTTGATGAAAGACTGGGAATGGAAAAAACCTTACGTAAATTTAAGCGTCTATGTGAATCTTGCGGGATCGTTCGAGAATACCGAAAGCGGCAGGATTACAGGAAACCGTCTGTGCAAAAAAAGGAAAAGATTGAGGCCGCAGTTAAACGGAAATTCAAGTCAGAAATCCGTACCGTACGTACACCTCGCGACTAGCAATTGGCGCGAAGTTTAAACAGATATTTCGAGAAAGGGGGAAGCAGGCTTCCCCCTTTTTGTTTAAAGTTATGATAGACTGGCAGTTCGGAGAAAAGATGAAAGTATTTCTGTCAATTTTGTTCACCGTTGTCGGACTCATTAATGTAAGTCAGGGCTCACTACCGGAAGGCATTGATTGGTATAAGCAGGGCGCTGGCTCGGCCTTTGAACAGGCGCGGAAATCTTCCCGGCCGCTTTTTCTCTATTGGGGCGCAGTGTGGTGCCCTCCCTGCAACCAGATTAAAAAAACAATTTTTTCCAACCCCAAGTTTCAGCAGGCGGTGAAGTCGTTTATTCCTGTTTATCTCGATGGCGATGCTCCCGACGCCCAGAAGTGGGGAACGAAACTTAAAACTTCCGGTTATCCCACTATGCTGATTATGAACGGGAATATGCAGGAGATTATGCGATTGCCCACTGGAGTCACGGTGGATGAGTATGTGCGGCTTATGCAAAATGCTCTCGAAAAGATGCAGCCGATGAAAGATATTTTGGCGTTGGCCCTCAAGGGTAAGCGTAAACAGCAGGCCACTCCTGCCGACTGGGAAAGGCTCGCAGGTTATTCCTGGGCCCAGGATGAAGAGCGGACCATGGCCGAAAAGGACAAGCTTAAAACCTTTGAACAGCTGTGGAAAAAATCCGTTAAATTGAGCCCTGTGGTGCATTCCCGTTTTTATTTACTCTATCTCCTGACTCAAGCTGAGACGGAAAAGAAGAAGATCCAGAAGGAACCAAAAAAGAAAAAGGACGCGAAGATTGTCGCGCCACCGGTGAAAATAGTTCAGGAATTTTTAGCACTGTTGAAATCGTCAGAACTCTATCTCGCTAATTTGGAAACGCTAAATTGGCAATCGAGAGAGATTATGGATTATCTTTTTCCTGAAGATAGTGAGTTGCGACAGGAGGCCAAGAAAGTGTGGCGAGAGCAGGCCTTCCAGATGTTCGAAAACCTTCAGCTCTCGCTGGATGAGCGAATGTCTTCCCTCGCCCCTCTTATCACGGTCGACGAATCTTCAGACTTGAGCCAGTTGATTATTGAAAAGGCCAGGTGGGCCGATACCACCGCTCAGGGGATTTATGAACGTCAGGCGGTGATCAGCACGGCCATCTATCTACTCAGAGAGAGCAAGCAGTATGAGGAAGCTGTTCGTCTGGCCCAGAATGAATTAGCCAAGTCGAGTTCCCCTTTCTATTTCATGAGTGAGCTGTCGGGAATCGCCAAAGAAAGGGGCTATAAGAAGGAATCGATTAACTGGTCTCGCAAGGCCTGGGAAGCGTCGACCGGAGACAATACTCGTTTTCAATGGGGAACCATGCACATTCTCAATGTCCTCGATTTAACTCCCGAAGATGCCTCGGGGATTGAAACGGCCCTGACCCAAGTTGTGAGTGAGGTTTTACCAAGGCAGGATGCCTTTGCGGGACGAAATCAAAAACGGTTTGAACGTTTGGCGAAAAAAATGATGGTCTGGGGAAAAGATGCGCCCAGGGTGGTGCCCCATAAAAAAATCAAATTGGCCTTGCTACCTATGTGCCAGCAGGCAAAAAGTAAGGTGCTTTGTGAGAGATGGGTGCGTTCTCTTTAGATCAAATGGCTTGAATCTCAAAATAGAATCCGGTCGTCGCGTTAAATTGCTCAAAGGTGAAAGGCTTCTTCAAGATCACACATTCGAGAGTGAAGGGCGTAAATTCGGTCGACTCAGATTTTGTTTTCCCGGCGGCAAAGTCCACAAAGCTTAAAGACCACACTATTTCACTTGGGTTGTTTTGATTGATGCTGGTGGTGTGAACGGGATAAGAGTCTCGCACAGGCGTCCAAATTCCCTTTTTAACTTTTGACTGCACCGTGAAAAAACAGCGCGGATTTTTTTTATCAACTGCCTTATCCTGGGGAACGACGGCCCCACCTTGAAAGCTGGCCGTCCACATCATCTCGGCGGAGTTTTCAAACTGGACGTAGAATGAGCGGGCCACCGTCACCTTGAAGGGGGCCTGGAGCTGCAAAAGATCCGAATCATTTTTTAAATTTGCCACATCGACGGCTCCGCTGGCGGGATGGGCCCCGGGATGCTGACAGCTAAGAGCATTATTTGCTCCCAGTTGAAAAGCGATTCTGGCCTGGGCAGGAAGAAAAGTGGCCTGGGCCTTGTTTTCGGTTTTAAGTTCTTTGAGGAGAATGTGAATATGGCCTTCCTTGGTGGCAAGAAAGGCACTGATTTCGCCATTGTCAAATTTTACGCCCTGGGGAGCTTCCTGGGCCTTGTAGTTAAATGTTTTTACTTTTTTGGCATATTCTTCAGCGGGTAGTTCGACGCCGGGAATATTTGAGTTCAACTCACAATTAAAGATGGCCTGCGCCCGACAAAGAGGTGAGACGCAAAAGACTAAAATCAAAATAAGATATTTCATATTATTCCAAGATATAACGCAAAATTACATTCCATCGATTGTGCATTAACTCGATGAGATTTACGATCTCTTTGTCGATATGCAAGGAGCTTTTGGCCATTCGCATGTGAAACCCATTCCAGGCCACGTTGAGGTCGCCTAAACCGTTAAGGAGAAAGGTGTGATCGTTATCGATAATAAGACGACGCTCAATCTGTTTAAAGAAAACTTCCCAAAGATATTCAATGTCTTTGCGATAAAGCGACTCAATTTGGGAAGTCATGATAAATTCAGAGGAGATCAGCATACTATGCAGGATAGGTGAGAGATCGGGGTGACTTTTATTATAGTAGTACCCGGTGTTGATGGTAATGAGGAGTTCCTCCATTTGGTGAGAGAGGGCATAGGATTCCAAGGTCACCTTATCCAAATCTCTCATCAGCATGAGTGTTGCGTCGATATCACTTTGAGCTTGCAGTCCTTTCAGCTTCACTTTGTTGGAAAGAGCGTCATTGAGCATAAAATCCAGCTGATGGAGGAGTTGATAAACACCCAACAGCGGGGCCTCACATTCTTCGGACATCTTCGGGCACAGGATGAGCCAGTTATGCCAGGCCAAATTAATTTCCAAAATTTGATTTCTCAGAGTGATGATTTCTTGTTGCACCGGATTGGCTTTTTTCAGGATAAGAAAAAATTCCGCCAGCATGCCTTTTAAGTGAGGCTTGAGGAATCTTATAAAAAGTTCTTTGGTTAATTTTTGCTTTTCCTTGTCACTGCGAAAGTAATTGTACTCAGCTTCGGCCCTCATGCAAAACAAGGTCGTAAAAATAAAGCCGAGCAGGAAAAGTTTTCGTACGGTTTTCGTCATGCTTTTTCTAGGTCGAGTTCGAGTTTCGTGCCCTCAATATCAAAGCTTAAGGCGTTCGATCGCGCGTGGATATCATTTGGTTCGAGGAAAACGTGGGTCGCTAAAGTTTCGCGCGTGATATAGCTCAGATGTTTCTTGATGGCGTTAGTGACCTCTAAGTCGCCGTGGAGCCAAAGTTGGATGCGATCCTCCACATTGAGCTTTTTATCTTTGCGCGTTCTTTGGATACGATTCACGACTTCGCGGGCGATGCCCTCATCAATCAAGTCCTGATCCATGGTCATATCAAGATCAATCGAGATTAAGCGATTTGAGAGTGTGTTGGTGCCCGGAAGCGCCTCGCGGTAAACAAAAATTTCGTCTTTCTCAAAGGTGTGCCCCTGAATGGCCACGCGCCCGGTTTCTTCAAACAGCACCAGCTGGTCCTGTGGCAGCTTCTCAATTAATCCTTTGTATCGGCCAAAATCTTTACCCAATTTTTTGCCCAGGATTGGAGAATTTGGCTTGGCAAAAAAGCTGATAAATTGATCTTCTTTGGTGGAGTATTCAACCGTTTTGATGTTGAGTTCACTCTGGATGTAGTGCTCCAGCTTTTGCATCTCACGCAAGATAGCTTCATTTTTATTAATAATAGTGAGACGTCGAAGCGGAGTTTTTACCTTGATGTGAGTTTGATTACGCTTCTGGCGTCCCAGCAAAATCACCTGCTGCATCCGTGACACGGCGTCCTCCAAAGCGGGGTTAATCAGCTTCTCGTCCGCCACCGGATAGTGGCACAAATGAACGCTCTCCTCTTTTTTCCCATCAGTCACAAAGTGGGTGAGCTCCTGATACATATGCTCGCTCAAAAAAGGTGTGAACGGTGCCATCGCCTGGGAGATTTCAAGTAGTGCGGTGTAGAGCGTGGAATAGGCCTGCCATTTATCGCTGGTAGGCTGATCGTCCCAAAAGCGGGAACGATTGAGCCGGATATACCAGTTGGTTAGGTCTTCGATAAAAGTGAGGAGCGCAGGCACGACATTATAGAGATGATAGACTTCCATCTCCCGCGAGATATTTGTTTTCAGGGTTTGCAGATTGGAGATCAGCCAGCGGTCAGTGATGTTCTCACTGCTCTTGAAAAATTTCTGGGTATTCCAGCCGTCAATTTTGGCATAGGTTTGAAAAAATTTAAAAGCATTGTACCAGGGAAGAAGGGCGCGACGGACCATGTCCTTAACGCCACTATCGGCAAAACGCTGCTCCTCCGCTTTCACCAGACCGGAGGTAATGAGATAGAGGCGAAGGGCGTCGGCACCGAAAGTTTCCATCAGCTCATCGGGTGGGGTGTAGTTTTTAAGACGCTTGCTCATCTTCTTGCCGTCTTCCGCCAGCACCATGCCATTGACAATGACATTTTTAAAGGCCGGCTGGTTAAAGAGCGCTGTCGACAGGATGGTCAAGGTGTAAAACCAGCCTCGTGTTTGATCGAGTCCTTCGGCAATAAATTCTGCCGGAAAACCATTCTTAAAAAGTTCCTGATTTTCAAAAGGATAGTGGAGCTGAGCATAAGGCATGGAACCGGATTCAAACCAGCAGTCAAAAACTTCAGGGATGCGACGATAAACCCCCGCTTGTCCTTTAATCGTAAAGCTTAAGTTGTCCACCGATTCACGATGGAGGTCGGTAATTTTAGTGCCGGTAAGCTGTTCCAACTCGGCACAGGACCCCAGACATTTTCGATCATTGGTCACATCGTTAATCCAAACAGGCAGGGGAGTTCCCCAGACCCGATTGCGTGAGATCGCCCAGTCGCGCGCCCCTTCAAGCCATTTCCCGAAGCGACCTTCTTTGATGTGATCGGGCACCCAGTTTATTTTCTGATTGGAGGTCTGGAGGCGGTCCTTGATCGCCTCCACATTGACGTACCAGCTCGGAATGGCCTTATAGATCAGCGGTGTATCGGAGCGATAGCAGTAAGGGTAACTGTGAACCAGGGTACTTTGATCATAGAGTTGGCCGCGGGATTTGAGTGTGCGGATGATTTCCTTATCGGTGTCTTTGACGTATTGGCCTTGGTAATCGCTGACCTCTTTGGTGAACTTGCCGGCATCATCAACCGGGCAGACAATGGCCTTGATTCCGGCTTCTCGCATGACTCGATTATCATCCTCGCCGAAGGCCGGAGCGGTATGGACAATGCCGGTTCCGTCATCGGTAGTGACGTAGCTGTCGTTTAAAATGACAAAAGCACCTTCTTGAGCGAGATGAGCAAAAAAGGGAAAAAGCGGCTCATATCTGCGACCTTTAAACTCCGATCCTTTGTGGGTGCTGAGAATTTCCAAGTTTCTTTTCTTGGAATAGCTCTCGACTCGGGCCTGCGCCATGATAAGGGTTTTTCCCAAATCCTTGTCGCGCAATTTTACATAATCAATGTCGGCACCCATACAGAGCGCAAGGTTCGAGGGCAGGGTCCAGGGAGTTGTCGTCCAGGCCAGCATGTAGGCGTCTTCATCGGCCAGTTTAAAAAGAATGGTGATGGCCGGGTCCTGTACGTCCTGATAGTTGAGTCCGGCTTCAAAGTTGGAGAGGACCGTTCCCAGAGCGGTCGAAAACGGAACCACCTTGGTCCCCTGATAAACTAAATTTTTATCCCAAAGTTCCTTGAAAACCCACCAGACAGATTCCATGAAGGTGATATCCATGGTCTTGTAGTCGTTGACAAAATCGACCCAACGGCCGATGCGCGTGATGGTTTTTTCCCACTCTTGGGTATAGCGCTGAACAATGCCACGGCACTCGTCATTGTAACCTTTAATCCCAAGTTTCTTGACGGCATCGTGGGCGGTCATTCCCAATTTTTTATCAATCTCATGCTCGATGGGAAGGCCATGGCAATCCCAGCCGAATCGGCGCTCGACGTAGCGTCCTTTCATTGTGAAGTAACGAGGCACAATGTCTTTTAAGATTGAACCGACCAGATGTCCGTGGTGCGGAAGGCCAGTGGCAAAGGGAGGGCCGTCATAAAAAATATAAGGCTGACCGTGGGCCGTCTGTTCCAGAGATTTTTTAAAAATATTATTCAGCGACCAAAATTTAAGAATCTGGTGTTCAGTCTGGACGAAGGAAAACTGATCATTTTGGTTGGACTCTGAAATTGAATCGAGACCTGATTTCTCCTGATTCACGGGCATCTCCTCAGAAGTTAAAGGGGGTATCCGACTTTTCTCTTCGCATCATGCAACGAAGGCCCTTAAAAAGCAAGAGAGGAGAGGACTTTTCTGCCGTGCCTGAATGGAGTGCAAGAGGAAAATTTGATGACCTACTTCTTTCGTCGATAAGCAGCTCATGATGATTCGTTTTGGGAACTTATTGCGCGCACTGACGATAGGAGCATTTCTTGTGCAACCTGGAAGTGTTCTTGGTCAAGAGGCCGGCTCCTCAGAATTTCTCAATCTTCTGGATTGGGGAGTCGGACGCCCGGTTGAAGAAAAGATAACAGGTGCCGTAAAAAGTACCTTAACGGAGGGGGGCCTGGAATTGCCCTTCTGGATGGAGCCGCAGCCGAAAAGTTTCATTCGCTGGGAGAAGATAGACACCGAAAGTTGGTTGAATTTTCAAGACTGGAAGCATGAGTCGGCCCTCAAAGATCTGAATCCAAAGTGGCGTACCAATCGCCAAGACCTGGCCCTCCAGGAAACCATCGGACGGGTTATCCACTGCATTGGATTGTGCCGCATTTATCGCGGCGAGGGATTTGCCAACGTGCAGTTCCGCTCCCGCTTTCAGGAGGGTGACGAGATCGTTACGATGCAAAATAGCTATATGTGGATCGTCCTGCTGGATGGCACTATGGTTCGTATTTCGCCAGAGTCATCCGTGACATTGAAGGAAATTAATCTTTCCACAAAAGAAGTTTTTTATCACGTACGCCTCAATGCCGGGCAAATAATCTGGCTTTCCCGCAAGCTAACAGCTCCTCCGATTAAGGCCGATCGGGAAACTGATCCGCTGTTTTATCCTTTGCCACTTTATACTGCGAATAAATCTACTGACAAAGTTCCCGTCCAGGAAGGGCAACTCTTTAATTCCCTCATCTCACCTTCGCCCGCATTTGCCCAGGCCATTCGGCTCCGGGATTTTATGACTAAAAATACCCTGTACATGAAAAATAAAAAAAGCAAAACTTTTTTAGTCATGCCCAATGGGACGGTGAGGGGAGAAGCCTTATCCGGCGAGTTTGTGGTTCTTCTGGGTGATAAGTCGATGATGAAGATTTTTCCAGACAGCCTCCACTACGATGAGGGTGCCGGGCCCCTGGTCGAGGTTCCTGCTCCCACATTCTTTTATCGAGGCCATGAAAACACCACCACCGAGAGTTTAGAAAAAGGGAAATGGTATGTGATCGACCCCAAGGGCAGATCGCTTGCGGATTTGCCTGAAGAGGAACAAAAAACCATGGGGCTTGGAGAGTTCTTCGTCTCCCAAATCCCGACGCTGATGTTGGTGCGTGAAATGATGATGCAACAATATACCAAGCCCCTTTTCTCCCTGCCGCCGACTTTGGATCTCTATGGAGGGTGGCAGTATCGGATGTGGAATCGGCCGTTGCTGAAGGATGATGAGCTTAAGAAAAGAGAAGAATTTTTAATCGAGTACACCAGACGTGAGGAAACCACGGGGCTGTTAGTGGCCGAAAAGTTTCGGGGCAAAATGCAGGAACGAGGCGAGACCTTCAATGCCATGTCCTTCGGGCCCAACTTCTACGCTCTGGCCATTGATAGTTATATGGCCAATGGTGAAATCTTAGAGCATAATGCCGAAGACCGTGAGGAGTTAAACTCGACTAAAAATCCCTTCTGGAAATATGTTAAGCGTAAACCCTAAATTTCAACTCGTTCTCGCAAGCCAAAGTCCTCGTCGCAAGGAGTTGCTTTCTCATCTCGGAATTCCGTTTGCGGTGATTGTGAGCGACATCGATGAAGATCGTGAGGCACCTGACCCAATCCAATATGTTCAGGATTTGGCGGTTGAAAAGGGCGAAGCGGTTCTGGAACTTCTCAGAAAAAGCAAAAAAGTTGAGAATCCCCTGGTTATCTCGGCCGATACCACTGTTGTTCTGGGAAAAAAAATTTACGGCAAGCCGGCATCACGGCAAGAGGCCGGGGAAATGTTGCTGGAGCTTTCCAATAGAAGTCACCTCGTTTATACGGCCGTGAGTATTAAAAGTTTTGAAACCACCCGCGTTTTCTATGAAAAGTCTGAGGTCGAATTTGGCCCTATTTCCCCAGACCTTTTGGAAATGTATCTGGCCACAGGTGAGTCCCTGGATAAGGCAGGAGCGTACGGAATTCAAGGTGCCGGTCTGGTTTTTATTAAAGCGGTACGCGGGAGCTACTCAAATGTTGTGGGCTTTCCGCTTGATCGTTTCATTACAGAACTTAAAAAGTTTCTTCAGGTAGGTCATTCAAATGAAAAAACCTGGCGGCGTGATTTATTCGCCTGATCATCCTTTGACTCAAGTCTGCAAAGTCATGAAAGCTGTCTTGCGCGATGGAAGAGGCGAGTATGATGTTGTACTAGAACTTGAAATTCGCGCCAGGCCGGGCGCCAAGCGAGAGGAAATTCTTTTTAAAGACGGAATTCTTTACTTGGCCACTCGGGCCCGCGCAATCGAGGGAGAGGCCAACAGTGCCTTGACTAAAATTCTGGCGAAGGTGTTGGAAATTGCACCGACCCATTGCTCGCTCGTTCGTGGTGAAAAATCTAAGTACAAGATTTTTTACATCGGTCTCAAGGAGAAGGCCCGTCATGATCCCGCCAAAGTTGGACGGGTACTCATGGATTTAATTGTAAAAGAAGAAATGAGTCGCTAAAGTGGAGTTCATGCGTTCACCGTTTTTGGGATTATTTATTACTTGCCTTTTCTGCGTCATCGGAGCACGTGCCTTGGCACAGGCCCCGGGAGCTTCGCAGGGGGAAAGTACTTTTGAATATACCAAAAGAATGTATCGCGAGGTCGAGGGACTCAAGAATATCGCTCCCGAAGTTTTTGCTCGAGATGTTGACCGTTTTCGCGAGCAAATGGAGCGCTACGTTTTTCATAAAAAACGGGTTTGTAATGGAGAGTTTTCTACCTTTGCTTTGGCCCCCAATGAAGCCATTATTGACACGGTGGACGCCGGCCCGCACATGCAGCGAAAATTAAATCCGGAAGAAAAGAAATTGTGTTTTAAAGAGCTGAAAGCGTTTCAGGTGACGTACATAAACAATCTTTTTACTTCAAGACGCCGCTATTTAGAATATTTACATGAGCTACGGACTCGCGAACTCGACCAGGCACGCGAGGAGGCCTTGAACTCCATTAAGCGCTCTTTTGCCTGGCCTTAAGTACCAACTACACCAACTCGGACTTGCAGCCACCAACTTTGGGGCGACATGATTTTCTTACCATTGATTTTGCTGGGCGCAACGAGACTGGCGTGGACAAGCTGCGACCCATAATGGGGGCAACTCTTACGTTAAAATCATCCACATTCATGATCGGCCCAGCCGATTCTGCATTCACTTCATGGTTAGTCATTAAGGTGTGCTCTTGAAATTCTTTGGGAACTTTCTGTTTTAGATTCATGGCTCATCTCCAGTTTTTAAAGTTTTGACACTTCATCCTGCTTGCGAAGTGCCTTCAATACCCCTTTAAAAACCGAATGGTAAGCCACCATAACTTAGGTGGGCGTGGTCTTGTAAGTCACTTCACATGCTTAAGTTGTCTGACTTCAATACCTGCCTCCTATTTAAAAACAACCCTATCAACACCTTATCGGCACAACCCTCGGGTCTATTAATGGTCTGGTCGGACTCTTGTCCAACGTAAGTTGATTTTAGCACAGAAGGCAATTTTTCCCAACGGGGGCGAAAATATGACCGGATTATGTCTATCCGCCTCATCATTTTCAAGCTGTTAAGGGACCTGTGTTGTTGTAAATACTCAAAAGGTAAGGCAAGCTATTATGGATAACTTTAAATTGCGATTAAAGATAATTTATTTAGGGGCTTGTTATGTCTAAGTTACTTGTCACCCTGATGATGGTGTTTATTTGCTCGTCCTGTGGATTGGTACAAAAGGTGGCCATTGGAACGACGGCAGATATGCTCTTTGATGCCACCAAAGAAATTGAAACCGAGGGGAATTGGGAGATTTTTAAGGATGGCATCCCGGGTAATCTAAAGATGATGGAGGGGATGGTTTTTATTCAGCCGACGAACAAGAAACTTTTAGTCGGCTTGGTCAAGGGTTATACCGGCTACGCCTTCGCGGTGACCGAATCTCTCTACATTCCCGATCAACTCAAAGATCGTGATTCTCACTTGCGCATCCAGCTGCTGGCCAATTATTCGAAGGCCTTGGATTTTGGCCTGAGATTTTTGGAAGTCAACGGAGTCAGCTTTGATGATTTAATGAAAAATATCAATGTGGACCAGGGGATTATAAAACTCCTTGATAAAAATTTCGACGACACGACTTTAGATTTAGAAGGAGTCCTCTATACCGCTCAGAGTTTGGGCTCTCTGATCTTCCTGCAAAAAGACAAGATGAAAATGGTTTCACTGCTGCCGATCGTGAAAGGCATGTTTGATTGGATTGCCTTGAAACGTCCCAACATCAATTATGGAACCTGTGATCTCTTCTTTGCCGCCTACGAGGCCGGGCGTCCCAAAATGTTGGGCGGAGACCCCGTCAAAGGCAAGGCGCTTTTCAAGGCATTGATCAATAAATATCCCAATAACTGGCTGGCGCATGTGGCCTATCTTCGCTTCTATGTCATTCCTCTGGCCGATGAGGAGGAGTTTAAAAAGGAAATGGATTATTTGAAAAATATGCGTGAAAAATATCTGGCGCATATTCCGTGGCGGCCAAAAAGTGAGCCTGTGCAGCCCGAATTTCAAGATAAGGGGCTCCTTCTCTTCCAAACGATTGCTATAAAACAATATGAAATGATTCAAAGTGTAGAAAAAGATTTACTGTAGCGGTAGCTTGCTCCTGCAGCTACTGCACTTAGCCCATCGTGGCCAATGAAGGTGTAGGTGTATGAAATTTTATTTATTTGTTATCGCGATGTTGTTCTCTTTCCAGGTGAACGCCCAAACTTTTAAAATCGGGGTGCTCGCACCCGAGGGAACGGGCTGGGCCAAAAATTTAAAAAATATGGCTTCTGAGATTGAGAAAAGCACCGAAGGCAAGGTGAAGTTCAAAATCTATTTCGGTGGGGCGCAAGGCGATGAGCCTGATGTCTTGAGAAAGATTCGGATTGGACAACTACACGGAGGAATTTTTACCGGAAAGACACTGGGGGATATCAACGGTGATGTGCGTGTGATGGAGCTGCCATTTACCTTTTATGAAAAACGAGAATTGGCCCTGGCCACTTTAAAAAGGATGGCTCCCTATTTGAATGCTGGTTTTAGTAAGAACAAGTTTGAAAATTTGGGTTTCTTTGAACTTGGTTTGATTTATTTCGTCTCTCAGCAAAAGACAGAAAGTATTGATGCTCTGAAAGGTCTTAAAATCTGGACATGGGAAGGTGATCCTTTGGTTATGGCCATGATTCAGGAAATGAATTTGGTTTCCGTACCTCTGTCGCTCCCCGATGTATTGTCTTCCTTGTCAACGGGCATTATCCAAGCTGCCTACGCTCCTCCCCTCGCGATTATTGCGCTTCAATGGAATACAAAAATTAAATATTTGGTAGATTTTCCTCTCGCCTACAGTACCGGTGCCTTCTTGGTTGGGAAGGATGCCTGGGCCAAGATACCCGCCGATTTGCAAGGCAAAGTTCGGGAAACAGCTGCTAAATTTATTGACCAGGTCAACGAACAAAATGCCAAAGATAATGTTGAGGCCCTCACGGCCATCAAATCCATGGGGGTCGAGTTCCTGAAGTTCAGTGATAAGGATGTGAATACCGCCAAAGGATTGCGCTCGAAAATTATCGACCGTTTAAAAGGTAAACTCTTCTCTGCTGAGGCGCTTAAAAAGTTGGAAGCAGAGATGAAAATGTAGGATATAAGTTATGTTCAGTTTACTCAAAGCGATTGACAGGGGGATCGACAGGTCATCCCACATTTTGCTCGTTGTTTGCATCTTCACCATGCTTTTTTTTAGCGTGTTAACTATTTTCTTACGATGGTTTGGGCAATCGTTAGAATTTGTGGAGCCCTTTGTCCGGCACCTGGTGCTTTTGAGTGCTTTTCTAGGAGGCGTGCTGGCGACCGGGAGAGGGACACACATTGGCATTGATGTCCTCGGAAAAATATTGGAAAGCATTCATCAACACTTTCTGTGTTCCCAGTTGAAGAGACTTATTTCCCTGGCGTCCTTTGCCGTCGTGTGTTGGCTCGTGGTGGCCTCCATTCATTTCGTGAAAATGGAGATGGAGTTTGGCCGTGAAACTTTTTTTGGTCTCTCGACAGGCATGTTGGTTCTTATTATTCCCTTCGGTTTTACTCTTATCGCCTATCGATTCTTTTACTTATTCATCGCCAGTTTTGGCCCTGATGCGGACCTTATTTTAGGCGCCAGCCCGGCCCCGGCCATTCCCGGTGCTCATCTGGGCGACTCGAAAGGAGCGCAATTATGATTGCCGCACTTTCTGGATTAGGCATTCTCTTTTTGGCCTTGATCGGAACGCCGCTTTTTGTGGTTATGGGTTTGACCGCGATGGTCGCCTTCACTTTTGCCCAGATCGATGTGTCAGCGGTCATCGTCGAACTCTATCGAATAGCTTCTGCGCCCACCTTATTGACCATCCCTCTTTTTACCTTTGCCGGTTATATGATGGCCGAATCGAAGGCCCCAATTCGTCTCCTTCGACTGGCCAATGCCCTCATTGGTTGGATGCCGGGTGGTGTGGCCATTGTTTCTCTGGTGGTGTGCGCTTTTTTTACGGCGTTTACCGGAGCATCAGGAGTGACGATTATCGCCCTCGGTGGACTTCTCTATCCCATTTTAACTAAGGAAGGGTATTCAGAAAAATTTTCTCTCGGATTGATTACAACCTCCGGCTCCCTCGGTTTATTGTTCCCCCCCAGTCTTCCCATCATTCTCTATGGGCTGGTGGCCAAAGTTGATATTGATAAACTTTTCAAGGCCGGTATTTTGCCAGGCGCGCTGATTATTATTATTCTCTCCGCCTGGTCGATTAAGAACGGCCGTTTCGATGGCTCTCATAAAAAGTTTGAGGTGAAAGAGGCCTTGAGTGCCCTGCGCGCCTGTCTGTGGGAGGCCCTGCTTCCCGTATTTGTGCTAATTGGGATCTATGGAGGCTTTACCACTCCTTCTGAGGCCGCGGCCATTACCGCCTTTTATATCTTTATAGTGGAATGTTTAGTTTATAAAGATGTGGATATGTTCAAAGACATCCCTCGGGTGGTGATGGATTCCATGTCTCTTGTGGGTGCCATTCTGCTCATCCTGTGCTGTGCTTTGGGTCTGACAAATTATCTGGTGGATGAAGAAGTTCCCATGATCATCATGGATTGGATGAGGAAATTTCTGACCGACAAATATTCTTTCCTGCTCTTTCTCAATATTTTCTTGCTGATCGTCGGCTGCATGATGGATATCTTCAGCGCCATTATCGTGGTTGTTCCGCTCATCATTCCAATTGCCAATGAGTTTGGAATTAATCCGATTCACCTGGCCATTATCTTCTTAACCAATTTGGAAATTGGGTATCTGACGCCTCCCGTGGGAATCAACTTGTTTATCGCCAGTTATCGGTTCAAGCGCCCGGTGACAGAGCTATATCGGATAGCGGTACCTTATCTCTTCTTATTATTATTTGCGCTTGCCATAATTACCTATGTACCGATGCTTACCTTGGTTTGGTTTGAGTAGAATAGCACTTTGGTTCTGCGCACACTTTGTGCTGACCACGGTGTTTGCCGCTCCGTCTATTGATACCTGGGCGCTAAAACCTAGCTATGGTGAAGGTGCGACAGAAGGTCTGTATGATGGACCGTTATGGCCTAAAATTGCCAATGACCGAAAACGCGGGCCCGTCGCCTTGTCGGAAGACAACTTTGAAATTGTGACGAATGTTACACTGAATGAAATCCGTAAAATTGAAACATTTTGGTTTTTTGAGTTGCCCGACCATGAGGTGTGCCCCGATGAGATTCTGAATGAGAATGCGGAATTTCTCCAATATCTGTTCCGCTTAATCAGCATGAGTTATGCCTACGAATCCTTAAAGGACATGCATGTGTATCTTGCCAAGCTGAGTGCGGCGGAAAAGTGCACGATAACCTCGGCCGAGTTATGGGGGAAATGTCATCCGAGTGACGGAGAAATGTCGAAATTTATAAGACGTGCCGTGAATGACAAGCAGGTTGATATGGTAGATCGACTATCTTTTTCCAGATCAAAAAAAGCGCTAGGAGACTGGTGGGAGAGAGAGAGCGCGCAGATGCAAAGTAAGGATGCTGGAGCGGTGAGTTCCATCTCCACCCAATTTCTGCGCGCAAATCTGAAAGCGAATACCAAGGCAACTCAAGCCTGGGCCATCCAGCTTTTAGGGGAGCAGTGTAAAAAAATTAAAAATGACTTGAGAATGATTTGCAATGGTCATGATTACCTCTACGGCATGTCCTCGGTTAAAGAGGCCAGACTTTTAATTGAAAGGTCCCATGCCTTTGCGCAAGTGAATAAGACCGGCCACGGGGCGGGATGTTTGCGGCGTTTTGTAGAGCTATTTCAGCGACTGGAAAAACCTGTCAATTATTTCTCCGATCTTTTTCCCTCGGTCATGAGCAATCTGGTGAGAGAAGATGCGCCGTATCTGCAAGGTAAATTATTTCTGCTCGGTTCATTGCAGGAATTTGAGGAAAAGGGACTTACCGGTCTTTGGTACCCAGAGCAGGCAACTCCCACGCCCACCGCCACACCCGCCGCAAAAAAGGTGGTGGTTGTGCCAAAGAGTACTCCCACTCCCACCCCCGTGGCCGTAGTCGAGATTCGTCCCACTCCAACTCCCACGCCGGTTCCCAAGGTGCCACAATTTGAGCTGGCGGTGCGCGAACGAATCCAATATGACAGTGAAAAAGTTCCGGTCAATATGGCGCTGATGCGCGCTGATTATCCTTTTAGCGACAAGATGATCGTGGCCATAAGTGAGCCAATTAAGAATTTCCAAACCCGCAAGGCGATCAGGGACATGAAAGAGCTGGATCATTTAGGCTCGAAGGAAGAGCCCGTGCATCTCATGTTTCTTAAGTTTCTGATTGATAACGATTACCATCAGGGACTATTCAACTTTCAGGCGGAAGTAGGCCATAAATTTTGGGTGATCAATGATTTCGAGAAAGGTGTGGTGCCTCAATGGATAGAACTCACAAATGATTCCTCCACCCAGTCACGCTGGCAGATCTATATTTTAAAACCGCCTAAGTAAGTGAAATAGCGACACGGGCGTACAATTTTGCCTGGAATCACTTGATTCAGAAATTTGTTAAAATGATGCTGAGGCAAATTATGCGCATCGGCTCCCTTAAGTCCAGTCAACCCCAAGCTTCTTCGGAACAACCCAGGTCGGAGAAAAAGGCACCCACCCGCGGTAAGCCTGTCAGTGCGGATGAAATTCGCGCCAAAGTCGCCGCCAGTAAATCCCAAGCACCTTCAAAATTGAAGTTAGGAGAAAAGACCGGTTTTTCCCGCTATGAAAATGATTCGGATAAGGGGATTGTTCCAGACGTCGGGCTGAATGATCCCAATGATCCAGCCACCCGGGGCAAACTCAAGGATCTTCTGTCGAAAGGAGCGATCAATTTTAATGATCGCGAGCGCAATGTTTTAGATAAGATCCTCAGAGAGGACTCGTAGGCCTCATTTCTTAAGCAGCATTCGTTCTAATTTTTCCAAAGTTGCCGGCAGTAAATCATCGATTGAGCCTTCAAGAATGGCGGCGGCGGAATGGTTGTGTCCTCCACCGCCCAAGGCCTGCGCCATGGCCCCGGCGTCGATGGTATCCACGGTTGAACGCAGACTTATTTTTAGCTGATTTTGAGGCAGCTCTCGAAACATACACGCCAGTTGAATATTATCCAGAACCAAGAGGTGATTGATAAAGGCGTGAGTATCTTCCGCATCAACCTTGTACTCCTTCAGGTCTTTTTCATAGACACTGATCCAGGCCATTGAACCGCTCTTATTGGTTTTGGTTTGGGCCAGGATTTTCCCGAGAAGGCGTATGTGATCCGGTTTTTTTGTACCATAGATCAAATTATAGGCATCACTGGGTGTGACACCGGCATTCATGAATTTGGCCACCATCAGGTGAGTATCTCCTGTAACGGTAGGATAGCGAAATGATGAGGTGTCCACCAGAATGCCGGTATACAATGGCAGCGCAATCTGAGGTGTGAACTCAACGCCGAGAAGGGTGATGAATTCACCCACTAACTCACTCGTGGCCGCTTTGGTCGTATCGATACAGTGAATGGCGGCAATCTCTTTGGGACAGGGATGGTGATCAATGAAAAGAACATTGCGAGCGCGCGCCACCGCCTTTTCCGCTTCCGGCCCGATGCGTGCAATGTAATTTGTGTCCGTAACAATAAGCAGGTCGATGTCCTTTTTGCCATGATTTTTCTGAAACTCTTTGGCGGAGATGACGAGGTTTGAAGCATCAAGATAATGGTAGCGCTGGAGCAAAGATTTTTGGTTGACTCCGATGACCCATTTTCCCAGCTTGCGAAGCGCCAGGCAGAGAGCAATTTGAGCGCCGATACCATCGGCATCAGGGTAGATGTGGGTGGTGACAACAATATTTTTGGCCGAGCTGATGGCCTGTCTAAAACGTTCTTTGATACTCATGAATGGACTTTTCGGACAAATGCCGGAAGATACGAGATAAATCGTAGAGAGGAAGTAATGGAGTAAAAGGCACCGGCTTTTAGCTTATTAATTATATCGATTGTTTTCCAAACAGAATGGGATTTGCTAGTATTTTTACAACTGATGAGTAAAGGAAATCCATGACTGCAGCGGTGCAATTTGCGGAAGTCACCAAATTTTATCTAAAACATCTGGCCATTCAAAATGTCAATTTGCGGGTTTCCTCCGGGACGATTCATGGACTTCTCGGACCAAACGGAGCGGGTAAGTCAACCATTATCCGCCTCATGAGTGGATTACTGGCGCCCTCCCAGGGTAAAATTTTTTTAGATGGCGTGGATGTGACTGAAAGACCTCGAAGATTTCGCGGTCTGATTGGGCTCCTAGGCGAAAATGCGCCGTTGTATCCCCAGATGACGGTGCAGGAATATTTACATTTTGTGGGCAAAATTTTTGAAATTCCCAATCGTGGCACCAGAGTTGATGAGCTGGTAGAGCGTCTGGCGTTGAGAGGATTTCTTGATCGTCCCAATCGTGCCTTATCAAAGGGGCAGAGGCAAAGAGTGGGCTTGGCCCAGGCCTTGCTTCCAGACCCGAAAATACTCATCTTAGACGAGCCCACCTCAGGACTGGACCCTCAAATAGCGATGGAGTTTCGTGACATCATCAAGACCCTGCGAGGAGAGAAGACAATTATTTTATCCGGCCATATTTTAAGTGAGATTGAGATGATGGCCGATGACGTAACCATTTTGCATCGAGGAGTGGTCTTGGAAAGTGGTCCCTTATCGCTCATGCGCAATAAGTTCAAGCTGCGATCGATTTTAGAGATTGCCACAAAAGAATTTTCGAAAGATTTGGAAGATGCCTTGGTGCAATCTTTTCAGGCCAACTGTGAAGTCGTGCAAAGGACAGGCGAAGAGGTTCGCTGGCGCTTGAACTTCTTTGAGGATAAGGATCATCGGCACGACGTCGCTCAGTTCTTACTCGAGCGAAAGATTGTGCCTTTGGAACTCAAGGCGCACAATCCTTCTCTGGAAGAGGTTTTTAAGCATGTCATTGATCAAAGAGATAGCACGGTGGGGCGTCTATGAGTTATTTAAAAATTTTTCAGACGTTATATGTGAAAGAGTTGAAAGAAACTTTCGGTAACTCTGCCGTGTACATCCTGGCGGGATTATTTTGTTTTTTGATGGGGGGCCTTTTTTATAACTATGTGGCCACCTCCCCGATGTTGCATTCCGGGAATCTCAGCTCGAATGTTCTCGTTCCCCTTTTTGGGAATATGAATTTTATTTTTATCTTTGTCGCCCCCCTGCTTACCATGCGCATGTTTGTGGAGGAACGGCGAAATGGGACGATCGATTTATTAACTTTGGCCCAGGTGACAAATTATCAAATTTTGCTTAGCAAATTCACGGCTGCGGCAACCATTGCCTTTTTGATGCTTGTTCCGACATTAATTTTTCCCATAATCCTGGGGCTCTCGGGTTATCATGACTTTGGCGTCGTGGGGGCCTGTTATTTGGGTACCTTCTTATCCATTCTTTGCTACCTATCAGTAGGTCTTTTCAGCGCCTGTGCGACGGAGAATCAGGTGGTGGCGGCGACGCTAGGATTTTCGATTCTCCTCTCTTCCATGTTGGTGGTTGTGTTAGGTCAGTTATCCCAAAACTATCTTGTCTCTCAGATGATTAGCTATCTCAGTGTTCCTTTTCACTACGAAGGTTTTGTACGCGGGGTAGTGAGAACCTATAATTTGGTCTATTTCGCTTCGTTTATAATGGTCTTTACTTATTTATCACACAAAATTCTTGAAGGTCGCAGGCAGTAAAATGAATGAAGGAATCAGACTTTTTCTTTTTTTAATCAACGGCATTCTCTATCTTGTCTGCGGTGGACTCTGGATTCTTTCAGCGGAGGAAAAAACGCTCAATTTCAGCCTAACCATCTTTTCGTTGGCGATGACCTCGGTTCTTCTCTATACCGGCCATGATGAGATAAAAAGTGTGGAGCAAAGCTACATTTACCGTCGCTGGGGCTACACCACGATCAACTTGTTTTTAGTACTCACCATCTTGGCCTTCCTCAACTATCTCAGCTTTAAGAATAGTGCCTCGTTTGATCTCTCTGAAACTAAAATAAATTCTATCTCCTCGACCTCAGAGATGATTATCAAGGGCCTGAAGAAAGATCTCAATATCAAAGTTTTTGCCGGCCGTGATGAGGCACGGGCCATCGTTTCCATCTTGGATCTCTACAAGCAACATAAGCCCAATATGAGGATCGATGTTTACGATCCTGAAACACGGCCGGACATTATGCGTGCCTATGAGATTGAGAAGAACAACTCCGTTGTTATGGAATATGAAAAGCGCAAGCAGTACATTCGGGAGCATACTGAACTTGAGTATACCAATGCCTTAAGGAAGCTGGGGCGTAAGAAAGACCCCACCATCTATCATATTGTAGGCCATCAGGAATTTGATTTTGATGGTGAATCTCCCGAGGGAGGCGGCTTGATCACAAGTGCGCTGGCCCGTTCCTTGATTCATTTTCGTCCCCTCGATCTCTTGGTTAAAAATGCCGTTCCGGCCGATGCCGATATGCTCGTTCTGTGGGGACCGAAGCGTGCTTTTTTCAAGCCGGAGGTTGATGCCATTCAGACCTATCTTATGCGTGGGGGGCGACTTCTCCTGGCCTTAGACCCGGCCATTGTGGATGATAAAATTATTTCTTTGAGAAATTTTTTTAAAAAGACCTGGGAGATTGATATCCCCAATACGATTGTGGTGGATCGCAAAAGTTTTGTGAGCGGAAGCAACGGCACCGTTCCCTTGATCAAGACCTTTGACTTAAAACATCTTTTAACCAAAAATTTTGATGGCCAGGTATTCTTTCCCCTCGTCTCCTCCGTTTCCAAGTTTGAAACCGAACAGGGGCGGGGAAAATTCATACCCCTTGCCATGACCACTTCCTTTCCGAGCAGCTGGATTGATTTTTCCCCGCTGGAAATTGTTTCAGGGACGCTGATTTACAATAGCAAACAGGACCAAAAGGGTCCGGCTTCTGTGGTGGGAATTTGGGAAGAGATAGCTGAGGATTCCGCGCCTCATCCTCGTGCCAAAATTATGGCATTTGGCAACTCCACCTTTATTCAAAATCAGTACGCTAATATGGTGGATAACTTCACTTTTTTTCTGAAATCGACAAACTATCTGGCGAGCGATGATGAGCTGCTGACCTTGAACCTGGCAATTCGAAAAAACTCGCCCATCTTGATTGAGGATAAGCAGCTCAAGATGGTGTTTTATATAAGTGTGATAGTTCTTCCCATTCTTTTGTTTGTGGTTGCATTTCTTTTTTATAGAAGAAGGCGGGCATGAAGAAAACGATTTTTCTTCTGGGAATCGCAGTGTTCTTGGGGATTTTCACCTATCATTTTGAGGAACTCGGTGGAATCAAGAAGGTTGAAGGTGAGAAAAATGCCCGCGCACTTTTTGATCAGACCCAACTTGGGGAGCTGATTGGACTGCGCTTACCAAGGGCAACCGTTAAAAAAGTAAACGGCCAGTTTCGTGTCATGGAAACCGATCAGCTCGTTGATGCCGGAAAATTGCAGGAAGTTTTTGATATCCTGGGATATCTTCAAGTCCGACGCATTCTCTCCTCTGAGGAGTTGAAGCTCGTGTCGCGTAAAGAATTTTTCCCCACGGAGGAAGAAAGGTTTGCCTTTGTTTTTGAGAAGGGCGAGGTGCCCGTACTAATAGGTAAAAAAGTAGATCACGAGCAGAGTTTTTATCTTGAAGTTAAAACTCCGGGTGGTGTGAAAACGGTGCTGGCCTATGACTCCTCTCCCCAGGTGCAGCCGGTCAGTGAGGAAACATATCGTCTCAATCCGTTCAAATATAACAGGATACTATCCATTGTTCACCTCCAGCCAAGCTTTTTTCATGACACCTTCCTGTTTCGTGAATGGAAGAGGAAGGCCGGGGTGGATAACATTGCGAAAGTCGAGTTTCAAAATGTGCGCAACATTCCATTTTCCATAGATCTAAAAAATAAGTCCACTGTTCCTGTCGCCCCCGCCGGGATTAGATATTTGAATAAGTCCTTTCAAGATTATGCCGCTTCCCTTTATAACATGCAGGCCGGTGTATTATGGGCCCCCCAAGATTTAGGAACACTGAAGGAGAAGGTCGCCACACTGTCGATCAGCACCACGACCGGGGATAAGTTCATGCTGGAACTTTTCAAGAAGGCCCAATCGGCCAAGAAGCAAGTGCGCATCGGACAATTTGTTAAAATGGCCCATGAGAAGATGATCTTTGAAATTTCACCAAATACCTCGAAGTTATTGTTTGCCTCCTCTCAAGATTTTTTAGAGAAGCGAATTTACCAAAATATGGGTGCCGCCGGTCTGACTCTCGACGGGGACAAAGAGGAGCCGTTTGCAATTCTATTTAAGCATGGCGAGTCGGCCAGCTTGACCATTCAGAAAGGGGATGATTTTGAAGTTAAGCCGACCAATCCGGGGGCTTCAGTCAAACCTCTCAATAGTTCTTTTTCGCAGCTTTTTTCCTTCTTGTTTACACCGGGTGAGCGAGTCTCGGTCATGGATAAGGATGACTTCAAGATGATAAGTAAGGCCTTCATGACTATAACGTATCAAGACCATCCCATTCATTTAATTTATGAGGAGCGTGAAATTTTCGTGCTCAATCCAACTTCCGGCATTAAAATAAACTATTATGTCGGCAATGAAATTCCTATTGCCATGGAAGCTGACGATTATTTCGATACTCGTATTGGGAAGTTTAAATGAAAGAGATGCTTCGATATTATCTTGAGGGGGCCCTTCACCCATTCCTCGTGCATGAGCGTTACTACCAGTTCCGTCACCGGCCGATGAGCTTGCTGGAACCGGAACAAGACGATGATCGCGCATACTTTGAAAGAGGGGTGAGTTTTGCAACCTTGATCTTACTCTCTTGGCCTTTTGTCATGTTTGAAGCTCTTTACCGCCTTTTTGGGTTTCATCTCAGCGAGTGGCTTATCGACAATTTTTTAGGCGAAGGTGAATTGGCTACTTACTTCACACGTCTTCAGTCGACGCTCAATTTTCAGATTTTTATCATTCTTTTAAAGGTCGCAAGCTTTCCACTTCTGGTCTGGATCATGGTCAAGATTTGGGAGGCGATCATCACATTTTTCCATCATTTCCTGGGGAAAGATGAAAAGGATTTACCCGGGATTTCTCAAATCGTTAATAACACTTTAACCTCGCATATTTTTTTACTCATTCCTATCTTTGGGCCTATCTTAAAATGGTTGTCCATGCTGATTCAGTTGTATGGTGGCCTACGCTATAATCTTCGCTATTCTCGTCTTCAGGCCACGATCGTTCTTCTGTCCCCGCTTATTATTTTGGCCTTTTTTATTTTTTGCGGAGTTTTCTTCCTAACTTTTTTTATAAGTAAACTCTTTTTCGGCCTGTTTGACGTCTTCTAAGAAAATAATTTTCCATCCCTTTTTACGCCAAACCAGCTATCTGGTTGAAATCGTAAAATGTTAAAAAGTTTTAGAAATATATGCAATTGCCAAGGCCCTAAAGTTTTGAAATTATCGAAGCTCACGAAATTAATTTTTTCGTATAACAGTCACCTTTAACGAGGAGTTTGGCCGTGGCAGTTTCGGTTCCTTTCCATGCAGGAAATATCGAAGTTATCTGTGGTCCAATGTTTAGTGGCAAAACCGAGGAACTAATCCGTCGGGTGAAGCGTGCCCAGATTGCCAAGCAAAAGGTGCAGATTTTTAAACCAAAACTTGATAATCGCTATCATGAGACTGATGTTGTAAGTCACTCCGCCCAGGCAACACCCGCCATTGCCGTGAAGGATTCACTCGAAATTTTAAGGCGTGTTCTTGATTCAACAAGAATTGTGGCCATCGATGAAGTGCAGTTTTTCGACGATCTGATCGTGAAGGTCGCTTCAAAGCTGGCCTGTCGGGGCTGCCGCGTGATTTGTGCTGGCCTCGACCAGGACTATAAGGGCCAACCCTTTGGTCCCATGCCTCACTTGTTGGCCATTGCAGATCAAGTTGATAAGGTTCATGCCATTTGCACGGTTTGTGGGCACCCTGCGACAAAAACCTTCCGCAAGAGCACAGAAGTCACTGATCAAGTGGTGGTAGGCGAGTCGGATATCTATGAAGCTCGTTGCCGTCTGCACTTCGATTATTTTGACGAACAAGATGATTGGTCATTATACTTGGCCACAAATTCAGAATCGGCCCATACTCGAGCATAATCACTTTTCCCTTGTGGGCCGATGCTTTCGGACGCAGGGGGCTAGCTTATGACAATAGACAGTATTTATAAAAACCTAAATTATGGTCCAAGTTGCCTTGAGCATAAGTATGGGGATGGGGTCTATCTTTTAAAAAACCCTCGGGCACAGACCTTTCTTGCGAAGTTGTGCCGACCCGAGGTCGAGCAACCTCTCCTCAATTCTCTCATTACTAAGCTTTATGGCATTCTGCTAGGCGAGGTGGTTTCGGCCCTTTTTCCCCGTGAGGTCGTCTCCTGGAATACCCGCATGAAGCAATTTGTGCCACAAGGTGTTTATCATGGTGAGGTCTTAAAGCAGGAAGCCAAGGTTATTTGCGTGGATTTAGCACGGGCCGGGATTCTCCCGACACAATTTTGCTTTGAAGAGCTATCTTTGATGCTTACCCCCAAAAATATCAGGCAGGACCATTTTTACATACAGCGCAAAATCAATGAGCGCCACGAGGTTATCGGAGTCGATGTAAGTGGCTCAAAGATAGGCGGCGATCAAGAAGATGCCTGGGTTCTTTTTCCCGATCCCATGGGGGCCACAGGGTCGTCACTTTCCTATGCTGTTGGGAACTATAAACAGGCCATCAAAGGCAAGGCCCGCGGATATGTGGCCATGCATTTAATTGTCACTCCAGAATATATTAAACGGATGAAGAAAGATCATCCTGATGTTAAAATCTTTGCCTTACGTCTCGACCGGGGTTTGAGTGAGGATTCAGTGTTGGCCAGTACTCCTGGTCAATTTTGGGACAAGGAAAGAGGCCTGACAGATAACCATTATATTGTGCCCGGTGCAGGCGGTGTCGGTGAGATTCTAAATAACTCGTTTGTCTAAAGAGACATCTTGAAAGGGAGTAGAGTGTGGCCGTCGAGATTTATATTTCAGAAGATCAGCTCAAAAATAAGATCACTGAGCTGGCCTATAAGATTAACGAGGATTTTGCCGGTCAGGAATTGGTGGTCATCTGCGTATTAAACGGGGCCTTCATGTTTTGTGCTGATCTTTTAAGAGAGATCACCCTTCCCGTGACCATGGAGTTTATCAAGGCTTCGTCATATATTTCAGGAACCGAATCATCCGGCACCATCAAATTTGAAGTTGACCTAAAAACTAATTTGGCCGGAAAAAATGTGCTCATTATTGAGGACATAGTCGACACTGGTTTGACCATTACGAAAATCATGGAGAAACTGAAGAGCCATGGTCCGTCGAAGGTTAAGCTTGCTTCGCTTTTATTCAAGCCATCAAGAAATATTCATCCCGTGAAAATTGATTATCTTGGTTTTGAAATTCAAGATAAATTTGTTATTGGCTATGGGCTTGATTACGATGGCCGATTCCGCGAACTTCCCTATGTTGGGATCTTTGACGAAGATTAAAAAAAACATGCAAAAAGTTGAACAAGTAGGCAGTGTCCGTGTCGATCTTTTAGGGGGAACCATAGATCTGCCCCCGATCCAGATGATTCTTCCCCGTGTCGTGACGATTAATCTGGCAACGACCCTCGTGGCGAGGGCCGCCATTGAGGAAATTTCATCCCCTGTCGTTGTCTTTGAATCCGTGGATTATGCGTCGACCACCGAGTTTGCTCTCGAGCTATTTCAAAGCTGGGATCAGGTGACGAACCCATTTCGAGAGTTGCAATTTGTGGCCTTGATTGTTTCGCTTTTTCGACCGAAGAGTGGTTTGAAAATTACCCTGGAGTCTGGTTCTCCTCCGGGGGCAGGATTGGGCGGCTCCTCCGCCATGGGCATCACCTTGTTTCGGGCCTTGGCAAAATTCTATGGTCAGAAATTTTCTCAAAAAGAAATTTTTCTAAAGGTTAATGCACTCGAAGCTAAAATTTTGAACAGGGGTCCTGCCGGATATCAGGATTATTTCCCCGCCTTGTATGGTGGGATTCTCGCTTTAAAACCGGTGCCGGGAGACATTGTTGTTGAGCAATTTTTTAATGATGAATTTAAAACATATTTAGAAAAAAGATTAACCCTCATATATAGCGGCGAAACGCGCCTTTCTGGAATCAATAATTGGGAAGTGTATAAGAAATTTTTTGATGGCGATGACCAAATTCGAAATGGGCTGCGTGAAATAGCCGAATTATCAGATGCGGCATATCGGGCACTCCTGAAAAAGGAGTACGATAAACTCTCACCATTGATCATTAAAGAAGGGCAAACGCGAGCGCGATTATTTCCTAATATCTTATCGAGTACGATGAAAGTTTTTGAAAGTGAACTTATGCGGCGTATTCGTAACGCTGGAGTGAAAGTGTGCGGGGCCGGCGGAGGCGGATGTTTCTTAGCGGTCCATGAAGCCGAGGATCGCCCTAAGGTAGAGGCCTTGGCCCAGGAGCAAAAGTTGCGCATTCTTGATCTTACCGTGATGCCACCCTCCGATTTTGCATGACCAGTCGTAAGTGCAATATTGCCGGCGTAAGCATGAAAGGGGGACGAAAGGATAATTTTTTCTTTTGTCTTCTCGAGCATTTTGACGATGGAGACCGTTGGTTCCTGCGATCCCTTCTGCAGGTCAAGGATGAGGAAGGTCTTGCCGGCGACGAGGCCATCCGCGAGTGGATCAAGCAGTATGAGATACGCCAGCTCGTCTTAGATTTTCCTCTGACCAATCCACCTTGTCATGAATGTGTCCTGCAATGTCCCGGTGCCTTGAGGTGTCCGGTGGTTCCGGTGTGCGAAGTACGGATGAGGATGGAACAATTGTTGCAGGAAGATCGGGCAAAAATAGAACAGCAACCAAAAAGATATGAGCAAGAGAGAAATGATGATGACCTCGTTCATCATGGAAGGGATTGGCATTCTAAAATCCCAACAGTTCATATCTTGTCTCGCTCATTTAAGCGGAGGCTTAAACGGGGATTTCTGCCTTATTGGAACAGGCCCTTAGACTTTCTCGTTTGGACACATTATTACGATGCGCTCTTGAAGATCTTCAATCAAACATACGACAGTTTTGGCAACACCTCCCTGGTCATTATCAGTCGTTTTTCCTATCTGCGCAGGCATTTTCCGGCGGGCCTGGAGCTCTTTGAGGCCCATATACTCCTGATTTTAATTGAGATGGTTCGTGCCAATCTGGTGCGTCAGCAGGAACTGCAAAATCTTTATGATCTGGAACAGGGAAGGGCCGTACGTTTGGAAATTATTCAAACATTAGAAAAAAAATTGAATGTGTTTATTTATGATTACGACATGGATATTCTCGTCAAGCACCCCCGTGCATTCGAATCATTTTTAATGGCCATCGCAGGCATTTGCCTTCATCAAAAGCAGATGCGCCCGCTTCCTTCCTGGATCGGAAGGGAAGGCGAGCATTTTATTATTCCAAAATTCTAACTATTTTTAGGTTGGGGCTTTTGAACGGGATAGATACGTAATCCCCAGGCCACGAAAAAGAACAAAAATCCTTGGATGACAAAGAGAGTCCCATACACCGGCCATTCATTGAAAATCCATAGGCCCATAAGGGGGGCAAGAATGGTGGCGCTCCATGAGAGCAGGGTGATGTAGAGGTGGGCAAAGCGTTTTTTGAAGACGAAAAAAGTATAGTTGAGGAGGTGGAAAACAAGATAGAAGCCTAAGCAAAGGAGAACTCCGGTTACCACCATGAGATACACCCGTTCTTTGAAATTTTCAGGCCACTCTACAGGCACGCCCTGCTTCTTATAGACTTCTTTCACAAGCACCATGGCCTGTTCAAATTGCTTATCAAAAAGCTCCGGCGTTGTGAATTTATCGTAGATGTATTTAGATAATTCCAAATCACCCAAAAAACAAAATGCCACAGCGAGATAGCGGTAGGTTTTTTCACCGAGCTTGAGATATAGTTCTTTCATAAAATTACCTAAAAGTATCGAGCAATTGAGATGTTTTCGCAAGCCCTATTGTTTATCTTGCCAATTGCGGTGATGGCCTTTTCAGCCAAGGTGCTGCTCGATCTTACGGAGAAAATTTACAAGTATTTTGCTCTTTCTGCTTTTGCCGTAGGGGCCTTTATTTTCGGCATTGGTCTTTCACTGCCAGGACTTCTTTTCGGTCAGCTGGCAGTCCAAAAGGGAGACTTCAGAGTTCTTCTTGGCACAAGCATAGGGGCGATGGCGAGTAGTTTATTTTTGATTTACGGGTTGTCGGGTCTTTTTGGTCGTTTGTTAATTTTGCGCCAAAAAATTTTACAACAATTTTATTTTCAGTTTGGGGCGGTTTTGCTTCTGGGCCCCATCTTACTTGTCGGTTA
>Ga0154322_132_pt2 | contig 30142 bp, 28 predicted proteins | sample RifGroA2_FD_115850 | JGI IMG/M metagenome (GOLD analysis project Ga0154322, IMG submission 115850) | Bdellovibrionales bacterium GWA2_49_15 | reverse complement strand
GTCCTCCTCAAAGCGACCTTGGAAAGAATAAACTTTTTCAAAGAGCCGGCCGAGCTGATAGGCCAGAGAGAAGGGCACCGATTTTTCAATCGGACCAACACCCAGTTCAACAAAAATATCGTTTAAAAATCTCCATAAATTGACCGGTGATTCCTGGCCCAGAAAGTAGGATTCGCCGGAGATGGGGCGACCTTGGACGAGTTTTTCCAACGCCAAAAGATGGGCCTTGGCGGCATTATCCACGTGGATGATATCCACCAAGTTTTCGCCGCGGCCAATTTTCTTGAGGCGTCCCTGGATATGGGCCTTGAGCAGACGGGGAAATAAATTTTTATCGCCGGTGCCTAAGATCAGGTGCGGACGAAGTGAGACGGTTTTAAGTGAATCTTTTTTTCGACCTTCCTGCATGACAAATTTTTCCGCCAGAGCTTTGGTGGCGCTGTAGTGATTGAGATATTCTTTCGGATAGGAGACCGTTTCATCCGCTCCACATAAGTCTTCGTGTCCGAAGATAACGCTGGGGGAGCTGGTGAAAACCAGATAGCGAGCACCTTGCTCCTTCATCACCTTGATAAGCGTCTGAGTGCCGACAACATTGGTCCTGTGAAAGTCTTCGTAGCGGCCAAAGACACCCACCTTCGCGGCGGTATGGATGACCGCATCGACTCCTGTGAGGGCGATCTTAAGTCCGATTTCATCACACAGGTCAACCTGATGACATTCAACATTCATCGCCTCAAGATCGGGGTAGTGACCGCGCGAGAGTGAGGAGACCTTGTGCCCTTCTTTCTGCAACATAATGACGATGCGTTTGCCAAGAAAACCACCACCACCAGTTACCAACACCTTCATTTTTTTCTCCATTAGAGACTATAGATGGCCGATAGCTTTTGCCGATCTATTTTTATATTGTGACGAATATCCACCGGCATTTTCGTCACGTACACAAAGTGTCGGACTCGGCGTGCCTGTGGATTTTTCGCGGAGAAGTCGAACAAGTGCTGTTCAAATTGTTGGGCCGCTTTCCGGCATAACCTTTTGCCATCAGTGCGTTCAATGGCCAAGGTCGGTACGCGCTCACCCTTTGGATTTTTGGCCCAAATTAAGGCACAACGTCTAATCTCCGGGTGATCATTGTATGTCGCTTCAACAGTCTCTGTCGATAAGAGAGGGCCAATGCCTTCAAGTCGATGTTTTTTTCTTCCCATGAACCACAGGAGGCCACTCTTGTCCAAATACCCGAGGTCTCCCATGCGATGCCAAAGACCGTCTTTTGTTTCAACTCGGGACAGGGCCGTTTCCTCGCTTTGAAATAAATACTCTGTGGTGGCGACCGGGCCCTTGACGCAGATTTCCCCAACCTCACCTGGTGTCAGGCGGTGCAGCTCTTCCATTGGAGGCAAGATCTGATCTGTGATGGGGATGATCGCAATTTCAATCCCCGGGGCCGCTCTGCCCACGCAGGTGCCCTGACCTTCAAGAGTTCGCGTGGAAAATTGTCTGATAATTTCTGATCCACTAATACAGGCGACCGGCAGGGCCTCTGTCGCTCCGTAGGGGGTATAGGTGGAACCATTAGGTAGCAGGGTGGCCCATTCACGGTGCAGGCGCAAGGTGACAGAGGCCCCAAACATGGTAACGAATTTGAGATGGGGAAAATGGAAGGCCTTGGCCTGAGCATAACGGGCCACCTTTTCCCAGATGGCCGGTGAACCTGCGGCGAAGGTGGCCTGACTTTCCAATAAATCCTGCGCCACCGCCTGGGGATTGCAACGCGCAGGCCCTCGTGGGTCAATCTGAGTGATGCCGCTTTGCATTCCTAGGCATAGGGTAAACATTGAGAAGAGAGGAAAGCCGGGATAGTCGCGATCATGCTCTGTCAGACCAAATAACTCTCTCAGATTTAAGGTTTGGTTCCAAAAAATACTGTGCGTGTAAGGTACTGCTTTGGGGATTCCGGTACCGCCCGAGGTGTAGAGGATGGCCGCCAATTGAAGTTTTTCGGGCCAGGGAAGCTGGGCCATCTCCTCGCCCGGAGTGGACGGAAAATCATCCAGAGTAGGGAGCTCGAGTCCCAAGGATTTTTTACTGGTGATCGAGAGCGAGAGCGAGGCAAAGTCTTCGCTGTAGAAGCGAGAAAACCAGATGGCCAGTGGCTCGGCGATGATGATTTCCGGTCGCAAAAATTTAACCGCTTTTAAGAATTCATTCCGTGGCATGGAAGGGTCGATAAAAATCGGAGTGATTCCGAGGCGAAAGAGGGCAAAAATCAGAGGATGAAAATCAAGCGACGGTCGCAAGAAGATGAGGGCCTTGCTTTGAGGGGCCGCGCCCAGCATGATCAGGCCAGAAACGATTCCGCAGGCCTTATGATAAAGTCCCGCAAAGGTTCGCGATGGTTTAATTTTATCCGTGCTACGATAATCCACTAATGCCGTTTTAAGAGGCCGATGAATGGCCCAAAATTCCAGCATCGACCAGACCTGTTCATTTTTATTGGACTGGAGAAATTGCTCGAACTTCATGAGGGCTCCTGGCCAAAAAATTTTGGATGGCGGTGGTGACGGTTTCGGGGGCATCTTCCAGGACGTAGTGACCGGCATCCTTTAAGAAAACTAACTCGGCGGCCGGTTGCAATTTCAGCCAGCGGTCCAGGAAATGCCGGGTAAAGCAGAAATCACGCCCGCCCCAGATAAATAAAAAAGGTGCCGAAAGACCTGGGATGGCACGTTCAATGGCGTCCAAAACCTGGCGCGTCGGGTGGCCGGGTTCCATGGGGATATCGCGGACAAAAGCATGAACACCAATTCTCGCGCGATAATTTTGATAGGGAAAAAGCAATCCTCGTTTGACCACTCGACCCAAGGGATTCGCCACCGCCATAGAGGTGGCGGGCCAGGCAAAAAGATTGAACCCCCGAACCATGAGATTGCCGAGCATCGGCACCCGGCAAAGGGCAATTTGCCAGGGAATATTCGGGTCCGCGAAGGCGGCGGTATTCATTAAAATAATTTTACTGATTTCCAGTTGATGTTGGGCTGCCAGTGTCGCTACGCCCGTGGAGATGGCTCCACCCCAGTCGTGGCCGATCAGGGTGCATCTTTTGATTCCGAGTTGATGAACGAGATCAAAGACATTGGTGATATGTTGTTCCAGGGTCAGGTCCTCATAGGATTCCGGACGATCGGAGAGACCCATGCCTAAATTGTCGAGAGCAATCACTCGATACTGTGATTTTAACTGGGCAATCACGTGGCGATAATAGAAGGACCACGTGGGGTTACCGTGGAGGGCCAGGATCACCTCGCCTTGCCCTTCATCCACATAGGCGAGCCGCATGCCGGAGGGTAACCGATGGGTTTGCGTTTTATAGGGAAACACGCTTTTAAGTTCCTGGGGAATTTCCAGCATACAATCTCCATTTCTACCAAATGACTTCTAAAAAGGAACAGCTCAGACCACTACCGATACCCAAAAGACAGCAGCGGTCACCGTGCTTGAGGCGTCCCGTTTGCTGCAAATCCCAGAGAGTGAGCGGCAGGGCCACGCTGCCGGTATTGCCAAAGTGCGGATAAGTTCGGTGGGTGTCGGTACTTTTCAACTCCAAAAGAGTCATAATTTTTTCTTCGTGGGCCACTCCAACTTGGTGGCCCAGGGCCCAATTTAAATCTTTCCGCTCAAGGCCGGTCTCCCGCAAAAAATGTTGAAAGGTTTTTGCCGCCAGCTCGCTACCGGCAACAAGGAGGGCCTCCGAGTCAGTTCGCATGCTGAGTGATTCAGGGGTGCCGTCGCCTTGGCAGAGATGGGCGAAGCGACCTTCAGTTAACGTGACTGAGCTTTTAATGAGATGAGCGGAGTCAGGGGCCAGGTCCTTATGGGTGAGGAGAATCGCTACGCCCGCAGAGCCAATCGTCAAGTTGGCCATCAGGCCTTTTAACTGATCCTTGGTCAGATGAGGATTCTCATTAATTTGCCGAGTGGTTTCCGATAAAAGCGGGCCGGAATTTTCGCCTGAAACAATCAGCGCCGTTTTAATGGCACCGGCCTCGATCATCTGACCGGCCACCGATATGGCATTGATCACACCCAGGCAGGCGTTGGAGAGATCAAAGGCCATGCAGGTCTGTTCCAGGCCTAAACGTCCATGAATATTCATGGCGGTTGATGGCTCCAGCTGATCGCGACAGACCGAGGCATTGATGAGAAGATCAATTGCGCCAAGGCCTGTGCGTGAAAGTATTTTTTTAGCGGCCAATGTTGCAATCTCCGAAGGACGAGTCCCGACCGGCCAGTAACCGCGTTTTTTTATTCCGGTAAATAGCTCCAAGCGCCCCACGCTGACTTTTAGACGCTGATAGGTGGAGGCAATGCTTTCTTCCAGCTCCTCGGAAGAAATAAAGTGAGGTGGCAACACACATTCAAGATCGAGGAGAACGGTATTATTAAATTTCATTTTGCACCTGAGTGGAAAAGGAGGTCGGTTGAAAAAGATGGAGGTTGGCCATGGAGATACCGCTTAAGAGAGCGCCAACAACTCCTAAAAAGCCCTGATCTGTGCCAATTAGAAAAAGATTGGAAAAAGGCGTCACGCCATTTTTAATCTTGTGGGGTGAACCATAGACAGCGCCGGCGCGGTGCCCGGTATAGCGCTCGACGGTCAAAGGGGTAAAGACATCATGAAAGACTAACTTCGTGGTATCAAGGCCGTAGTTTCTGGCCACCAGGGCAAGTCCGGCCTCCTTAACCTTTTCTTTTTCCTGCAGATACTCAACACGTGTTAAATTTTTCCAGAGCTCGTAATTGGCCGGATGAGTAACCCTGACCACCGTCTCACGATACTCACAATTAGCATAGTTGTTCGGAAAGCAGATCACCGCGCTCTCTCGATCAAAGAGAGTCGATGGTCGATGATACTGGGCGCTGGGATGGCCCGAGTAAAAAGCGATGGTGGGGCCGTGTTGGCCAGGTGCTGAATCGAAAACAAAAATAGATTCGGTAAAGGACATGCGTCCGGTGGGGGCCAAGGCATTCTCCATCTGGGCCAGATGCCATGTCTCATGCAGACCGACAGAGCTTAAAATAGTTCCGGTCTGCCAGATCTCTCCATCCTTGAATTCCAATGCCTGAATGGAACTTTGACCGGTGGAGTGGAGTGATTTCACTTCTTTTTTGAAAAAAATCTCGCCCCCGAGATTTTTGTAACGCTCGAGCAGGAGATCAATAATGGTTCGGACACCTCCCATGGGGCGAGAGAAGCCTTCCTGGTAGATGGCCTTGAACATAATGGCGAACTGGCCAAAGTCCATATCATCTTCGCAGGCGGAACCGTAGATCAAGAGCGGCCATAGAAGCATCTCAACTAAATTTTGATTTTGGAAAAAATGAGTCAGCTCAGCTCTCGTACTCACGAAGGGACGGGTTAAATCGGTTTCTTGAAACTGCGCCAAAAATTCGGTCAAACGTTGCAGTCCTGCAACTTCATCAGGAAACAAGCTGGCAAGGGAGCTGATGAGATCCTGTTTGTTATTGGAAAAATTTATCGCTCCGAAAGGAAATTGAATAGTGGAAAAACGCTGCTCTTTAAGCTGTAAGCTGTCGTATGGAATGCGCAGCTGCTTACAAATTTTTAAGAGGGGACGATTTTTTTCGCCCGGCCTGGCAAAGTTGGTTAGGGCGTGCAGCCCGACGTCAAATTGTCGCCGGCCCCTCTGGTAATAGGAGTTCAGGCCACCGGCAATAGTGTGCCGCTCAACAATGGCGACTTTTTCATGGCCCAGCATCTTGGCGCGAATGCCGGCGGCAAGTCCCGACATCCCGGCACCGATGATGACCACGTCATAGTTTGTCATGTCTACTATTGCTTAAATTTCGGAGTGAGGTAATCCACGCAACTTTTCAGTGTGGCAAGTTTTGTGTAATCCTCTTGAGGGACATCAATCTTATGGCGTTTTTTGAGTTCCATGACGATATCTAAAAAATCCATGGAGTCGAGATCGAGTTGTTCGCGCAGTGCCAGTTCGTCATTGAGTCCAGAAACGTCCTGATCCATGGCAATGTCGGCAATGATGGCCAAAACTGCGTCTCGTACTTGTACCTGTTGCATAGTTACTCCTCTGTTTCTTGTCTAAGGTTGATATTTTTTTACGATTAAGGCCGAATTAATTCCCAGCATTCCAAAGGAATTGCTGAGGATTGTTTTTACCGGGGCCGGAACGGGTGTCTCTAAAACCAGTGAGGGGAGGGCGCACTTCTGATCCAGTTCCTTGATTCCGTGGCACCCATGAATAATTCCATCCTCAAAGCTACCCAGATTTCCCGCCAACTCTAAAGCTCCGGCGGCACCCATGGCATGACCGATAAACCCTTTGGTGCAGTTAATTCTGGTATTGGGAGAGGCCCCAAATAATCCGCCCACGGCCTCACATTCCTGAATGTCGCCCATCTGCGTCCCGGTGGCATGCATGTTAACAATATCAATCTCGGATGGCGTCAGGTCGGCATGTTTCATGGCCTTGCTCATGCATTCCACCTGACGTTCGGTTAAAGGCAGAACAAAATCTGCCGCATCCGAGTTGCAGTGATAGCCGGCGATTTCGCCGTAAATTTTGGCCCCGCGTTTTAAGGCATCACTTAAGCGTTCAAGGACAAAAAGAGCTCCCCCTTCGGAAACCACGATGCCATTGCGGTTTTTATCCAGGGGGCGAGTCGCCAGGGCCGGATCGTCGTGGTGCCCCAGGGCCCCTTGACTGGCGAAGGCGGCGAAGATGCCGAAGGTTCCGGTACTCTCAGATACGCCGCCCGCCAGGGCCACATCAACTTCACCCAGCATCAGCATCTGAGCGCCTTGGATCGGGCCTAAATTCCCCGCCGCACAGGCGGCGCCAATAGTGTAGTGGGGGCCGGTGATTTTTAAATTCAGGGTGACTTCACCCGCCGGATTGTTGGCCACCGTGCGGGGGTTGTGATGGTGGCTCCAAAGAGAAACGTCCTTATTGTGCTGATTATAAAGTTCGTGAATCTCATTTTCCGTTTCGACGTTGCCATGTTCCGTCACCCCAATATACACGCCAACCCTTGAGGTATCGAGCGCCTCCGAGTTGAGACCTGCACTCTTCAGGGCCTCATGGGCGCAGTAGATTGCAATGGCCCCGGCCCTGGTTCCCCGCTTGCGCATCTTCTTGCTCTGATAGAGAGTTTCCTCGAAATTACAGCGGCCCATGGCCACCTTACCCATATGTCGAATTTCCTGGTGGGTGATTCCTGATTTCCCATCGAGAAGATTCTGCCGAAATTCATTCACGTTATTGCCCAGCGGGCAAGTGAGTCCTATGCCTGTAATGACAATCCGCTCTTTCATCATATTTACTTCCTTGTTTCCATCTGGGTCGCGCGCAGAGTGTGTCCTGCCACTCTTCCGAGACCATCAATGAGTTTGTGAGCAATGCTATTTTTGGGAATGCTATTGGACATTTTTTTTGCCTGGGCGAGCCCTTGGGTGAGGAGATTGAGGGCCTTGGGAAATCGTTGCACCAGTTCCGAGTAAAAATCCTTCAGGTCCAAATCCACCACCTCGATAACGAAATTCATGACCGCCTCCGCGATTTGGCAGGTCAAAATAATGGAGCGCAATCTCAGCACTCTCGGCTGAAAATCATCATCACCGCGCTCTTGGGCGAGGAGAAGCAACCGCTCGGCCATCTTGCGGAAATCCACGACTTCTTTTTGCTCCCGCTTTCTAAAGACCGTGGCGGCGATGCTCAAGCTATCCTCTTTGGCCTGATGCAATCGTTGACGTGTGTCCCGCGAGGTGATGGTTTCAATGGCACCAAAGTGGGTGAGTGAGCGAAGGGCGTTACTGACCGCACTTTGCGAGAGGCCTAAGCGTTCCTCAATTTGTTCGCTTGAAAGAGGGGTGTTTGAGAGCACCAGCAGGCCATAGACTGAGCCTTCGATGCGCTTGAGTCCTATCTGCACCAGAAAATTTTCAAAATCCGGTAAGTGCGCAAGAAATTCTTGGTGCTCTTCCTTGTCATTTTTTTCATTGAGGACTGACATAATCACAGTTCCTTTGTCGCAAGAAATGGCTAGATTACGTTTATTACATTTATGAAATAATTGAAATACAGTAATAGAGAGACCTAGTTGTGTCCACAGGAATTTCTAAAAATCCAGCTAAAGAAGAAGAGTAAAACTAGGAGCGAGGTGGAAATCCGGCTTGGGCCCAGAATGCTGGAGGGCCCAGTAATTTTTTTGCCCTGAGGTTTTTTCGAGAACAGCCGTCAGCCCCGCATAAACATGGCGACCTTCTGCGTTGTCCGTCAAGAAAGAACTCTTTTCTTTCAAAATGATGCTGGCCTTCAATTGATAGGCGTCTTTTGTTTGGGAGAAGGTGATCTCGAGATTTTCCAGGCCCTGGAACTCCTGCATGTCTTTGCGGTAATCGTTAAAATGATAGGCGTTCCAATCTCCGTTGGGGGCAAAGTTGAATTCCACATATTCAGGAGTTCGGGGATGTTTCAAAAATAACTCGAAGCAGGTGCTTTCCCAGAGGCCATTTTGGCGGGCCGGCGGGCGATCTGGTTTCTCGCGAATAAGGACATTCTTTAACTCACCCGTAATGAGATAAAGGGCGTGAAGGCATAGCTCCTGTTTTGTCACTATGCCACTCACGCTGATCGTGTCATTCGACTCCGGGTAAAAAGGACGGAGTATCTTCCCCATCATCATTGATGAGGTACAAGTTTTGTTAAAAAATCAATGGGGAGAGGAAAGAAGGTGGTGGTTTTTCCCTCGCCGGTGGAAATTTCTTTCATGGTATCAAGATAGCGCAAGATGATGGCACTTTTATTTTGATCCAGAATTCCGGCCGCCTCCGCCAACTTCTTGGCCGCTTCCAATTCTCCCTGCGCCGAAATAATTTTGGCCCGTTTATTTCTTTCAGCTTCGGCCTGCTTTGCCATGGCCCGTTGCATTTCAATCGGCAGGTCGATGGCCTTGACCTCGACTGAACTGACCTTGATGCCCCAGGGACCGGTGTGCTCATCTAAAATATTTTGCAGTTTGAGGTTGATGGCATCTCGTTGCGAGAGGATTTCATCCAGCTCAAATTGTCCCACCACCGAGCGCAGGGTGGTTTGGGCAATCTGACTGGTGGCATGACTGTAGTCTTCCACCGTAATAATTGATTGCTCGGGATTGGAAACGCGATAATAAACCACCCCATTAACTTTTAGGGTGACGTTATCGCGCGTGATGATATCTTGCGAGGGAACATCCATGGTGACGGTTCTGAGATCAACGCGCACCATTTTCTCGATGCCGGGTATGAGAACAATCAGGCCGGGCCCGCGCACACCTGTGAAGCGTCCCAAGCGAAAAACCACGGCGCGTTCATACTCTTTAATGATCTTAAGGGTGTTAAAGAGGAGAATGAACAGAAGAATGAGAAACGGTAGTGAAATGCCTAACATAGTGACTCCTTTGACGGGTTATCATTATTAAAATTCTACAAACAGATCATCGGGTCTCTGCGAAACGATTTTCACCCGGTCACCAACCTTATGCTGGTGCAGGGAAAGACCGGACCAGATTTCGCCATGGGCCTTTACTGAATAACAATAGCGACCATCAGCGGTTTGATCCTGTATTCCCAAAATGATCGCTTCTGTACCTATCAGCTCATTGAAATTTTTTTTATGCTGTTTGTTTTTTTTCCAATCGCGAAAGAGAAAATATCCCATGATGCCCAGGAAGCTGCCGATGGCCAAAGAGATGCTTAGAATAACACCGGTGCCAAGTTGAAGGTAGGCATTATCAGTCCGAAAGAGAAAGAGCGAGCCGGTGACCAATGAAGCCAGGGCGGCAATGGACAGAATGCCGTAACTGGTGATCCAGATTTCGAGGAGAAATAAGATGAAACTTAATAAAATAAGTCCCATGCCACCCCAGTTGACAGGTAGCACCTGAAATCCAATAGCGGCAAAAAGCAAAAAGATGGCACCGATACTTCCCGCCAGAAAACCACCGGGGGCCTGGAACTCAAAGTACAGCAAGGCCATGCCTAGGATAAACAAAATATAGGCGAGTTGAGGATTGGCCAGGATATTGAGAAGTTTTTGTCCAAAATCCATCTCGAATTTGGTGATGACCGGGTCCTGTGACTCCAAGATAAAATTTTTCCCTTGAATTTGAATGGAACGCTTATTCAGCGACTGGCACAATTCTTTGATGGTGTTACTGACACCGTCGATAAGTCCTTTTTCTTTGGCCTCGCGAGCGGGGAACGAAGATGCCTCGGAGACCATTTTTGCAAATAGCTGGGAATTGCGATGGCGGGCGGTTGATAAACCTTCTACCAGGGCCACCAAATCATTCACGGCCTTGCTACGTAAGTCTTTCGAATCGAGATCCTTGCCTAAATCCACCGGCGTTGCCGCGCCAATGTTGGTACCCTCGGACATGAAGAGCAAATGGGCCCCACTCGCGATGATGGCACCGGCCGAGGTGGCGGAGGCGCCCTCAGGAGTCACCCAGACCACAATCGGAAGTTCTGAGCGACCGATGAGGGTCAGAATATCCTTCGTGGTCGTGATCAAACCGCCGGGGGTATTGATCTTGATGAGGATCAGTTCGTAAGAATCACTGTGGGCAATTTTGAAAGCGTTATCGAGATAGCTGAGAGTCGCCGGGTTGATGCTGCTATTAATTTCCACTTCGAGAATACGCTTGATCTGAAGAGTGTGTTCGGCTTCTGTCGAGGTTTGTGCTGCCAATGGCACCAGAGTCCACAGGGCGATAACAAGGTAGACGAAGGCGGATAAGTTCCTCATAATAATATTTTCCCAAGGAGTAATCTTATGGCCCAAGGACGGCCAACACTTATCCTCTGTGATCTCATTAATCCCGTCAATGATCGTACGGCATTATTAGTGCGCGGGGCAGGAATTTTGATTGAGGCGGGACACATAACGCGTATTTATCCCAGTCCTTCTAATGGCCTGCAAAAGGAAATCGCCAAAAAAGGGGAAGTGCTGGATCGAAGAGGATTACTCGCTATGCCGGGTTTCTTTGATCTGCATTTTCACTGGGTGCAAGATCATGTTTGCTTGATGCCTAAAGATTCACTTCTCACCTGGCTCAAAAACTATACCTGGCCCTTGGAAAAAAAATTTTCTAACTTAGGCTTTGCCAAGAAAGAGGCGTCGCATTTTCAGGAAAAATTAGTCAGCGTCGGAACGCTCGGGGGGGCAAGCTACGGCTCTGTTCACGGTCATACCGTTGGCCTTGGGCTCAACAAATTTCTGGGACATTTTGTGGTTGGCAATGTGCTCATGACGATGAATTCCCCCTCGTATTTATTGCAGACCGAAAAAGAGGCGCAGGCACTGACGAAAACGCTTGCGGCCCGTTACCAAAACCGCTATGCCATCACGCCGCGTTTTGCTCCCACCGTGCATCCTTCCACGATGACAAAAGTTGGTTTGCTGGCCAAGCGCTATAAAACATTTATTCAAACTCATTTGTGTGAAACGGAAGAAGAGGTGGCCTACGTCCTCGACCTTTACCGACATCTGCCCGGCTTTAATCAGATAAAATCTTACGCCGAAATTTACGGCCGTACCGGAATTTTAGGGCCGAGAACGATTGTGGGACACGGTATCTATCTCTCAGCCACCGACCTCATGTGGCTCTTGAAAACGAAAACGATTATTGCCCATTGCCCCACCTCCAACGCCCCAATTAGAGAGCAAGGGTTGGGTTCGGGGCGTTTTGATTTGGCCCAGGCCGATCGAAAGGGCCTCCGCTGGGCCCTGGCTTCCGATGTGGGAGGTGGCCCTTACCTATCAATGTTTGACGTCATTCATAGTTTTGTTCGCCAGCAAAGATCAACTGGCCGTGCCTCTTATACTCGTGGCCTTTATCGCGCCACTGCTGTCGGCGCAGGTTATCTTGGTGTAGGCAAGCGGGCGGGGCAGCTACGGGCAGGGTTCGAGGCCAATATTGTTTTTGTACCTTCTCCCAAAAGGCGTGGTGGTGAGCAGGCAGAAGATGTGCTCAAGCGAGTGATCGAACGCAAATTGGTGGAGCGCGAATCCTTTAATCATCTCGTTGCAGAGACCTGGTGGAAGGGCGAGCCGGTTTTTAGCCTGCTGGGCGCGAAATAGTATAAATACCTTAAATTAAACGATAGTTAAGAAAAAGTTGACTCGAAATTCAATGTATAAATGAATTTTAGTGGTATGATGAAAATCATGAACGAAATGCTATTTTGAGGTGAGTTATGGGAAATCGAAGTTTTAAAAGTATCGCACGTCTGATTCGGGCCAAACGTCAAAATCATCCTCAAAAGTTTTCCCAGTCGGAGTTATCGCACTTACTGGGTTACAAAAATGGCCAATTCATCAGCAACGTGGAAAGGGGACTATGTAATATTCCTCTCAAAATGCTGGGGAAAGTTTGTGAGATCCTCCATATTGGTCCGCAGGAAATGAAGCAGGCCATGATTGTGGATTTTGAAATTACGTTGGAAAACTATCTTGCCCGTCCTGGTAAAGAGAGCTTGAGTGGTGACTCGATGGACGTAGGTCAGGACCACTAAAGACCTTTGTATTTCTTGTAATCTTCTATCGTTCCTTTGGATTCTTCCATGTCATTTTTGTAGCTTGTCTGCTTTTGCGCCTCAGTTAAATGAGGATGTGGAAAAGGGCCTTCGACAATAGGCGCATCCTCATTCGCCTCGGCCTCATCGCTATCTAACTGGTTAATTTCTGAATATTCCATGTCGAGGTCCAAAGCATCATACTTTTTGTCCAACAGAACGCGCTGTTGTTCGGGTAGGTTTTCTTCAAAATAACGCCAGTCGCGAAGTGTCCGATTAAAATTGTCCTCCAAACGATTGCGTTCTCTGTCGTCGCTACGATAATAGAATTCAAAATATTTACGGCGGGCGTCCATGTGAGCTTCCATCAATTTCTCATAGCGATGCACGACTTCGTCAAAATTCATTTTCCCCTGATTGGGCATTGCCTGAGTGTTTCGGTTGGGGTGATGCCGACCTTGTTTATTTCGCCGACGGGGGTGACGGCGCGCGCGTTGATGAAAATCATCTCGACCCAAGGTGCCTCCTAAAGATTAAGCTATGGCGATTTATCCTGTGCCATGGTAAAAATTTATACACTAATTCTACTATGATTGTATCAGTTTTTCGCCATAAAAAAGGAGATCTATTTATGTCCAAGAAAAGAGTTAAAGTTGCTGTAACGGGTGCCGCCGGACAAATTGGTTATGCCCTGCTGTTTAGAATTGCCAGCGGACAGATGTTTGGCCCGGACACGGAAGTTGAGCTGCAATTGCTCGAATTGGAACAGGCCTTGAATGCGCTCAAAGGCGTGGCCATGGAGTTGGATGACTGTGCCTTCCCACTTCTAAAAAATATAGTTTGCACCAGCGATGTCAACGTCGCCATGAAGGATGTCAATTGGGCCATTCTGGTTGGTTCCGTGCCTCGCAAAGATGGTATGGAGCGAAGTGATCTCCTGCGCATCAATGGTGGAATTTTTACCGTGCAGGGAAAGGCCATTGCTCAAAATGCGGCAAAAGATGTTCGCGTCTTCGTCGTTGGAAACCCTTGCAACACCAACTGTCTGATCGCCATGAATGCCGCCAAGGATGTTCCGAAAAGTCGCTTTTTTGCCATGACCACGCTGGACGAAAATCGCGCCAAAACCCAATTGGCCCAGAAGGCCGGTGTGCCAGTGACGGATGTGACCAACATGACCATCTGGGGTAATCACTCCGCCACTCAATATCCGGATTTTTACAACGCCAAAATTAAAGGTCGTCCTGCCACCGACACCATCAAAGATCAGGAGTGGCTCAAGACGACTTTCATCGAGACCGTTCAAAAACGAGGTGCTGCCATTATTAAGGCCCGCGGATTGTCGAGTGCGGCTTCCGCCGCCAATGCCGTGGTCGATGGAATATATAATCTAACTCACGATACCCCAGCGGGAATGACCTTCTCCATGTGCCTGGCCTCGACCGGAGAGTACGGAGTTGATTCAGGTCTGATCTTCTCCATGCCTTGCCGAGTGGAAAATGGTGAGCTGAAAGTGGTTACGGGAGTGGTGCTGAATGATTTCGGGAAAGAAAAATTTCAAAAGACCCTTGAAGAGTTGCGAGGCGAGTACAAAGCTGTTAAAGAATTAGGATTGCTGTAGACGTCATTAAAGGGCCCTTCAAAGGGCCCTTCTTATTTCTTTTTCTGTGATTTTTTCATCCACACAAATTCGCGCGTAAGCACCACCCAGTCGTGAATACTTTCCACCATCTCCGGCGCGTTGTTATAACATTTCAGGGTATGGATCGAACCGAGTGCCTGCCTTAAGCGAAGCTTGGAACCGCAAGGGGCTTCCTCCGCAATAATTGAACTTTGGGACAGGGTGCTTTCAATCCCCTTTGCAAAATAGGCATACTCACCTTGAGTTAAGTTGGAGGTTTCAATCGAGGTCGCCCCCTGGATGAGGCCGAGACGATAGACCTTTGTGCCCTCTGGTCGTTCATAAAGCGAAAGGACAATGCCAAAAGATTTTTCATTTTCCATATCGAGAATTTTTTGCTCCACCAAAGACATGTCGTCGTTAGACCAGGCCCGGCCGAAAAAAGTGAGGAGCAAAAATGGAATCAGATTACGGGTCATGGTTTTACATGCTCTCCCTTGTTGACCGGACAGAGTAGCGCCTCATGGGTAAAGGCCAATTGAGCAAGAACATTAGTTTCAGTTTTCCATCGCAGAAAGTCCTCCTGGTTGCTTGGGCGTTGCTGATAGGCGCAGGCAAAAAGGGCCTCAGGATATACCGTCAGGAGTCTTAGCTCGGGGGTATGCAAATACCGGACTCCTTCGGCCTTGAGATTTTGAATCAGCCGCCACTTTTGAAAGGCCAGGGCCTCCTTCACATTGGGGGGAAATGGCCGCAGCGGGGCCAAGGCCTGCTGCTGTTGGGTGGGAGAAGCTTCAGTGAAAATTTGTTGCGCAAAGAGCGACGCCACCAAGGCGTTAGGGAGAACGGAAAGGGCCGGGCATACTTGTAAGGTTTGATGATCTTGTTCAACTCCCAGGAAAAAAGGATTTAGATCACAGCGTGGGTCTTGCGAGAGTACCTGCACTTTCTTCCTGCGTTGGGCCTCACCTAAAATATTTTTCTCCTCATCGAAGAACAACTTTGCCAAAACATGCAGCCGTGAAGGTGGGAGTGCCTGCAAGTTTTGGTCTTTTTGTTTAAGCCGCTCCACGATTTGCTCAAGAGATGTTCCGTTAGTTGAGCGAGCGAAAACGGGCGATAAAACACCTGTGGGGAGGGCCCCGATCACGGATAAAGGGTCTGAATATATAATGGCCGGGTCTGGGGTTTGGAAAGCGCGACAGTCCATGGTCAGCTCTTCAAACGAGCAGGTGCGCCAGAGATGGGGGCCTTGGTTTGGAAGATGGAGGATGTAGGCGGGCGGTTCGCTGACGTTTGTGGCGGTGGACGGATTTAACTCACAGTGATTTTCCGCCGGTTGGCCTATGAGTGCGAAGGCCTCCTGTGATTGCTGGAAATAATTTACAATAAATTGTTGAAGCGTATCGGCCTGGGCCGAACGCATTCCGAGGAAGATCAAGCTAAAGTAAATAATGGTACTTCTACCCATACAGGCGCTCCGTGCTTGCCCTATCGGTCATTCACTTCGAGTTGATCAGTAGACATGGCAAAGGCCCATTGGGCGTCCCAATAGGCCTTTGCTAGCTCAAGAAAGGAGTGAGAAAGCTTTCCCCGTTGGGAAAGAGGGTAACTTGAAACTTAGTCTAGTGCCGATCTCGTGAGGTAACCGGAACCCGAAAGTCGACCTTATTGCTGGTGTCGGCCTTGGCCAGAGAATCTCCGCTACCCGCGCTTCCTTGCGGGGCAGTTGAGCACGAGGTAATCAGAAAAATAAGAAAAAAGATCAAGAAAATGTGCCGAGTCGTCGTTGTCATTTCTGTGTTCATCCAGGCCTCCTTGCCACGATTCACTTACTCTTTAATGATGCCAATTTCATGCCAACTTGTGATCTGGGTAAATTTTGTTTTATTCAGGCCTTCTGAGCTGAAAAGTGGCAAAAGCTGCCGGAATTAGCACTTGGGCAGGAAGAATAGAGGAGAAAGTGGTGCCTGTTTGTCGTCAAGCATGTCACCACTCAAAATGTTGGGCCCTTTTTGCGCCCATATGTTGACGGGAATCATTTAGTTATCTCTTTCGGCGCGGGCCTTTTTGATTAGTTGAAAATAGTGGGTTTGTTCCTTCATATCTAAGGGGCGGATGCCCTTTACGTTTTGTTTCTTTATTCCTTTGACTCGGATGAGTTCGTCAACATGGCGAATTTTTTTACAGATGGAAGTGGCAAGAGTATAGAGCCACAGCGGAAACTGCTTTTCCAGCTCCTTCATGGGAATGCGGACTAATTCACAGTCTTTGGTGGCAATAACAGTGGCGGATCTGGGTTGTCTGTCGAAAAAGGACATCTCGCCAAAGTACTCCCCTGCCTCGAGATGAGCGAGAGGAGTGATCTGGCTTCCTTTTAGGACGCACACCAGCAGCTCACCTTTGTGAACAAAGTAGAGATCATGATCGAATTCACCCTCGAGGCAGAGGATGTCGTCTTTCTTCAGTTCATGAGAGAGTGGGCCGGAAAGATTGTTCATGAAAAAACTCCTGAAGCGATTTCAGATATTGAAGATTTTTTTTAGCTTTTCTCTCAGCATATTGGAGACTAATTTAAAGTAAACATCTTGAGGAAAGGTATCATTTAAAAAAAGCGTGTCCCTGCCAAATTGGCCATTTACTAATAAATCAAAATCCACCAGCGTTTGCCCGAATTCTTGGGCCAAGTTTCGATTTATCTCATTAAAGACCGGATGGGCCCTCCATAATTCGCAGTCAAATGCCACCGCCTTGTAGAAGGCATCTTTCGCCAGTGCAAGCTGGCCCGACTCGCGCGCCGCTTTTCCCATCATAAATTGCATATTGGCATTGCTGGGGATGGTATTCACGATGGGAACAAGGATATTAAAGGCGGCCTTATAATCTCCCTGTTCAAAAAGCTCCTGGATTTTGGCCTCTTCCGCCAGGGTGGTGGCGGTGATCATGTCGGAGCAGACTTTTTTTGGCTGGATTTCCAGATTGATCGGAGTCGTGAGCATGATGATCGAGCTCTCATGCTCTCGCGCAAGTGTGTGTAGCTCACGCATCTCACTTTCATAAAGCTTGAAAGATAACTTGAGGAAGGCCAACTCTTCATGGCCTTGCTGAAAGGTGACCTCTTCCCTTTTCGTTTTTGTGTCGGCCAGCAGGACATGCTGGGGTTGGGTATACAGTACCTTGCTGGTGAATGGCATGGTCATGATCGCTGTGGCAATTTTAGGGTTACTAAACAGCTTAAAGTTAAGCATGATTTTGCTGTAATCTTTGATGTCGAATTTATTTTCAAATCCTTCCTCGGAGCTACCAAGATAAATAATAACTTTTGGCCAATGGGTCAGGTGCTTGAGACGGGCCAGGGTTCGGTGAAGTCCTTCGCCCTCCATCGCCCAGATATGAAATTTTAGAGGTGTTCTAATATTGCTCGACAATTCCTGGATAAGCGCCGGCATAAAACGGGCGAAGCTCAAGGCCAAACGATCTCCAATCAGCAGGATATTGGTATTCTCGGCCTTACTTAAATCTTCCGGGGATGAAACATTGATGAGATAAGGGTAGGGGATGATTTGCATGGGCGCGTTTCGAGCGGTATAGAAGAACATGCCTGACGCAACAAGCAATGAACTTACGATAATAACAATAAATTTCTTCATGGTTTTACTTAGCTTTATTGTAGCTGAAATTTTTGATAGATGTACATTTGAGGCAGCATGAATAATAAGTTTAATCGACCAGAGCTTCTGGCACCTGCAGGAAGTTTGGAGAAGCTCTATGTGGCCGTCCAGTACGGGGCGGATGCCGTTTATCTATCGGGGCAGGCCTTCGGACTGCGCCAGGCATCTGACAATTTTACTCTAGAAGAACTCAAGGAAGGCCTGGCCTTTTGTCGTCAAAAAAATGTCAAAACATATATCACTCTCAACTCCCACTTCCACGGACAAGATTTTCAAGAATTAGATCCCTTCCTCGCTCTCCTGAAAAGCTGTGCCGCCGATGCGTTGATTATTTCGGATCTCGGAGTCCTTGAGTATGTCCGTCCTTACGGCATTCCCGTGCATCTCTCCACCCAGGCCTCCTGTTTAAATAGTGAGGCCGCCAGCTTTTGGGGAAAAATGGGGGTTAAGCGTTTAATCTTGGGTCGCGAAGTCAGTCTGCGCGAAGCCAGGAACATCAAAGAGCGCTCAGGTCTTGAGGTGGAGCTTTTCATCCACGGTTCGATGTGTATGTCCTACTCCGGACATTGTGTAATTTCCAATTTCACCTCTGGGCGCGACAGCAATCGCGGAGGCTGCGCCCATAGCTGTCGTTTTGAATATTCCCTTGATTTGGGCGATGATCGAAAGGGGCCCAGCACCTTTTTTATGAGTTCTAAAGATTTAAATGGTCTCGATCTGCTCCCGCTTTGCTCTGAGTATGGAATTGACTCTCTCAAAATTGAAGGACGGATGCGCGGGCCTCTCTATGTGGGCACCATGTGCAAAGTTTATCATGAGGTGCTGGAGACTCTGGAGAAAGGGCCGGCATCCCAGAAGCTCTGGCAGGATTGGAGGCGTCGTTTAGAAAAAATGTCCCACCGCGATTATAGTCAGGGAAGCCTGCTCAAGCCAGCTGATCTGGAGAGCATCTATGATCAAAGAGAGTCGGAGGAGAACCTCTACCCATTTGCCGGAACTGTTCTCGAGGCGATGCCTGGGCAGCATCTCCTGCTTCACGCCAAGACGGCCCTTTCTCCCGGCGATACCGTCGATATCGTCACCTTTAAGGGCGAGGATATCAGTCTCCCCATCACACAGCTTTTTTCTATTGATAACCGCCCTCTCTCGCGCTGCCGGCCTTCGTCGGTGATCAAGCTTCCTTATCATCCTGGCGTGGCGGCAAGCATGATCGTTCGAAAAGTATTACCGGTATCGGTGCATCCATGAAGACGTCCTTGGCAATTTATAGTCCTCAGGCCTTAAGCGAGTGTCTCAGCTCGGGTGCTCATGACTTCGATCAGCTGCTCATTCATGTAAAAGGACTTTCCAGGCTTGGAACTATTTCGCTTGAGCAACTATCTGCCTACCAAGATTTTCCCTGTGACATCTGTCTCGTCTGGGATGTCCTGATGACCGAGGAGGAATTCCAGGAAAAAAAACAAATCTTCGATAAGGCCAATGATCTCTTTGTCTCTCGCCTGGCCTGGCGAGTGGTGGATATGGGTGCCATCCATTATCTGTCGAAGCATGACCCCATCGTGAATTTTGAGGTGGACGCCACCACGGGATTTCATAATTCATGGGCGCTCAAGACGTTGCAAACTTTTACCGGACCTGCTTTAAAAAAAATTGTCCTCTCTCTCGAGTTGCCGGAGGCGGAGCTGCGTGAAATTCACCATGACCTGCACACTGACACTGAAATTTTGGCCCTGGGCCCGATTCCCCTTTTCTACACCCCTCGGCATCTTCTACAGCGGTTTCACGCCCATCGGGCCTTGGGGAAGAGTGAGGAGACCCCACATAGCGGATTTGTGATTGAAGATAATTCGCAAGGTACCTTTATGTGGTTACCCAAAGATTTGTTTCTGCTTGATCATTTGGACGAAATTGCCAACAGTGGTGTGAAATGGGTGCGTTTCGACTGCCCCTTGGCATGGGCGAGGGAAGGAGCGCAAGTCGTGAGACGCTTTAATGCGGGGCCAGAGGATTGGAGGGCCGAGGCGCTTTTATTGAAGAAAAAGTATGCTCACCCCACCATCAAAGGTTTTTTCAAGGCCAATCGCACCGACTCTCTTTTTACCAAATTAAAAAATCAGACCTTGCGAAATAAAAATATCGGACAAGTGGGAGAGATTATCGATCTTGAAAAAGGTCGTTTCATGGTTGCACGCCTGAAGTCTGGAGTAAAATTGGGTGACAGCTTGGCGATGCAGACCCCGGAAGGGCGAGTCAATCCTCTTCAACTGCGTTTTCTCAGAAATTCCCTCGGGGAAGAGCTATCCGAGGCCAAGGCCGGTGATCTTGTGGTCATTCCGCATGTGAGTGGTGCCTGTGTGGGAAGTGTGCTGGACCGTGTTTGAAATTTTAAGGCAAGGGTAAGGCCAACCGCGCCACTGTCTCAATGGCGATCTTGGCAATGTCGGTGGCATACTTGCTGTCAATGCCACTGTGGTACCGCTTGCCCTCGATCTTCGGCACCCCTTGTACGAGAAAATCTGCCGGCCGGCCGTCCACTGTGTCTTTAGTATCATGATAGCCCACGCGTTCCAGGTTTTCCTCATAGTTGATGTGCTCATTAAAGAAAACGACGGGATATCCGTTGTCAGAGAAGATCAGTCCGTCAGTGTTGTACAGATAACCCTTCGAATCGAATCTGGTGCGTAGGGCCGGTGTCAACGTGGAGACGGTCTTGGAGGCGTCCATGGCAGTGGCCGCCAATTTTAGCGAGGCCTCGGAATCACCCGGATTAATTTGGAAAAGCCAATCATCATTATTTTCCCGATGACCGATCATATCCAGCAAGACGAGACCGCCGATATCTTTTTTGGCCTTCAGCATCTCACTCACAAATTTACGCGCTCCCAGATCATCGGCGGGAAATTCCTCTCCGGTAAAGTGAACCAGCCAAATGTCATTTTTAAATTTCATTTTTTTTAAGATACTGGCGGCCCTCAGCAGAGCTGCCGTTGCAGAGTAATTATCATCGGCCCCGGGGGCGGCGACCCGGTCCCCCGTCGCATCGTAGACGTCCTGGCAAAAGGCGGTGTCATAGTGATCCGCCAGCAGAATCGGTTTCTTGGCCGCCAGCTTGCCGTGCCCTTTGATTTTTGCGATCAGGTTGGACTGCGGCAGACCCAGCCAGGTAAAGCGGAATCTTTCCGTGGTAATTTTTAGCTCCCGATATCGCGATTCAAGATAGTCGGCCATGATTTCCAGCTGATGATCTTTTTCCGCGCTATTTTTTTTTGTGAATCGCAGGTTGATTTGTTTTTGATTCTGCCTGAAAGACACCGGTTGAGCGCCGGAGAGGATTTTGATATCTTGCAGGTAGGAATCTTTAAAATCTTCCGGCCAGCTCGTGATCACGGGCCTAGAAGACTTCACTGGGGGAAGTCGGAGTAACTCTGATTTAGGCACGATGACCTTTGGCCAGACGACTGAATCCCCCCTTACCTGAACCACAAAACTCGTCGCCTTCCCATTCCAGCGAACCGGCTGAGGAAGATACCGGCAAAGGGTATTTTGCTTCAGCTTGACTTCGTACTGCTCTCTGCTGGCCACGGGTAACCACGCCTCTTGAACATTTCCGCTGGAGAGTGATGACCAAACACAGTCGGCAAAAAGGGGTTTGTCATACAAATCTTCCATTTTTAAGGTGTCTTCAAAAATCTTCGAATGATCTTCTTTTTTCCACGGAAAATAAATCTTGGGCAAAAATGGCGCGACTTCCAACTTTTGAATTGCGGGAGATTTTTCAAGCTCGTTTCCATCGGGCCAGAGCCAATTTTGGGCACCGCTAAAACGCCAACGGGCCAGGGTCCAGGTTAGCTGGCCCCGATCATTCCTGGCCGGCCAGACCTCAAGCTCAAACTCGTGATGGTTGTTTTCCAAAAAACCTTGAGAAATCAGAGCGGCCTCCAAGGCCTTAATCTGGATTATGCCGAGATCAAGAAGTGGCTGCGGGATTCTTGCTTGCTTTTGATCGATGGGCCGAAGTTTCAGCTCAAGTTCCCTCGGAGTCGCGCCCAGATAGAGAGGTTGCCGTTGTTCCGAATTGGCCTCCAAGTTCAGCCAGGGCCTTGTCTGCAAAATATAGGTAGAGAGAAGTTCGCGGCCACTCTCGTTGGAGACGAGGTCCTTGGCGGACGTCAGTATCGGTGGGAACACGAAGGTAAAAAGCAGGGTGACGATCATTTTTATCACGATTGGCTCTCTTGTTTTAAAAGGAAATTTTATTCTGAAATGGAAATTATTACAGGCCACCTTTCCGGATATCTTCTGTTGTGTTTGAGTCGGCCGGAGACTCTTAATTTATTAAAGCAATTTCAGGTAGTTACCTTCATGAAAACGCTGATCTTTCTAGCACTGGCATGGACGAGTTTTTGGTCGGGAGAAGCCTACACTGCTCGAACTCCTGATTGGAGTGTTGTGGTGTATGCCGGCACCGATGAGGAGGACCTGGCACATCATACCGAACCGCTCCTTGAGAAGCTGATTAATCAGCAGTTCATCCCCGCAGAGGTCGAGCTTCTCATGCAGCAGGATTCATATGGACTTGAACCGGGCAGACGGATCGTGAAAAGAGGAAATGTGGTTTCTCGATCCTCCGTGCCTGAAACTGATTCCGCCGATTCTGCGGCCCTCAACTCTTTTTTGAGCTGGGCCAAAAGTGTTAAACGGGGGAGACATACGCTCTTTCTGATTATCGGCCACTCGTGGGGATGGAAAGGAATTATTCAAGATTTCAGCATCCCTGGAGCTCCTGACACGGATAGCATGATGCCGGTTCGGGTTTTCGCTAAAACACTGCAAGATTCACAGCTCTCTCCCGAGGTGATTTTTTTTGATAGCTGTGTCACCGGCAATGCGGAATTTATCGATGAATTTAGCGGGACTATTCCCTATTTCGTGGCCTCCCAGAGAGAAACTCCTTATGCCGGATTGCCCTTTCGACCACTTTTAAAATTCTTGTCTTCCCGACCTTCACCGCTTGATTTGGCGAAGGCCATTCCCGGCATGTACGTCAGTGCTTTTGCCCGAGACGGTGAGATGAGTGCTGAGGAGGGCGAGTACGGAGTGGTCACGACCGTGAGTATTGATATGAGAAAGTGGGAGAACTTCGTACTGTCTTTTAAAGAACTGGTTGGCAGCTTGCGCGATCACAATTTTCGCGAAACTCTTCGGGCAGAACCCATGAAGTTTGCCGCCTTTACGGATATGGATTTCAATATCGATCTGATAGAATTCTTAAAAAGAATTTCGTCCCAAGAGCTTTTGAAGAAGCTGATTTATAACAGTGCAGAGTCACCAGATTCAGTTCTTACCCTTGACCGAGGTGATTTTCAGCTCTTAATCCAGGCCGATGAGATACTTTGGCAGAATTTGTCATCTGAAAAATTTCTTGAAGATGCCAGGTCACGATTCTTGGAGATGAATAAGGATTTGATCACTTCTCCTGAGAACTTTACTTTTAAAATAAAGATTCGTCACCGCAAACCCTATCTTGAAATTTCCCCGCGCGGCCCAGAAACTCTTCAGCTAAGACCGTGGCTGCCAGGAAGCCGGAAGGTGATTGTGGTTCAGAACAATGTGAAACGTTCGCTGGTGCGCGATCGTGATTATATCTCGCTGAAAGATTTTCCCCAGTCGAGCTTTCTAATAGCTTCGGCCACGACCCAAGGTGCGCCCTTTATTCATGGCATCGGACTTAATTTGAATCCTCTTATGGATGAAAATGAGGAACGCGGTCTGGACCCGCTGACAGGATTGCGTGGCCCATATTTTTATGAAATGACCTCCTGGAATAGACGCGTCGGTTGGGGCGACCTCATTCATTTGAATCGTTAATAATAACCCCGGCCCGCTCCCAAATGACAAACACCACATCGAGTCCGCCATTTGAAAAAGAACGTGTGAGAGCAAGGCGATATGATTTTTGCTTCGCCAGCTTGCATACCTTGCTCCAATCCGACCCGCCCGCCCAGTCTTTGGGAATGATCAGCCCCATGAGCTTGGGGGAATATTTTTCGATCAAGGCCATGAAGAGCTGAAAGAGGCCGATGGGTCCCATACTTAGACGCACGCCATAGGGAGGATTTACAATCAGCACAGTATTCTCCACCGTACTTTTCTGGCCGGTCTGAAATAGATCTTCCACCGCGAGGTCTAAAAGATTTTGCTCAATTAAAGGGGCCAAATTGTGGCGGGCCGCCTCAAGCGCCTTGGAATCGAGATCGCGATAGAGGTAACGGGAGAAGTCGGCACGGTTGCCCTGATCGGGAATTTGGACGGCGAGATTTTTTTTGAAAAACTGATAGGCGAAGGGGCGGTCGAGCTTTGAGCCCATGGCCCAGGCCTCACTGAGAAAAACACCACTTCCTCCCATGGGGTCAATCAGCACAGGTTGGCCAGGGTGCTTGTATTGCGGTAGCAAGATGGCCATAAGGGCGGCCGCCAAATTTTCACGAATGGGGGCCTCCATCACATATCGCTGCCCTTTCATGGAACGGATATAGAGTGGTTCGCCACTGATGTTAAGGCTCCACTGGCAGTTATCATCATAAAAATCCACATATAAATCAGGCGGCGCGAGCGTACTATCCCCCAGTGCCTGAAGCGCCTTGCTCGGCGGATATCCTTTGAAATAATCTTGCAGGCCTTTGGTGATGGATTCCTCAATTCGCCCGGTGTGGATCATGCGGGATTTTTTTGCCGTAACGTGGAGCTTGGGCATTTTTCCCAGGAGAAAGGGGGCCCATGGATAGGTCTGAGTTTTTTTATAAAGTTTGGGAAAATCGCGGCAACGGAATTTCTCCAAACGAAGCAAGATGCGGGTCGGAATGCGCAGAAGGTGATTGAGTGCAAGGCCGATTTCCAGAGGGAGTTCGACTTCCAGTCCGCCTTTGCTCTGCTTGATAGAATCAGTCTGATGGGACAACTTCTTCAGCTGCTCTCGCAGCTCGGCCTGGGCCACATCTTCAAATCCCAGGGGAACAACGATAAAAAAGAGGGAATTTTTTGAGTCCATTATGGTATGCATATACAAATTGTAGTAGAAGGTCAAAATGAGCGGGCAATTATTTTTAATACCGACACCGATTGCTCCAGGGCAGATGCTGGAGAGTACCGCACACAGCTTGTTACTCAAGGCCTGGGAGCAAGCTTCAGAGTCGTCTCTCTTTTTAATTGAAACACCAAAGGCCGGCCGCGCCCAATGGGCCCAGTTTGGATTGCCCCGAGAGGCCATTCCCCACCTGATTGCCTATAACGAGCAAACTCGACAGGAGCTCTTGCCCACTGTGATTGAAGGGCTTCTACAGGGAAAGTCTGTTTACCTGATGACCGACGGAGGTCTGCCGGCCTTTATGGATCCAGGCGCCGAGCTGGTACGGGCCTGTCAAGAACGGAAGATCCTGGTGCGTGCCACTCCCTTCGCCAACAGCGTCCTTTTGGCCTTGGCCCTCTCTGGATTTCCTCATCAGCAGTTTACTTTTGAAGGTGCCCTGCCAAGAGAAAGTGAAATGCGTTTGCAGGCCTTGAAAGATTACTGGCGCCGGCCCTCGACCATTCTGGTTTTAGATGCGCCCTATAGGATGCAAAAAATTCTGCAGATGCTTTTGGAAATTAGCTCGAGTAGTGGGGTTCATCGAGAGCTTTTTTTGGCCCTCGATCTCCAGCATGACAACGAGCGACATTTGTTCTTTTCCTCTCGTGAAATTGCTCATTTTCAGAGGGAACTAAACAATAAATACGAATTTATTCTGGTGATAGGTCCCCTTAAGTTTGAAGCAGGCCATAAAAAGCCATGAACGCCATGCGTAATCTGTAAAAAGACTATGACGTTTTAAGGCCTCTTGTGTTAGAAGCCTTTGCCTCCAACAACTGTGGAAAATGTAATGAGCATAGACACAATGTCGAGTATTCCCCAAAAGAGCAGAAAATTTGAGCACTTAGATAGGGCCTTTGAGGCGCAAGTCCATGCTGATTCAAGGCCGAATTGGCCTGACGAATTGGCCGTTGATTATGAGCCTCTTTTGGCACCTCATCCGGATATTGAAAAAGAAATCGCACATCCGAGTCAGTCATTTAAATTTATAGGCAAAAGTTTTCATTTTCCATTTTGGATTTCCAGCATGACAGGCGGAGTTGGACCTGCACGTCATATCAATCAAAATTTGGCCAGAGCGGCCGTGGAGTTCGGCCTCGGCATGGGCCTTGGCTCTTGTCGTCCTCTGCTTCAAGATGATCAGTATTTTGAAGATTTCAATCTCCGACCTATCTTAGGTGATGATCGTTTATTTTTGGCCAATCTTGGCATTGCCCAAGTTGAGCAGCTCTTGGCCGCCAAGGAAATTGAACGTATTCATATTTTAGTTGAGCGCCTGAGGGCGGATGGTCTGATCATTCATGTCAATCCTCTCCAGGAATTCTTTCAACCGGAAGGTGATCGATTTCAGCGTGCGCCCATTCATGTGCTGGAAGAATTTTTAGAAAGCGCACCCTATCCCGTCGTGGTGAAAGAGGTGGGGCAGGGGATGGGGCCTCGAAGTTTGCGTGCCTTACTGAAACTGCCGCTTGCCGCCATCGATTTTGCCTCATTCGGAGGCACCAACTTTACAAAATTAGAGTTGAACCGTGGCGCCCATGGGCCGCTCTCTCCCTATCATGATTTCGCCCACGTGGGACACACCGCTCATGAGATGGTTGCCATGGTAAAACAAATCGAATTAGAAATGGGGTCGCCCTTGGGGACCGAAAAACAGTATATTATCTCGGGCGGTATTCAGTCGGTCTTGGAAGGCATGCCCTCTCTTCAGGCCCTTCAAGGTCGCTCGCTTTTGGGGATGGCGCAAACTTTTTTACATCATGCCATGGGTGGTTACACCGAGTTGCAAAATCATGTGCGTTCTCAAGTTGGGGCCTACCTCCTGGCCCGACAGTATTTGCATTACAGCGGTCCATTCATCTCTCCCGTGACCGGGAGGCCACAGTGAAACTGGTGGAAGGTTTTTCCAAATGGAGCAAGCTGGAAAAAATTAATTTTTTGGCCGATCAATTGGAACAAAAAAAACTACAATCTCCCGGGAATTTTTCCGTCCTCATGCAAAGTTTTTGGCATTCGGATGAGGAGGCCCAAAAGATTTTCGATGAGTTTTCTGAAAATACCATTACAAATTTCTATTTCCCTTACGGTGTCGTGCCTAATTTTTTATTAAATGGGAAGCTCTATTGCGTGCCCATGGTCATTGAGGAAAGTTCAGTGGTGGCCGCTTGCTCGAAAAGTGCCAAGTATTGGAGAGAGCGAGGCGGTTTCCATGCTCGAGTCATTGACACCGAAAAAGTCGGTCAGGTCCATTTTTACTGGCAGGGCCACCCTCAAAAGCTGCAGGATTTTTTTGTCGCCAAACGAGGGGAGTTGATGGCCTTTATAACCCCATTGGCCAGCAATATGCAGGCGCGTGGGGGAGGTATTAAGTCGGTATCCTTGATTGACAAGAGCGCCGACGATCCCGGTCTTTTTCAACTCTTCGTCACTTTCGAAACCTGTGATGCCATGGGGGCCAATTTCATCAACTCCATTCTGGAAGCTATCGCACAACGATGGAAAGAAATGGTGATGGAGTCCGAGGATTTTGGCGGCAGTGAGAAAGATGTGTCTGTGATCATGTCCATTCTGTCAAATTTCACACCCAACTGTCGGGTGCGCGTTGAGGTCCAATGTCCGGTTGATCAGCTAGATGATGGGACGATGGGAATGACCGGGCAGGAGTTCGCTTTTAAATTCAGCAAGGCGATCAAAATTGCCGAGCTTGATGTTTACCGGGCCACGACCCACAACAAGGGTATCTTCAACGGAATAGATGCGGTTGTGGTGGCGACTGGAAATGACTTTAGGGCGGTTGAGGCCTGCGGTCATGCCTTTGCATCTTCGAGTGGTCAATATCGTTCTCTTAGCCACTGTACCATCTCGGAGAATATCTTCAGATACTGGCTGGAGATTCCCATGGCGCTGGGAACGGTGGGAGGACTTACCGGCCTTCATCCCCTGGCCCAGGTGTCTTTGGATTTATTGCATCAGCCGAATGCAGGTGAGTTGATGCAGGTGGCAGCCAGTGTGGGGTTGGCGCAAAACTTTGCCGCTCTCAGGTCCCTGGTAACGACAGGAATTCAACGAGGTCACATGCGTATGCACCTAATGAATATTTTGAATCATCTCGAAGCCAATCTGGACGAGCGGGAATTGGCCAAAACACATTTTGCCGATCGCGTGGTGTCTTTTAAGGCCGTGCGAGAACTTCTTGCTTCGCTAAGGAACTATCAATGAACCAACTCTCGAGCATTTTAGAACATGATTTAGTGAAAAAAATAATGCCGAAAGAAAATGCCCAGCATTTCTATGGTCATGGGAAGCTGCTCTTGTCCGGTGAATATTTTGTGCTGGATGGGGCCTTGGCCCTGACTCTACCTGTACGTTTTGGGCAAACCCTCACCGTTGACTATCGTCCCTCCTTCAATCCCATGCTCACCTGGAAGAGCTATGACGTGAATAAGTCGTGCTGGTTTGAGGCGCATTTTGAATTTTGGCGCTTTCGCTGTGTGGATGAGAATCCTTCGCCTGAGGCCCTGCTACTCCAGGAAATTTTTCAGCAGGTAAGGCGACAGAACCCTCATTTTCTCCGCGATGAGGTGGATGTCCACGTTGAAACAAATCTAGAGTTCCCCCGCGACTGGGGATTAGGGTCAAGTTCGACACTGCTTTATAATATCGCCCAATGGGCCTATATTTCACCCTTTGAGCTCATGTTCAACACCATTGGCGGCTCCGGCTACGATATCGCCTGCGCTCAGTCCAATGGGGCCATTCTTTTTCAAAACAAAAATAAAATTCCTTTTTGGGCACCAGTCAACTTTGATCCTTCCTTTAAAGACCAGCTCTTTTTACTATACCTGGGTAACAAAGCTTCCACCAAAGATGGCGTCAGAGAATTTAGAAAAAAATATTACGACCAGGGCAAAATCTTGCCATTGATCAGCGAGCTAACTCAGGCCATGACTGCGGCGATGTCCTTGGATGTATTTTCCCAGGCCCTTCGTCATCACGAGGAAATTGTCGGTGCCGTGTTGGATCAGGTTCCCATCAAGCCCCGCTTCTTTGATGATTACTTCGGCGAGGTTAAATCCCTGGGAGCATGGGGCGGGGATTTCGCATTGGTGACCGTGCCTGCTGATGGTTGTTCCACCGCCGAAGCCGTCGCCCTGGCCCAGCGCTACTTTAGACAGAAAGGTCTTGGAGTCTTCATGCCCTATAGTGAAATGATTTTAGTCGAAAATAAGTCGGAAGGCGGCCATGGGCCGATTCAATAGCGCTCACTCAGAAATCTCCTGGGGGCATGGTCTCATCCATCGTTCTCTTCAAGGTGAAATCACCTGGCAGGCCCCGTCTAACTTGGCGCTGGTAAAGTATTGGGGGAAAAAAGGTCATCAATTACCCGCCAATCCCTCCCTTTCACTGACCCTGCGTGAGTCTGTGTCAGTGCTCGAAGCGAACTTTCATTTTGATCCTGCCATAGACGGTGGAGATTTAACCTCACTTTGGAAGTTTCAATTTCAGGGTGATGACACGTGTAGTTCGGCCTTCGGAAAAAAAATGTTCAAGCATCTTGAAACGATGGCGAAATACTATCCTTTTTTGAGTCGTACTCGACTGGCGTTAAAGTCCCACAACACCTTTCCCCATAGTGCGGGTATCGCCTCATCCGCCTCCGCATCATTGAGTGCCGCCTTGCTGGTTGAAGGCCTGGCGGCGTTGCTTCGGGGTGAGAATGTGCAGCTTGCCGTGACTGATAAGCTTTTTTTACGTCGCGCCTCTTTCCTGGCCCGCCTGGGGTCCGGAAGCGCCACCCGTTCAGCTTTTCCCGTGGGGGCCCTGTGGGGAGCGATCGGAGAGGGGCGGTGTAACGTGGATAGCAGTGATGAGTGGGGCATTGGTGTTGAGCAGGAGCTGCCTTACTTAAAAACGCTCGAGGACCTGATTTTGGTGGTTGATCAAAACAAAAAAAAGGTTTCAAGTCGCGAAGGTCATGAGCTGATGGAATGTCACCCATATCGTAGAGAACGTTTTCTTCGGGCCTCGGATCGTCTGCATTCGTTATGGGCGACGCTTGCCAGCGGTAAAACGGCGGATGATTTTCATAGCATGGGACTGTTAATTGAAGCTGAGGCCTTGGATTT
>Ga0154322_102_pt1 | contig 37755 bp, 39 predicted proteins | sample RifGroA2_FD_115850 | JGI IMG/M metagenome (GOLD analysis project Ga0154322, IMG submission 115850) | Bdellovibrionales bacterium GWA2_49_15 | reverse complement strand
AAAAAAGCATTCCAGAAATCTTAAGGATTTTTCAGGAAAGGCCTAAGGCCATTGCGTTAATGATTTTTAAAAAGATGTGGGATAAGCTAAGATGGCATTTATAGGGGATAAAATGTGCGCTCAATCCGTCCTTACCTTACCTTTCACCGGGCCTCCGAAAGAAGGAGTAGATGCGTTGATCCTTGAGGTCCTTTCCCTTGTAAGGTGAATTGTACAACTATACTTCAAGAAAAGACTTGTTTCTCGGTCGAGACATTGCTTATAATCAGGATATGACATCCCGATTATCATCTTACAAAAGAATTCTATCTCTCGATTTTCAAGAAGCAAGGGCGGCCCTACTGCTAGGGCCAAGAAAGGTTGGCAAAACAACTTTTCTTCATCAAAAGTACCCGAGAGCAACCTATATTGATCTGCTGCAAACGGATATTCGTGCCGAGTTTCAGATTCATTCTTCAAAACTTCGAGAGATCGTGTTGGAGTTTCCAAAAAAACTCTATGTCATTGATGAAATCCAAAAGGTGCCAGCACTTCTTGACGAAATCCATTGGTGCCTCGAAAACACCACCTCACAGTTCATTCTCTGCGGTTCTTCCGCAAGGAAATTAAAGCGTGGGGCAAGTAATCTGCTTGGCGGCAGAGCTTTTAAGTATGAATTGTACCCACTCACTTCTAGAGAGATACCCCACTTTGACTTAATGATGGCAATCAATAAGGGGCTTATTCCTCAGCACTATCAAGCGAAAAATGTGCAGAAGTTTTTAAAAGCTTATATTGAACAGTATCTACAAGAAGAAATTGTGGAAGAATCTCAAATTAGAAAACTTGCCTCCTTTCATCGTTTTCTGGAAGTCTCTGCCCTTATGAATGGTGAACTTCTTAATTATGCCAATGTCGGCGCGGATTGCGGCGTATCTGGAAAAACAGTGAGGGAGTATTATCAAATTCTAGAAGAAACTCTTCTTGGTTTTACCCTTTGGCCGTGGCGTAAAGTAAAAACAAGGAAATTAATCGAAACGGCTAAGTTTTATCTTTTTGATCTTGGCGTAATCCGATATTTAAAAGGCCTTGATGCAATTTCCTTACGAACACCGGAATTTGGAAATAGTTTTGAGACTTTCCTCATCAATGAAGTGAGGGCATATCTTTCATATCAACAATCATCCAAAAAACTTTCATATTGGAAGACGACCTCTGGTCTGGAAGTTGATCTTGTTGTTGGCCAAATGGATGTTGCGCTTGAATTTAAATCGACAGATAAAGTGCACAATGAACACTTTGGTGGTCTCAAAGCGATCATTGAAGAGCATCACCCAAAGCATGCAATCCTTGTGTGCATGGATAAAAATTCGCGAAAATTGGAGAACGGTATTCGCATCCTCTATTTTGAACAATTTCTCAGTGAACTTTGGGCCGGCGAGATCATCCATGAAGGGTAAAGGAAGGAAGACATAGGTCTGATCTCGACGAGTTTAAAAATATGCTGATGCAAATTCTTTTTGTTACTCTGCTCTTGTTCAGCTTTGCCTGTACTAAAACGAAAAAAATTTCCAATGATGAAACTTATTACTATGTTTTTGCTGTTGATGTTTTGAAGTCCGGCAATATGCAAGGCAAACAGCTGCGTGTTGCGCTCGTGAGACCTGACCCCAGTTATCGAGGTGTCTACTTACCCAACCTAATCCCTATCGGAAACACCAACTATTAGTTCCGGCGGACAAAACAAGGGTGAAGAAGTAGATTTTGTTTGGAATTCTCCTCCCAAAGGGCTTATGAAATTTTTGCGATTTAGTTATTTTCAAAATAATTGACCGTTTGGCCTTTCAAGAAATTGTTAATTTCTGATTTTAAATAACGATAATTTTTGCCAATTTTACGCGCCGGTAATTTTCCTTCGTTCACAAGCTTGAGAAGGGTTTTGCGCGAAATCCGCAAATAACTCTCGACTTCGCTGGTTGTCATGACTTCTATGCGCTCGGGTTGTCTTGTTTCCATTAAAGTTCCTTAAGTATGCTTAAGTTCTCTCTCATTCTCTCAAAATAACATTTGGCCGTCACCAATAAAAAGAGCGGTCTGTAATAAATATTTATCTCCAGGATAGGCATCATATACTCCTAAGTACTCTCTTCTATGGGTAAAGTACACTGATGTCAAAAATTAGATAGGCCACAGATCAAATTGCGATTGACGTCGCACATGCAAAAACATACTTTTTTGGAGTACAAATTAATTAACTAAATTACGCATAGCGTTTAGCCATTCAAAGGAGAAGACAATGGGTGAAGCACTAGGAATGATTGAAACAAAGGGTTTTGTGGCAATGGTAGAGGCCTCTGACGCCATGGTTAAGGCGGCAAAAGTTGAGCTAATCGGCCATGAGAAGATCGGTGGCGGTTACGTCACAACGATCGTCCGCGGAGATGTGGCCGCTGTGAAGGCCGCGACCGAAGCAGGGGTTCGCGCCGCTCAAAAGGTGGGTGAATTGGTATCCGTCCACATCATTCCAAGACCCCATGAAAACGTCGATATGGCACTCCCACTAGGCCGTCAGAACAAAAAGACCAAGTAGGCCGATAATTTAAGGCCCTGTTTTTTTTGGCCGGGGGGAAACCATGCAAATAGGCAAAGTGGTGGGCACGGTCGTGGCCACCAATAAAGATGAAAAGTTACAGGGACTCAAGCTCCAGATCGTCGAGTACGTCAATACTCAAGGCGTGCCCACAGGTGGATTGGTGATTGCAGCCGATTCCGTGGGGGCGGGTGTTGGGGAAATTGTGCTCGTGGCCTCGGGCAGTTCGGCCCGACAAACCAAGATCACAGAGGGAAAACCAGTCGATGCGGTGATCATGGCCATCGTCGACGTCCTAGAGACGGGCGGCGAGGAACGTTACGTAAAAACCTGATCTCAGTTGAGTCGGGTGAGCGAGGAGGAATCCCATGCGGATAACGGAAACTCAAATTGATTCGATCGTTGATCGTCTCGTGAATCAGCTTGGAAAGGGCGAGGGGCAAGCGCCCACGGTAGCACCAATGCAGTCCTCGGGTAAAGTTCCCCTGCCGCCCATGAGCGGGGTTCTGGGAATTTTTCCCGATATTGATTCAGCCGTGGCGGCGGCCGAGAAGGCCTTTCTTGAATTTCAAACCGTGACTCTTGAGAAAAGAAAAAAAATTATCAGCGCGATCCGAAAAATCCTGCGCGAGAATATCGAGCAGCTAGCGCGAATGGGACGCGATGAGACCGGACTGGGGCGATACGAGGACAAAATTGTTAAAAACCGTTTGGTCATTGATAAAACCCCGGGCGTGGAGGACATTGTCACGCGCGCCTACCAGGGCGATGATGGTCTGACCACGGAAGAGTTTTCGCCCTTTGGAGTAATCGGCTCGATCACTCCCTGTACCAATCCCTCGGAAACAATTATCTGCAATGGCATTGGCATGATTGCCGGCGGTAACACGGTGGCCTTCAATCCCCATCCCACGGCGAAAAGAGTTTCCGCGCTTACCATTAACTTAATGAATAAGGCCGTACTCTCTGAAGGTGGGCCGGCCAATCTCTTTACCACGGTTTCCAATCCCACCATTGAATCCGCCCAGCAGCTTATGACCCATAAGCGAGTCCGGCTCCTGGTTGTAACAGGTGGCCCGGCGGTCGTTAAGGCGGCCATGGCCTCAGGCAAAAGAGTGGTGGCGGCAGGGCCGGGAAACCCTCCCGTGGTGGTGGATGAGACCGCCGATATTGATCGCGCCGCTCAACATATTGTGAGCTCCGCTTCCACCGACAACAACATTATCTGCGTGGTGGAAAAAGAAATTATCGTGGTGGATTCGGTCGCCGATCAATTGAAAAAATGTATGATCAAATATGGTGCTGTGGAGCTGGGTGCCCATCAGGCCCGCCGCCTGCAGCAGGTGATTTTGGATAGCGAGGGCCACACCGTAAAAGAATTTGTGGGGCAAGATGTTCAAGTCATCCTGCGTGCCATTGGACTCGAGGTTGATCCATCAAAGCGCATGGCCTTTACTGAAACCAGTGCCGATCATCCCTTCGCGACCACGGAGCTCCTCATGCCGGTGCTGCCTTTTATTCGCGTGCGCAATATTGATCAGGCCATCGAGACCGCCTATACCCTTGAGAGGCGCTGTTTTCATACCGCCGTTATCCACTCAAAAAATATTGAGAATATGCACAAGATGGCCAAGAAAATGAACACCTCCATTTTTGTGAAAAATGGGCCGGCCTTGGCCGGTTTAGGTTTAGGTGGTGAAGGTCCGACCTCCTTCACTATTGCCTCACCCACGGGTGAGGGTTTGACGGGACCGCGCTCTTTTTGTCGGATTCGAAGATGCGTGCTCAAAGGATATTTTGGGACAATATAGTTTATGCATTATACGCGAGATGAAATTATTAATGCCGTGAGAGCGGCCGGCATCGTTGGTGCGGGCGGGGCGGGATTTCCCACCTACGTCAAGCTTCAACCTCCCAAAGGCACAGCGGTCGAGACTGTGATTGCCAATGGAAGTGAGTGCGAGCCACTCCTGCACACCGATAAAACTTTGATGCGCACCAAGGCCAGTTTGGTGGTGGATGGCGTGCGTTTGAGCATGAAAGCGGTGGGTGCGCGAGAAGGAGTTATTGGCATCAAGGGACACTACGAAGATGTCGTGAAGGCCGTGACTCAGGCCCTGCCGAAGGATGGAACCATCCGCGTTCATCAGCTCGAGAACTACTATCCCGCCGGTGACGAATTCCTGCTCGTTTACGATATAAAAAAACGCATTATTCCCGAAGGCGGCCTGCCACTTCACGTCGGTGTGGTGGTCAACAATGTCGTGACGCTTGCCCAGATGGCCGAGGCCATGAATGGCAAGGCAGTGACAGAAAGAATTTTAACCGTGACGGGAGCCGTTGAGGTGCCGGTGGTTGTCAGCGCACCTATAGGGACCTCTTACCGCGACCTCATCGCCGCGGCCTGTGGGGTGGTCTGTGATCATCCTGTGGTGCTCGATGGCGGACCCATGATGGGCCAGATTGTCTCTGACCTCGATCTGGGAATAAGTAAAACCACCAGCGGAATTGTGGTCTTACCCACAGGGCATTTCGTGGTTGATATGAAGCAAATCACCGTGCCCCAGATGGTGAAAAAATCCAAGGCCGCCTGCTGCCAATGTTTTCGCTGTAGCGATCTGTGTCCCCGCAATTTGCTCGGGCACGAGATCTATCCCCATAAGACCATGCGAACGATCGATTATAATCATGCTGATCCCGCCAAGCACATCACCTCGGCCTTCCTATGCAGCCAGTGTGGCGTGTGTGAGCTGGCGGCCTGTGATGTGATGAAACTTTCGCCGCGAAAAATATATGGCGCCTATCGAAAGGAGCTGGTGGCGAGAGGTGTAAAGAATCCCCATCACGAGCAACCTAAAGAGGTTCGCTCCAATTATGAGTATTCAAAGTTGGCCCTTCCAACCTTGATCAAGAAAATTCATCTCGTCGAATATGCCGAGCGTGCCGTTGTGAATAAAGGAAAAGTTGAAAGCAGTCGAGTTCGAATAGCCCTCAATCGACATCTCGGAGTGCCGGCCAATCCCACCGTGACTCTTGGACAGCAAGTGCTTATGGGGGATGTGATCGGGGCGACTCCCGAGGAAAAGATGGGATCGATCTATCACGCTTCGATTGCGGGCAAGGTCACAGACCTGAGTCATAACGTCGTCGAAATTACCAGAGTAGGATGAGCTGATGTTTTTGGAACCTGCCATTGCCATGATTGAACTCAAATCCATCGCCAAGGGAATTTTGGCCACCGATGCGCTGGTTAAGAAAGCGCCGGTTCGCATTTTAGAAACCCACCCCATCTGTCCCGGAAAATACATGATCCTCTTTGCCGGCGAGGTGGGAGATGTGGAGGAAGCCTTAAAGGCCGGCGTGGCCGCAGGGGGAGATGGAATCATTAACGATTTATTTCTACCCTATGTTCATCGCGATATCATTCCCGCCATCACCGGCACTCAGGAGGTCAAAGAATTTGGCGCCATCGGAGTGATCGAAACTTTTTCCATCGTCTCAACCGTGATGGCCGCCGATATCGCCGCCAAAATGGCCCCTGTCCGATTAACCGAGATTCGTCTGGCCCAAGGTCTCGGAGGCAAGGGCTACTTCATTATGACCGGTGAGCTTTTTGATGTGGAGGCGGCCCTGGAGGCCGCGCGCAATCATGCCGCCAAAGAGGGGATGCTGGCCGCCTGTGAAATTATTCAGTCGCCCCATCCCGATCTCATTAGCAAGGGGATTTACTGGTGAAACGCCATTTTTCGCAGAAAAATAATGCAAAAGACGCAGGCAAAATGGCTGCGTTCCCTGTCGTTCTACCTTTTGCCAGGAGGCAAAAATGAAACTAGCGAGAGTGACAGGAACCGTCGTCTGTTCGATTAAAGATCCCTCACTGCGAGGGATGAAGTTGCTGGTCATACAGCCCCTGACGGATGAGATGCAGCTCGACGGCGACCCGCTGGTTGCGGTGGATACCGCTAAGGCCGGCCCCGGTGATTTGGTGTGGTGGATTTTGTCCCGTGAGGCCTGCCTCGCCATGCCCGATCCCTTTTCACCGATTGATGCCGCCATTACCGGAATCGTCGACGCGGTGACGGTGGAAGACCCGGGGATTAAAAATAAAGACGAAATATTTTGCAAAGGATAAGTGAGTGATCTTAGCAAGAGTGAAAGGAAATGTAGTCGCAACCGAAAAACATCCCTGCTATATCGGGCACCGGGTGTTGGTGGTGCAGCCGATTGACGGCAAGGGGAAGGACAAAGGCAAGAGCTTCCTCTCGTGCGACACTGTGCAGGCCGGCCCGGGGGATGTGGTGCTGGTTCAGCAGGAAGGAAATACCGCCCGCCAATTATTGGGAAAAATGAGTGATCCGTTTCACTCGGTAATCGTAGGCATTGTTGATGAGGTGTTATATGGCACGACCAGAAAACCAGATTGATAATTTGGATGAAGTGATCGAGAAGATCACCAGCAAGGTAGTGGAGAGATTATCCCAGATGGGACTCGGGCACGCGGCTTCCCAGGTGCGCCAGGTGATCCATGAATCCGCCTGTACCCAGGACCCCGAAGTTTGCTCGGGCTGTGGCAAATGTCCCACCCATAAAAAAGAAGCCACCGATAATATCATTCATTTTGGCGCCAGCCGCATCAGCACCTCGCCTGGTTTTGCCGGCCAGGTGGATACCAAATTGGCCGGGATGATTGATCACACGATTCTCAAGGCCGATGCCACCCGCGATGAGCTAAGCAAGGTTTGCAAAGAGGCCAGAGATTACAACTTTGCCACCGTCTGTGTGAACGCCGTCAACATTCCCTTTGTGGCCAGGCTACTCCAGGGCTCCAATGTCAAACCCATTGCGGTGGTGGGATTTCCCTTGGGCGCGGAAACCTCCGAGGCCAAGGCCTTTGAGGCCAAAGAGGCCGTCAGGAATGGTGCCCGAGAAATTGATATGGTGATCAACGCCGGCGCTCTCAAATCAAAAGACTACGCCACTGTTTTTCAGGACATCAAAGCGGTGGTCGAGGCCTCCAAACCTTATCCCGTCAAAGTGATCTTGGAGACTGGAGGACTTGAGCACGATGAGAAGGTCATCGGCTGTGCCCTCTCTAAAACCGCCGGAGCGGCCTTCGTGAAAACCTCCACCGGATTTGGAAAAGGCGGGGCCATGGTGGAAGATATTGCGCTCATGCGCAGAATTGTGGGGGATGATATGCAGGTCAAGGCCTCCGGTGGCGTGCGCACCAAGGAAGACGCCGAGGCCATGGTGAAGGCCGGAGCCAACAGGATCGGGGCCTCTGCCAGCGTGGCGATTGTGACAGGTAAAAAAGCAAAAGTAGGAAATTACTAATAGGAGATATTATGGGCCAGGGATTTGAATTACGAACACTGACTTTTATTGATAGCTACCAACCTCAGTTGGCGCAGTTTATTGCCAAGGACAACCGGGTCTACGATCCAGCGGAATATGATTCTGCTTTGTTTATCGAAATTGCCCCGGCCATGGAAATTCACCATATGATCGATCTCGCCTTAAAGTCCACCAAGGTGCGCCTTGGTAGCGTGGTCACCGAGAGGCAGTTCGGCCTTTTGGAAGTTCATGGCCCGGATCAAGGAGAGGTGAGGGAAGCCGGCAAGGCCATTTTGCGCGAGGCCGGGTTAAATGAGAATGACCGCTCCGAAGTGAGCATTCTCACCAACAAAATTATCCGCGGAGTAGAGCAGGACCATGCCATTTTCTTTACCGGAACTTCCCGGGGCAATATGGTGCAGGCGGGAGAGTCGGTTTTTATTCTGGAGGCGACACCTGCCGCTTATCTTTCGATTGCCTGCAACGAGGCCCTCAAGGCGGCCGAGATAAAACTCATCAATATTCAACCTTACGGCGCATCCGGACGTTTGATCATGAGCGGGAAAGAATCTGAGATCGACTCCGCTGCGGAGGCCGCGGTTCGGATCTTGGAACAGTTAAATGAAATGAAAAAGAAACGTAGTGGCGCACAACTGAATTAGGCGAGGTTTTCTTGGGAAACCGACAGCAATACCTCATTTCTGAGCTAGTCAAAGTTTGCCAGAAACTCGATCAAAAGGGATTTGTGGCCAATCACGACGGCAATGTGTCCGTGCGCTTTGAAAATTCTTTTCTGGCGACACCCACGGCTGAGAGTAAGGCGCAGATCAATGCGGACATGATTATTACGCTTGATCATGCGGGCAAAAAAATTGCCGGAATAGGCAAGCCGTTTTCGGAAATCTCACTGCATCTGATGGCCTATAAAATTCGCCCCGATGCTAAAGCCGTGGTCCATGCCCATCCGCCTTATAGCACCGCCCGAGGTTTGGTAGGTTCGCCCGTCCTACCTCAGCTACCGGAGGCGATTATTTCTATTGGAGATATCATCCCGGTTGCGCCGTTTTCACTGCCGGGAACCCCTGAGAGTGAGCAGGTCGTCGCCGATGCCCTGCAGGTCAGTGACGTGATTATGATTGCGGGCAATGGCGTTCTCGCGGTGGGTGATGACCTCGAGCAGGCCTGGCTTAGAATCGAACTCCTGGAACATCTTTGTAAAATTGAAAGCTATGCCAAGGCCATGGGTGAGATTAAGGCCATCTCCTCTTTTGATCGCCAGAAATTACTGGAAAAAAGAACCGCCTTAGGTTTAGGCCCCCAGGCCCGTTTGAAGCCGGTGGCCCCAAGCCCAACTCCAAGCCCAAGCATGAATCTTTCCGACAATGACAACCTTCATAAATTAATTGCACAAGAAATTAGAAAAATTTTGGTAGGAGAATCGCCATGAAAAGAACTCCGATGATCGCAGGTAACTGGAAGATGAATCTGACTATCGCAGCGGGAGTCGAGCTGGTCAAGACCATCCATTATACCCATCGTCATCCAGGAGAAGTTGATGTGGTGGTGGCCCCGCCCTTTACCGCCCTTCGCGCCATCGCGGATACCTTGAATGATTCCTATATCAGTGTGGCCGCGCAGAACATCCACTGGGAGACCTCGGGCGCTTTTACCGGAGAGATTTCCGCCGTGTTCGCCAAAGATGCCGGTGCGGAGTATGTCATCATCGGCCACTCCGAGCGTCGGCAATATTTTGGTGAGACCAACGAGACTGTGAATAAAAAAGTCAAGGCCGCCTTTCTCCATGGCCTCACCCCGATCGTTTGCGTGGGGGAAACCGATGCCGAACGTGAGGCCGGTCGCGTCCATGAGGTGATTAATACTCAAGTGGAACAGGGCCTGGCCGGTTTGACTAAGGGCCAATTTGAAAACCTGATCGTTGCCTATGAGCCGGTTTGGGCGATTGGTACCGGCAAAACCGCCACGGGTCAGCAGGCGGAAGAGGTCCATGCTTCCATTCGGGAGCTGCTGGTCAAACTCACCGGCCAGGAGGCAGCCGAAAAAATTCGTATTTTGTACGGCGGAAGTGTGGGGGCCAAAAATGCCAAGGAACTCCTGAGCTTCCCTAATATTGATGGTGCCCTGGTGGGAGGGGCCTCTCTTAAACCCCAAGATTTTGTGGAAATCATTAAGAGCGCCGGCGCACTGTAAAAGAAATGGTCAAAAAAAACCGTAAAATTGTCGAAACTTTAGTCATTCTCAAGACTTAAAGACATTTTTTCTCCCTACATTCCCCCGTTCAAAACTGTCAGAATGAAACAGGGGAAGTATTCAGCGTAGGGGGTATTTTTGTGAGAAGTTTGAAGTTCATCGTCTGTCTCGCCATCACCTGCTCAGCTCAAGCTTTTGCTCTTTCTCCCTGCTCTCAGGAGAAGATGAATGAAATTTTGGCCGAGGCCGACGGGCAACATGCGGAAGTCAAAGTTGACTGCCATGTAAGCTTGGAAAATAAAAATACCGTCATCAGCAAGAAGATCATTATTCAAGGGGCGAGGGCCTCCGGCGTGATTTTTAATTGTAATGGTGGAAGGATTAATCCGACCCAAACGAAAGGCATCAAATATTCTTTGACCGTGCGATCGACCCAGGATTCAAACAATGACTGGTCGAGGCCCGCTGATGTCATTATCAAAAATTGTACCATCGAAGGATCGGTAAGAATTTATGGAATGGCCAAGAATGGAGAAGGCGACGAGCTACGCCTTTCTTCCTATGAGGCCGGCCATACCGCCCGTGCCCAGCGAAATGCGCCAAAAAATATCACCCTTGATAATGTGGTCATTATCGGAAGAGGGACCATCCCACTGTACCTTTCACCGGGTGTGACCAATTCTACCTTGATCAATTCTGAGATTAAAGGCCAAGGGAGCTCCGTTGCCGTTTATCTTGACGCCGAATCTGGTCACAATACGTTGAAAGATAACTACATCCATCTCGACACTGAAAAAAGAGAGCAGGTTGCGCTGGATGGATCGGCCTATAATAAGATCGTGGGAAATCGCTTTGCCGGCCTGAATAACGGCGGCATCTATCTCTATCGCAATTGCGGCGAAGGTGGGACCGTCCGCCATCAGGCCCCCCAGCATAATCAGATGATCAATAATGTTTTCTATTATAACAAGTACGACGGGGGAAATCCCGCCATCTGGCTTGGATCCAGAAATGGTTTTTGGCGCAAGGTTGGGGCCTTCTTTCATCTCACCTATTGCCATGACGATGACGGTTATGATTTTGGGAGTAGCAAAAGCAACCGCGATTACGCCCGCTACAATGTGGTGGCGCAAAATCAAATTTACAAGCTAAGTCCGTCCAAGATGATTGTGAATGATGATGAGTCGAACTTCATTACTGCAAACCAAACGGTCGCCACTGAGATTGAACGTTTCTCGGGCTGCGCCTTAGCCTTGGACGGGAAAAATATTTTTGTGACCCACAATGATTATATTGCCGCCCGCATCTCGGAATATTACGGTCTGACCTACTCATGCCACGACGGTATCTTCAAAACCACCTCCGACCTCGCCATTGAGAAGGTGCCCTTCACCTGTGCCCGCTCCAGCAGCAACTCGGGATGTAGTAAGGCCGTGATCTGTCCTGACAGGAAAAAAATTGTCGGTATGAAAGGTGTTTGTAACTTGGAATTGTCCACATTGGCGGCCACTGAGCTGCAAACGACCTCCCTGGATATGCTCCGAGTGGCCAGACCTTCGGATCGGGTTTCTGAGGGGCGCTGTCAGCTTGGCGGAGTCAGCCTTTCTCAAGGTCAACGTTGGCTGGATATCTCGCTGAGTGCCACCAAAACTATTGAGGTCGGTTGCAAAGAGCATGATAACAATGGCGGGGACTGTATCATTCAAGGCGAAGTTCTCTGCCTATAGGCCTTCACCCACACAGCGTAACTTCGACGAGTGCCAAAGCCCGGTTCCCCCGGCAGGGGCCCCGACTCCTAAAAATGCCAGGAAAACAACGGTGACCGGGCGAATGGTTATCGCCACGCCGGATAAAAGATTGGGGACAAGCATACCGGTCATAATTCCCCCGGCAATCGCCAGGGACATGAGGGTCACTCCGCCGGTCAGCAAGGCCACTCTTTTGAAGCGACAGGCCTGAGCCTTCTTGCCTTCACCCGTGGTCTCAAGATAATCAGCGAAGGAAGGAAATTGCAGGATTTTTTCCCGGATCGACCCTTTGAAATTTTCCTGATATTCCGCGCCGGCGAAATAGGCATAACTGCTTCTCGTATCGCCGCTGGTTTCGATCAGAGTTTCAGGCACATTGTATTTCAGGCCCAATTTGTTTCGTAAGCGAAAGCTCTGGTACTCGACCTCAAGCTCCCCAATTTTTAACTTGCGCAAGTTTTTCGAAACCGCCTTGCTTTGTTTGCTTAAATCTTTTTCAACATGCTTCCAAAAGCGCTCTGAAGTGGCGGCAAAGGCACTACTGAGCAGACTGGAAATAAGGAGGGTAACGATGATTTTATACATGGGCCGTTCTTATATAAATGTGAGGTCGTCTGGCAAGATGAGTGAAAAAATTTTGCACTGGCTTGTCGCTTCGTTTTTAAGGTGCTATCTGGCTGTAAGTCCTTAAATTATGGATACCATCATGAAAAAATTGATTGGCCGAGTTCTTATCGTTGGCATTCTAACCCTGACCCTCATGGGGCAAAGTCTTGCGGACTGTCGCCCAAGCTATGAAGCTGAGATGAAAACCAAGATCGAGAAGTTGCAAAAGGCCAAAAAGATCGGACGAATTATTACCGGAAGCGCCGTTGGTGGGATGGGGGTTTTCTGGGGATTCATGGGAGTCATGCTGGTCGGCCCATGGGGCGTTTTGATCGGGGCGCAGTTTGCCTTGCTTGGGTCGGTGGTGGGAGTTCCCTTTTATGTCAGCAATAAAATTCGAAAGGCCCGACTGAACAAACTGGGGGAAGCTCTTTTTCTCATCAATCAAAGTTACGGCGAAATCACCAGCAACGAAAAATTGCCCATGGAGAAATTGCTCGAGCAACTTCGGCCAAAGCATCCAGAGTTGACCTTGACCGTGCTGAAAGAAAAAGTTCGTGCCTTAAATGAGAGCGACATCTTTTGCAAAGACGGACTGGCCACGCCCCGAAAAATTTCAAGGTTCGTGGAGAATTCTCTAGGCCAGCTTTAAGCTTTGTGGGCCTGTGGCGCCCGTCTCCGAGTCGTGAATCTGAATACAGGTGGAAATATCTGAAGATGTTGAGGTACTCCCCACACTGCCGAGGTATTCGCAGGTTCTAAAATTGGCACTTTTGCTCTCATAGTCGACCAGCCATTGCTTAAAAAACTGCGCTTCCTCATTCTCATAGGGATAGCGCATCTTCGGCCTTTTGTGGCCGCAGCGCCAGGGCTTGGGTGTCAGGCGGGCGCGAAAACACTGTTGCACGCGACAGATTTTGGCGTACATGGGATCAACTCCCAGCTCTTTCATAAGGCCTTGGGTTTCTTTGGCATCGGGAACAAAAAAAGAGCTGGTGATTAAAAGGCGAATCCCCGCTTTGGTGCGATAAATTCTGGCGCCGAAGCTGGGATTTTTTTGACAATAGCTTTCGAGGTACATGAAGATTTTTTGCTCCTGCTTGGAGCCATTTTGGAGCGGTGTTTTGGTCCGCTCTGCTCGCTTGGCCCGGGCCTTTTGGGCATCATCCATCAGGAGAGTTTTTAAAAAATGGATGAGACGGGTAAGCGCGGCGGTTCCAGAAAAGTGGTGTGCCAAATCCACATCGACGAACATAATTTTATCGGTGTTTAAGACTTTTGAACCATAGCCGTTGCGGGTGATCACGAGTCGGGAGTTCTGCAGGGTGTACTCTTTTAAAATTTCTTCCCGGATTGGCTGGGCCAGAGAGTAGTCAGCAAACACCTCTCTTGAGAGATGGCCAACCCCTTTACTTAATATTTGGACTGCCTTGGTTGCCAGGGTTTCCGCGCTCGCGCGGGCCTGTTCCAAGGAATCGTCGGAGTGCCCGTATTTCAAAAGCTCAAAGGTTCGTCCATCGGAAAACTGACCTTGGCGTCTGATTTTTATCCAAAAACGTGGGATTTTCATAGATACTCCGTTGGGTGGACGATAGAATATGTCATGGACAAGAGCATGCCGATTCAGTCGGCCTTTTTTCAAACAGAACTTATTTTTCATCGTTTCAATGGAAAAGTCGAGCCTCGCGATGGGTTTTATAAAATTCACACGCCCAATCTGCCTTCATATTACTGGGGCAATCTTTTATATTTTTTGGCGCCCCCAAAAAGTGGTGACGGGGAAAGATGGGTGCAGCTCTTCAAACAGGAGTTCGCCGAACATCCCGGCGTGCAGCATATGACCTTGGCCTGGGACGGCCCTTGTGATGGGCAGTTGAATGAGGAAGAGCGGACGGAATTTACTAAGTTTATTCAGCAGGGATTTGAAGCTGATGAATGTTTAACGCTGGCCTTGGATCTCGAGCAGGCGGTGGCCTGGGGTCGTCCTCGGAATCCCAGGATCACAACCGCCGAGTTTCGTCCCTTGCGATCGAGCGAATGGGATCAGGCGGTGAAGCTGGCGTTGAGCATTTGGCCCAAGCGGGTGGGCCATCCTTGCTCTGATAAGTTTGTCCTGGGGAAGATGAGAAATTATCAATCCATGTTGGAGGCCAATCTCGGTTGGTGGATGGGAGCGTTTATCGAAGGCCAATTGGTAGGGGGCCTGGGCCTCTTTTTTTCTTCAGAAGTAGGACGTTTCCAAATGGTCCAGATGGATGAGAAGTTTCGCAATCAGGGATTGACCACCGCCCTTCTGATCGAAACCATCGAGCGGGTTCAGCAGGAAAAGCGAACAAAAAAATTGGTGATTGTGGCGGAGCCCGATTCAATTCCCGCCAAAATTTACCAGAATGTCGGCTTCAAATTTGTGGAAAAAAATTTGGGGATTTGTCGGGCGCCGGGGGCAAGCTGATGGATTTTTAGCAAAAAGTGGGCACGTACCTTCCCATACTGTAGTGTCTAATAACATTCCTCAATATACTTTTTCTCTGATTCACTCCAGTATCGTGTCACGCCATGTCCGTCACGTTCTTCACAGGGTTTGTCTGCTCCGCTCCCGCTTCCGGTCCCTATTCTTGTGCCTTTAGCTGCATACATATTTGGTGGTTCTGCTGGTGCTAGTTCGGCCGGCTTTATACCAAGGGCCTTGAGCCAGTTGAAGTCATATTTTCCGCAAAATTCGTTGGCTGGATTAGTTACCGCCCCGCCTATGCCATTCAATTTTGGATCAAACAAGATGTGCTCTGCGCCTTCACGGCCATATTGGAAATAAATAATAAATAATTCTCTGCTTCTATCCGAGAGTGTTAGCTTCCCTTGAATTTGTGTCGGCATTTTTTTCCCGTCATCTGGACGAACAAGCTCGCAAACAAACTTATCATCGCAGCCGATGATATCAAGACCATTGTTCGCTATGAGATAACAGTTTGAAAATTGAAAGACCTTAATGTCAGCGTTCGGACTGGATGGTTTATTACCTTCACTATCCGACTTCGTATAACAAAATTGATCACAGTCATCTGTAGAGCACTTACTATTGTTGCGCGAAAATACGATGTGGCCACCGCTTACGAACTTGTTTTGCCATTTAGCAGGAGGCAGGAAAAACTTCTGTTGCATAAGTGTTGCTCCCTCAGGATTATTTACGCGAATTGGAGTCAACTTGAATTGTTCATATTTCGCACTTTTAATATCTTCGATATGGATGGCAACCGTTTTGGCTTTGAGTTTAAATTGTGGGTCAAATGAATATTCACCTGCGTAACGACATGAGGCTTTTTCAATATCAATCGCGAAATTACTTGTTCCATGGAGCACATCACAAAATCCAAAGAGGTGTGCCTTTTTTTGTGTGCAAAAACACGGTTCACTGTCTTCATCTTTTGATTCGCCTCTGAATACTATTTTAGGGCGGATAACTTTTCGAAAGGTCAGAGGCACAATTTCCCCACTTTCGCTAAACGCATATACTTTTTCTTTATAGTTTTCACATGGGAATCTTAAGATATGTCCAAAATCAAGAAGCACTTTGTTTTTTGTTACATTTCTTATTGCCCAGTAATCAATTTCAAGTCGGCCAGAATCCGAGATCTTTCTACATTCAATTTTTGATGCCGGATCATCCGATTGGGAAGTCGAAGAAGTAGGAGGTATCGGCTGTGCCGTTTCGGCCTGGGAAGAGTTTCCCCAAAAAGCTAGGGTCAGACATAGGACTAGAATTTTTAATTTCATAACTTCGTTACACTCCAATATTTAGCAATAATACCATTCCCATTGGAATCGGAACAGGTTTTGTTGACAACCTGAAGCCTGGCTTGGCGAAGGGTAACGATATTTAGATGTTAGAATTTTTTTTAAAAAGTAAGAATTATTTTTGTTCAACCCCCTCACTTGAGGGCGGCATTCATAAAAAATAATCTGATGTAATACGCAATTAAACGCGTCCGTTTGAGTTTTAAGCGTGGGCAAAAAACTTGGAGCGGGTGAACGATTAAAATATTTTTCCAAGTGGTTTACCTCTCAAATCCGCAAGGGAAATTTCATGAAAAAAACTGTGATATATAGAAATACAAAACAGGAGGCTGTATGAATTTAAAAAATCTTAAGAATGAAGTTCTGGTGCAAAATACCAAAAATCTGATTAAGGAAGAGAATCGAATTCTGGCTAAGGTTTTGGCACATTTTCAGGAGATCGAGGCCCGCAAGCTCTATCTGGAGCTAGGGTATGGAAGCCTCTTTTTGTTTGCGGTCAAAGAACTCGGATACAAAGAGGCCTCGGCCCAGCGTCGGATTGAGGCCATGCGCTTTCTCAAGAAAACCCCCGAGGCGCGGCCCATGGTGGAAAAAGGCGATCTCAATTTGAGTAACCTCTCGCTGCTTGAGCGAGTATCACGGGAGGCCCAGGCGACCCACGCCCAAAGTGTGGCCGCGCTTAATCTGATTCAGGAAGAACCAACTTCCGCTGCGGAGTCAGAAGCCAAGTTGCGCGGATATTTTAAATTGGAAAATAAAAAACGGGTTGTGAGGATTGAGATGGACGAAGAAACGTACCAGCTTTGGTTAACGACCAAGGCCAAGCTCGGCGAAGCTAAAGACGCTGTCGCCCTTAAAAAATTATGTCAGTCTCAAGTTGAAAAACCTCAGAAAAAAGTCAGGCAAGCGCCTACCGCTCGGACTGCGGGTGTCGTTCTGAGACGGGAACTCTTAAAACAGGCCGGGCATCAGTGCCAGTATGTCGGCCCGATCAATGGGCGGCGTTGTGAGAACAGGCACTTTCTTCAGGCTGACCATAAAGTGCCCTACTGCCTTGGGGGAAAAACGGTGCAGGACAACATGCGTATTTTGTGTCAGCAGCACAATGTTTTTGCTTACAAAAAGGGACCTGGCACCGGCTGAGCAACAATTATTTGTCAGCTAATTTACCCTTGTATGTTTTTTTCCCCCCAGATATCATAATTCGCTTGCTTTTTATCCTACTGTAGCTTGGAGAAAGACATGATTCGATATGTCTCTACAACGAGTTTTCTTGTCCTGATATTCTATTCCGTCTTGGCCTCTCAGGCCTGGGCGGCCTTCGATGGGAAGAAATTATTTACCGATAATTGTGCCGATTGTCATACCATCGGCGGTGGTGCGACGGTCGGGCCTGATTTGCACGATCTGCTCAAACGCCGCAATCAAGACTGGGCCATCCATTATATCGAAGAACCTGATGAATTGAGGGAGCGCAAAGATCCGATCGCGCTGGAATTAAAAAAGCAATTTGGCGATTCTGAGATGCCAAATGTTGGACTCAATCATGAGGAAGTGGAGGCCGTTGTCGCTTACCTTGCAAAGGCCAGTGAAGGTGCCGCTCCCGAGGTGCAGGCTCCGGTCGAAGTCAAGGGTGATATCGCTCGCGGCCGTGATCTCTTTATCGGGAGCACCCGCTTTGCAGGTGGCGGCCCGGCATGTTTCGCCTGTCACGCGATCGCAGATCGCAGCAATCCTCTTGGGGGAAATTATGCTCTCGATCTCACCCCGACTGCCAAGCGCCTAGGTCCGGCGGCCCTGCTGAAGGCCATGCAAGAGATACCTTTTCCCACCATGAAGCCCATCTATCGCGATCACGCTCTGACCGATCAGGAGCAAAATGATCTTGCCGCCTATTTGCTGAAAATTTCCACCACCCCTGATGACGGCGTCGATTCGTCAGGCAATAGCTTTGTGCTCACGAGTGTGGGTATTTTCCTGGCAGTCATGATCTTATTCAATTTTATCTGGGCCGGGCGTCTTCGCGGAGTTCGCAAGCCGATGGTTAAGAAAGGAGTCATGTAATGGGCTGGATTAAAGATTTCTTCACCCCGGAAAAACGTCAATGGGAAGAGTTTTATCGCAACCGTTGGCAGCACGATAGAGTTGTTCGCAGTACCCATGGTGTCAACTGCACCGGCGGTTGCTCCTGGGCGATCTACGTGAAAAATGGCCTGGTCACCTGGGAGATGCAGCAGAAAGATTATCCCGCCCTGGATAAAGAGCTGCCACCCTACGAGCCGAGAGGATGCCAGCGTGGAATTTCCTTTTCCTGGTATCTCTACAGCTCGCTGCGGGTAAAATATCCTTACGTTCGCGGCGCTTTGCTCGATCTGTGGCGAGCGGCCAAGAGCGAGCACGGTGATTCGCTCAGCGCCTGGAGCAGTATCATGAACGATCCGGCCAAACGTCGAAGTTTCCAAGAGGCTCGAGGCAAAGGTGGCCTTCGTCGCGCCAGCTGGAACGAGGCGCTGGAAATTACCGCCGCCTCCACCGTGCATACCATTCAAAAATATGGACCTGATCGGATTATCGGTTTTTCACCGATTCCTGCCATGTCGATGTTGAGCTATGCCGCCGGTGCCAGATTTTTGCAGTTAATCGGCGGCGTCAGCATGAGCTTTTATGACTGGTACTGTGACTTACCGCCCGCCTCTCCCGAGGTCTGGGGCGAGCAAACGGACGTGGCCGAAAGTGCCGACTGGTACAACAGTAAATACATTGCCATCGTGGGATCAAATGTCAGCATGACTCGAACTCCAGATGCCCATTTTTTAAACGAAGTGCGTTTTAATGGTGCCAAGGTGGTGGTCTTTTCTCCCGATTTCAGCCAGGTTTCGAAGCTGGCGGATTGGTGGATTCCCGCCCATGCCGGTCAGGACGGCGCTTTCTGGATGGCGGTCAATCACGTCATCCTGACCGAGTACTATTTCAACAAGCAGACCGCATATTTTACCGACTACATGAAAAAATATTCTGATGCACCCTTCATGGTGAAATTAGAAGAGCACGATGGCGAGCTGGTGCCGGCAAAATTTCTGCGGGCCGCCGAGCTGCCCGAGTTCAAGGGAGTAGAAAACGACGAATGGAAGCTGCTGGTGGTGGATGAGAAAACCCATAAGCTCAGGATGCCCGTTGGTACGCTTGGATTTCGCTGGCAAAAAGAAAAAGGCAAGTGGAACCTGGAGCAAAAAGATGCCGACGGTGCGGCCTTTGATCCTGCCCTCACGTTGCTCGGAACTCCCGACACTTCTGTCGCCTGGGTTTCCATTGCCGATCACTCCACCGGGAAGGCCCTGAAGCGGCCGGTGCCTGTGAGATTTCTTGAGATCAATGGAAAAAAAGTTGCCTGCACCACCGCCTTTGATTTGATGATGGCCCAGTTTGGCGTTGCTCGTCCCATGACGGGCGTAAGCGCTGTGAGTAACTATGAGGATGAAAACGCACCCTATACCCCGGCGTGGCAGGAAAAGTATACGGGCGTTGATGGTAAAGCGGTGATCCAGTTTGCCCGTGAGTGGGCCAGCACGGCGGAAAGTACCCAAGGCCGCTGTTCCATCATTATCGGTGCTGGGGCCAATCACTGGTATCACAATAATTTGCTCTACCGTTCCGCCATCACCACCCTCATTATCACCGGCTGCGTGGGTAAAAATGGTGGTGGGCTCAATCACTACGTGGGGCAGGAAAAGCTCGCGCCGCAAGCTCCCTGGGCAAGCTTGGCCTTCGCTCTTGACTGGGCCAAACCAGCGCGCCTTCAGAATACGCCGTCCTTTCATTACGTTCATTCGGATCAGTGGCGTTATGAAGACAACTTTCTGGAATCCATGCCCAAGGCCAGCAAGAGTAAGGCCTATTCCTACGCTCACACCATGGATGCCCAAGTTCAGGCGGTCAGAAACGGCTCGCTACCTTTCTTTCCGCAGTTTAATGACAGCTCCATCAAAATTGTGGAAGACGCCACCAAGGCCGGGGCGAAATCCGAGCAGGAGATTATTTCCGGCGTGGTCAAACGCCTTAAAGAGAAGTCGCTGCGTTTTGCGGTGGAGGACCCGGATGCGGAAGCCAACTGGCCTCGCCTATGGTTTATCTGGCGCGGAAATGCTCTGATGTCGAGTGCCAAAGGGCATGAGTATTTTCTCAAGCACTATCTTGGCACTCATAACAATACGATTGGCAAGGAAACGGCGAAGGGAATCCCGAAAGAAGTGGTCTGGCATGAGAAAGCACCCGAAGGGAAAATTGATCTCGTGGTTGATTTGAATTTCCGCATGGACACCTCGGCGCTCTATTCCGATATCATCCTGCCCGCCGCCACCTGGTACGAGAAAGATGATCTCAATACCACTGATATGCATTCCTACATTCACCCGCTGTCGGCCGCGGTCCCGCCGTGCTGGGAATCAAAAAGCGACTGGGATATTTTTAAGGCCATTGCCAAGAGAGTGGAGGAGCTGGCCCAGAGTCATCTGCCGCGCGAGGTGCAGGATCTTGTCGCAACACCACTTCAGCATGATACTCCGGCCGAAATGGCCCAGGCCGAAACGAAAAGCTGGTACCACGGTGAGTGCGAGGCGATTCCCGGGAAGACCATGCCAGGGTTCAAAATCGTCACGCGGGATTATCACAATATCCACAAACGCTTTATCTCCTTTGGCCCGGTGGCCCGCAAAGATGGGATGGGGGCGCATGGGCTCAACTGGGCGATCGATGACATTTATGACGACATGTTAAAAACTCATCCGACTTCAGAGTGGGGTGGGAATAAGTATCCATCCATTGAGCACGCCGTTGATGGCGCCAATCTCATCCTTAATATGGCGCCTGAAACGAACGGTGAAGTTTGCTTCCGCGCCTTTGAGGCGGAGGAGCACAAGACGGGAGTTTCGCTGACTGATCTGTGTGACCAGAGAGGAGCGCGACTGACCTTTGATGATCTCAAAAGCCAGCCCCGCCGCTTACTCAACAGTCCGCTTTGGACCGGGCTTGTGACCAAGGGAAGGGCCTACTCGGCCTACTGTCTCAATGTGGAAAGAAATGTCCCATGGCGAACCTTAAGTGGTCGGCAGTCACTCTATCTCGATCATCCTGGCTACCTCGCCTTCGGTGAGCAGCTTCCCACCTACAAACCTCGACCGACCCAAAGTGAGGTCGCCGATCTGGTGCAGACGACTGAGACGGGAGAAAGTCTGGTTTTGAACTATCTCACTCCCCACGGAAAATGGCATATCCATTCGACTTACTCTGACAACCACCGCATGTTGACGTTATCGCGGGGAGGAAGTCCCATTTGGATCAACGACCAGGACGCGCTGGCCATTAACCTGATCGACAATGACTGGGTTGAGGCACATAACGATCATGGAGTGGTTGTTGCTCGCGCGGTGGTCAGCGCCAGAATTCCCCGCGGCATTTGTATGCTCTATCATGCCACCGAGCGGACCATCGGCGTGCCTAAGTCTCCACTCAGGGACAATCGCCGTGCCGGCGGACACAATAGTTTGAACCGCGTTCGCTTAAAGCCCCTGCTGATGGTGGGCGGTTATGCCCAGTTTACCTATTCGTTCAATTATTGGGGACCCACCGGGGTCAATCGCGATACCTATATTCGGATTCGCAAGTTAAAAGGGGAACCCCAATGGTGAGGAGAGAAAAAATGATTAAGGTACGTGCCCAAATATCCTCGGTGTTCCATCTCGATAAATGCATTGGATGTCACACCTGTTCGATTTCCTGTAAAAATATCTGGAGTGATCGACCGGGTGCCGAGTATATGTGGTGGAACAATGTGGAAACCAAGCCAGGGACCGGTTATCCGACGAAATGGGAAGACCAGGACAAATACAAAGGCGGCTGGAAGGTGAACGACGCCGGCAAGCTCGTCCTGCGGGCGACCGGTAAAGCGCGCGCCTTCACAAATATCTTCCATCAGCCGGCCATGCCCAGCATGGATGATTACTACGAACCCTTCACCTTCAAGTATGAAGATCTTTTCAATGCTCCCGCCGGCAAAGATCAGCCCACCGCCCGGCCGGTGTCGATGGTGACAGGAAAAACCATGGATATCGAGGCCGGACCGAACTGGGATGATGATCTCAGCGGTTCTCCCATTTATGCCTCCAATGATCCGAACCTCGAGGCGCTTTCTGAGAGTGAGCGCCAGGCCATCTTTGAGATTGAGCGGATGGTGTTTTTCTACGTTCCGAGGATTTGTAACCATTGCATGAATCCCGCCTGTGTCGCCGCCTGTCCGTCGGGCGCTCTCCATAAGCGCGGCGAGGATGGCATTGTGCTTGTGAATCAGGAGACCTGTCGCGGTTGGCGTCACTGTGTGCCGGCCTGTCCCTATAAGAAAACCTATTACAACTGGAAGTCGGGCAAATCGGAGAAATGCCTCTTGTGTTTTCCCCGCCTGGAAACCGGGCAGGCCCCGGCCTGCTTCCACTCTTGCGTTGGAAGAATTCGCTATATCGGCGTGCTCCTCTATGACGCCACCAAAATTGAAGAGATGGCACGAGTGCCTGAGCAAGAGCTGGTTGAAAAGCAGCGTGAGATGATTTTGAATCCCTTTGACCCCAAAGTGATCGAGGCCGCCAAGGAGAGTGGCATTTCTGAGGCCCTTCTCGAATCGGCCCAGCGGTCGCCCATCTATAAATTTGTAAAGGAGTGGCAGATTGCGCTTCCCCTGCATCCCGAGTTTCGCACGCTCCCGATGTTGTTTTATGTTCCGCCTCTTTTGCCTGTCATCGGGAAAGTGGAAAACGGAAATTATCAGCCGAACAGAACGACCGAGATGTTTGGCTCCTTGAAAGACGCCCGCGTACCGATCAGCTACCTGGCCAAACTTTTTGCCGCCGGAAATACCAAGCTGGTGGAGGCGAGCTTGCGCCGGCTCATGGCCGTGCGTTTAATGCGCCGACAGAAGACTGTTGGCGATTCTGCTGACACAAAAATCAGCGAGATCCTTAAAGAGGCCCAACTTACTCATGAGCAGGCCGAGGCCCTCTATAAGCTCTCGACCGTGGCCAGCTTCGATGAACGCTTTGTCATCCCTCCTTCCCATCGGGAGCAGGCGGTTGAGATGTTGGAGGAACCTGAGCTGGTTAAACGCGAGACCGGGTTTGGCCTTCGCCAACCTCCTCGGAGGGGGCCATGAGAAGTGCTCTCGAACATTTTTCAGAGCTGCTTGAGTATCCCCATGGGGGAGCGGGACAGGTCAGGGCCACGGCCGAAAAATTACTGCGCGAGCTGGAACCGGTCGGACTTCCCGCTGTGGGAGTGCGGGCGTTCCTCGATCGAATTGCCGGGCTTTCGACTGAGATGTTAGAAGAACTCTACTCCACAACTTTCGAGCTAAATCCCTCCGTTCACCTCTATGCCGGGCTTATTCTTTTAGGCGAGAGCTACAAACGAGGGGCCCTCTTAGTCGAGCTGAAAGAAAAATTAACCGAGAACGATGTTCAGATAGGCACTGAGCTTCCGGATTTTATTCCCTTTCTGCTGCGTTTACTCGGGCGTCTGGAGAAAAGGCCGGAGGATGCCAGCGAGTTGCAAAGTTATTGCCTGCTCCCAGCGCTGCAAAAAATCGCTCAGGGCCTTTCCAATCCTGAGAATCCTTATTCTCCCTTGTTAATCGCCACCAGAGATTTTCTGGTGCCTACGGAGACACATGTATGACAATTCTACGATGGGCCTATGAAATTTTTCCCTATCTTGCTGTCTTTGCCTGCCTGGGAATTTCAGTTTTGCGCTACAGTCGTTGGGGCCTTTCGGTTTCAAGTCTTTCGAGCCAATTCTTGGAGGGCCAGCAACTGTTCTGGGGATCAGTGCCCTGGCATTATGGGATTGGGTTGGTCTTGCTCGGGCATCTTTTTGTCTTTGCCTGGCCTGGCAGTATTTCTTTACTGGGAATGGTGCCGTCGCGCCTTTTGGCCCTGGAAGTTTTCGCTCTGGTTTGCGGCCTTCTGGCGGTGTCCGGTCTGATTTTTCTTTGCATCCGTCGCCTAACGAGTGATCGAGTTTTTGCCGTGACAACCAAATTGGACTTTGTGGTTCTGGTTCTTCTGTTGTTGCAGTGCTTGTCGGGAGTTTTGATTGCCGTTTTCTATCGTTGGGGGGCCAGTTGGTATGCGGGAACTCTCGTTCCTTATCTTTGGTCATTACTGACTTTGAAACCTGATTCAACCTACGTGGTCAAGCTGCCCCATCTGATTCAGCTTCATGTCATGATGGCCTTCTTAATTATTGGCCTGATTCCTTTCACCCGACTGATTCATTTGTTTTCTATTCCTTTTTCGTACCTCTGCCGCCCGCTTCAAGTGGTAGTTTGGAATCGCAAAAAATAAAAATTCGACTCGCTCCAACCTAGCATTACGAATTCTCACTCGCCTGATTGTCTTTTGCTTTATGGGCGATGGTGAAAAATCATTTCCAAACAACGCCCACAATCTAAAATCTATCATGGTATTTTTGACATGAATCAAATATTCGAGAAGAGTGAAAAGCAAAAAGATTCGGCCAACTTAAAAGAAGTTGAGCTGGGGAGTGAATTTCCCTGGAACGATGAAATTGCCACGTGCCTTCGCGACAACTCAGATTCCATTAATATTGCCCACGTCGCCCTTGAAGGTCGCGATGAAAAAACACAGGCCAACAAGGTCGCTCTGCGCTTTATCGGAAAATCATGGCCGGAGAATCAAAATGATCTCAGAGAAATAACTTATCTGGAACTTAAGCGGCAGTGTCGACGTTTCGCCCACGCCTTAAAAAAAATGGGACATCATAAAGGCGAGGTACTCTTTTCTCTCAGTCCGCGTACCCCAGAGGCCTATATTACGGCGCTCGGGACAATGGGGGCAGGGCTTGTCTTCTCGCCGTTGTTCTCCGCCTTTGGCCCTGAGCCAGTCAAGGCAAGAATCTCCAAGGGGAATGGCAAAATCCTTTTCACTCTGGCATCCATCTACCATAAGAAAATTGCTCCCATCAGGGAACAGCTTGTATCGCTTGAAAGCCTGATCATTCTCGATGACGATGGCAGTGCCGCGAAAATTCCCAACTGCCACGATTTTAAAAAGTTATTGGCCGAAGCCGATGAAGCTGTTTTATTCGAGAAAACTCAACCGGAAGACCTGGCCCTTTTGCACTTCACAAGCGGGACGACAGGGCAACCGAAGGGGGCTATGCATGTGCATCAGGCCGTGGTTTACCACAAGCTCTCGGGGAAGTGGGCGCTGGATTTGAAAGCGGACGATGTCTTTTGGTGTACGGCCGATCCAGGCTGGGTGACTGGAACCTCGTATGGAATTATTTCCCCTCTGTGTAATGGGGTAACAATGATTGTTGATGAGGCGGATTTTGAGGCCAAGCGCTGGTATGAAATTTTGCAAAAATTTAAAGTTACAGTTTGGTATACGGCCCCGACCGGCCTGCGCATGTTGATGAAAGTAGGCGAGGAATTAGCGACCAAATATGATTTATCCTCAGTCCGCTTTGCCGCCAGCGTGGGTGAGGCGCTGAACCCCGAGGTGGTTCTTTGGGCGAAAAAAAATCTCAATATTCTCCTGCATGACAATTGGTGGCAAACCGAAACCGGGGGCATTATGGTGTCGAATTATGCCGGCATGGATGTCAGAGCTGGCTCCATGGGTAAGCCAGTTCCGGGAATCGAGTTATCCTTGGTCAAAAACCAAGATGGCAAGATCGAAGAGATACAAGAAGCGGAAGCGCCGGGAGAGCTAGCGCTGAAAAAAGGATGGCCTAGTATGTTTCGGGGCTACCTTGGCGATGAGGCAAGATATGCCAAATGCTTTGTCGACGGTTGGTATTTGTCTGGTGATCTTGCGCGCAAAGATCAAGACGGATATTTCTGGTTTGTCGGGCGTAGTGATGATGTGATCAAAAGTTCCGGACATCTCATCGGCCCCTTTGAAGTTGAAAGTGCCCTTATGGAACACCCTCAGGTCCTTGAGGCCGCTGTCATCGGCCTCCCTGATCCCGTCATAGGAGAGAAGGTCAAGGCCTTTGTTGTTCTAAGAAAAAACTTCGTCGCTTCAGAGGAACGGCAACTTGAAATTATGGCGTATGCCAGAAAACGTCTTGGCGTTGCCATTGCACCAAGAGAAATATCGTTCATCAATTCACTTCCAAAAACCAAAAGTGGAAAAATCATGAGGCGTCTATTGAAAGCAAGGGAGCTGGGGTTGGATGAAGGGGACCTCTCAACCATGGAGAAAGACTGATGGACACCAGTATGCAGATGAAGATGCTCATGGACATGCGTCGGGTAAGAAAAATGGAAGAGGTCTGTGCAGAGCTTTATACAAAAGAAAAGATCAGAGGTTTTTTGCATCTCTACATTGGACAGGAAGCCGTGGCCGCAGGTGTGATCAATCTGCTCAATGCCAAAGACAATGTAATTGCCACGTATCGCGAACATGCCCATGCGCTTCTTAAAGGCATAAGCAGTAGGGCCATCATGGCAGAGCTTTTTGGTAGAATTGACGGTTGTAGCAAAGGGCGAGGCGGATCAATGCACCTTTACTCTGTGGAAAATCGCTTCTTTGGGGGCGGGGCGATCGTGGCATCCGGCGTTCCCCAATCCCTCGGTCTGGCGATGGCCTCAAAAAGGTTAAAAGAAAGACGGCGTACCGTTTGCTTCTTTGGCGAGGGTGCCATGGCCGAAGGTGTTTTTCATGAGTCAATGAACATAGCGAGTCTTTGGCATCTTCCCGTGCTCTTTTGCTGTGAGAATAATCTCTACGCCATGGGAACCTCTCTGATGCGCTCACAATCGCAAACTGATTTAGTGAAACGTGCACAGGTCTATGTCATGGAGGCGAATCGCGTGGATGGGATGAACATTTTCGATGTGGTGGAAAAAACCAAACAGGCCTTGGAGTATATCGATCGGGAATCCAAGCCATTTTTTTTGGAATTTCAAACGTACAGATTTCGACCGCATTCGATGTATGACCCGGAAAAATATCGCGGTAAGGCAGAAGTTGAGAAGTGGAAAACGCGTTGTCCTATTGAAGCTCTGGAGAAAAAAATGAAAGAGCAAAATATATTATCCGATGAGCAATTGAGGGATATGGATAGGCAGATTGACCAAGAATTGAGGGATGCGGTTATTTTCGCCGACTCCAGCGCTTTGGAAATTTCCTCTGATTTAGAAAAGGATGTCTTTGCCCCCATGAAGGATCAAGCGTATGAAACTCACCTATAGAGATGCCCTAAGACAAGGACTTAAAGAAGTCTTGCTCAAGAATGAAAATACCTTTCTGATCGGCGAGGATGTTGGCGCGTACGGGGGGACCTACGCCGTTTCCATGGATTTTTGGCAGGAACTTGGTCCTGAAAAAATAATGGATGCGCCTCTTTCCGAAGCCGCTTTTACCGGACTTGCTATCGGTGCGGCCCTTGGTGGTTTGAAACCAATCGTGGAAATCATGACGGTCAATTTTAGTCTCTTGGCGATGGATCAGATCATCAATTCTGCCGCCTTTATGCGATATATGTCTGGCGGGCAGATCACAATTCCCCTGATCATCCGCATGACGACAGGGGGGGGCAGGCAACTCGGTGCCCAGCATTCAAATTCCTATGAAGGCTGGCTCGCCCACATTCCCGGTTTAAAAATTCTGGTGCCAGGTACAGTGGAAGATGCCAGATACATGTTAAGATTTGCCATTCTTGATCCCAACCCCGTGCTCATCTTTGAGCATGCCTTACTTTTTAATATGCAGGAAGATTTTAAGGACATTCCGAAGGATTTTTCTCCCTATCAGGCAAAATTGAGAAAGAGCGGAAAAGCGCTTTCTTTAATTTCCTATGGTGGAATGTTGCATAAATGTCTCGAGGCCGCGGAAGAAATGCTAAAGTTTGGGCAGGAAGTGGAAGTCATCGATCTGCGCTGCCTGCGTCCTTTGGATGAGAAAACTATTTTTGACTCAATTCAGAAAACCCATCGAGCTTTAATTGTCGAAGAAGATTGGAAGTCGGGAAGCTTTTCGGCCGAAATTTCGGCCCGCATTATGGAAAACTGTTTTTCCGATCTTGCTGTCCCTGTTCAAAGGTTGTGCAGAAAGGAAGTGCCGGCGGCCTATGCAAAACACCTTGAGGAGTCTGCCATCCCTCAAACAAAAGATATCGTCCACAAGCTTCAGGAGATGCTCACATGAAATACGAATTTACCATGCCCTCACTCGGTGCCGAAATGGATGAAGGCAAACTCATGCAGTGGAAAATCCACCCGGGCGATACGGTAACGAAAGGTCAAGTGGTGGCCCAGGTTGAAACCACAAAGGCGGTGGTGGATATAGAAAGTTTCCGATCCGGCAAGGTTTTGGAGCTTTTGGCCAAGGAAGGAGAGGTGGTTGCCGTCAATCACCCCCTGGCAATTTTTGAAATCGATGAGGATCAGGAAATAGTCACGGGCGGTATAAAAATGGATAGCCCTGCGAAGGAAGCAGAAAAGAACACCCCCGAATTCCAAGGCGTCAATTTGCGTGAGGCCATAGGTAAGGCCATGGCAAGATCAAAAAAAGAGATACCTCATTATTATCTCAAACGACGAGTGTCGCTCGATCTTCTCATGAGTTGGCTGGATAAAAAAAACGCCTTATTATCGGCCGAAGATAGACTTCTCATCCCCGCCGTTTTACAGCGGGCCATCTGTCTAGCCCTTGCCAAGTACCCTGAAATGAATGGTCATTATCGCGACGGAAAATATGTTCCTTCATCGGATGTAAATATGGGGACCGCTATTGCACTTAAAGATGGTGCAGTCATGGTTCCGGCGATCATGCAGTCCCAGAAAATGTCGCACTCTGAATTCAACCGTGCCTATCAAGATTTGGTGGTTCGAACCAGGCAGGGAAGTTTAAAAAATTCCGAATTGATCGAAGGCACGGTCACCGTTACCAATATTGGCGATCTCGGCAGTGATGAGGTTTATGGAATTATCTTTCCTCCTCAGGTCGCCATCATCGGGTTTGGGCGGATTCGAAAAGAAGCGATCGTGGCCGACGAGCAGACGCGCCCGGGTTTTGTGATTGATCTGACTCTCTCTGCCGATCATCGGGTGAGTGACGGTTTGCTAGGGGCCAGATTCTTAAATGAGATCGATAAAAAAGTAAATGACCCGGAATCACTCTAGAAAATCGAGGCGTCAATGGAAAAAGATAAGGTTAAAGAGGTTCTCAAGGACATTTTTCATCAAGTCGCGCCGGAAGTCGCGTTTGACGGCATCAATATGAGTTTGCCGCTTAGGGATCAAGTCGAGATTGATTCTTTCGACTTCTACAACATCATTGTCATGCTTCAAAAAAAAATTAACGTCGTGGTTCCTGATTCAAAATTATCGGAGCTAAAAAATCTCAGCCAACTGATCGATTTTATCAGCGCAAAAGCGGGGGAGTTAAAATGAAATACATCAAATGGTTTGATGAGGTTTCTCACAAGGACCTCGCACTGGTAGGTGGAAAAATCGCTTCGCTGGGAGAAATGGTTCAGCAGTTTCGCGCCAAGGAGATAAAGATCCCCAACGGCTTCGCGATCACGACCCATGCCTATCAGCACTATATAAAAGAAAATCGGCTTGCGCAGGTGATCGTCGATCTTTTAGGTTCCTCCAAACACCTCAATAAAGAAGTTTTGGCTGAGAGAAGTGAAAAAATTCGCAGCGCTTTGATGAATGGCAAGTTACCACCTGATCTTGAGAGTGAAATTCTGGAGGGCTTTCGACAACTCAAAGATAAAGAAGGGGCCCACATTAGCGTGGCGGTTCGAAGCAGCGCGACCGCCGAGGACCTGCCCGATGCCAGCTTTGCCGGGCAACAGGAATCCTACCTCAATATCAGAACTGAAACTGATCTGCTGGAAAAGTGCCGCTATTGTTTTGCTTCTTTATACACCGATCGGGCGGTCTCTTATCGCCAGGATAAAAATATTTCGCAAACGCAGATTTCTCTTTCTGTTTGCATTCAAATGATGGTGCGCTCCGACCTGGCCTCCTCCGGCGTGCTCTTTACCCTTGAGACCGAATCGGGTTTCAAAGACGCCATTCTGATCAACGCTTCATGGGGGCTGGGGGAGAATATTGTAAAAGGGATCGTTAATCCTGATGAATATGTGGTTTTTAAACCGACTCTTAGAGAAGGCCGCCGGGCCCTTTTAAATAAAAAGCGCGGTGGCAAGGAATTCAAGCTAATTTACGATCGAGCGGCGGGAAAATCTCTGCGTAACGTGGCGACCACGGTGAAAGAGCAAACAGAGTATTGTCTGAGTGATGAGGAGATTTTGAAGCTATCCCACCAGTCCCTTATCATTGAAGACCACTATAGTCATCTCAAGGGAGCGCCAGTTCCTATGGACATTGAATGGGGAAAGGATGGAATTACCGGTGAGCTTTATATCCTTCAGGCCAGACCTGAAACCGTACACTCACAGGCGAAGGGAGCCTTTTTGGATCTTTATACTTTAAAGGGCACGGGCCCGACACTACTCACGGGGGACAGCATCGGACAGAAAGTTGGTCAAGGCAAAGTCCGGATTATTCATAGCCTGAACGATCTCCTGGCCTTTCAGCAAGGTGAGGTTCTCGTCTCAGAGAAAACAGAGCCGGACTGGGAACCATACATGAAAAAATCCGCCGCGATTATTACCGATAAGGGAGGGCGGACCTGTCACGCCGCCATTGTGGGGCGCGAGCTGGGCATTCCTGCAATCGTGGGAACCGTTAAGGGGACGTCTCTGTTAAAAACTGGCCAGGAGGTCACCGTCTCTTGCATCAGTGGTGATGAGGGTTTTGTTTATGAAGGACTCATTCCTTACGAGCACAAGACGCTGGCGGTGGATAAAATCCCCCGACCAAAAACCAAGATAATGTTAAATATCGCAAACCCCCATACGGCCTTTAAAACTTCTTTTCTACCCAATGATGGAGTGGGTCTGGCGCGGATGGAATTTATCATCAATAACACTATCAAGATTCATCCCATGGCCTTAATTCATTTTGATGTTATTTCAAAAACTGAGGTAGGGGCGAAGATTGAAAAAATCACCGCTGGGTATGAGGATAAAAAGCAGTTTTTTGTCGATCAGCTGGCCTCAGGCATCGCCACCATCACCGCCGCCTTTTATCCTAAAGATGTCATCGTCCGCCTTAGCGATTTTAAAAGTAATGAGTATGCACATCTGCTGGGCGGTGAGGTTTTTGAGGAAAAAGAGGAGAATCCCATGATCGGGTTTCGCGGGGCCGCCCGATATTATCATGAGCGTTTCGCCCAGGCGTTTAGCTTAGAATGCCTGGCGCTTCAAAAGGTACGAGCGGAGATGGGACTCACCAATCTGAAGGTCATGGTTCCTTTTTGTCGCACGGTCGATGAGGGCAAAAGAGTCCTGCAAGAAATGCGAAAGTATGGTTTAGAGCAGCACCAAAAGGGTCTGGAGGTCTATGTCATGTGCGAGATCCCCAGCAACGCCATCTTGGCCGAGCAGTTTGCTGAAATCTTTGATGGTTTTTCCATTGGCTCGAATGATCTAACCCAGCTGACTTTGGGGGTGGACCGGGACAGTGAAATTCTCTCCTATCTTTTCGACGAGAATGATCCTGCGGTCCTTCAAATGATCCAGATGGCCATCAAAGGGGCGCATAAAAAGGGCAAAAAAATTGGCCTATGCGGACAAAGACCAAGCGACGATCCAACCTTTGCTCGTTTCTTAATCGAGCAGGGCATTGATAGTATTTCACTGAATTCCGATGCCGTTTTGAAAATCACGGAAGTCGTTAATGCGATTGAGGGCAAACACTAAACTTCCTTTGGTGGTGTTTAGGTGCTGATATTCCGAGACTGAAACCAAAGAGATTGAAAAATTGGTTACTTATACTTTCTTTGAAATCCCGCCAATTGCATGCAGGAGAAAATGCGTATCACCTCTGATGCTGATTACTAAGTTGTTTCCAGAAATTACCAAACTTTCTTTCATGAGTGAGAGGAGGAGGGGCGAATTCTTTGGCGCTAGAAAAACCAGTGGTCAGATGGAACCACTCATTTAAGATTTACCGAAGAGGAATTGTTGGAACACCTGATCTCCCTTATCCCGCCTCCGCGCATTAATCTCATCCGCTATCATGGAGTTTTTCGCCCAGACACCGAGAGCGAAGTCTATCGATCCCGCAAAAAAAATCGAAGCGTCGGACCCTTCGAGATACAGAGCGGGTCGAATATCGCACCCCCTGGGCGGTTCTTGTGAAACGCGTCTTTAAAAGTGAAGTTCTGCAATGCATCAGGATCTATACGATAAAAAACTTCCAAAATTTTCCTTGATGTTTGCCTTTCTGATGATGGGGGTTAATTTATGATATTACGGGTACAAGGAAAATCGACCAGCTCAGAGAAAGTATCAACGATCTGATTCAAGAAGTTGAGAAGGAAACGATGGCGATGGCGAAGAAGTAAAGAGGATGACTCATCATTCAAGAAAAGAGCCCATTATAAAATTCTTGGACAGCAATGACGGCATCTGCGCGAACTGTGGCCTCATTAACATCTGAGTGATCTCTACAGAACTGAAGTGAATAAGCCGCTGGGCCTTGGTCTGTTGGTCTCTCAAAGTTAGCTTTCAATTCTTTCAAGGCCGTGTTGATGTAGCCTTTGTTGATTTCATTCCCAAACTTTGCCTTAACCTGAGCTGCGGCCGTCTTACTGCCGCCTGCATCGTTGTGGAGCAGGACAAAGGCCAGATCATGCCAATCTTTTGGTTTTCTTCTTGAATGGGCCGCTGCCGTTTTAGCAAGAAGAAATCCGGCCAGGCCTGCGACGTTCACATTTACTTTTAACCTTTGATCACCGACTTTGGCATGCATCGTCTGGATGGTAAACTCACGAGACGCATATCCTGTCCCACGCAAATTGGCGGCACCTAATTGCTCACAATCCTTAAAGCGAAGGGTGGAATTCGATGGCGTATCTTCTTGATCGGAAAGAAGTTCAAATTTAACAAGGGCCATACCACCGCCGGCACTTTTTGTTTTCCAACGCCATATCCGCTCACTCTCGGGAGTAAACTCGGCATTTTTTAAGGCCAGCTCTAATCTTTTGGTTTGGACAGACCCACTCGAAATTTCAAGATCAACTTGCACATCAATATCACTCGTTCCGGCATGAAGCTGGCCAGAAGAGGCGCAAAGTAATTCTGGAACAAGACCACCAAGAACGACAAACTCAGGCGTTCCTCCATAGTGATGAACAACGCGAACCAAGGCCGCTTCCGCCATGGTTCGCGCGAGGCGTGATCGTTCTAGTTCATCGGCCAAGCATGACCTCCTTGAGATGTTCTGCCGCTTCTTCCCCTCTTACACCAGTTTGCCGAAGGTCTGTATAAACTCTAGGCCAGGGCGCAAAGACAAGGCCTTCTTTTTTGATTGTGAGATCATCACTGATTTTGCCAGAGGTGGTTTTCAAAATCAGTCTCCCACCCTCAATTGGTCTTAAATCGACTAAACGTGCCGCCGCCTCTAGTTCGGCAATAGTCCCTGCATTGAGATAGACTTCGTAGGTGCTGACTTGAGTAGGATAGGGGCCAAAACGTAGGATGCCAGCTCACCCGTCACTGCGCACTTTAGTTTCTCCTGGGTCCATTTCTTGCAAATTTTTGCAAGTTCTTTTGCCGGGTCTTTCCAAGATACTCCCAGTGCCAAGGACGCTTTTGTTGGTAGTAATGATGCATGAGATTCCTTAAACGTCAGCACTACTTCGTGTAACGATAAGAGCTAGGGGCATTTTATCATTGGACTACTGAAAATTATAGATGAAATTATTAGTCAATAAAAAAACTCTTTCTGATCTCCATGACTTGATTGGCATTGTTAAAAACAATCCAACGCTGATCAAAATCGGCAGTACCTGTATCCTGTCCGGTATAATACCAAAAACAAATCTCGGAACACTCCGAGTCCTGTCTCAGCGGTTCACCCAAAATTTCTCGAACAGAACTTGCTGACATCCCCTGTTTAATCTTATTGAAATTGTCCTCGGTAAATCTTGGGGCCCAGACAGTCCCTTCAAAGGGAAACATCAGGGTTCTCCAAAAACCATCGTTTAAATTGTATCCAAAGCGGTGCATGTTTACTGCGACTGCGCAGGCAAATACCGCAGTCATTAATACGAGGTACTTAATTGCTTTCATACCATTCTCATCTGTGAAAAATTATTTAAAGTGTTCTTGTCCCTTTTACTTCGAATATACGGACGTCCTGATTTTGGAAAAACTGGTCTGGCATTATCAATTTCATGAGTGCACGCCATTTCCAAGGTCTTCTCATAATCAAGCCAACCGACATCGGTCACATAATATTCACTGAGTTGATTATCTTTATTTTTTCGAACGTCAACAATTACCCTTAGTGGTTCGCCCCATTTTTCATTTTTGTATTCAACTTTTCCGAAATGGAGTTCATCAACGGCGGTCTTGGAAATTGCGGAAACAAATACTCTTTGTCCGCTTGAATAAACATCGACTGTCGAAAAGTCGTAGAATTTCCACCAGTTCTTGTGTTTATCAATTGACACGCCATCAATTCTTTTGAATGCGTCAACATCAACTTGTTTGGGTGTTTTAAAGCCGGGCGGAAGAATTCTGGCAATAGGTCGGCCATAAGTATCATTCTCTACTACCCAAATCTCAAAAGAAGAATAATTTTTCACTTGCCCCTTAACTGCAAGCTTCTTCCAAATTGATTTCAAAGAATTATACGAGTCCATCTAGATGTTCTACTTTTAGGTGTAACATAAAGAGCTTTCTTCACTCACGATATCATTGGCCACTTAAGAATTATAGTTGAAATTTTCGCAAACTAATCTCTAGCTTTCTTTTGATTCTAGCGACCAACGACTGCTTACTTCAAGTTCTTGCTTAATGAACTTTGCAAAACCGTCGATATCTCCTTCCACAGAAGCTGCCTCAAGGGCCTTGAAATAATTTTTCTTCTCTTTTAGTCTCACAACCGTCCAACTATACCCAGATAAAACTAAAACAGCATTCATGAGGAAACGTGCCGTGCGCCCGTTGCCGTCAGGAAATGGGTGTATGTACACGAGGATAAAATGGCCAAGCAAAGCTTTGACCCAAGGAGTTTTCTCTTCATCCAATATTTGTAAGTATTTCTCCATCACATCACCAATAAAAGAATAATTAACTGGAGTGTGCCTTGAGCCTCTTATGAAAACGGGCTTATTTCGATAACTTGTTAACAATGATGGTTTCGCCAGACCTGACTGAACCTTTGGAGTAAATAATTGGCGGTACCAATTTTGAACTTGAGTATTAAATTCAATTTGATCAATTTTTTTTCCATAGTTCTCTTTTATAAATTCTTTTACTTCCTGAAATGCTAAAAAATATCCTTTGGCCGCCATGGCCGCTTCTTGCTTTTTATCATCTTCATTTGCTTCGGCGTCAAAACTTCCATCAGAAACCTTTTGGATCAATTCTTCTGTTACTGCATAACCTTCGATGGAAAGTGAGTTGTACGCATCATGTACATAGATATTTTCCACTTTCTCAAGCATCCCATCTAAATCTTCATTTGCTAGATTCGGAGGGATGATATTTTTTTTTAGCTCGTCTTTAAATTTTTTCCAGAGAAGCTCTATTCGGGCCACGGCCGGGGACTTAATTCTGGTATGACTCAGTATTGGCGCTTCCCTCTTGAAAGGATTTTTTGGCCTAATCGTATAGGCCAGAATTTCCATATCTTTTTTAATTTGAGTCGCAAAATCTTTTTTACCTAAAAATTCATAGGCACCAGAAATAATATCAGCTTTAACAGGTTGCTCGTTATCAAGGAGGTGTCTTGTTATCTCTCCAGGGGTCTTGATCATCAAAAGGGCCAATTCCGCTTCATTTTCAAAGTTGGCATAAAAACTTTCAGGCACCATTGTAATGGCCTTTGGCAACTCGACGATATTGAGTCCTTTAAACTCCTCAATATCAACTGGGAAATTCTTTTCATCGCGATAGAAAAGTATCGAAGTTTTAAACGGAAGTTCAAGAGTGCGTCCTCCTCCATTTTTTAAAATAACGATTACTTGGGCCGGTATCGCACTAGACTCTGTTTTTAAAAAAATTGAAGAGAGGGGATTAAGGCAATAATCGGTCTTGTAGTTTTCAGTTAGAAAATATTTTAAGAAGGCCCAGAAATTTGCATACCAGAGTGTACTTTCTCCATCATCGGCATCTGGTGTTTTTAGGATGTACCAGCCCTTTGTTATTTCGCTTAGCCACTTGAGCTTTTTTAGCCTTCTAAATGTCATGACGGGAAGATCGCCGCTTTTTATTATGTGTTCACGCGCTTTATCTTTGGCGATCCTCAAGTCTTCAGCTAGTTTCTGGTTCATTTTCGTGGTCTTTTCTCGTCGCTATTCTTATATATTTTCACTATAATTAGGTAAACGTTTACTCTATGATAGAGTAAACTGACACTATGTTCAAACGTAAAATGAAGAGATCGTTATATAGAATCAGTAGGTTAGCACCATTAGGTGTCAGACTGCATAATGGATATGATACTTCTGTCTATTTTTATAACTCTTCCAAGTTCTATTGATTGTTGAGTGGCCCATCCAGACACTTATGTTCTCCAAAGTATGGCCTCTTGAAAGCATGAGATCCGTGAAGTGACGCCTGTCTTGGCCGATTTGTTTAGCTCTTCAATTTTCCAACGGCACTTATAATACTCAACAGCTTTTTCAGATTCGAGGACATTATTAATATTTAATGTCGTGAATATTTGCCAGGTTAATCTCTCCTTCTCATCTTTTTGATCAATTTCTTTTACAAAAACCATACTGAGCTTCATCGGTTCAAAATGTTGATAATCTTAAGAGCGTTTGATTTTTCCACATAGATTCCAGATTTATTTGCAAGTCAAGTATATATTCTAACACGATTATGCCCTATAATCGATGTTACGAGGTAGCATGATTCCTAGTCTTCCTTAGTCCAATTTTCAATTTTAATGCCTGACACCCTTGCGTACTCCTTTTCATTATTAGTTACAAGGATCATGTCATTGGCAATTGCGATAGAAGCAATTTGAAGATCAAAAACACCAATCATGGAGCCTTTCTTTTCAAGTTCGGCCCTGAGCTGTCCAAATATTTTGGCAGATTCATGGCAAAAATGAACGCAATCAAAGGGGGCAGAAAAGTCATCAAGGGCATCCATATTTCTGTCCTTGTACTGACTTTTCTCTACGCCATAAATTAATTCAGCGATGGTGATTGATGATAAATACATTTCTGCTTTTCTCATCCTTGAGAATTTTTTTAAAACCTGCTCTGGTTTTTTCTTAATGATATAAATGCAAATATTTGTATCTAGTAAATATTTCATTCAAGGTCTTCCCTTGTTTGAATTGCAGGTTGTTTTCTCTCGCTCATAAAATCAGAAGAGAAG
>Ga0154322_124_pt2 | contig 45177 bp, 36 predicted proteins | sample RifGroA2_FD_115850 | JGI IMG/M metagenome (GOLD analysis project Ga0154322, IMG submission 115850) | Bdellovibrionales bacterium GWA2_49_15 | reverse complement strand
GACATTGGATGTCGCCTCATCTAAGATTAACATCTTAGTTTTAGATAACATCGCACGTGCAATGACTAATAATTGTTTTTGTCCTTTTGAAATATTCATTCCTTCGTCCGTTAAAATCGTATCATAACCTTCGGGTAAATGACTGATGAAAGAATGAATTCTTGCTTTCTTCGCTGCTTCTTCGACTTCTAATCTAGAGACTTCACCATTACCGTAAGCGATATTGTCATAAACGCTTCCATGGAAGATCCATGTATCTTGTAAGACCATAGAGAATGCACGTCTTAGACTTTTTCGTGTTAAAGTTCTCGTTTCATGATGATCAAGCATAACTTGGTAAACGCGTGCATCAAGATCAAGATTTATTTTTTGCAGAAGATGCTGGGTGAGTCCGGGATGCTGCCTGAATTTTTTTCGATCATCGTCATAAAGTTCAGCGCTTGGTTTCTTCAGAATGGAAAAATCGACTTGGGTATTGCCGAGATGATAAAGAAAGGACGCGCAGATGAGACTGCCGAGCGATTCCTGATCAACGATCCCCATGCCTGAGGCCAGGTGGTAAGAGAAGGCAACAACGCGATTGTAAAAATTATCCTCATGAAGTAGCTCAAGTGCCAAATACCTGGCCAAGCTGACTGTGGGTGAAATTGTACATGAGAACGCCGCGATTTCATTTCTTGCCGCGGTAATTAAATTACTGAAATCGTCCTGAGTGATACTTTTGTGTAATTCTTCTTTGAGCAAAAATTTGGTTTTTCCCTGGGAGGTGTCCTTCAGCGCCTCTTTTGCTAACTTTTGGGTTTTGAGAAGCTCGGCAACTTCACGTGAGATATGTTTGGAACGCATTAGCGCGGGTACATCATCTTCCTTGAGTTTGAGGGAACTTAAAAATGTCTTTTGTTGATCTTTACGAACGGCAACGCTGCCTCCCCGCTCAAGGACAAAATTGAGGAGCTGCCATTTTTCATTAATCAGAGGGTTATTTCCATGGAGAAAAAGGGTGTATTGCCGGGAAGAGGGATTATAAATATAGATTTGGAAAGGGAAGATACGACGATCCTGGAATTGCTCTATTTCGATATGAAAAAAATCTTCAGGCCTAGTCGAAATCTTAAATTTGTCATTCTCTTTCATTTTTCATCCTGCCTTTTTTCCAAAAAGGCCTTTGAATCGTCCAAGCATTCCCCCTTGCGAATCGTCCCCATTTACAACATTTCGTCCTTGGTATTGGCCACGCTTACCTGTCAGATGGTAATTATAAAGATAGATACTGCGTGCCGACTCACACAAAATTTCTACAAGAGAGGCCTGGATTGGGTCAAACTTATCGGCAAAATCTACGACGGCAAATCCCATGCAGTCGGTGCCCTCGTAATAAGGGTAGATGTAGGTTAGGTTATCTTTTTGAAATGTTTCATCTGACCAGGAGGGAAGTTTTGTTCCCGCCCATGTGTTCAGATTTTGGACCTTGTAAGCTTCCCATAATTCCACGGAGACAATTTGGGAGGCGATGAGAATCTCCTGTGGCTTGATCTCATCGCTGGCATTTGGGGAGGGACAAAAATGCAAATGGCCATTGAAAAGTTCAATATAGGCATCGCTTTTCTTTCCCTTGCTCAAAAAACTCACGCGGCCTTTTAATTTACCGTAAATGGTTTTTCCAAGATAAGTTAGAATGTCGAGATCCTTGGTATCCTTTTCAGTGTACAGGTAGAGGGCACGGATGGCGTATTCGATGCCCTTCGAATTAGGACAGTAGATCGTCTCGACGTTCCCATTTTCATCGGTGATCTCCTGCGTGCTGTAAGATGGACCTGGCCCCCCCCCCGTTGGGTTATGGCCACCATGGAACGGTGTTGGGGCCGTTGTCGTTCGTCCCTCTTCGATGATCTGATAGCGAGTTTTGACCTGATCAGCAAAGGCGCTGTCAAGGACCGCAAACTCTTCCTTGATCTTTTTGTAGTCGATGGTTTGCTCACCTAAGTCTTCTTTCTGAATAATGAGAGATTTTTCTCCCTGGGGTTTGAGTGGGAGCACCGGGGCCTGGGTTTTTTCCCGGTTTGCCAGACCATCCCAACTTTGGCTCACCTCTGGGGGGGCAACCTTTTTTTGATTGTAATATTTTTCAATATATTCCGCCCGTTGATTGGGGCCATTCATCGCCTTTTTTTCTTTCTCAAGCAAAGTCGCCGTTTCCAGCTTTCTTTTTTTTAGCTCGTTCGCTGGAGATGCCTCGCCCTTTTTTAAGTTATTTTCACTTTCCTCAACTATGGCAAGCTTCTGCGCCGCCTTCTTTTTCTTTGCCTCGCTCTCTGCGAGGGGGGGGGGGACGTCTTTTGCTGTTTTTTCTTTCGCCATCACCTGTAAGAGGACTGGTTTTTTCTCTTCGATGGCTGACTCTGCTTCCTGCTTTATTTCTTTTTTGAGTCGCTTGAGCATGGCCGTTTCACTCTCTTCCTGTCGCGGCTTTTGTTTAGGAATCGGCCTTTCTGATAAATCATCAGGAGTACTCTCTGTCTCGTCCAGAGTTTCCCCGTCTTTGGGCGCCTGCTCTATCCGGAATAGCTTTTTCTTTTTAACGGCGTCAATTTCTGGCGAGGGCCGTTTTTCTCGCGGTTTTTTATCGTGACTTTCTTCAACTAACAGTTTTTGTTTCGCATTTTTGTGCCTAAGGTACTCATCAATGGGCGCTTGGCCCTCCGCCCCCGCGTCGGAAGTGTCAGCGTCTTCTTCTTCAATGTCTAATCCTTGAGATTTGGCATCGGCGAGCTTCTTGGCCTTGAGCTCATTTTTTCTTTGATCTAAGTAATTTTCACTATCCGACTCTATTTCCAGCGAAGCGCGTTTTTTCTTGGTTACAAGTGGGGAAGAGTCAAGCGATTGTGTTTTCTTTTCTCTCCTGGAAAAATCAGACTCCACCAGTATGGTTTTTGAGCGTTTTTGCTTCGACTTCAAATACGAGTCTAAGATTTCCGGTCCTTCTCCCTCTCTTGTCTCTTCCTCCTCGCTTTGCTCCAATCTAAGGGGAGTGTGTTTGGCTTTTGCGGTAACGGTGTCATTGATAACATCAACTGAAACCTCATGGTTGTTTGCCGCGCTTTCCACCTCGAGTTCAAAACTTCTTTTTAACTTTTCAATTTCCTGTTCGCCCACGTCCTCGACATTGGAACTCTCTCCAATCATGTTTGTCTCTTCGGCCGCAAAGTTTTCGGAAATGTCTCCCTTGTAATAGGTTTCTACCAGTGAAGAGTCCTCACTCAAATTACCCCGATCTTCGTCTCTTTCGGTCTTCGGTGTATTCTCGGTAATGTCACCGCGATAATTTGTGTCAATAACATCCGCAATGTTCTTTTGTTTGACGGCCGGGGCCCTCTCATCCTGTGCTTTTGCTTTTGCCGTATCTCCGTGAGACTCGAGATTGTTCTCAGGGTTGGCAGCTGCACCCTTGCTATTTAAGGCCAGATCTTTTTCACTTTTTGCCGCCGCATCGCTGTTCGAGATGGTGCGGTATTCTAATTCTTGGTCGTTAACGTTGGGCAACGATCTGACCAGCAGTTTGATTTTATAGAGCAAACTTTTTGGCGAGATGGGTTCTGTAATACAATCTGTGAGTCCCAGCTTCATGAACTTGTCTAGAGTTTTTAGCGGGATAATTTTATCCGTGATCAGAACTGTTTTCGCTTGGACTTTTTTAATAATTTTACTGTTGAGTTGCAGACCCATGGCACATTTTTTTGGATGGGCGTAAAGCAATAGGGTTGGCCCATAATTCGCCATAATCTGATAAAGTTCTTGATTGCTGTCTACATCAAGGACTTCAAGGTTTTCATCTTCGGCAATTTGCAGACAAACGGATCGGAGCTGAGTCATGGACTCGGAATAGGGGGCGATAAATAGGATTGGTCTTCTCTCTCTTCCCATTAGCAACTATTCGGGATTTTTGCAGGTTAAAATGAATGCTTTTACCGTGAAATTACGGCGATTAAGAATGACCGACTGAAAAAAACTGTTACTTTAAAAAAAGAAAAGTTTTCACAGCGTGCAGGTTGGTTTTTATTTTTTTCGGTAAATTTTGCTTAAGGTATTTTGTAAAGCTCCGAAGAGGTTCTTGAACGGTGCATATTTTGTATGCATCAAAAAATCAAATTCCATCGAGCAGTAAGCTCATTGGCCTCAAGGTAATTAGAGGTTCGAGTTCCAGGTCGGAACGCGGGATCAAGGAGGAAACAATGGGTTTGCGCATTAACACCAATGTGACGTCGCTCTCTGCCCAGAGGACTCTTGGTGTAAGCAATGGCGATCAACAGAGAACTCTCGAAAAACTTTCCAGTGGTACTAGGATCGTTCGAGCTGCTGACGACGCTGCGGGTTTGGCCATTAGTGAAAAATTAAAGGCCCAAGTTCGTGGTTTCCAGCAAGCGGAACGAAACGCCTCAGACGGCGTTTCAATGATTCAGACTGCTGAAGGTGGACTCTCTGAAGTATCGAGCATTCTTACACGATTAAGAGAACTCTCCATGCAAGCTGCTTCAGACACCGTCGGAGATGTTGAGAGAGGATTTACCAATCTCGAGTATCAGAACTTGAAACAAGAGATTGAAAGAATTTCTCAAGTTACCGAATTCAACGGCAAGAAGCTCTTGAATGGTACCGGTGAGGAATATGATTTCCAAATCGGCATTAACAATAACGATTTCCAGGATAGGATTAAGTACAATGCTGGTGCATCGAACTCGACAATCGAGAGTTTAGGTGTAAGCAGTATTGATATTTCCAAGAAAACAGGCGCTCAGGAATCTCTGGCAGTCTTAGATGATGCCATCTCAATGATTTCCGGACAACGCGCTGAACTTGGTGCCAAACAGAACCGCTTGGCATCGACGATTCAAAACTTGCAAGTATCGGGTGAAAACCTTTCCAGTGCGAATTCTCGTATCCGTGATACAGATTTTGCAGCTGAAACGGCCAAGAATACAAAACTCAATATCTTGACCAACTCAGGTACTTCAGTTTTGGCCCAAGCCAATGCTCAAGGCTCTGCAGCCTTGAAATTGATCGGCTAAATCGAATCGCAGTTTTAAATAAAAGGCGATCCTCCCGAATGGGAGGTCGCTTTTTTTATTACATTCGAGCGGGGGCTTCAATTCCTAGAAGTGCCAACCCTTGCTTCATCACTGTGCCAACGGCATAGGTCAAGGCCATTCGGGCCTGTTTTAGTTTCAAGTCATCGAGTCTTCCAATTGAACATTCTGCGTAGAAATTGTTAAACAGCTTGCCGAGATCATAGAGGTAGCCACAGAGAACAGGTGTTTTGTGTAAGAGTGTGGCGTCCACGGCGATCGTATTAAACATTGAGAGGTGAACCATGAGTGCAAATTCTCGCGGATTCTTCAAAAGACTCCAATCGGACTGATCAAGCTTTTCTGCGGGAAATTTTAAGAACAAAGAATTGATGCGGGCACAGACATATTGCAGATAAGGGCCGGTCTCGCCATCAAGCTTGAGCCACTCACTTATCTCAAAGACGATTTTGCGTGAGTTATCCATTCGGATCATGCCGTACTTGATTGCGCCATTGGCGATGATCGTGGCCGTCTGAGCGATTTCCTCGGCCGTCCATTCGGTCAGATATTTATTGAGGAAGTCGGTTTTAATTTTTTCCTGCATCTGATCTATGAGCGCCATGATCGGCACAATATTGCCTTTGCGCGAACTCATGGCCCCGCTTGGCAATTCCACAAAATCGTACTGGAGATGGTAGCAATCCTTGGCGTGGGGAAAGTCAAGTTTCTCCAGGACTTTAAAAACTTGCTTAAAGTGGTGGGCCTGGCGTTTATCAACAATGTAAATGCTTTTTTCAATGGGGTAGTCTTTGAATTTTTTTTGGGCAAGGGCAATGTCTTTGGTGGCATAGAGACCGGTACCATCAGATTTAATAATCATGCAGAAGCCAAGCCCGTCTTGGCTTAGGTCCATGCCAATGGCGCCTTCACTTTCAATATATAGACCCTTTTTATAATACTCATGGGCCAACTTAAGAGAGGATGAATCAAATTCAGATTCCCAAAACCAGTGGTCAAATTCCACCTCGGCCCACCTGTAGACATCCTTCATTAATTGAATGGACCATTCGCGGGTTTCCAGCCATAGATCAAAATATTCACCTTGACGAGCTTCCAGTTGCTTCAAAATCAAGGTGAGTTCCTGGCGATTGGCAACTTCGGTCGGGGTGCCCACTTCATCTTCTAAAAGATTATTGGCCTTGGAGTAAAGTTCGCCCAGCCAGGCTCCTTTTTTTTCTGTAGGAGGACCGCTCGTAATATGTTTTTTCATGTACCATAGGCATTTTGCCACATGGGTTCCAACGTCACCCGGGTAGGTGACGGCATAAACTTTATGACCGGTATATCGGTATAAACGTATTAGAGCATTGCCCAAACACAAATTTCTCATGTGACCGACGTGAAGTTCTTTGTGAGTATTGGGTTGACTGTATTCGATCATCGTGGCGGGTGGATTCTTTAAGAGGGGGGCTTTTAAAAAATCCCCAGAGATAATCGGGGCAAGAATCCGCTCGCCGTAGAATTTTTCAGTGAGGATAAAATTGAGATAAGGCCCTGTGGCCTTGGCGGACTGAATTTCAGGTGAAAATTGCCCCGCTTCCGCTAGTTTCTGGGCAATGACGGGAGGCGCTTGCTTAAGCATCTTTGCCAGAGGAAAGCAGGGAAAGGCAAAGTGCCCGAGAGAGAGGTCCGGAGCACGCACTATCTGATGGTAGAGCTCAGACTCCTCAAACGGGATATTGAAGAGCTGTTGAATGTTGGTGCGCAGGGCCTGGGCCAAAAGTTTTAAGGCCGGCTGATGTAATAGTTTTTCCATAAGGCTCAATTCCAAAAAAAATGCAGAATGTATTATTGCAGCGTGCGTCGTATTATAGGACAATTAAGAGGGAGAGAAAAGGACTAGAAGTACTTATGATGAAACTTTTACTTTTTTTGACGATCTTTGTCTTGAGCGCTCTCAGTGTGACGGCCCAAGAGCAAAGTGCTGAGGCCTCTGCTCCCGTAAAGGAGAAACCTTCCGGCCCGGAAGGTTTAAAAAAAACTTACGTGGATACCAAAATGCGGGCCGCCAAAGTAGGGAATGAAGAACCATATCGACCGTCGATGAGGATTTCGTTGAAGTATTTCGAGGGAGAATTTCTCATTTATGACTGCAAGTCCCGCCATTTTGCCTGTGTCGATCAACCTTCCTTTGAACGCTGTAAAACGGCGCGAAAAGAGGGGCTGGATACAAAAGCAGAACGGGTCTTGGCCTGTGCACCTTTAAAGATGTTTTCTAAATTCTCTGATTGTGCGAAGGAGCAGTACATTCTTCAGCATCGGAGACTTAACAAATCCATGTGTCTTGTGGAATTAGGGGCCGCTTCTAACTAATCCTAATCGATCTCAATTTTTTTAGTCATCAAGATGTGTTCGCCAATATCGCTAATGTTGAATGATTCGCCCACCCTTTCAAACCCGACCTTCTCGTAGAAGCCAACCGCCGTGAGACGTGCATTGCACCATAAGAGGGAAGCCAGATTTTGCTTAATGATAGGAAACGCCATCTTTAGGAGCTCAGAACTTAAACCACTGCGTTGATGTTCGGATAGCGTCGCCATCCCTCGCAAGCGATATTGGTAAGGTGGTAGCAGGATTGGATGTTTTTCAAAATAAAAAGAAGCAACACTGACAAGTTTTGTATCGACAAAGGCGCCAAGATGAAATGTTTGTTCGTCGTCGTCTCCATTGTAGATACAGCTATCGATAGGTTTCCCTGAACGCAGCATCTGATGGCGGATGCTAATGGTGTCTTTTGGATGGATTCGCAGCACTTTCATTTCAGGCCTGTGTTTTAGATATTAAAAGCTTCCGGATATCTTAAATAGCTTTTCCATGGACAGTCGAGAAAGAGTTGTGGAAAACAGCTCAAAAATGGGAGAGGGGATATTACTATAGGGGCCGCTCCAGGATGCCTCGGTATAAAACAGACAAAACTCCTTTTCATCGGCAATATGAATTGTTCCAACTAAATCTTTCAAAAAACCTTTTTGAAATGAAAAAGCATAGTCTCCAGGTCCAGTAATGCGTGGAATTTTAAAAGAAAGGCTCATGTCAAAAGGGAGGAGAGAGGAACTCAGCAAAAGGTAAATTTCCTGTGTTGCTTCAGTGTAACGAGAATCTTTGACAAAATCGATATGGTTTTTAAAGTTTTCGTATTGCGACAAAATTGCCAACGCGCGCGCGCAAGATTTCTTGTGGAGCCCGATAATTTGAAATTTTAGCCTCTGGCCCTCACCTTTAATGCTTTGTCCGTCCCCTTCAAACGTTTCTACTTTGCTTTCAACGTGAATGTCGTGTTTTTTTATTTTTTCTTTTATTTTATCGGGAAGTGGAAGACGCTGGAGGGCCGATTCAGCTTGACTTAACTGAGGAAATAGTAAAAAAAAGAATGTCGTAAAACATGAAAAAAAACGCAAAAAATTATGCACGGTGCCTTTCCAGTAGTTTACAGGCCTTTTAACCTTAATTTTAAATGAGCAGGTTAGGTTATCACAACTTAAGTTTTTCGTCAGGATGCAACTTATGGAAATTGAACAAGTAAGGCGTCGCGGTAAAGCCGTGGATGCTGTTATTGAAAGCAAAGATCAACGATGGCATTGCCGAAATCGAATCACGCTGATTTTCGGAAGTAATGACGTGGAAGATCTGGAAACTTATATCTACACCGATACGGGCATACAGTTTCGTACGGTGAAATTTCATCAGGCCAAATCGAAGGCCATTGAAGAAATTCTCGATAACTGCATTGATGAATACTATCGCGGACACGTGACAGAAATTCATACCACCTTGGACCCCGATAAAATGCGGGTCACGGTCGAGGATAATGGAATCGGTTTTCCACTTAGTAAGATTGAACAGGTCTATTCAGAGTTTCGGACGGGATCAAAGTTTAAAGATGATGAGGTCGATGAAAATGGGTTCCTCCATCGCACCTTGGGACAGAACGGTCTTGGGGCCGCCGCAACTTGCTTAACTTCGGACGTCTTTATCGCCCGTGTGAGGCACTACAACAAGAGTCAGGAGCAGACTTATACTTTTACAGATGGTGCACTCAAGATCAGCAAAACCAAACCCAAGCCCTTTAAAGGCCATTCAGGAGTGCGAATTGAGTTTGTGCTCTCCAAGGAAGTCTATAAAAATAATATTGTGGACGAGGATTTGTTGCGCAAGCGTATTATTGATCTTGCCTATAATAACCCCGGTCTACTTTTCACCTTTAATGGTGAAAAGTATCTGTTTAAGAAAGGGCTATTTGAGCTGGCGCAAAAAATCGATCCTGTTTCGGCGGTTCTCTTTGGGGAAGAGTCGACTGTTTTTGATACGGTGACTCCGAAGGGCCGTCAGGCCAAGGGAAAAATAGATATTACCCTGGCCATGCGTTTTGATAAAACCAGCGAAGAGCGGGAGCGTTTTATTTCCTTCGTTAACTCCACGCCCACCTTTGACGGCGGACTCCATCATGATCGGGTGAAACGAATTTTTGTCAACACCATTAAGGAGAAGCTTGAGCGCAATATTAAAAAAGAGAAGCTGACCTTGGTGGATAATGATGTGCTGACTGGCATGACTTTTATCTTAGGCATTACCATGCCCAATCCCCGTTTCGAATCTCAGACCAAGCGAAAATTGGTGAGAGACCCCAATATAGAGAAGGCGCTGGAAACCTTCATGAGTGAAAATATTGATCGTTTTATCCGCAAGCAAAAGGAGTTTTTGGATGCGGTCATGGAGCGCGCCAGCTTTAGGCATCGTTTTCAGGAATTGAAGGATGCCAGTAAGATGGGAAAAAAGCAAAAAAAACAACGAGTGGAAAAACTTCTGGATGCCAACGAAAGACGTGATCGCTCGAAATGCTCTCTTTTTATCTGTGAGGGAGATTCGGCGATTGGTGGCTTGCGCTCAGGGCGAGATAAACTTTATCATGGCGGGATTGCCTTAAAAGGTAAACCCATGAATGTGTCTCAGGCCTCGATTGCAGATGTCCTGGCGAATCAGGAATTTGCCGACATCATGGCCTCAATAGGACTCACCATCGGGCAACCCGTGGTGCGCGAAGAATTACGTTTTGCCAATATTGTTTTTTTGGCCGACTCGGATGTGGACGGCGGGCATATCAACACTCTCTTGACCAACTTCTTCTATACTTTCTGGCCGGAGCTCTTTGAAATGGGGGTGGTTCAGATGGCCAAGGCCCCACTGTTTGAAGTGCTTGGTGAAAAAGGGACGCGCTTTTTTGAATCACTCAAGGAACTGGAGGCGTTTAAAAATGGCGGGGCAAAAATAAAAGAGATCTTTCGCAACAAAGGTCTTGGTGAGATGTCACCCGAGGCATGGAAACATATTATGGGGAGAAAATCCTATACCAAGATAGCCGCCATCGATGCGGTGAAGGCACGGCAAATGCTGGATGTCTGTTTCGGCAAGGATGTTAACTTGAGAAAAAGCTTACTCTTGGATACTGAGACGTCGTCGACGGAGCCGGAAGTGGCTGCCGTCAAAAAGAAAAAAACGACAAAAAAAGCCGTGTGATGAATTAGGGGAGAGGGCGGAATATGGAAGAGCGTTACTTGCATGATTTGGAAACCATTCCTTTAGAGCAAATTGTAAAGGAAGAGTATAAGGTCTATCAGATCTATACTCTCATGGATCGCGCCATTCCTTACCTGGAGGATGGCCTCAAGCCAGGCCAGCGTCGAATTCTGTACACCCTTTGGAAAAACCAATCGAAAGGATTGATGAAGGTTTCGTCAGCGACCGGCCTTGTCCTAACTCTGCATCCCCATGGGCCTCAATCGGTGGAATCTGCCATCGTCAATATGGCCCAGGATTATACTTTTTCCAACAACTACCCCCTGATAGACAAAAAAGGATATTTTGGGGAGCGTATGGAGACCACTCCTGCGGCCAGCCGTTATATTGAATGTAAACTTGGTAAGGTTGCAGAGCTTTTGCTTTTTGATGACATAAACCAGGTCCAAATGGTTCCCAACTATGATGAAAAAGTTCTCGAGCCATTATTCTTTTTGCCAAAATTACCACTGATGCTGCTGAATGGCTCTGAGGGCATCGGTACAGGTTTTTCTTCAGTCGTTCCCTGTTTCCATCACACTCATATCATTGAGTCGATGTTGCAATTTTTGGATTCGGGAAGGCCCAAGAAAATTAAACCATTTGTTCACAATTATACTCTCAAAGTTGAAACGGATGCTTCCGGGCGCCTGGTTTTCAGCATGAAAATTGAAGAGAAAAATGACAAATTTTATATCACGGAACTTCCCCGCGGTTACGATGCAGCCAAAATTTACCGGCATTTGAATAAGTTTATCGATAACGGTTTTTTGAAGGATTTCATTGATAGCTCTGTGGATAATGACATTCAAATTGAACTGCTGTTTAAAAAAGGCCAGCGTCCCCCTCTGGAGGAGGTAATCAAGAACATCTCCGTTTCCACCACCCTGGTTCCAAACTACACGCTCATCTCCGAGCGTGGTGTGAAAATAGTGAATACGCCTGAAGAAATTATCGAGATTTTTACCAAGAGGCGTCTGCAGGTCGTGCAAAAGCGCTATGATCTTTTATGTCTGGAATATGAAGAGAAACTCACCCAGCATAACGAGATTATTAAATTTATCAAAAATAAAGAGTACGATGTTGCGACCAAAAAGAAAAATCGCAAAGACTTTGTCGATTACTTGGCCAGTAAAAAATATAAGTTCAGAGAATATCTGGCGGACATGCCTATCTATAGAATGACCAAGGAAGAAGTTGAAAAACGGAAACTTATGGTGGAAGAGGACAGCAAGTCCCTCAAAGAATTCCGCAAGATTTCGGGCTCTCCAAAATTAGTAGTAGGTAAATTAGTCGAAGAATTGGAGACCGTTGACCGAAGCCTGACTGAATGGCTCAAGAAAAGAGAGCAGGAGCGAGTCCAGATGAGAAAATCTCTTGAGAAGCGTTCTAAGCGCGCCTCTCAGGACTGACAGGGGGCCAAATTTAAGCGCTCAATTTAAGTTTTGGCCTTGATTCAGGAAGGACTATTCATCTTCCTGCGAAAATAGTAAAAATTTTCATTTAACAAAATTTAACTATCTGCTAACCTATTAATATATTGGGTTTTTACCCGGCGTTTTCATGGAGGAAACAGCATGAGCTTGACTAAGGCCGATATCGTCGAGAGGGTCTACAAGGAAGCAGGCTTTTCGAAAAAAGAGGCCGCAGATTTAGTAGATTTAGTTTTTAAAGTGATCAAGGACACCTTGTCCAAGGGCGAAAAAGTAAAAATTTCGGGCTTTGGAAATTTCTCCATTCGAGACAAGGCCACGCGTGTTGGGAGAAATCCTCAGACGGGTGAGGCCATGGAAATTTCAGCGCGTAGAGTGCTTACCTTTCGGCCTTCACAAGTCTTGAAGGAAGATGTAACTTGTCGTTTTTCTCATCGCCTAGATGAGAAGGGCAATGAAAATAAAGAGCTTGCTCCGAAGGAAGGATCATCACGGGCCTTGAGTTCGTTCATGTCGAATATCGAGGAGCAAGGTGATAATGACGACGATTTTGCTGAAGACAATGAGGAATAGTTGTTTCGGGATTCTTCCGAACTCGACGGAAGTTGAGGTGCAAGATGGTGTATGAATCTTGTCATTTGCCTGAGAAAAGTGCGTTTAAGTTAGAAGAAGTGTGTGCTCTCACCGGATTAAAAACATACACCTTAAAATTTTGGGAGAGCGAGTTTCCGCAGATACGGCCGATTGTTTCTTCCTTCGGTAAAAAGCTCTATGAGGAGCGCGATCTCAACGTGATCTTTCTCGTCAAGCGTATGCTTTTTGAAGAAAAGCTTTCTTTAGAAGATGCCAAGTCCGCCATAAATGAACGGCTTCAGGCCGGTGAAAATCTGGTGTCACAATCTCCGGACGTTTCGGAACCGGAGAATGTTGACATGCGAGTTATCCAACGCGAATTGCAGGATTTATTGTTTGAGATCAAGGCCCTGCAAAGCTCCCATTAAGATTTTAAGATCGCTCTTTTTGAGTGACTGTGTTTTTGTCAGAGCGCCAAAAAGTTTCTCTTGGTTCGCTTCGATCGTCTTTATAAAACTAGCAAAATAAGGGTGCCAGACCATTTGTAAATTTTGCATGTCGAATGTTTGCGAGCTTTTTATAATGACGCCCAACTCCTGCTTAATGACCTTGCAGAGGAAATGATAATGGTGCGGCCAGGGGTTGACCTCATCTTCGTGCGCCTGGGGAGCCCCTTCACATAACTCGGCCAGGTCATCGAGAAGCTGAAAGACGATACCCAGAGAGCGCCCCAGTTTCCAGTACGGACGCCATCCGGGAGACCAGAGACTTTGCGGTGCTTTGGTCATGAGTAGAAAACTTCCCACTAACGCCACCTGAAAAAGGCGGGCGGTTTTGAGCTCATGAATTTTGAGAATAGTATCAACATCCTGGGACTTATCTTGAGCATTAACGGAATGGGCCTTGCTCGCGTCCAACGCTAGGTCCATGACTTGCCCGAAGACAAGACCCTTCGGCCCGAGGGAATGTCCCATGATGGCCAGCAAGGTTTGCAAATTGGGTGACTTAATTTTTGATAAGCAGTAATAGGATAAATTAAGTAATCCATCACCGGCCAAGATGGCTTGCCATTCGCCGTATTGGGCGTGGGTGGCCAATTTGCCGCGGCGATAGCGATCATTATCCATGGAGGGGAGGTCATCATGCACCAGCGAATAGGCATGATGAAATTCTAGCGCCAAGCTAAGAGTCAGAATGTTTCGTGCCGTACTGGAAGTTAAGTCATTGGGAGTCAGACCACGTTTGGCCAAGTCACTGGCAACTCCCCAGACCAGCAAGGGGCGAAAAAGTTTTCCAGGGGGGCAAACGGAATAGTTAAGAATTTCATGAAAAAAATGTTTGGGTGAAAAAAGTTTTAAGGCCAGCGCCAGCTCGGCGGCGATACAAGCTTGGACGGATTGAACGAGAAGGATGTTTTGATTATTTGAAGAGTCCTGGTGCATCACTCATTACAATAATGAAGGGGTTGGGGACATCAGTGGACCCTTCACGGTAAAACGATAGGCGCCATTATTATTCTGTTTCGAGGCCAAAAGCAAGTTAAGAATAGAGAATTGATCTAAAAATGCCTGCTTGAATCTGACGTCGCCGTTGAGATCAAGAGAGGAATTTTCAAGCGAGGCGGTGTTTAACCAAATTTTTCCTTGGGCGTTAACCTGTATGGGAGAGTTGGAGTTTCCCAAAGATAGAGCATCAAAGGTGACGAGCTTGCCGTTATCTGAATGTGCCTTAACCAAAAGGCTTGTAAAGTTAATCTCCGGAAGAATAAAACTTTGAATGTTCATCGGAAAAAGAGCAAAGGTCTCGGATGACGCTAAGAAATCCAGCTTAAGCAAATTGTTTTTCGAGAACTCGACCAGCCCCTCCATGGTAATGCTTCCCTTCATGGGGCTATGACCGATAATTTCAGTGAGAAGCCCCGCTGTGATTTCTGTTTTGGGAATTTTAAAAACACTTTTACTGATAGATTGCGAAAGGTAAAAATTTACCTCTTTGGTGTTAGATTTTCCCTTAAGTCTTATGCGGAGACCGGGAGGAATAAAGCTTGGGCCAACGAGATGCACGCCCAACTCTTGAAATCTTAATTCGCTTGGGAGTCCGGTGCACGAACCCGGAATTGTCACAGACTGGAGATAGGCCCCGGGAAAGAGATAGGTAACATCAAGCGATTTATAGAGGAGAGGGCAATTGGGAATAGAGGTCAGCGCCACTGTCAGTTTTTGCTCGATAAAACTGCGCAGGGGAAAATTGAAAAAAATGCCCAAGAAAAAAAATAAAGCCGCCAGTAAATAAAGTTTGAAGTTGAATCCTCGTTCAAACTGATAGATCTCATCGGCCATTTGCAGGGGAAGTTGTTTATTCTGCATTTCCTCCAAGGAACTCATGCTTTTTTGACTCACATTACAGTCCTCGGGCAAAATGATTTAAACCAATATGTCCCTGCAGGAGCAAGCTGGTTTGGTCCCGCTCAATTCGAATATTAGAAATTTTAAATTTTTCAAGATTCATGAGCGAGCCCAAAAAGTCAGAGAATTCCACCAAAGCCAGCCCTTGAAATTTTACCTGCATGCGAGTTTCTTTGAGATTATCCGAAGCCAAACCGGGCTGATAATTCACAACCGCGACTTTGTTGGTATCGATGCTAAAGCGCTGGGCATAGGATTTAATTTTGACTTGTGCCTCTTGCTCGGTATCAATGCGTCCGGCGGCATAAATATTTTGGCCTGAAACTTCGAGGTTTTCCTTCGACTTGATATATTGTTCGTAGGTTTTCACGAGTTCTTTTTTTTCCTCGATGCTCCGTTTTAAACTCCAATTGCTAAACCATACCGGGAGGATCAGTAAAAGGGGGAGAATGATGAGACCAAGATGAATGGTTTGACTCACAACTTTTTTTTCTTTCTCATTTAAGGAAGATAGAAACTCTTGAAAACGCTGATATTCTGACCGCGCTTCTATCTTGGCAACTTGCTGCATGAGGGCCTGGTCGATTTGTTTGAAAAAATTTCTCTTCATCTCTTATTGCCCGTCAAAGTTTATATTTAAGGACGGCCCGTCGGCGACTATTTGTTTTTTAATAACCTTTAAAGAGGTATTATCTAAATAGTCGGAAACTTTTTTCAGCTCATTTTTATCGGTTGATTTGAGCACGGCCTTGGCCAAGCCATCTATATTTTCAAACAACACGACATTTACTTTTTGATTTCCTTGCAAGACCTGACTTAACTCCGCCAAACTTTTTACGGCATTGACCCGCGAGGCAGCGCTTAAGGTTGACACTTCCTGGGTAATCGATTTTTCCTTTGTTTGCAGCATGGTGATTAATCGATCGAGGCGTGAACGATATGTTCGCTCTTCCTTCGCGGTCAGGTTTAAAACTTTACTTTTGAGGATACTGCCTACTTGGGCATTGACCTGCTTTTCGTCCGTATAGAGCAGGATTTTTTCCATGAAGAGACCCGAGAGCACGATTAAGGCGAAGATGATCGTGCGGGCGGCGAGAAATACGGTTCCTGTGAGAGGCAGAATTTCCTGATGCGAGGTAGAGTAGTTGCCCCGCAAAAGATTGGGGATGGTTTTGCCTTGAACGTGGGCCAGGGCACCGAGAATGACGGGGCCGAAGCTGTGAATTTGACCGCCCTCCATTTTTTTTGCCTTAACATTAAAACAATTGGAGAGTGGGAGCTCAGAGGTTGGGATCTCTAATTTTTCTCCCATGAAAGACACAAAGTTGGGGATTCGTTGCCCGCCTCCGGTAAAGTAGCAGAACTCGACAGTAAGCCCATGTTTAACTTTGAGTGAAACGAAGTAACGTCGTAGCTCCTGAATGAGCGGTAAGGTTTCTTCGCCCATGATTTCAGCGAACACCGATTCATCTTTGCTGGCGTCGGCCGCTTGCGACGCGGTTAAGTAAAAGGCATTTTTATGCTTATAGTTTTGCGCTTCCGCGACGCTGATCTTATAGGCACGCGCAATTCCTAGATCGAGCATTTTTCCGCCGAAGCTGATGGAATGTTTGCTTCGCAGGTTGTCGCCTTCGTAGATATAAACATTCGTTGTCGTGTGGCCGACGTCCACCAGTGTCCAGCATCGCGAGTGGACTGACTCAGTTTCGTGGGTCTGCTCAATAAACCATTTTACAAACTCATCTACCAGCATGGTTTCGGAAGTGAGTAGGTTGGGCAGTATATCGAAAGATTTGAGCTGCTGGTAAATTGCATTCATATCATTGCGAGTGGTGAACTCTGCCAAGATATCTAGGCCGGAACTGGATTTTGAGTATTTGCACAGGAGATGGATATCTTCAATCGGAAAGGGGATGGATTCCTCTAACTGGTGCGGAATCATAAGTTCGGCTTTCTTAATGGACTTCACAGGTAGTTGAAGTATGCGAGAACTTAAAAAACGTTCTGAGAAAAAGAAAATAGACTTATCTTTTGGAGCATTTTTTTTAAGATATTGCGCCAAAATTTCCAAATGATGTTCATTAAATTGCGCCAGGGCCTTGCTTTCCAGCCTACCAGATTCGGTTCCGTCCTCTCCAACTTTCAAAGGTACGGGAATAGGTTCGGGAGAAAGTTCTTCCCAATAATCAATTGGTATCAGTCCGGTTTTTTCTACACGAAAACGCGCGACTTTAAGTGAATAGCTTCCGAAATCCGCTAAAACAACATTCATATAATATTAGAATACCAGAGGTTGAGCACATGTCCATAAAATGGATAGGCAGAAGTGCTTCAGTCAACTATCAGTTCCACCACTCGTGGTTCCATTAATTGTATAGGAGTCGTGGGCTTGGAATCTTGGTCTGTGGTGGAGTCCTTGCTTCCTGGCGGGGCATCCTCGCTGTCTTCGCCGCCTTCATTCGGTTGTCCCTCTTTTTTCTTTTTGGAGGTCGGTGAAGGGAGAACAGGCATGTCCACATAGGCGGTTAAGGTTTGGGTGGATCGTCCAAATTCGCCACGGGAAACGACCCTGAACAGTTTTCCCACCACCCCAAGTCTGATACCGGCATTTTCATATTCTTTGAGACGTTCATCAAAATTGGCGTCATTACTTGCTCCGAGTTCTTTGATGATAAAATCTTTGAAGTCTTGAACGGAGTTAAACTCTTTTGGGGGGATGCCTTCTTTGGCATCTCCGTTCTTGGCCTTAAAAAAATCTTCAATCTGGAGCTCGGTAAGATTCGGAAACAAGGCCTTGAGTTGAGATTTTGTAATTTCGTTTACGGGAAGAATACTAACCTCATGGACGGCCAAATTATCTTTAATCAGATCGATGATGGGATCATCCCAGCCTTTCAGGAGATAGAGCTCCGACATTGACACAAGGGGAGCATGCTTAGGCCGGGTTTTGTCTTCAGCATATCGCCCTTCAATATCTGCATACTCAGGCCCGGTCAGCCGACCGGGATCATTGACATAATATTTAAGCTCCTTCACCAAAAGATCGATGTCCGTATTGCCATAGCGGGCGTCAAACACCTCATCTTCCTGCCGTTTGGTATCGAAGGCGGCAAAGAGGGTGTCATAGATCTGCTTTTCAATGTAGGCATGGGGTGGTGTCTTCTCCTTTTTCTCCTTGTCGGAATCATCGGCACTGTTGTCCTGTGAAAAATTATCGTCTTCTTTTCCGTCGACGAGAGAGGGCACTCTCATAGTATTGGGATTGAGTAATCCGCTCATGGGGGAAATTGTGACCGTAAGTTTCCCTTGGAGCAGCACGGATTTGGTAAATTCCTGAACGGCATTTCGTTGTATCAGATTGGCTTTTTTCATGAGCGACTCATCAATGGGAAACATGAAAGGCTGAGAAATAACGGTTTCCAGGGTGCGCGGGCCGACCATTTTTTTTGCACTTTCATTTTTCTCAAGTAAATTAAAGGCCTCCTGATAAAGGCGCAATTTTGCCAAGGCGAAAGTGAGTCCGGCTTCGGCGTTAAGTCTGGCTTGAGTCATATCTTGCTGGTTATAAACGCGCAGCTTGTTAATTTTGGTTTCAAACGTAAAGTCGGCCAGAAGAAAGGTTAAAATGGTAATAGAGGTCATGACCATTAAAATGGCGACACCGGATTCTCTTTTTTTATGCAGTAGTTTTACAAAACTCACAGGACCCTCAATCAATCTTCATTCGGCTCATTTGGGAAAGGGGAAGTGTTCGGCCCCGATCCCTCTGCACCATTTTTGGTGGTACGACTTTGTTGTAAGGCCTTATTATATTCAGCATCGTCTTTGACAGTATCAAAAAGCGGCCAGGTAATTCGGAAAATGCGCTCAATCTTATGATCAGCTTGATTTTTATCGACCCACTCCAGGACAACCTTCAGAATGCGAATGAGACTTTGATCGCTATTTGTCGCTTTGAGTGAATCCACAAAGTTTTTACGTTGAGGGTCCCAGAATTGAAAGGTCAGGCTTTTAACATTTTTAAGTAATACCGAGGGGGAGGCGGAGGGCCAGTCGAACTCCTGCGAGTAGGGATTGAGGGGGAGATGATAGCGCACCAAGGCCATCAGCCCAGGTTCATTGCTCTCTCCTTCCATGGCCTTTAAAGTATACTTTACCCAGGCGAAATTTGACTCTTTGACACTCTCAAAATTGCGCTTATTCCCGGAGCATAAAAAGGCAAAGGAGGATTTATCGTCGTTCATCAAGGCCGGAATTGGAATGGCCTTGTTAGAGATGTATGGGAAGCGTTCTGTCGTTTCGTATTTATCAAGCGCGCTATCTTTAGGCGGTTCAGAACCCGAGGGCCCGTTGGAATTTTGGTTGGCCTTTGTCATGTGACGAACGGTATAGAGCAGGGGAGTATAGAGAAGTGCAAAATCCGTTTCGAGACGGTAAAGGGCGGTTTCGGCTTCCACGAATTCTTTGTCTTCGCTCAGGGTGTGTTCGCGTGTGATGGCCGAGCTATTGACCAGTGAGTACACTCCAAGCATCAGCAGGGACAAAAGAGTTATGGCAATCAGAACCTCAAGGAGGGTGAATCCTTGAGCATCAAGTGCCAATCGCTGTCGTTTACAATCAGATTCCGTCAAATTTCACCTTCGCCGCTTTATTATAGGGCCATGCCGATAAAGTATAGAAAAAACCTGTTTTCTTATTGGTAACGGTGACCTGAACTTGCCAAACCATGTTTTGTAAATTTTCTTTGATATTTTTGAGAATGGTATTATTCATGGACGAGGAAGTTTGGGCACCTTCCTCCGAGTTCTCGGCTTCCTCATCGCCCGGCTTGGCCGCCAGCTTCGCCAGATCTGGTATTTTTAGTTTTTTGTACTCAAGGGTGTAGCTGTAATCGGAATAATCCTCGAAGGTTTTTGTTTCTTTTGAAAGAGTCAGTTGCTCCGTGAATTCTGGCGGTGAATTCAGAATTTCGTTAATTTTGTTCACGCAAAGGATTCGCAGAAGAGACTCTTCGCGCATTTGTAGGGAATCGGCGAGATTTCCACCTTGACCGGCCACAAACATCACGGCAAAGACGGCGAAAATAGTTAAGGCAATCATGACCTCCAGCAGAGTGAAGCCTTTGTCATTCTTGAACCTATGGCGAGGGCCTATTTTCGCAGCCATTCCTCAAAAATCTCCTTGGCCAGTTTATCTTGTCGTTCAGGCAACTCATCGTTGGGATTATCCACCAATGGCCGTACGATTTTATCAATGTCGAAGGTGAACGCCGGAATAGCAAGGGCCACGACCTCGGCTTCGGTGCCAAACAGGATGATCCCTTCATCCTTCTCTCCATTTGGATAAAAATAAATTGCGGCCTCTTGTCCTTGATAAAACTCTTTATTCTTTTTTGTGCCTACGGCAATAAGGCGAACTGACTTTGGAAACTGAGGAGTCTCATCAAATAGTTCGCGCACCCGGTTAAATTTTTTATTCATCTGCTTAGTTTCTTGCTCTAAGGCCTTTTCCTCGGCTTCGGTCAGCACGACTGAGGATGATTCTCTCGGGGCAGGCATCACAAAATTGCCGTCCGGGCCATACTCGACCTTATATTCCTGAGGGCCGGAACCTTGTCCGAGATTAAAATGCAGGCGAACAATGACATTGCGAATGGCCGTTTCATTGCTTGAGTAGCGAATGGCCCGTTCTAAATTGCTTGTGATATCGTCTAAGGCTTGACGATCCGTAAAATTGACATTCGTGACAAAGCTAAAGACAAAAGTCATTAGGACAAGAGCGATCAGAATTTCCAGGAGGCTAAAGCCACCGGGCCCGCACAAACCGCGAAAAAGGTGTGGGAGGTTATGGCGCTTGTTTTTCATTGAGGAAGATATCAACGTCCTTGTCTGTACCACCTTCTGCCCTATCCGTGCCCAGCGAAGAGATATTGAAAATCTTGCCGTCTGACTCATAGACAAAATCCTCACCCCATGGATCTTTTGGAAGCTGTCCACCTTCAATATATCCATCAGGATTCCATCGCGTGCATTCAGGAGTGCTGGATGGCTTTTCGATCAGGGCCTTAAGTCCTTGCTCGGTATTAGGGTATTGTCCACAGTGGCGGCGAAATTCTTTCAGTCGCTCAGCCAAATTTTGCATTTGGATTTTTGCAGAATTGACTTGTCCTTCATAATACATATCAAAAATTTTACCAGCAACAAAGGCACCGCCCGCGGCCATCAATGCCAAAGCAATTAAAATTTCCAGAAGGGAAAAGCCGCTAGCTTTGTTGCGGAGGCCAAAAAAACGCCTCAGAAAAAGGCCTAATTTCATCGTCGATCTCCTACCGTTTTTATCAGTGTGTTGTTTGCGATGTAACGTGAGCAAATTTTACTCGATCTTCCCTGGCACGGCAATGTAACAACGATTAATATTACCGGAGACTATTGAGGTTCATTAAGGGAACGACGACAGAAAAAACGATAAAGGCCACAGCACATCCCATGGCGACCATCATAACGGGCTCCAAAACTGAGGTGAGTCCAGCCAGTTTCGAGTCCACCTGATCATCATAATTCTCTGCAATAATTTGAAGCATCGGTTCTAATTCGCCTGATTTTTCACCTAGCCCGATCATATGGGTAACCATTGAAGGAAAGAGGTGCGACTTATTGAGTGGAATCGCCAGGGTGCCGCCCTCGGCAATTGAAATTTTAGCATCCTCGACGGCATTTTGGATGTGGACATTACTAATCAGGTTTTTCACAATTTTCATACTGGTTAAAATGGGAACGCCGGAGTTGAGCAAGGTGGCCAACGTTGAGCAAAAACGAGAGACATTGATCATCGTGACAAGGGTGCCGACCTGGGGCAGCTTGAGAAGAAGACTATGCCACTTTGATTGCCCCCCCTCCGTACTGGTGTACTTTTTAAAGGCAATGTAGCTTAAAAACACCGAGAGTAAGATGGCCCACCAGTAATTTTGTATTGTACTGGAGATCCAGATACAAATTTTGGTGGGCAAGGGTAATTCTTTTTTCATGGAGATAAAGATTTTTGTAATTTTAGGGATAACAAAAGCAAAAATGATTCCCATCATGATTGAACCAAAAAGAATCATGATAATAGGGTAGATCATCGCGCCTTTGATTTTATTTTTGAGTTTGACTTGGGATTCGGTAAAATCCGCTAACCGCAGGAGGACGATGTCCAACGTTCCGGAGCTTTCCCCTGCCTCCACCATATTGACATAAACATTATCAAAAACTTTGGGGTAATCGGCCAAGGCGCGGGCGAGAGAGCTCCCTTCATTTACCTTTTGTCGGATCTCCGCCAGGATGACTTTGAGCTTGGGATTATCCGCCTGATCGGTAAGGGCACTCAGCGACTCCACAATTTGAATTTTTGCCTTAATCAAGGTCGCAAACTGACGAGTTAATAGGGCCAGGTCTTCAACTTTGATTTTGCCACCGAAAGTGATTTGACCTTTTTGCGCCACCTCGGCCTTCTGCTCGCGAATCTCAATGAGCATAAGCCCGCCCATCTTAAGCTTTTGTTTGGCGAGAGTGATATTTTCACTGTTAATGATATTTTTGAGCTCTTTGCCTTGGTTATTCAGGGCCCGATATTCGAAGATGGGCATGTGCAATTACTCCTGAAATTCTTCATCATTAACTGCGCGGACAACTTCCTCAATCGAGGTGACACCCGTCATGGCCTTGCGAACGGCATCCTGGCGAAGGGTGCGCATCCCTTCGGCCATGGCTTTTTTCTTTAAAAGATTGGAGTCTGACTTGAGCAAGATCAGCGAACGGATCTCATCCGTGATCATGAGTAGCTCGCAGACGGTAGTTCGGCCGTTGTAGCCTCGAAAGTTGCATTTGGGACATCCCTGGGCCTTATAGAACACGACATCTTTTGGGACCTGAACAATTCCCGCCAAAGCCAGCTCCTCCTTGGTAGGCACGTGAGAGACTTTACATTCTTTACACAACACCTGAATAAGTCGTTGGGCCAAAATTCCCACCAGAGAGGAGGCAATTAAAAATGGCTGGACACCCATATCAATGAGACGGTTGGGACATGAGGCGGCATCGTTGGTGTGAATAGTGGAAAGAACAAAGTGACCGGTTAAGGATGCTTCCACCGCCATGCGGGCCGTTTCACCGTCGCGAGTTTCTCCCACCATGATGACGTCAGGGTCCTGGCGGACGATTGAGCGCAAGGCCCGGGCAAAGGTGAGATCTATTTTAGAATTAGTTTGAATTTGTGAAACCCCGGCGATCTCATACTCCACCGGGTCCTCAACCGTGATAATCATGCGATCAGGGTGATTGATGCGATCAAGCAGAGCGAAGAGAGTGGTGGTCTTTCCTGAGCCGGTAGGTCCGCACACATAGAGAATACCGTGCTTCCGTTGGGCCAGCTCATCCAAGGCCTGCAAGACATATCCGCTAAAACCGAGGGACTCAAGTTTTATGACTTTGCCGGTTTTTTCCAGAACCCGCATGACGATGCGTTCACCGTTTTGGATGGGGACGGTACTGAGACGGATATCAATATCCTTACCGCCAATTTTGATCTTGATGCGCCCGTCTTGAGGAAGGCGCTTTTCAGCAATATCTAACTTGGCCATAACTTTGATTCTTGAGCTCACGGCCGCTTGGGTTTTAAGTGGCTGGCGCAAAACTTCGGTCATAATTCCGTTGATGCGCAAGCGATACACGACATCTTTTTCATAGGGCTCAATGTGGATATCGCTGGCACCTTCTTTTACCGCGCGGAAGATGATGGAGTTTACAAAACGGATGACCGGGGCCTCATCGGCGCCTGCATCCAGAATATCAATGGGCCCATCGAGATCGAGAGTTTCGGCAAACTCACTTTCCAAAGTGTCAACCACATCGCGATTGGCCTTTTCGTAAACCTTGTTAATGGCTTCGGCAATTTTAAACGGCGGCGCAACCACGGTGGTGATTTTTTTCTGGAAAATTTCATGGAGATCATTGATCACATCAAAGTTGAAAGGATCGGCAACCGCAATCATGACAAAGTCAGGGCCGCTCTCAATCGGAATGATCTCGTGCGTTCGGGCATAGTTAATGGGAATTTCCAGCGTCAAGTTGGGATCAATCTGATCAACCTTCAGATCATTATGATAGGGAATCTGAAATTGAAAACAGAGAACGCGGGTGATGTCATGGGGTTGAAGATAATTTTTTTTAAGGAGAATTTCTCCCAATAGCTGACCAGACTGTTTCTGGAGGTCTAAGGCCTCGGTGAGTTGTTTTTCGGTCAAAGAGGTATGCGCCAGAAGAAGTTTTCCGATCTTCTCGTTAAACGGGGCCCCTTTATGAAAATGCATTTCTGTCATATTTTACTCTGGCTTTGCGACGGCCGATTTTTTGACCTTCACTTCCTGATAGATAGATTTATAATCGGGCTCCTCTAAATTGGCCATAGGGGTGGTGGGACTAACGACTCTAGCATCTTCCTCAAGTAAGTCGTCTCCCTCATCTTCCGAATCATCAGCAGGATTCTTTTGCTTATTCTCACTTTTCTTCTCATCTATCTTCTTTTCCTCAGGTTCTTTTGTGCCGGGGTCTTCGGTTGCTTTTTCAGCGGGAGCAATGCCGGTGGGGGACTCGTTATTACTTTTATAAATTGAGCTTGCTTGGGCATCATAGAGTGGCCCAGCTTCTTGCTTGCTGGCCTTGTCATAAAGTGCTTTTACAGTGCCCAGATAAGGATCATCTTCGCCCACGACATCCTTGATATGACCGGAGCGGCGATTCAAGACATCTTTTACCGTATGGGCCACGGTTTTTTGATAGCTATCCATGATTTTTGGGGTCATGAAGAGGAGCAGGTTGACCTTTGATAAGGTCTCAGAGCTATTTTTAAACAACCAACCCAGAAGGGGAATGTCGCCCAGGAGCGGCACCTTGGATGTGGAGCTAATAACCTGATCGCGCATCAAACCACCCATGGCGATGGTGTCTCGATCGCGCACAACAACGGTGGTCACAGCACTGCGAGAGGTGGTGGCGATACCACCGGCGGCCGAGGTGTTGGCGCTGGTGTGGAATTCTTCAATCTTCTGATCAATTTTGAGTTTTACAAAGCGCGTGACCTTATTGATCTGGGGAGTAATTTTCAAGGTCAGGCCGGCCTTCTGCTGTTTTACGGAAATGGAAGTTTGATTATTGGCAATCGTTTGCTCAGTGACAGGGACAGATTCTGCCACCTCAAACACCGCATCCGTGTTATCCATGGCCAAAATTTGAGGGGTGGCCAGAACGTTGGTATTTGCGTTGTTGGCAATGGCGGTAATCAGACCGGAAATGCTGTTAATCTGGACAGACTGTCCACCGATGGATTGGGTAACTTTTTTGCCTGTACCACCACCGATGAAAAGACCGCCGAGGGAGGTAATATTGTTGGTGAGCACGGACAAGAGATCTTGTCCGCCGGTACCGCCGGCAAAACCGGCCTTCTGGGTGCCACCAGTTCCGTAAGCGCCAATGACGGAAATTCCAAACCCTTTACTCTTGGTCACCTGAGTTTCCATGATCATGCCTTCGACATAAACTTGATCACGAGGAATGTCTAATTTTTCAATCACTGACTTGATCGTGAGGTAGTCGGTAGGACTTGCCGTCACGACGAGCGCGTTGTTATCTTTATCAGAAGTGATTTTAACTTCGGCGTTAAAGAGTGAGGTTCCTTCTCCGCCGATTTTGGTGAAGCGCGTGGCCCCCCCTTTTGCGCCACTGTCGGAGACCAATCCATTCAAAGTTTTACCAAGCGTCTCTGCATCCCCATGATTGAGATAGTAGACATGAATTTGTCCGGCGCCTTGATTGACCTTGACGTCCAATTTAAGAATGAGTTCACGTAGCTCTTTTGCACCATCTGCATTGGCCATGGCTATAATGGAGTTAGTTCTTGGTTCGGCGATAATTTTGCTAATTTCCTGGCCGGTCTTGCCGGGATTCATCTGATTTGATTTGAACTTGCCGCTCCCTGCCCCCTTGAGAAGAGTGTCAAGCAGCTTGGCAATTTCCTGGGCGGAGGAGTTGTGCACGGGAATGATCTGAATCGTTTCCTCATGGCCGGGAACATCGATAAATTTGATCAGTCTTACCAGGCGGGTAATGTTGTCGCCGGTGTCCTGAATAATAATAGTATTGGTTTGCTTGATCTCAATAATTCGTCCATAGCGGGACATGAAGGGACGAAAGCTGCGGGCAACCTCGGCCACATCGATATTTTTTAGCGAGAGGATGCGCATGACGTAGTTTTCGGTGTCGGGGGTGTAATTTCCCGTGTAGATCTTGGTCGGTGTGTAACGAATATCCCTTGAGTTGACGAGTTTATAGAACGCCCCAGATTTTACGATGGAATATCCATTCATATTAAGGGCCGTGAGGTAGGCCTTCCAGGCATCTCCAACCGTAATTGGCGATGGGGCTGAAATGCTGACCTTCCCTTTTATATCTTTCTCCATGATGAGATTGAGACCGGTGATTTTCTGCATATGTTTTGTCAGATCAACCAGAGAAGTATCAGGAAAATCGAAGCTGGTGACGACCTCCGGACCAAAGGCCGTTTCTGGATTCAGGTTGACGTATTTTTTATCTTTCGCAATTCCACTTATATCCGAGGTCCCTGCGCCCCGGCCAAAGGCATCCTCCGCTCCGGATTTATTTTCAAGATGACTCTTCACTGAGGTTGCGGTGGAACCTTCTTCGCTGTCAAATTCATCATCGGGAGCAACCGCTGGTGGCGGCCCCGAGCTGGTTTCGATATCCCCGGAGTCCGAGCTGGGACTGTTGTCATCGAAGCTCGTCTCTGATTTGTACTGATCGAGCTGGGCCCACGCCTGGCTGAAGGGCAGCAAAACCACGAGTAGGAGGGCAAACGGGAAATGGGGAGAGCGCATTTTTGTCAGCATAAAACCGTCCTGGTTTTTAGTCGAAGTCATATTCAAGTTCAACATCCGAACCACCGCGATTGATAGAGATAGAGAGGTGGTCAAGATCCTTGATTCTTCCAAACATGTTCATGACGTCATTTAAATTTGTTATTTCTCGGCCATTAATGTGGTGGATAACATCGCCGTCAGTTATGTTCAGGTGCGAGTAGATAGAGCCTGGTACGACTTCGGTCATCTTGAAGCTCAGAGTGCCATCAGGGTTTTTGAGCTGCACGGCCCTCGCTTGACTGAGAATATTGCCAACATCTTGCAGGATTTGATCGCGATAGGTTTTTTTGATGACAAATTTATTCCCCTCATTTCTGATTTCCTTGGGCCGAGCAGCATCCAATAATTTTTTGCCCGATTGGGGATCAACATAAGTGATCGGTGAGGCGGAGTTGATTCTCTCGTCCATATTATCAATGAACTCGCAATCGTTGGATTTCAGATTCTTGAAGATAACCCGCAGTCGTTCGATCTTGCCGATACTGGCCATGGTTTCAAGCTTATCACCTTCACGCACTTCGGTAGGAGTGTTGGCACCTCTTACGGCGACCGAGGCCATGGATTTAATCGAATCTTGAAGCACGACCGTATTGATAAGTTTGAGGGGAAGCGAAGAAGGACGATTGGCCTGCAAGCATACCTTTGCTTCCTCTCCACCATCTTTTTTATCGCCCAATTTAATACTCTCGGTGGGGGTGCGTTTGACATTGAAAATATTAGCATCCCTTATGGGGCCAAGGTCGAAAGGACGGGCATCTGGCGGGGTATAAACCCGGGCGGAATGCATTTTTATTTTCTTCTCCGGGCCCTTGATCAGATACGCCGCAATTTTGCCAATGCTATAGGTGGCGGCCAGGAACGAGGCGACAATAAAAAAATGATGAACCGGCCGGCGCGACTGGGGAGAAAAAATCGTGGAGATAACCTGATCCCAGGTGAGGTCTTTTTTTTGAAGGTTGAAGGTCTTTCCATATTTTTCAATTTGCGTGAGCAGGTAATGCTGACTCTTGTTAAAAAAAGTTTGCAGAGATTTAACAACTTTGTCTTTATATCTTTTCCATTTGGGAGCGACCTGATTGCCTTCGAACTGAGGCAGGTTCACGCGCATGGTTTGCAGGGCATCGGGGGAGGTGGCATCACGAAGATCGTGATCATCAAGATCGCTGACAAATTGCAGCTTTGATAAATCGATGTCCTTATTGGTTTTATCCTGACTCGACAGCGTGTTTCCGGATTCCTGCTCTGTTAGCTCTGTCGGTGGTTCAGGCACGGGGGGAACATCTGTGAGAGAGTACTCTTCCTCGGGCGTGGCACTTTCTTTTATCTTGCTGGTGGGGAAAGGCAGAACATCAGAGGGCAAATCAGGCGGTGCAGCTTGGGCCTTTAGGTCGCTGAGCTTGAGCTCCTTGATAGTGAAATCCGGCTCGTCCTCGCTCTCGAATTGCGGTCCGTCACTTAGAGTAGAGTCAAGCTCACTTGGTCCCTCACTGACGGGAATATCCGTGGTGGGTAATTCTTTCTTTTTGCGAGAAAAAATCCCTTTTAACTTTTCCAGAAAACCAGGCAATTTCTTTTTGCTCATTTAAACAACAGTCTCCAATAATTCCACCACCTTTTAATTGTAAGGGAGGGTGGGGATTTTATTCAAGGAAAGTATTCAACCTTTTTAATCTATTTGTGAAGTAAAACGCTCGGGTTTGTCCTGATAATAAAATGGTCTGGCCCTCACATTTATAATTTTTTCTTAATTAATATTCCCTATAATAATTGGGAGAAGAACGATCTTTCAACAAAGGTGATTTTTATGAAATCTGTGGCCGCGGGTCTTTTTTATGGCGAAGTCGAAGAAAGCAGTGTCTTTCCCTATCCGGGGTTCACTGAAGAGCAGAAAAGCTTGGCAATAGAAATGACCGATGCTGTGAAAAAGTACGCCACCGCAAATATAGATGCGGCCAAGTTTGATCTGGAAGAGACGATTCCGGCCGAGGTGTTGCAAGGGTTTGCGGAAATGGGACTCTTTGGGATGGCGGTGAAGGAGGAGTTTGGAGGTCTCGGGTTGGATTACCACCTCTATGCTCGGGTTTTCTCAGAATTGGCAGGTTTTGACGGTGCCACCACCACCACCTTGGGTGCCCATCAGTCAATTGGCTACCGGGCCTTGATCAACGAGGGCAACCCCGAGCAGCAGAAAAAATGGCTGCCGAAATTAGCGTCCGGCGAATGGATTGCCGCTTTTTGTTTAACCGAGCCCGGTGCCGGCTCCGACGCCTACTCAATTAAAACCAAGGCGACCAAAAACGCCGATGGAACTTACACAATTAATGGGCAGAAATTGTGGATAACCAATGGTGGAATGGCCCACTTCTACACCGTTTTTTGCAAAACCGAGCACGAGATTAAAGGCGAAAAGCAAGAGCGAATCACTTGCTTTGTCGTGACCAAGGACATGCCCGGTGTGAGCTTTGGCAATAAAGAGCACAAGATGGGTATTCGCGCCTCTGAAACTCGTGCCGTTTTTCTGGATAAGGTTGTGGTTCCCGCAGACAATATTATTGGTGAACCGGGCAAAGGTTTTAAAATTGCCATGAACGTTTTAAACAGCGGTCGTCTGAGTCTCGGTGCCGGTACGGTCGGTGGCATGCGAACTGTTTTGAAATGGGTCTCTCAGCATGCCGCTACTCGAAAGCAGTTTGATCGTCCCATTGCTGAGTTTGGGCTGGTTCAGGAAAAGCTGGCCACCATGACCTCCCTCATTTATGCGACAGAATCGATAGTCTATATGACCTCGGGCAATATGAATCGCGGGATGAATGAGTACTTTATCGAGTCTGCGATCTGTAAAGTTTTTGGCTCCGAATGTCTTTGGAAAGTGGTGGATATGGGCCTGCAGATTGCGGCGGGAATCGGATACATGCGCGAATATCCCTATGAGCGCATGATGCGGGATTCTCGTATTAATCTCATCTTCGAAGGGACTAATGAAATTTTGCGTGTCTTCATCGCGCTCTCCGGAATCAAGGGACCTTCCGATTCCCTGAAAAGTCTTGGGAAATTATCTGACGTCTCTTCGGCACTCACCGATCCTATAAAATCTTTGGGGGTGCTGACTGATTTTGCCAAAAACCGACTTTCTCATATGATGGGCGGGCGTGCGCTGTCACAGTATCATCCGAGCTTGAGAGATCAGTCCGAGATGTTTTCGGCCATGCTCGGTGAGTTCGCGATTCATGTGGAAAATACTTTGTTTAAATATGGCAAGCACATCATCGGTAACGAATTGCCACAAGGTCGTCTGGCCAATATGGTCATTGAACTTTATGTCATGCTGGCGGTACTCTCTCGCACCACATTTATTTTAAATAAAAGTGAGGTCCCTGAGCAAACGAAAGCTTACGTGACAGATCTTGCAACGATGAGCTTCACCGATTCACGTCGTCGCTTCCAGGCAACTTCGCGGTTGATGACACGTCATCTGGATGAAGAGACAAAAAGGATTGCAAAAAAGCTCTGTGAGCAAGAAGGTTACGGTCTTGATACGATGTACTTTTAAGCGCAAGTTTCAACCGGGGCACGCCAGAATTGTCGGATTTTGTTTCGTCATGCTTTTTGCCGCCTGCACTCTTGTCCGCAAAGGAGAGACTCCGGTAGACCTTCCTACCCCTGCGCTGGACAAGGAATCCATGCAGGGGCAGTCTGTTGATATTGCGGCGACCGAGCTGAAAGAAACCTTTCAAGATGTTGTGAATGGTCCAACCAAAAATTTTAATCCCGAATATTTCCAAGACAAGGCCGCAGATTACGTTCCGGTGGGGTTCAACTTCACCCATGCCTATGCCGTCGACTTTGATCACGATGGTTATACGGATTTGGTAACTTTAGAATCCAATTACGCCCCCCCGCTATTTCACCGCTTTGAAGTGGAGAAAAAAAAATTTGTGACCCTGGGCTATTCCCCCTTTGAGAATGAGGGCAAGGGGTACCTGGCTTCCTTTCTCAATTTTGTTGATCTTAATCGCGACGGGGTCCTGGATCTGGCCATGGGGACTCTCAATCAGGATTCTGAAATTTCTAAGACAGCCATTCGGATTTTTGAAGGCAAACTGGAGAATGGAAAACTCATTTACACGCTTGTGAAAGATGCATTTAAGGATGAGGTGGTTGGTGCCAATTCCGCCCTGATCTTTTTCGATTATGATTTGGACGGATCTTTGGACCTGTTTATTGGAAATTGGTTTACCAAGCAGGCCGATCGTCCGATTGCGCAAATAGATCGTCTCTTCAAAGGTAAGGAATTCCAATTTGAGGAAGTCACTCACTTGCTGGAAGGGGAGGCACAGTTTAATCGCAGTCGTAAAATGTATGTGAACGCCCGGCCGACTCAAGGGGCGAGTACCTGTGATATGGATCAAGATGGCTATCCGGATATTTTAACCGCCTCTTCAAGCGGAATGGCAAATCGCCTTTGGCGCAACCGCGGGACCATTACCTTGCCGTCCTCGGAATCCGCCACCATTCCCTCACTCTTCTACGACATCGGTACTGAAACCGGTTTCGCCGCCGATCAGGAGGGATTAATGGATCCCGTCGGGGGTGGCAATACCTTTTATGGTATTTGCGCCGACTATAATGATGATGGCTTTATGGATTTGGCGGTGGGCGAGGTTTTTCACTCCTACGATTCTGAGGGCCGGGATCGTTCGTCCATTTTAACCGGTATGCCGGTGTACTCTTCGGGCACGTCAAATTTTAAGTTTATTCGCAGTGAATATATACGAGACTACGGCCCCACCAGCTGGAGCCATGCAGATCGGCGAGCGGTATGGTGGGATTTCAATAATGATAGTTTTATCGATTTGATGGTGCAAAACAGTGGTTTTCCGCCCTATTCCCGGATGATTCTCTTTGAGCAGGAAAGTAATCGTGCTTTTTCGGACGTGGCCCAGCATGCGGGAGTCGACATTCTCAATCCTTCCGGCACGGTGATTCTTGATTTCAACCAAGATGGTTTGCTGGACTTTGTGGTGGGACAAACCACAATTAGAAATAATCAGATAAAGGCAAAGGCCTATTTTTTCGAAAATGTCGCCCATCGTCCCGGCCGTCGGTCAATCCGATTTTATCTCCGAGGAGAGCAGAGTAATCGCGCCGCAATCGGGGCGATGGTTCTCCTGAAAACTCAAAATAAGACTCAGCGTCGTTACGTGGAGTACGCCTACGGACACCTGCCTGATCAAAATGAAGAAGGCATTCATTTTGGCTTAGGTACTGAGGTCCTGGAATCTGTTGAGGTCCGCTGGCCGTTTCTGGTTAAAGAACAGACCGCCGAAGGCCGTAAATCTCTCGCGCCTTTGATCAAGCGCTATGATCTCTCCCACCTTGTCTTTTCCAAGCAGATGGATCTTACCCTTTGTGAATCAGGCCGATTCATGCAAGGAATTAAGGAATGTAACTGAATTTATTTCAGCTCGGGAAAGACAAAGGTCAGGCCTAGTCCTAAGCGGAAACCCGTGGCATCGGGAATCAAATTCTCATCCAAACTTTTTATGATCATGCCGTTTAAGTTTATCCGCACCAGAGATACAAATTTGTTGATGCCGAGATGGAGTTTGAGGTCAACGCCCGCGCTCATGGATTCTTCAATCCGATATCCCGTGATCAAATCTAAGCTGGTCAAACCTAGGAAATAAACCATGCCTCTATGCTTGGCGATGGGAATACTGGTTAAAAGCGAGAGGGTATCATCGACGCGAAAACCAACGTTGCCCGCCATCGCCACATGGTTTTCCAGTGATGTTCCGCCAATGTCCTGGTAGTCCATGGCGAATGAGGCGTGAAAATAATTTTCTTTGCCCTCGTCAGTCGACAGATTGATTCCCGTGTTGACCATTTGCTTAATCTCACGAGGAGTTCCTAGGGTGAGGTTGTGCTTTTGCGCCTCGTCCTGAGCGGCTTTCTCAATTTCCTCAAACTGACCTCGGATGATGGGGCGCCCCTCGGCAAATTTAGTACCGCCGGCATTGAGGACCGCGATGCCAAAGCCGCTGCTATTGATGCGAGAGGAGCGATACGAGACGCCAATATTATGGCCTCCGGCCTCGCCATAATTCATGCTTGTAAAGCTGGCAAAATTTGTGGTGGCACTACTGAGCGTCCCATCTTGTGCCGCCTGTCTGATGGTGGCCATCTCTGACTCGGTGGGGGTGGAGAGAAGATCGGCCTGCTTAATGACATAATAGGAATAGCCCATGGACCAGTGTCGAAAAGAAAGTGCCAGGCCGGTGGAGAGTCCGAATCGTGCCAGAAAATCTATCTCCTGATGAGGGTTGCTGTCATTGATTTTGCGCGAAAAAAGGCGGGCGTTGGCGAATGATTTAAGCGCAAAGTAGGGAAAGATAAAATTTAAAAATTCCACATCAGTTTTCAGCAAGGTGGGTCTGTCATTTGAGAGAGCATTACCGATGAGCTGAGTGGAGTCCAATCTTTTATCTTTAACGATCTCGTTGCCTTGCTTGGCGTGATCCTCATCCACCACATACCCGGTTCCCAGAATTTCCAGCGCCACACCTTTCCACGCCAGATGGGCTGGATTGTAAAATAAAGCTTCGCCGGGCGGGGTGGAGGCAGTCATGGTTTCGGCCCGGCTCATGGCCCCCACAGATGGAGAGAGGCCGACCTCGGAGAGTGCAAAAAGCTGGGTTGAAATGAGTAGTCCCATGAGTAAAAAAATGATCATGGGAAAAGTATAGTGGCACTTCTCGCATTGATCTAGCGAGAAGTGCCATAAGGGAAGCTCACTTTGAAATATTTAAACTATAATCGTTCGTGGCGCCTTGATATCCATACACCTTCAGATAATACACTCCCGCGTTCAAGGTGGCGGTGATGGTCTCAGTTTGCTTGGCCGAATCACTCTTGTACAGCAGGGTCCCGCCGGAGCTATACAACTGGATATCTATATCACCGAGTGCCTTGGCCATCTGCAATTTAACACTGACGACACTCTTGAGAGCGACGGAAAATTTATACCAGTCTTTATCGGCATTCGTCGCAATACTCAAACCTTCTCCGGTGAAGGGCAAAGAAATCTTGGCCGCGGTAGAGGTACTGTTATTGGGCTCATAGGTTGGGCGGTTGCCTGGGGTGGGGGTAGTGCCACCGCTTAAGCCAATTTGTGCGGCAATGACCGGAAAGGCCGAACGCAATTTTGCCACAACTTTTGACATTGGGACGGCATAGTTTTCCACGCCGCGACCCTGCCCATTATTACCATATCCGGCATGATGGAGTGCTACGACTAAATTGCTTGTCTCGGAGAACACCGGACTGCCCGATGAGCCCCCCAAAGTATCGGCGTCATGCTTGTAATCACCGTCCGAGTTTGTTCCTTTGATCTGCCCCCGTGCATACTTCTTCGACCAATCACATTTCTTGTTGAGATAGTAATCGCAGTTTTGTTGAACGACATAAATTTTATCGCCAGTTTGAAGACTCTGACTGCTCAACGTAACAACGCCGAGGGTTTTTCCCGGTTTCCCCTTACAACGAAGCAGGGCAAAGTCGAACTCCTCATTGTTGCCAATAAACTCATCACAGGCAAAGCTCAAGCTTTCACCCGTACGACCAGTTTCGTGTCCAAAGTTTGCGGTGGCCCCCACCGCGTCCGCCGCCGTGGTGACACAGTGATGGTTTGTCAGGAGCACGTCCTCGCCAATCAAAAAAGCGGTACATCGGCTCTCGATTGCAGGCAAGCTGAGGTCGGCCACCTTCTTGGCATTCAGCCTGATGGGATGAGAACCATCGAGTTCGGTGACATCCTTCCAGTCCACATCGCCTACAATAATGGCCCCACTCATGATCGTGGCGTCCGAGGAGTTGAGTGCCTCCTGTTGACGGCCACAACCTAAAAAGAAGCTGAGGAAGAAAAGAAGCGCGAGCAGTAAGACTGATTCTGAATTCATGCGGAGACTCCTTTCTCGATTGGAAGACAACGTGTCCTCCAGAGCTGGCAAATATTGAAGCAAATTTTAAAATTGAAGGGGAGCGGATGTACTTTAAACGGGCACCCGCGGTGTCGATTGCAACATTATTTCATGTTTTTTGAAAAATCTTCCAGAGGGAGGGGGCCTTGCGGGGGTGAGCGAAAGCTCTTCGGTGTCAAAAGGACACCTTTTATGAGCTCGAAAATATTTTTTGAAAAGAATCTTGACCCAATTTCAAAAAGGCCCTAGAAATGGCCAAAGTTTTTATTGAGTGATGATAAATTAAGCCACGAGACGTTTATATGTTCTTTAATCTGTCGAAATTCTTGGGGAAAATCCTCCTGCTTGGGCTGGTTTTATTCATATGTAGCGGGTTTAAGGTGGCCTTGGCGAAGTCCGCGAGGGCGTCGTTCGATGCCAATCTCCATTACTGTGTAAATCAGGAGACGAGTGTGGGGCCTTTCTATCTCCAGAAAGGCGGCATGGGCCCCTGCCATGATTTTTCGGATGAGCGACTCGGGGCCTTCTTTCGCTTTAAATTGAACTTTGTCGATGACCTGAACGGTTCGTCTTTTCGCGGTATTAAGGTAAAAAAGTTGCAATTGAAGAAAAAATATCTGGAAGGGGCCAATTTTACGAAGGCCCAGGTGGAGCAGTTCTCTGTGGCAAACTCGGTGATTTCTTATAGTGATTTTTCTGAAGCCAACCTCCCCACCGCTCATTTTACCAATGTAATGGCGCTTACCGCCCGGTTTCAGGGTAGTAATCTCCATGGAAGCGATCTGGCCGGCGGACATTTTAACAATGCCATCTTCGAGCTTGCCATCCTTACTTCCGCAAACTTGCGCAATATCGAGTGCCGACAGTGTGTTTTAAAAGGTATCAAGGCCCAGCAGGTCCAGGCAGAAAATGGCCATTTTGAAGGGGCCGATCTCGGAAATGCAGAAATAAAGTTTGGAAAATTTAAGAATGCCAATTTTGAAGGTGCCAATCTCCAAGGTGCTGATTTCAGTTCCGCTGAGCTCGATGGCGTACGATTCAAGGATGCGGATTTAACCGGGGCCATCTTTCATACCGCCTCCCTGCGAGGGGCCGACTTAAGCGAAGCCAAAGGCGAGGACATCAAATGGCGCTTCGCCAAGTTTGATAGCACCACAAAGCTTCCTTTTACCCATGACGAGGCCATCGAACAGTTTGGGATGGTCTTCATTCCCTGAGCTTAATTCGTCGACGACTTAATGGCCTCCATAAATTCCTTGATCTTATTAGGCCATGTCTTGTAATTGAGAGACGTCATGTAGATGCCGGGATTTTTAAATTCCGGTAGCTCCGCCGTAAAGAGCTTGTGTCCGGGTCTGAGCGAATGATCAGGGACGATCGCCACCCCGGCCCCCGCTTTTACCAGATTAATAATGGCGGTGATCGACTCCACCACGATAACAGTTTTGGATTGTTCCTTGGAAATTTTAAAAATTGGATCGGTATTGCTGTAGACCACCCAGGGATGCTCGGCCAGCTCCTTTCTCTGAACGGGGTTTTTGGCTATCAGGACGAAGGTTTCATCAAATAGTTTAAGTGAGGAGAGCAGCTCGGATTGTACAAAAGTGGTGGAGAAGATGAGATCGTAGTGGCCGTGCTCAATCCCGTCGTGCAGCTCCTCTTGAACCTTGACGTGAATATCGGCCCCTTTTTGATATCTTTTTACATAAGCTGCAATAATGGGGGTCAGCCAGTCTTCTAAAAGTCCGTGGAGCACGCCAATGCGCAGGGGGCGGCGATCTTCCTTGTCAAAAATCCCCTGGGCCATCTTGTCAAAGTTTTGGGTGAGCTGAAACAGCTCTTTGCCTTTCTGGGTTAACAAAACCTTTTTAGAACTCCGAACGATCAGCTGCTCGCCGATATCTTCTTCCAGGAGTTTGATCTGGCGACTGACCGCTGACTGGGCGATATTCAGCTCATGGGCGGCTTTGGAAAAATTTAAATATTTCGCGGTCTCCAGAAAGGCCTTGATGTATCGATAATCCATTAGAACCTCACTTCTTCGGGGGAACCAACTCTGTAGCATTCAGCCAAAATTTACCCTGATGTTGCTTGAAGGCCGGAGAATGAATCGTAAAGCCTTCTTCCTCGGGTAGGTGACCTTGCTTATAGTCGAGCGTAAACTCTGGCAGATAAAAGGCGGTAAAAGGGCCGATGGCGACAAAGATGGGACGGGCCTCTTCCAGCGGAATCTCGAGCAGAAAATCATCCGGGCGGGGTTTGGTGAAGCCAATCTCAAAGGTGAAACCATCGCAACCTTTGCCGGCAATTTCAATTCGTATCACCTTGTCATGCAAGGTTGCATCATGAATGACCATCAAGTTGAGCTGCTCACGCGCCAGCTTGCTGACGGTTAACGTAGGGATGGCGATCTTATCTTTATCTAGCACCATATCGAGCACCATAAGATGGAAGCTTTTGGAGTTGTAAGGGATGTTATATTATACTGACCAATTGTTACCTTGGGCATTTTTTTGAGGGCACGCATGGAAAAATCTAACATGAAAGTTTTTTATACTCTCACTATTCAAAACCCGGAGCAGCATCATGTTCGGGTTACCATGCGGGGCACTTTTAGCGGTGAAGGGCGCTGCATGACAGTTTTCATGCCATCCTGGAGCCCGGGCTCCTATTTAATGCGTGAGTATGCCAGGCATCTTCGAGGATTTCGCGCCCTCAATCTTAAAGGTGACTATTTAGCTTATGAGCAGGTGGATAAGGGGGCCTTTCTGATTCGCTGGCCGGATGGTGAGGAGCGGGAATTTGAGATTATGTACGACGTTTTTTGTCATGAAATTTCCGTGCGGACCTCATATGTCGATATTGGCCATGCCTTTCTCCACCTGCCGACTCTGCTGATGGGAATCGAAGATGTCCAACTTATAGCGCCGGAGTTGCGTCTCAATTTTCCTCCGCTTTGGTCCACCGTCAGCACCGGCCTTGAGGATATTTCTCCCAAGCGCGAAATCTTTCTCTATCGGGCGCAGAACTTCGATCAGCTGCTCGACTGTCCCATCGAGATTGGCTGCCATCAGACCGATGGATTCATGTTTAAGAATATCCCCCATGAGCTGGCCTTTTATGGAGAGATGCTACCCAACCAGCATCCCTTGAAAAAAGATATCGAGACCATTGTTACGACTGTGGCCAATACGATGGGGGAAGTACCTTATGGGCGCTATGTTTTTATCACACATCTGGCCTCTGGGATCTATGGCGGGCTCGAGCATCACAATAGTACGGCCCTGCATTTTGACGGGGCCAGGCTGGTGGAGCGCAAGGGTTATATCAAGTGGCTTTCGCTCGTGGCCCACGAATATTTTCATGCCTGGAATGTGAAACGAATTCGACCAAAAGAATTCGGGCCGTTTAACTATCGCCAGGAAGGGTATACGCAACTTTTATGGCTGGCCGAAGGATTGACCAGCTTTATGGATGAGCTGTTTGTTCTTCGCAGCGGGCTTATTGCCCTTGAAGAGTATCTCGACCTGCAAAAAAATAATTTTAAATCCTATATGGCCATCCCCGGCCGTCGTTTCCATTCTCTGGCGGATAGTTCGTTTAATGCCTGGATAAAATTATATCGCCCCGATGAGAACAGCGCGAATAGTTCCATAAGCTATTATCTCAAGGGTGGCCTGGCCTTTTTCATCCTTAATATTCTTTTAAAAGAGAAAGGCAAAGGGATTAATGATTTTCTCGCTCAGCTATGGTTGCGTTACAAGGAGAGGCCCGAGGTGGGGCTGGAAGCCGAAGAGGTGTACCAGATGATTGAAGTCCTCGGCGGCCCTGAGGTGCGGGAAAAGTTTGAGATGTTTATCGTTACCACCGAGGAACTGCCCCTGCAAAGCTCACTCGAGCGCATGGGATTGGCCTGGGTGGAAGAGCGTCCGGAGGCGGCCTATTTCGGAATCAAAACCAGATCTGAGGGGGAGCGTATTTTTGTCAGCTCAGTGGTCCTCGATGGCCCCGCCTTTAAATTCGGGCTCAATGCGGGAGATGAAATTTTATTTGTGGGAGGCCAGCGTGTCACCCGCGGGGAGTGGGATGACTTTGGTAAAAATTTGCTCCCCAACCAGGCCTATGAGCTGCTGGTGGCCCGCATGGGGCGAATGGTGCGTCTGACGATAACGTTGGATAAGTCGCCGGCCGAGCTTAAGGAAATTAAAATTGTGGATCGTGAAAAGGCCTTAAAATTTCTCAATTAGGTTTTAGCGGATATCGACAATCGCATTCACAAGGCGGGCCGAGGGCGCATCGGCGTCGATATTGATGGCCGTTGCCCTAAGATAATAGTTCCCGGGATTAAGTTTGCACACTCCCTGGAGTTGTATTGGAATGGCCAAGCTTATTGCGCCAGAAACCTGAAAAGCTGTAAGGTTTGAGAGAAAAGAATCCCCGCAGAAATAAGCGCCCACGTTGTTAAGTACGGCAACGTCGACTCGCACACGATTTGAAATTGGGTTTTGGGTGGAGGCCCCGATGTTTAAGACGGTGCGAGCGTGAAAGATCACATCATGCTGGGTTTTATGGATGCTGAAACCGGAGGAATAAAGCACAACAGAAAAGCCCGGAGCCAGATAGTGGTCACGGGAATCGGGATTGATCATTGGGATGACTTCAGCACGAATGTTTAAGGAAACCAGGAATAGAAAACTGAATAGAAGATTTTGAAACACTTTGTATCCTTTTTGAATTGCTAATACAGAAAAAGCATACATACAAGTCTACTTTTTTGCCAGAGCGATATTGAGCCCATGACCGGCGCAATCGAGGGTGATCAATCGATACAGGAGATCGCCCAAGTAACCACCGGCAGAGTCGTAGGCCTCAGCACACCCTTCTGATAAAAAAGCATGGCCCAGACGGATTTGATTGATGAGAGTAATTGCGTCCCCCCACGTATTGGAGGCAGCCTTAAAGCAGGCCTCTTTCACCATCCAGGTCCACAGCAACTGGTCGGCTTGCTCCCAGCTCGAATGATCGCCCTCATGGCGAAACCGGCGGTAGGCCCCTTCGCGCATCGGCCGGTCATTCCACTCCAGATCAATACCCACGCCGGTTGTCATGAAAGTGGTGCTGAGCAAAGACGCGCCAACCGCGAGGTCCTTGGATTTTCCCGGCCCACCAGTGTGGGACAGGGAGCAGGTAAGCTCCGGTTTTCCTTCAATCCGCTTGTAGTCAAGAACAGTGGGAGAGGGGAGATCATGGCCAAGCAGAGTGCCACCGGCCTTAAGGGACAGGCGCGCCAGTGATCTTTGCCACTCCAGGAGATTGGGGGCGGACTTTGGCAGCGCGCCCCACGCCAAACTTACTGCGCAGTTGGGCCAGGAAAAAGGGATGGAGAGGGTCTGTATTTCTTGCATGATAGATGGCTCGGTCTCTTGCTAAAGGGCAATCTTTCGGGCATAAATTCATCAAATTACGCTACTCAAGGGATAGTATGTTGCCGGAAGAAATGCAAGAAGTGATGGCCAAAATTTTATTTTTTATCTTTGCACTCTTCATTCTTTGCATTGCTCATGGTCGCATGGGTGCATTAGTCTGACATTATCTAAACGATTAATCTTACTTATAGACAAACTTTCCTGATTTTTATTAGAATTTATTCATTCGGGGTACAATCTCTGTGGCCCAGATTCATTCACCATTAATAAGGAGTTGTGAACATGCCTCACACCAATAGTAATTCCCAGGCCCGTATGCTTGCAAAAGAGCGAGTTATTGAACGAAACCTACGCTCCATTAAACTTCCTCACGACACCAACGGACGCTATCTCCGAGTGAGCCAATATTATGGGGAAAATACTTTTAACTACAATAAGGCCAAAACAATTCCTGAGGCGATGAGAAAAGAGCTACAGCAAATCGCCCGCGAGGGAGGCAAATTAAAGCGCGAGCTGGCCGAGGTTGTCGCCCGCGCCGCCACCGAATGGGCCCTGGAAAAAGGTGTGACTCATTTCTGTCACTGGTTTCAACCGCTCACCGGTTCCACGGCAGAGAAGCAAGATGCTTTCATTAATTTTCAAGATGGTGAGGTGATCGAAAAGTTTGGTGCCTCACAACTTATGCAAGGTGAGCCTGATGCCTCCAGTTTTCCACACGGTGGGATGCGCTCGACCTTTGAGGCCCGTGGCTATACCTCCTGGGATATGACCTCACCCATGTTTTTGGCCGAAGGGATCAATGGGAAAACTTTATGTATCCCCACGGCGTTTGTTTCCTATCACGGTGTGGCCATGGATGTGAAAACTCCCCTTCTTCGGTCCATCAATAGGATCAATAAGGCCTCTACACATTTTATGAATCTGATCGGTGAAAAATCCACCCGTGTCGTCGCCAATTGCGGGGCCGAGCAGGAATATTTTTTAATTGATAAGGCCTTTTATTTTAGTCGGCCCGATTTGGTGATGACCGGTCGAACCTTGATCGGACTCGGGACCACCAAACATCAGCAGCTGGAAGATCATTATTTCGGCGCTATCCCAGAGCGTGTGAAGGCCTTTATGGATGAGCTAAATTTGGAGCTGCATCGCTTAGGCATTCCGGCCAAAACTCAGCACAATGAGGTCGCTCCGGCCCAGTTTGAGCTGGCCCCTATTTTTGAAGAGGCCAACGTGGCCGCCGACCACAATCAGGTGACCATGTCCGTGATGAAGAATGTGGCCAACCGACATGGCCTGGTGGCGCTCCTGCACGAGAAGCCTTTCACCGGAATCAACGGATCTGGCAAGCACGTCAACTGGTCGCTCAGCGATGATTTGGGCACGAACCTACTGGAACCTGGGCATGATCCCCATACCAATCACCGATTTTTGGCGATCTGCTCGATTGTGGTCGAGGCGGTTTATCGTCATGCCGCCGTTCTGCGCGCCTCCATAGCCGGGCATGGCAATGACCATCGTTTGGGCGCCAATGAGGCCCCTCCCAGCGTTATCTCCGTTTACCTCGGTGAAACCTTGGCCAATATCTATCAGTCCATCATTGATGGGACAAACTTTGTTCCCACCGATAAAAAAATGTTGGATTTAGGTGCCGGACAGCTGGCCACTCTTTTAAGTGACAATAGCGATCGCAACCGAACCTCACCTTTCGCCTTTACCGGAAATAAGTTTGAGTTCAGAGCGGTTGGTGCCTCCCAGTCGGTGGGCTTTCCTTTAACCATTCTCAATGCCGCAGTGGCGGAGGTTATGGAGGAAGCCAATATCTTACTGGCCCAGGAAATCAAGAACGGGAAGGGTGTTGAAGACGCCCTCTTTATGCTCACCAAAAAATTCATCACCAATGCCAAGAAAGTTATGTTCAATGGAGATGGATATAGTAAGGAATGGTTGAAAGAGGCCGAGCAGCGAGGGCTACCCAATTATAAGAATACGGTCGAGGCCCTGGAGGTTTTTAAGGATACCCGGCTTACCGCCTTTTTGGTGAAGACCGCCGTGCTCTCAGAGCAGGAAATTACCATGCGCTATAACGTTCTCTCCGAACGCTATAACACCCATCGTGAGATTGAGTTTCGCACGCTGCTCAACATGATTTCTCATCAGGTGATCCCGTCGGGGATTGCCTACAAAGAGCAGCTTTCCACTGTGATAAGAAATCAAAAGGAAATTGGCTTGGAAAGTTCGGTTGAAGTTGAGATCTATAAAAATCTCAGCGCTGCCATGGAAAATTTGTTTGGCAAGGCCCGTAGCTTGAAAACCAGCTTGGACGCAACCGCTTCCGTTCAGCACCACAAGAAAGGTGAGGTTTTTGCCCGCGAGCTGATGCCCTTATCAGAGAGTGTGTCGCAGTATTCAAATGAGCTGGAAGATTTAATCCCCGATGCACTTTGGCCTTTGCCGAAGTATTACGACATGCTGTTTATTCGTTAGCACTTGGTGGCATACAGAACGATGTTGCGCGGAGAGATGGCCTCATCAAAAAGGGTGAAGAGCTCCGCGCGATAACCGTGTTCTTCGAGCCAAAGGGCCCTATCCACAATGAGGGCCTTTTCCAAAATTCTACCGAAGCGCCAACGCAGAAGGGTCATGGTAAAAAGGTCGCGAACCTTTTTTTGAGTCAATGCATTTTCATAAAATCCCTGGAAAGAATGTTGGCCGGGAAGCGCCAGACCCAGCTGCTGAAACTTGGCCGTCGCATATTCCGAAAAAGATTTTCGATAAAGTCTTTGATGGGATGATCCGACCGGGAAAAAATCCGAAAGACCCAACTCCTCATGAAAAAAGAGTTGGAGGGTGTAGCGATATTCCTTGACCCGGGCCATGGCAAGATACTCTTTTTCATCCTGACGCCGGTGAGCGCGCGTGGCCAAGGTAAGGGCCTGAGGCGTCCAAGCAACAGGATAGAGCTGACTTAGCGGACTCAAATTGGTTTCAAGCTGAGGATGCAGGTGAAAATAGCAGCAGGGAATGTTGATGAGGGGATTAATCTGGTGCTGAAGCGAATGCAGGCCCAGAAGAATCTGGGAGATTCCTAAGTTCCCGCAGGTATGCAGGCCGACGAGGAGTGATGGGGCCTTTAGGTTCAAGGCGGCAAAGGGTGAGTCAGGAAAGAATTGAAGCAGCTCAGGCATCAAGTCCTGGGCCACAAAGGTCAGGGCCTTTTCTTTTCCTTGCTTGCTGGCCACCACCTGTCCTTGGTTGATCAGCGCCTCATCTTTTTCCAGGCAGATGACAGGGAGATTGATAATGCTTCCGAGAGTTCGTCCCAGATGTCCGTGGCCGCTGCCCACATCGATCACGGTGTGACATCGGTGTTGCTGGGCCTTCTCCGTGAGAAGCGGGATGAGATGCATGAGCTCGTGTCTTTTTTTTTGAGTCAAGAAATCATGAGAAAATGTTGCTGGAAGGGATGAGTGAGGCGCGACTCTTTCAAGCCTGAGAGTCTCTTCAAGCATGGCCGCCAGAGCGGGGGACCTGATGGCATGATGATCAAGTGTTTTGGCATAGAGCTGAAAGAGTTTGCTGTGGTCATCGAATTCATCAACCCAGTCTTGAGGATATGCCTTCACATTGGCAGGATAGGCCGCCATGGGTTCATGTCGCCAAATCGCGGTGTAGGCCATCAAAAAATGGTGAAGCGTTTGATATTCTTGTTTTAAAGATTGCAAGCCTATTTCGTTTTTTTCTGGTAAATTCTTTTCACACAGATCAAGACTTTTCACATTGAGGCAATTGTGTCAAATTTTTTATCGGGCAGACGGGTTGCGGTCATCGGAATGGGAGTTTCGGGCAAGAGCGTTCTGAAGATGGCTTCGACCTTGGGTGCCGAAACTTTTGTCAGTGACCTAAGAAGCCCTCAAGAATTGCTTTGCGACCAGAGCGTTGCGGCCTTTGTAAAATCCGAGCGCTGTTTTCAGCAAGATGATCCCAAATTAGCGGATGTGTTGAGTTCCATGGATTGGATCGTTTTGAGTCCAGGCATTCCCACCGATATCTTTTTTTTGAAAAAGGCCAGAGTAAGATTAGTGCCGATCGTGAATGAAATAGAACTGGCCTGTCGACTGGTGAAGGGCCCGATCATCGCGGTAACCGGGACCAATGGAAAGACCACCACCGTCTCGATGATTGGTGAGATGGCGTGCAGTTTTCTCCCTCATGTTTTTGTCGGGGGAAATATCGGCATTCCCCTGGCCGAAGCCGTTCTCAAACGAACTGAGTATGATCTGATTGTGTTGGAACTTTCCAGCTTTCAGCTAGAATCCATGCAGCAGTTTCACCCCAACGTGGCGGTTATTCTCAATCTCACTTTCAGCCATGGGGAACGCTACCCGAGAATTGAGGACTATGCCGCTGCTAAATTCCTCATCACGCAAAACATGAAACCCGACAAAGATTTTTTAATTTATAACCGGGATTATGCGCCCTACATCGAGTGTGTGAATAAAAGTGAACTGCCGGCCCAGGCGCTTTCCATGAGTGAGGTGGGCGATTATAAAAAAGAACTTGAGAGCTCTTACGATCTGTCTAAATTTAAGCTGGTGGGCGAACATAACCTCTTTAATCTCTACGTGGCCCAGAAATGTCTGGCGCTGCTGAAGCTGGATAATAAGCAGGCCATCCAGAAGGTCATTGATCATTTTCCAGGCGTCCCTCATCGGATTGA
>Ga0154322_108_pt2 | contig 90183 bp, 83 predicted proteins | sample RifGroA2_FD_115850 | JGI IMG/M metagenome (GOLD analysis project Ga0154322, IMG submission 115850) | Bdellovibrionales bacterium GWA2_49_15 | reverse complement strand
GCTGTTCTAACTCTTTGTTTTTCTGTCTCATAACGCATCCCCTCCGTTGAGGTTGTGCGCTTAATACACTGTCCGATTTATTAAGGGAAGATCAGAATGAAGTTGTTTCGTTCGCAGGGGGTGATTGGTATACACCCCCTTTTTAGTTTCGTGATACCAGGCCAGGCCTTTATCGAAGACCAACTTCAGTAAAAAGTTTATGAGTTCAATAACTAGTTTTAAAACTGCCTCAAGAATCTCCGCCAAAGGGGCCACAATATCGAAATCTCCCGACGATTGTTGCTGTTTTTTGTTACTCAAAAGTTCCTCCATGTGAAAAGTTTGCCGATATGAATAGAAAGGAAAATGCGCGGGAGCAAGGTTTTTGCCTTTAAAATCAGATAATTAAACCACCTCAGCGAACTTCAAGCTGAAATTCCATCATGAATTTCACGCTGAACTTTGCGATAATGTCTTATCGAATATTTTGGTGCTGAGTTGTTGCTTATTGCCTGTAATGCAGGGGAGTTTTTTTGTGGCCGAAACAGAAAATATTAACCAAATTTTAAAAGAAATCGTGGTCAAGACCGTTCAAGAGTATCTTGATGCACCCATACCTGAAGACAAGAAACATCTTCCCAAAAGTAATACAAAAAAAAATATTGCAGAGAAAACCGGAATAAATATCACCACGTTGGGCCGTCATCTCAATCCTAAGGAAGACGGAAGTTGTCCCGACTTAATTGAGACGATGGAAATTTTAAGAGTTATTGGCAAACGGGAGGCCTTGTTCGAATTTACCAAACATTCAAATTGTCACGCCGCCAAATTCATTAAAGAACTTTATCCAAAATATATTGAGGCTCACCAAATTGAAGCCGATATAAACCTCACGGATAAAGCTCCATTAGCGGGAGAAGTTTTAAAAGTAATAAATGAACATCAAGTCAAAATTGATAAAAAACTTTATCACTATGGTGTGCTTGGGATCGGGGCATTGTTCTTGATAAATGTTGCCTTTGAAATGGGAGTGCGGAGTGAAATTAAGGATTTGAGGAAAGATATAAATTCTTTGATTAAAGAAATTGAGAGCAAAACTAATAAGTAGGAATCATAAGTGTATGAATAAAATTCGCGAGGGCACGCCATGGCGAAGCATTCTTGGTAATTTTGTATCGTCACTAAGTTTTCTGGAAGTAATTTATAATGCATAAAAAATACTTTTTTATTTTTGCTTTAATTCTTATTCTTCTTTACAGCTGCGCTAATCCACATTCCGCCAAAAAAGTTGTTAAAAAAAGCTATTATTCAATTTGCGGTGTGGAAGTCGAGGTATCTACAAATACAAAATGGAGTGCGGCTGATACCTGTATAAAGTCTTTGCAAAATAAAATAGACACTAAAATAAAGCATTCTGATTCAGCGATTTTAGCACACGTGGGAGAAACACGTAGGGCGTTAACAAGTTCAAGAATGAACGAAAGCAATCTTTACTCTCTTGTGGCTTCTGGAACATGTGTCGCCCGCAAAGCGAATCTTTATTCCCCAGGTGGCAAAATCATCGTTTGGGGTAATGTCGTGACCCAAGTCGAGGAGCAGGGGATACGTCTATATCCTAATGAAAAAATGAGTAGGGAGCAAATTGGACCTGCAAATGATTTTTGGGATTTTATTATGGATGATAGAGTGCTGATCCCTCTCTCTATAAGCTATGTTACTGTCACCTCTGGTGATCTTTATGTTGAGTTGCCAAAAAATAATGGAATCGAAAAATGGAAAGCTTTCATAGATGCTATTTTTGTCTCAAGAATAGATGAATTTGACGATGGAACAAAGACAGCTTTTCCTGACATGTCTCAGAATAATGTCATCAGGGTTGGGATCACGCGAGAAGAAGCGAACACAAACAAACAAGAATCACTTGAGGCAATTTTTGAATGCAGCCCCTTCCCAAAGTTCCAACGTAATATTCCTCCTCCTGCATATTTTACAAATAAATTTGACACTGTTTATCCCACGTCAGAATTTGCACATAATGTATATCGGCCTTCAAACGAAAACATCACAGGCTTTTCAGCAGGGATCTATTCTTTTGACAAAGACATTGAAAATTTTAGCCACAAACTAATGACTTCTATTATATCAGATAACTACAGTATAAAGACAAACGGAGATTTCGATGAGCGCGTAATTGCGCTGTATTTTGGTCTTGGCGCCGAGACCAAAAATATTATGAATAAAGTCTCGGAAAAAGTAGCAGGTTTTATTATTTTAAAAAAGGACCTCGAAGATGTTTTTAAATGCTTTACCGGGAATGAAACTAGTAGCGACACAAATCATGCTTGCATGATTATTCATGATAAGTTTTCTGACATGAAATCACTTGGAGACTTTGTCGCAAGTGTAGAAAATTATTTCCCGAATATTCACGATGTTAGACATTTTGTCAGTGATTACTTTTTGGATAGATTATACCGCCGAATAAGCCGGGAGGTAGAAAGTAAAAGTAAAATTGATACAACGTCTGATCCAGAGGTTCTAACTCGATACATGGAATTAATAAATACATTTCAAAAAAACATTAGTTCACTATCTATCAGTGATAGATCAAAACTTGTCGAATATCAGGATAAGTTGGACGTTTTTGTAAAGGCAATCAGTTTTCGCCGAGAGGAATTATCGTTTTTAAAAAAAGACATGGAAAATCGCTGGTATTTTCACGAAACGATAGTGAAGAAAAAGAATTTTAACAATGGGATAAAATTCGCTTTATCGGGACACATCGTAGAAAACGAAGAGCAATACTATCAGCGCATACTTCTTGCATGCCTGGAGTTTAATTGTAAGGGCGAACTTATCAAAAAAATAATGGCGAAACTATCAAATCCGGATTTTTTTCTCTATGATGGACAAAATCCACTTTACTATGCGGTATTTTATGGGCGCGAAGATCTAGTTAAATTGTTTCTTTCTAAAGGAAGTAATCCAAATCCTGGCAAGACAGCATTCAATCCATTGCTTTTTTCACTCAGGTCTGCGAGATGGAATATATTTAACCTTTTATCAAAAGACATTGCAGACCTAGAAAATCAATTTGAATTATTAAAAATAGAAAAATGGATTCCTTCGAAAGAAATTGAGAATGCCCCTCCAGAAATTAAATCATATTTTATCAAAAAATCGATTTTACCCTTGAAAGATAAAAAGTTTGACGGCGATGCGTTTTTCAAACAATTTTCTCACTCAATCAATCACTATCGTTTTGAGGATAATTTTGAAAATATTTACTTCTTTTCTAAGGAAAGTAGATTTAAACCCAAGCACATGCTTGGTTATGTCGATTTTGGTCCTTATCTTCCCGGGTGGTCAAAGAGCGAAATACTACAAAATCGATTCATTTATGTATTTTCCAGGCCAAGCATTGATTCAAAATTGATTGGAGAAATAAGGGTGGGTGACAAAATCTATGAAAATTTTGAAAGTGAAATGTATGGTTATGACGTAGATGGCGCGATAGTCGCTTCATATGACAATTTCTGGCTGGAAATCATTTTTAATGGCAAGAAGGGATGGGTACATCTATCTCAAGCGTTGTTCTTTATCCCTATAGATAAGAGATTATCTGAAGCACTGATGGATGCGGAAAATGAAAATAACTTTTATGACAACATTAATGGGGAAAAAATTAAAAATGCAAAAGCAGGTTTTGGAGAACATGGTAAGCAGATTCATGTTCTTGAATTCAATTGGGTAAAAGACACACTCTGGCTTAAGGTAGAATATGGAGATATGCCAAAGAATAAAGTAACTGAAAAAGAATTTTACTGGTTTAGGCCATTTAGTAAGGACGGAACACGAAATTATAAGATGTATCCGAAAGGCTGCTAAACATTGCATTGAAAAAATTAACGGTGTATGACGTGCAGTTTTAAATTACATAATTTTTTTCTCAAAAAGTCTGGACCAAATCTGGACCAAAATCCCAGAAAATTGAATAAAGCTGGCAAAAAAGGACAATAAGGCCGGTTAATGGTTATGAATAATTTCAGTGTCTTGTTTGTGTTTGTTGCTGTCTGTTGTTGTTCATTTTTTGGTCCCTGGCTCTCCTCTCCTGGGCACCATAAATTTTTAACCTCCCTGGCACCTGTGAGGTTTCTGGCTCAATTGAAGCATCAGGATGAATATAAAGCCCACTGCCGATATGTCGAACCAATCCCTCGCTGGCCCATCCGTAAGTAGCTTAAAACACGTATATTCGGTCAACCGACATTTAGAGTCCTTTTTGTCTTGGATTTCAAAAATAGTGAAAATTAGCATAAAATAAAGAAAAATAGTGAAAAAAGTATATGTAAAATTGTGAAAGATAGTGAAAAATAGAGTAAAATGAATCAATGAAAAATGGTGAAAAATAGGATAAGTAGTGATGCCCTACTTAATTAAGGAATTTACCTTTGAGCGATGACCAAGATCCAGAATTATTAACGGCAAAAGAAGTAGCTAAATTACTTCGAGTCTCCGAGCCCACATTGAGAAATATGAGGAGGACGACGGCGTTAGGTAAGCTGGAAATACCCATTGGAAAAAGAGTAAGGTTTTCCAAGCAAGCAGTGATGAAATATATAAAGGGATTGAATGATGAATCAGTTCCTTGGGTAATTCCGGTCGGTCAATTATCAATAGTATCAACTAAAGATCGAATTAATTTAGAAGTGAAAGAAGATCTTTTTGATCTAAGAGGTCTTCAATACATTGACCCTTATGGGGCCCTTTCATTACTCACGCATCTTATTGGTCGTTCAAAAGAAGGTAAACGAACTGAACTTCTAATAAATACTTCAGAGGCTTGTAAAAAACTTAATTTTGTAGGATTTTTTAACTGCCTTGAGCAATTTGCACCGATGGTGGTGTGGGATAAGAAAATTCTTGTTGGGGAAAAATATTTCCCTCCAGATTCATTATTACCGATCACAATACTTAGAAGAAAGGGCGAAGAAAGAAGAGCAGTCGAGGAGTTGAACACCTTATTTATTGCACAAGGTTTTTCAGAAGACATAGGCGGCTATACTGGTTGGTTGCTTGGCGAACTTGCTGATAATTCTTTAACGCATGGAGGGCAAACACTTAGTGAGAAAATTTGTTTTATTCAGGCTCAACGATACACCATTGGTGAAAATGCAAAATGCGTTATTATAGCGATAGCAGATTTGGGGCAAGGAATTCAAGATTCGTTAAGAAGTAATCCCAAATACAGTAATATGAGTGATGCTTTAGCTGTGCTGAGCGCATTTAGACATAAGGTATCATCCTGGGATGATACCTATAATAGAGGGAAAGGGTTGACTGATATCACTTCCATCGCAATGGGGAATCAATCCATGATAAGAGTATCAAGTAGTAATATAGATTTTGAATTAGATTTTCAGACAGAAAATAAGTGTGAAATCATTAGGGTGCTACCTCCTTTATTTAAGTCGAGGGGTACTCGCTTTGGTTTCCTATACATAGATCATAAGTTTAAAAAGAAATCTCGTGAAGAAGCAGATGATTTTTTGAAAAAGGAAATTGAAAAGTATGAGCATCTTGAAAATGAATAAATATGGAAGTGTCTTAACCGGACGAGAATTTGGAATGGACACAATGAAAACAATAAGTCGCGAAATTCGACATCCTGTGGTTTTAGATTTTTCTGGTGTTAATACGTTGGGATCATCTTTTGCCGATGAAATATTAATTCCTATCGCAAATGGGCAAAATAAAAAAATAGATGTTTGCAATGTAAAGACGCCTGTCTGGGACTGTATTCGGGATGTGGCAACTGATGCAGGGATTGAAGTCACAATTATCGGCTAATACAATTTTACGGTTGAAGAAATGCTCCGGGATCATTAAAAATCCCAGGCATTAAGTAAACTAATCAATTAACGCCACCTCAGTGCCTTCATTCAAAATCTCAATGTATTTAGAATAAACAAATAATCGATTTCTTTTCCGGGCAGTCAGTTCATTGATGATGCCCAAATTAACCAAATGGCCCAAACCTTTATTCACCGTAGCGGCCGTTAGACCAGTTTTTTTGACAAGCCCATTCGAAGCGGCGATGGGTCTTTCTATTAGCGCTTTGTGAATTTTTAAACAGGACTCGGACGGTCTGCCAAGTCCTCCAATCTGTTCATTATCAAGATTGATAATCTTAAGTAGTTCTTTTGCGCTGGAAACGGCTTGTGAAGCCGTTTCTTGTATCGCTTCGGCGAAAAACTCGAGCCATGCCTCCCAGTTGCCGTTCACGCGTACATCATTTAAAAGTTCATAATAATATTGTCTGTGAGTTTTGAAATATAAACTCAAATAGAGTATTGGATCTCGTAAAACCTTTTGATCATAGAGAAGAAGGGTAATGAGCAATCGCCCTAAGCGTCCATTACCATCCAAGAAAGGATGGATGGTTTCAAATTGAACATGGGCCAGCGCGGCCTTAAGGAGAACAGGAGTAGCTTGTGGTTGATTGTGAAGAAAAAGTTCAAGATCGTTCATACATTCAATCATGCGATCTGGGGGAGGAGGGACAAAGACCGCATTGCCCGGGCGAGTGCCGCCGATCCAGTTTTGACTTTTTCTAAATTCTCCTGGCGATTTACTGCTCCCGCGTCCCTTGCGAAGCAAAATTTCATGGATTTCCTTAATCAGCCTTAGCGAAAGTGGAAACCCCTTATCCAACCGACTCATTCCATATTTTAAAGCGGCCACATAGTTGCTGACCTCTCTGACGTCATCGAGAGGTACTCCAGGTGTTTCACCTAACTCAAAAAGAAGTAGGTCAGAGAGGGACGACTGTGTCCCTTCGATCATGGACGAAAGTACCGCCTCTTTTCGAATATACATGTACAAAAAGAGAGTTGTATCCGGGAGCAGGTTAGAGACACTATCTAATCGGCCAAGAGCTATGAGGGCCTCATCAAATTTTTCTCGCAGACTAAAGGACCATTCAATCGGGGGATTGGGCGGTAGCGGATTTGGGATAAAAGCCTTAACCTTTTCTCCTACCGTTGAAATCGCTAGATATTTTCCAGATTGTCGTTTCATACTTATCCTAAAATAAGACTTTATGCTATTTTAGGATAATGGCACATCGTAAAATAAGCAATAAGTGTATTTTACGATAATAGAATAGAAGAATGAGAGAAAATGTGTACTAAAAGTGTCCTGGCCCAAATAAAAACACCTCAAAAAGGCAACAACAGACAACAAATGAATCCTTTGTTCAACGTTAATAAAAGTTCTCTAACTCGCGAAAATCTAGGCTAAATCTTTCAATTTACGGGTGAAATATTTTGGCGAAATTTTTTTGCAAAAAACTCGTTTCTGTTTTCTCTCCTGGACACCACTTAAATATATATAATAGAACTCACTCGCAAATCTATCTGACCGGCGAAACGTGATTTTTTTCTTGATCTTCCAATTTGGAAGATCAAGTGGTGTAGAAAAAATGAGTGATTTTTTCACAAATAAAATTGAAAAGATGATCTATCTGATGACGGGGCGAGCCGCTAGAAACTCCAACTCGCAATGACACTAAAATTACTGTTGGTATCGTTGCCGCGAACGAAATCGGCGTTTTTATTTTCACCATGAACAATGATGAGATAATTGTAATTGATCATTAATTTTCCTTTCCACGGGAGAAAAGGAAGACTGATCGATGCAAAATTATCAAGGTGTCCGACCCCGCTCACGCCCTCCGGCCCATAGGCGTACTTATTGCTGGCGGCATCGCCCAGGTCGAGCCCGGAGCCTAAGGTGAGGAAGGGGATGATCGAAGTTGAGATTTTCCCGTTTAGATAATTTCCTTTATTGCGTTTAAGGTCCTTGTGATAAGACAGTGCCATAGCAAGATACTGTTTGAGCTTGAAGTCATATTTTAAATATGTGCCGTACGTGGATTGCCTTTTATTTTTAAAATCTTCTTCGCTTTCTTTTAATTTTAAGACGGGGCCGCTTGGTTTGTGGTCATCAAAATGAGAGGCCCCGAGGGTCACTGTATGATAGTCGGCAAATTTTCTGAAGACCGAGAGGCCTCCCTGGCCAAGGGAGACCGTATTGTAAAAAATAAAGCTTGGGCCCGCGGCCATGATGGGTGCGTCCCAAATCAAAGCTCCTCGGTAGAGCCTCTTCTCACTGTAGACGACGCCTATGTTGACCTTAACCGCCTGGCTTGCTTCTTGGGCAAACAATTGGCCTCGGAGCAAAAGAAAAAGTACCAAGATCAAAGCTTTCACAAATTCCTAACCATAGAGCGAGTTTATTTTGCCAATTTGATTTCGAAGGTTTTTGACTCATTTTTGGCGACGGCAAAACTTTTTTTGACCTCACAACCGTTGGACGTGGTAGCGGCTATATCATATTCACCGGGCACGAGGTGAAACTCAAAGCTTCCATTGATGGGGGATTCCACCTGATATAAGATTTCTGCTTTTTTTGAAACCCAGATGACCGCCGGGCCCGTACATTTTTTGTCGCCGAGGATTTTGCCATGAAGAACCGAAGCATCCTTGAGGGGCGCTACCGCCCACAGGGGGAAATTGAGAAAAAAGGCCAGGAGAATGAAGATTTTCATGAAGGAACCTCTTATTGCAGCAGCCGATGGCCGGTTCTGGTTGGGAGATAAAAATTTCCATTAATGCTCGAAACAACGCCCGTGATGATTTCCTGTAGGTCCTGCTCCTCGGCCAGCTTGAATTCGTCTTTCGCTCTTTGAAAGCATCGCAATTTTCCATCAATACTGATAGCACAGTAAAAACCGTGTTTGATGAACGGGGTGGAAGCGATTGGGGCCTTCATTTCGGCGACAAAAGTTATAGCACCGCTGTTTAAGTTCACCACAATCATATCTCCGGTGGAGAGACCGAGAAAAACTTCCTGGGCGGACGTGAGCGTGGGAGCGAAAAAATTATATCCTCGCAGCTTCACGTCGATGGTTGTCTGCTTCTTCTCCAAATCCACCACATAGAGATTCGAGGGCGTTTTCCAGTTATTATCGACGATGGTGGCCTCGGTGCTCTCTCCGACAAGAAGATGGCCTGACAACCTGATTTCAGATTTGGGATTTTTATCAAGGGGGATGGCAAAAATCTTTTCTCCGCTTTTTTCATTCAGGCAGACGACACCTTTGAAGGTATAAACTGAGGCAAAACAGATCATGTTTTTGTAGGCAATGGGTGTTGAATCCACATGCAGTTCGCCCTCGTCGATTTTTTTCTGCGTCCAAATTGTTTTGCTTGTTTTAAGGTCGATGGCGGTGATTCCGCCGGGACCTAGGCCAACAAAAATTGTCTCTGAGGTGATCAGCGGGGCCCGTTCGATGTGCCCGTCCTGCGGCAAGCGAAATTTGAGCTTCTGTTCTTTTAAGTCATAGGCATAGAACTCAGTTTTAACATCATCGTGCAGACCTTCGCCGAAGTAGAGAACGGAATCTTTCAACGTGAGGGGGCAGATGGAATTGATTTTGGTCTGAAAAAGGACCTTCGTTTTGGTGAGGAGCGGATCAGTTTGATAGAGAACCCCGGTGGTCGCCAGCAGGTAGAGCTCTTTGCCGAGCGCGAGGGGCGGATTCATAACCGGCCCAATTTGAGAGCGAACCTCGGTGGTGGCGGCAAGGCCATTCCCTGCCGTGAGAAGGAGTACTAGGCCGAGAAGAAACCTCATGGATAATTCCTTGTAAATGAAACGCCCGCATTTGTATAATCATTATATGGACAAGGGGGCGAAATTCTCAATCATAAAGATGCTCAAAGCGGAGAAAATGTTTGAGGACTGCATTCCTGATTTCATAACCCTGACCTCCCGTGATTTTGAGCACTCGATAGGTGAATTCCTAAGCAAATCGTCTTGTATTATGCGCTCGTCTCTAAAAAATGAGGCATGCATCACTGTTCTCAACGCCGGCAAAAGTTTGAGCATCAAGGACATCCGTAATGAATCTGACTTTAAAAACGCTTATGTGAAGGTTTCTGCCCAAGATGATCTGGAAGAAATCATTCTGCAAAAACAGATTTTGTATGTTGATCATGTGACTGTTCTGTTGGATGAAGATTTTCTCTACGGCAACCTTACCACGGAGGGAAAAAGTGGTTTCTTTGTTTTGTCCCCGCTGACGAAAGTGGGAATTATTCCAAGCGAGAAACGGTTAGGGCCTTTCCTCGATCGATTAAGACAAAGATTTAAAAAAGGAAAATGGCTTTTTGAATTGGGAATTTCTCCAAACAGTGTTTCTCTCTTTCAGGCGGTCTTGGTCCCCACAGAACTTCTCAATTCCATTTTCACAGATGATCTTCTGTGCAAAATTCTTAAAACCAAAGCAACCCGCCCGGCCACACCGTCATTTTGGCAGCTTCTGGCGTGTGAATGGAAGGCCTTTTTATTTCGTCGTCAGGATCATGCTAATTCCAGCGTTTCAGAGGCCTTCGCCAATTGGTATTATCTCTTTCACTATTTCTACCTGTATTGCAGGATAAATCGCCGTCATGGATACGACAGCGACTTTGTGGATTTTCTCAAGCTTTCCTACGGAAACCAAACGAGCTGGCAAACCGAAATTATCAAAAAGCATTTGAGGTTTGCGGCAGAAATTCGCAAGAATGAAACAGATGCTGCCATTCCGGCGTCTTTTACCACGATGAGTGGCAGTGCTTACTTTCTGGGAAAGGGAAGGCATGAAGGAATCATAGGGAAAGATGCCCTTCTTTTAGACGAGATAATTCCCGACGTAATCTATCAGTTGCCCCCGGGCGGAATCATTATCACCCCTTCCTCTCAAATCTTGGGCCACGGAATCCTGGCCGCAGTTGAGAGAAATATCAATATATTGGCCAATGTGGAAGGGACATTTTTCTCTTCCCTCACAGGCGCTGACCATTTTTGCATTGATTTTGAAAAGGGCTCTTTCGTGATAAAATCTTGAGACTGGAGAGGGCTTTTATGGTTTTTCCTTCAATTTTTTTTAATATGGAAACAGGCAGTGTGGCGCAATTCTCGACCTTGCTCATCGTTGCCTTTTCTTATTGTTTGCATCGATGGAAAAAGGTGGTGCTCTTCTCCATTATCATTTTCCTGGCGCTCGTGGGCGCGCGTTCTGCTTTTGCCGCTATGGGAGGCCCCGGCGTTTGCGGCACCTCCTGCCTGGCCCAACGCAATTACTATGGTGCTCCCTATGGAAGGGCCCCGTTTTATGCGTACCCACAGATGTATCCATCCTATATGGGCAACAATAACTGGCAATTTTCATCATCGCCCTATATGCAACCCGACTGTGTTCAATGCCGCATGCAAGGCCAATACCCCAATTACGCCCAGCCGCCATGGGCGACTTATGGGATGAATAACTACTCAAATTATTCTTATCCCGGAGCGTGGGGCTGGGGCGGAATGAACGGGGGCGCTTATCCTGGTCATGCTCCGGGCATGATGGGCAAGCCTAATGTTTATTTTTCCGGCAGGTCTGGCACGCAGGTTAAAGTCAAAATGCAGCTTGCTCCTGAAAATAATATTCTTGCCGCCGTTCCCATCATTGGCGAAGAGGGTTGGAGCTTCAGGCTGGGGAAAAATAATGTCATTTCTGCCGATGGCGCCAACTATGGTTATCTTTTTTATGACTACAGAACCGGGCTGGATAGTTTTCAATTCGATAAAGGTTTTTGCACTTCCCATGCGGAAGTTATTCCTAAGATGGCGACGATTCTCAAAAACTTGGATTTCAAGCAAAAAGAGGTGGCGGATTTTACCGATTACTGGTCGGTGAAAATGCCGGCCTCGGAGGAATATTGCGTTTATCCCCAGGTGGAAAGTGAGATAAAAGGAAGTGTGGCCTTGCAGGTGACTCCGACACCATCCAAAAATACCCGGGTCTTTTTTTTCGTTCTTCCCAAAGAAATCATGGGCCATCCAACACTACAGAAATATACCCAGCGACCAAGCTCAGAATGGACTCTACCGGCCGCGCGGACTGTCGCTTCCGCAGGCGGTTTAGAACTTCGTGAATGGGGCGTGGGTTTTCTGACTAGTTGGGAATAATAGCGATAGGGTAAGATGGTGAAGTTTCTCCTCATGCTGTACTTTTGTCAGTCAGTAATCATGACTCCGCTGGTTTTTGCCAGTGAAAGCGATGAGCCGTTGGCCCAAATGAGAGAAGCCATTTTTAGCGGACAGAAGCAGAAACTTAAAAGAATGTTGGATGAGATCGTCAACATCAACGCCGCTGACCCCGATGGAGAGCTGATGGGGACGGCGGTTTTTTTTGGTCGAAACTGGGCGGTGGTGGAGCTGATCAAGGCCAATTATAATTTTGATCGAGAGGACGGTTTCGGACGGACCCCGCTGATGCAGGCCGTGAGTCGACGGGGAAATTTGCCGCTGGTTAAGATTTTGGTTGAGGCCGGTGCCGATGTTCATCATATCAATGACTCTGATGGGAGCGATATTTTATCCTCCGCAATCACTTCCGGGGATATGAAAATTGTCGATTATATTATGAGTAAGATGGCGGGGAATTTACCCGAACGCTGTGTGATCAGCCATGGGGCCCTTGGAGCGGCGGTGGGGCGCGACAACCTGGCCATGATGAGACGACTTTTGAAGGACAGCACAGAGGCCTTGCGCTATCTGGACTCCTTTCATCAAACAGCTCTCATGCAGGCGGTGAAACGAGGTAATTGGCAGACCTATTCTTTTCTTCTCTCCAAAGGTGCCGAGCTTGATACGGTTGACCGACACCAAAATAATCTTCTGCATGCGGCGATCAGCAGTCCACGGCGCAACAAGAAAATTATCGCGGATCTGCTAAAAAAAGGTGTCAATCCCAATGCCCGAAATATGTTTTCTCAGTCGCCCCTGGATTTGGCGGTGGAAACGGACGATCCGGAAATTATCAAGATGCTGATTGAGGCCGGTGCCGATCCCAATCAAATTTCCGGTTCCATTCCTGAGACCCGACGACGTTTGCTGGCGCGTGCCTTTCTTTCCGGGAAATTCAAGGCCGCCCAAGAGTTGGCGAAACATGTGAGTGTCGATGCTCTCAACGACGGTTTGAAAGGCGCAATCGCGAGCGAATTGCCGCGCAATAAATTTTTTGGTTTTCTGGAAAAATTGCCGCCCGATCCTGTGCGCGACGGGAAGCTCCTGGCCCTGGGGGGGCAAAAGGGTGATCTCAAAATTTTGGAGAAATTGCTGGCACGAGGGGCGAAGTTAAATGAGCTAGAGGGTGATCAAAGTGCAGTCATGAGGGCCACCAGTGCCGGGCAGCTTGCCGCCCTCAGGTGGCTGGATCAGAAGGGTGCAGATTTAAATTTGATTAATGGTAAAAAGGCCACCGCTCTCCATCTGGCCGCCAGCTCACGGCAAGGAGAGACGTTGCAATATCTGCTGGATAAAAATGTGCTTTTTGATCGTCGCGACGAAAAAGGGGAGACGGCCCTTTTTGCCGCCGCTCGAAGTAATTTCGGGCCCGGAATTGAAAAACTTCTCGCCCGTGGGGCCAATGCCGGAATTTCCAATCATGAAAATTATAATCCTTTGATGATGGCGGTTCAAAATGGTCAAGTTGAGGCTGCGCGCGCACTGGTGAGTCAAAGTCCACTAACGGCGGCGGATAATTTCGGCCGCTCGGCCTTGCATGTTGCCGTTTATCTGAACAAACCCGAGCTGGTTAGAATTTTAATTGCGGAATGTGCTCCTACAGACCAAAAAGATCGTCATGGCGACTCGGCCTATGATTATTTATTTTATGCCCAAAATAAGGCCGAAATCAGGGCCATCCTTGACTCACGCGCCCAGGTGACAAAGTGCCAGCGGTAAGCTGACTTTACCGCTGGCGGCACAGGCCTATCTTCGCTATAATTATTCGATTAGGAGTATTTGTTGGCGACCAAAGAAATATTATATCTGGGAATGGATGAGTGTTTTCTGCTCGAACTCCAGGCCTTTTATAATAATAAATTCCCCTTGGACGAATGCCATATAGAGGCGATCCGTTTTGAGAGTGACTGGTATGAGGAGTTTATCGCCAAGTCGTCGCGTGCTCCCCATATTATTTACATCACTTTTCCAATTCGAGAGGCCTTCGGAGAAAATGAAAATTATTTTTATGACGCTTTGATTGTGATGAAGCGCAATCTAAAAATGCGCTCCACCGCCATCGTCGGAATTTTTGAGAATAAGAGGAGTCTGCAAAGTTACCAAAATTTTATTGCCTGTGGTTTACTTTATACCACTATCCTGCGTGAATCGTTTTATAAATTTTTATGTGACACCTGTTACATCGCTTATGGCCGGAACGTCGGGATGCCGGTTTTCGCCCGTGCTACCAAGATCAACTGCACTTTTGAGCTAACATCTTTGGCCTCGATCGTTGCTTTCGATAGCGAGCGCCTCCTGATTGATACAGACATCCAGAATGAGGAAGCCATTCTTCATGCCCGCATGCATCTCTTTGATGATTTCAAGGCCGAAACGTTTGAAGTTACGCAGTCTTTCCCTACCCCGCAAGAGGGGTACTTTGACTATTCCTATCAGGTGGCCATTCCTTACTGCGGGCCTTGGGACGAAGTCACGGAGAAAACTATTGAGAAGGACACGGTGGAAACGTGGCTCGATTTTAACCGGCCAGACTTCAATGTTCGTCGCGATTGTTTTTTTGTTATCGATCAGGATGCCAGTCGATTATATACGATTAACCGATCATTTCAGAGCAAAGAAATCTATGCCTTTTGTAAGGATGATTTTAACTCTGACTTTGCCTGTATTGAAACGTTACGACCTTTTATGATTTGGCTTAACTTTGGTCATAGTTTGGTCGAAGGGCAGAGCGAAAACGATTATGATCCAATCTATGCTGTGATCAAATACATCCTCGGATGTCAAAATTACCAGCCGATAATTGTGCTTTATGATTGTCCCAGTGGCGGTGAGGCGGTTAATAAAGTCTACGGGTATCCCAAGATGATTACCACTCAAAATTTTCCCACTGTCGCGGTATTAAATGAAATTACGAATATCTATTTCGCGAAAAAAGGTCAGGAAGGCCTATCGAAAAGTATGTATGCTTTTCATTTCAATGATCCGAGACGGGTGTGTGAGATTCCTGTGGAGATCGAAATCACCAACTTAACCGAGCACGAAATAACTTTTTATTGTAAAAAGGCCTTGCCATTTTTTATGGTCATGCGTTGTACTGTTCCGGTTGAGATGTTAATTACCATTGTTCCTCCGTGGTGGGACCTTCCCATTACTGTAAGCAAGGGACACCACTATATGGCCCTGATCAACGGTGTCAGCATGGATGATGAGAAAATTTTGCGCAAATTTGTAAACCAAATTATTTTCTCTCCGATCTCTGAATTTAAATATGTAGAACAATACAATGAGGAAAAAGATGTCCTCATGAGCCGCGAAGAGTACGAAGCAAAGCAGCAGCAAAACGCAGAGGAATCGCGGGAAGAGAATCGGGAAGTTGTGGCCCGTCACATCGGAAATCGACGTTCAAAACTCTAAAGTGAGGTTTGGTTTGAAGAAGAAATTACTTATTGTCGACGACGAGGAAGATATCTGTGAGTTGCTGGTCAATGTATTGCAGGATGACGAACATGAGATTGTCACGGCCAGAAATGGTCAAGAGGGATTGCTGCTGGCAAGGAAAAATCAATTTGACTGTATTTTGACCGATATTAATATGCCAATCATGACGGGACTGGAGTTTATCCGGGAGCTGCGCGAAGAAAGTAAAACAATTCCGGTCATTTTTTTTACGGCCTTTAATGATCACGAAAATATGCGGCGGGCCTTGAAATACGGGGCCTTCGATTTTGTTTCCAAGCCCAATTTTGAAAAGCTCAAGAGCATTGTTCAGGCGGCCTGTGATTCGGGTGAAGCATCGAAATCAGTTCCCGGCGTAAATAGTGTTCTCGGTAAGATCAAAGATATCATCTAACCATTTTTAATGAGAAATTGATCCTGATCTAGAAATCCCTGCGCCAGCTTTAACACTAAATCAGCTTCAAATCTTTGAATATTTTTCCTGTCGCCGAGGAAGCGTCGCAGAGTGTCCTTGGGCGACAGTTTTTGCCGTAGCATGAGATTGGTAAAGTGATCGGCCAATCCCACGATTTTGGCCAGAGGGTAGATTTTGGTACTCGTGAGCCCTGATGGAAAACCAGAGCCGTCGATGGTCTCATGGTGTTGTTCGACAATTTGTAAAACCGGTTCTGTGATGAAGGGAATTTTTTTTAATAATTCGACACCCAAGGTCGGATGGGTTTTGTAAATTTCCACTTGAACGGGGGACATTAAGTTGGGGTCCATGAGGCGTAATTCCTGGGGGATTTTAATTTTGCCAATATCATGGAGAAGGGCCCCCATAACCACGTTATCCACCGTACGTCTTTTGGCCCAATCAGTGGCCTTGCAAATAATGGTGGAGAAAAAAGAGACCAGGAAGAGATGGAGGTATTTCGTATCGGCTTCGTCGGCAACATAATTTTGCAAAAGAAAATTGAGATCGCGATCTGATTGAACGAACTGATAGATATTTTCACTGAGCTGTTTTCCCTCCTCAATAAGGGCGGGCTTAATGCCAACGGTGTAAATTTCCTCAATAAATTTGTCCACCATACTTTGCGCCAGATTCATCTTGGTTGAGGGACTGACGGTGGACTTATTGATAATTTTGCTAAGCAGAGTATTGATGAAGTTGATATAGGTCCCGCGATCGCGGGTCTTGAAGTAAAAATAAGTTACTTTCTTCGCTTGATATTCGCTTAAGCGTTCCTGCGCCAGAGTGTCTCCTTCGTGGAGAATCTTCAAATATTTGTCTTTCCCGATGCGGACATAGAGGTCGAAGATGGCACGATTAATGGCCAGAGCGCCATCGGCCTTGATGCGCGTAAACTCATTATCAGAGGCAAATACTTCTGTCTCCTCTTCATGGCGCGCAGGTGCTGCGATGGCCTTTTTCCAGCCATCGAAAAGAACATCCCCGGCCAGGCATTTTTTTAAAACTCGCATATCAATTGGCTTTAGCAAGATATCAGTGGCCCCCATCCGCTTTAACTCGGAATCTTCAAGGCCGAGATCATCGAAGAACGCTTTGCTGGGAAAGGTGAGGACAACTTTGAGATGGGGACTGTGCACTCGAATGAATCGCAGAACTTCCAGGGCCGAGTAGTTACTGGTGTTGAAGTCCAGGATGACAATATCATACTTATTCTTATGGATGAGGGCCTGAGCATCCCGACCGTTTATCACAATGTCGAGCGTGTCACCGTGTTCCTCGATGAACGTTCTAAGCTTGCATGCCCAGCCATCATTCGTTTCGGATAATAGAATATTCATTTCATGCTTCTTTTCATGCTGAAAGTATACTCGATTTACGCGTTTATCGCGCAATGGTAAAAAAAAGCAGTTTCCGAGCATTTTCATCCAAAGTGTTATTCTTGTCTAAATTTTGACTATGTTTGCGTCAAACTTTCTTTCTAGAAGATTTAAATCTTTCTAGTTATACACAGATGCATACTCTTTTGTTGTAGGATCACAACCGTAATAATATTATGCATCTCTAGCACTTTTGGAGGTTTCTTTGTCACTTGGCGATTCGTCAAAATATTCGGTCACGCTTCCGGATGCGAACTATTATGAAGACGAGGTCGAGTGTCGAACCGGATGTCCGGTAAAAACCGATTGTCGAGGATATCTCTTGGCTGCGGCGAAGGGAGATTTCCGGGAGGGATATGCCATTTCCCGTGCTACCAACCCCTTTGCCTCGATTTGCGGAAAGGTTTGCGGCGCTCCGTGTGAAGCGACCTGCCGCCGAAAAGATGTGGACGAAACCCTCTCTATCCGCAACATGAAGGGCTTTTTGACCCAGAAACACGGCCCCGAGACCGGCGATTTAAAAACCCCTCTCACATATTCCACCGTAAGGGGCAGCCTCACTCCTAAATTGACTGGAAAAAAAGTCGCCATCATCGGCGGCGGCTGCGCTGGCTACACCTGTGCCCACGATCTGGCCCGGCTCGGTCACGCCTCGACTATCTTTGAAAGGCACCCCAAAAGTGGGGGAATGCTCATTCAGGGTGTTCCGAAAAATCGACTTTCGCGCCCGGTTGTTCAGGCCGAGATCGATTCGATCCTGCAGTTCCCTCACATCGAGGTGAGACACAATCAGGATGTTGGTGTGAATATTTCCTTTCAGGAACTGGTGGCCCAGTACGATGCGGTTTTGATTGCGGTCGGGCTAGCGGTGGGCAAAATTCTTCCCATGCCCAACTCAGATAATCCCAACATTCATTCGGGGCTCAAGTTTCTGCTTGATTTCAACATTGGCACTCCTTGGAATCTGACCGGACGACGCTCTATTGTCATCGGCGGAGGGGATGTGGCCTTTGATGTGGCCCGTTCTGCCCTTCGCTCCAATGCACCCCACGTCGAACTCTGCTGTCTCGAAAGAGAGGCCCTGGGTGAGATGCGGGGCTCGGCCGACGAAAGAGAAGGCGGACGGCGCGAGGGCGTGATCATTAACGACGGATGGGGACCGGCTGAAATTGTGATCGAAAACGGCAAGCTGAAGGGCCTGATGGTTCAAAAGGTGAAACGCGTGCTCGATGCCAACGGTCGCTTTGCGCCCGAGTATTTTGAGGAAAAGAGACTTGTTGAGGGTGACGATATTTTTATGGCCGTGGGCCAAGGTAGTGACCTTAAATTTTTAGAAAATAGCGGCGTGAAGATCACGCGCATGGGAACTATTGAGCACGATCCGGTGACTCTTCAAACCTCGGTCCCGGGAGTTTTCACGAGCGGCGACGTGGCCTATGGGCCGAAGCTCTTTATTAATGCGGTGGCCTCCGGTAGCTTTGCCGCCTTGTCGATTGATTCCTTCCTGACCAAGACCGCGCGCCAGGAAAAGAAACGCTTACTCTCATTTACCGAAATTGAAGATTATGAGCGCAGCGCTGATTATCTGAATATTAAGCGCAAGAACCGCGATGAGCTACCGGTGAATCCTGCCAAGGAACCTGAAAAAAATACCACGGTTGAATATACCAATCATGAGGCCTGCGGTCAGAGCGAACGATGCCTGGCCTGTCACATCCATCCGACCTTTGAAGGCAATATCTGCATTCTCTGTGGCGGCTGCGTGGATGTCTGCCCATCTTACTGTTTGAGCATGAAGACGCTGGATCAGCTTGAATACGGCGAGGATGTAAAAAAGCTCGCTGTCATGGAGTTTGGCGATAAAGAAGAAGACATTCAATCAGCGTCGGCTATGTTGTTTGATCCACTCAAGTGCATTCGCTGTGGAATGTGTGCCATAAAATGTCCCACCGGGGCCTGCAAAATGTCCGCAAATTCCTTTGTGGATACCTATGTGGAGGCCCGACTGTGAATACGTTGATTATCATTCCCATCGCGCTCGCCTTGCTGCTGGGATTGCTCTTTCTGCTGCTCTTTTGCTGGGCGGTCAAGGACGGGCAGTTCACCGATGTGGAAGAAGCCAAATATATTCTTTTCAGGGAACCAAAAGATTAACCCATAGAAAGTGTGGAAGCATGAGTGAAACAATGAAAACAGATGAACTTAGTAACATCAACCGGCGCGAGTTTTTGGTCCTGGGATCGGCCGCAAGCTGCCTGGGAATTGCGGCACTGGCCTCGACCGGGGCCATCTACCGCTATCTTATGCCGGTGGTCTCTTACGGCATTGCCTCCAAGTTTCGTTTGGAAGCAAGTGCTCTTCCAGAAGTTGGCGATGGCCTGGTTTTTCCCGATCAGAAGGTCATGCTGATTCGAAAATCGGATCATGAGCTGGGGGTTATCTCCTTGGTTTGCACCCATCTGGGATGCACGGTTGCCAGGGTTGCCACTGGTTTTCAATGTCCCTGTCATGGTTCCCAATATGACTCTGAAGGAGTGGTGGTGGGCGGTCCGGCCCCTCAAACATTGGCATGGCATACGGTCAAGGTTCTGCCTGGCAACGAAGTGGAGATCGATACCAGCTCGCGAGTCGACGAAAATACTTACTATAAAATCTGAATTTCGGGGTAAATCATGGACATCAAGATCGACGAGATTAAAAAGAAGCTGCTGACCTTTGGTGAGCGCGTTTATAAAACAATCATCCGTCATGGTTTCGATCAAAGCGGTCTGACCAAATCGAAAATTATCTTCAGCAACCTCTTTCTCCATATCCATCCGGTGAAAGTGCATCGCCGATCGCTCATGTTCAAGAGTACCTTGGGTTTAGGTGTTATTGCTTTTGTTCTTTTCTTTATTCTGATTGTCTCCGGTCTTTTGATTATGTTTCATTACGTTCCCTCGACCATTGTCGGCCCAGATGGCTTTCCCGATGCCTATCAGCGAATGCTCAATTTGCGCAGCAACGTTTTCTGGGGGACATTTATTCGTAACATGCATCGCTGGGGTGCCCACGCCATGTGCGCCATCGTGGCCTTGCACATGCTGAGAACTTTTCTCACAGGCTCCTACCGAAACGGCAGGGAGTTTAACTGGGTGCTTGGATGCATTTTGGGACTTCTCACCATTCTGCTTTCTTATACCGGATATCTGCTGCCCTGGGATCAGCTGGCCTACTGGGGCGTTAAGGTCGGGACTGAAATTGCCAAGATCGCTCCCGGAGGTGACATCATCCGCGGCCTTCTCTTGGGAGATAATGAGGTCGGCCAGGAGGCCTTACTGCGTTTCTATGTGCTCCATGTTGCCATCCTTCCTTTTGTAATCAGCATTGTGATCGCGCTTCACTTTTTCCGCATCCGTAAAGACGGCGGTCTGGCACGCCCCGCAGATACCAAGCATGAGAAACTCATTCCCCATTCTGAATTTGGGACCGTGAAAAATAACTCCGTTTTTAAAAGCGCCCGCTCGTACAAACTGGTGGAGCTGGTCAAGGATAATGCGCCCAAGGTGAACGAAGAGGTCGATCAGATGGTTTTCGCCTGGCCGAAGTTAATCACCCGTGAACTTATTCTCTTTATGTTGGTTCTCGCAGTCATGGTCATTGTCTCTGTCTTGTTCAATGCCGCTCTGGAGGCACCCGCCGATCCCAATCATCCCACCAACCCGTCCAAGGCCCCCTGGTACTTTTTGGGTCTGCAGGAACTCGTCAGCTATCATGGTTTTATAGGAGGAGTGGCGATTCCCGGAATCCTGGTCGGCCTGGTCACCGCCGCCCCTTATATCGAGATGTTTATCGAGACCATGTTTAATATCCAGCGCAAGATCGTGGGGGGAGTCTGGTTTCACCGTCAACGTATTTTGGAGAACAGTCTGTTTCTCACCATCTTTATTTCCATGTTGATACTCATTATCATCGGAACCTTTTTCCGAGGTCCCAACTGGGCCTTTATCTATCCCTGGGACGTGCCAGTTTCGGGAGGGCATTAACATGATTAAAGATTATCGCTTATTATTCATTCTCACCGTAGTGACTCTGGCCATCGTTATGTACTCCGTGGCCGGAAATTTTGTTCCAGAATACGCCGCTTTCCAAAAACAGTATTATCAACTTAATGGTGTCAAAGATTTTCAGATCGAGATTCAGCAGTTGAATGTGGACACTGGAAGTGGAGTGCTGATTGATCGCTGTACTACGTGCCATCTTGGTTCGAAGAATAAAGGGGCGGCGAATTTTCCCCAACCGCTTAAAACACATCCGCCCGTCGCGGCCGGCGCGACAACCGAGGCCCATGACTTTAATAAAATGGGCTGTGTGGTTTGTCATGATGGCAATGGGCGCGGACTTGAAAAGAAGGACGCCCACGGAGAATTCCACGATTGGCCGGCACCCTTAATTGCGGGCAAGAATGCTCAGTCGAGCTGTGGCAAATGTCATGCCGCCGGCGGCAACGATATTCCCGGTGCCCCTGCTTATAATTTAGGCAGAAAGCTGTTTGTGGAAAGGGCCTGTTGGGCCTGTCACACCATTGATGGCATCTCCGCTGGAAAAAGTGCTCCTGACCTTACGGACGCCGGTGGTAAATTTTCGCTCGCGTACCTCAAAGAATCGATTGTTGAACCCACCGCCAATACTCCTATTTCTAAAATGCCCAAGTTCGCTTGGGTGCATGACAAGGATCAAAAGGATGTGGAGGCCTTGGCAATTTTTCTTAAGGGGCAAAGAAAAAATCGACTCCGGGATGCCAAAAAGGCACCTGTTGGTTACTCCTCAAGCCAATTGATCTATGCCACCGTTGACACGCCAACCGCGCAGCTAGGGCGGAAAATCTTTTTTGGTGAGCCGATTAATAATCTTCCCACCAAAGGCGGCTGTATCAACTGTCATAGCTTTAGGGAAGATGACGGAACCTTGAGGGGCGGACTGAGCGCTCCCGACCTGACCTACGATATGCGGGCCAGAGGCAAACAATATATTGTGGAACATTTAAAAAATCCTAAAAATGACACCCCTGATACCAACATGCCATCCTTTGCGCTCCTGAGCGGGCCAGAGATTGAAAGTTTGACTCTCTTCTTGGGCTCGTTGAAGTATTCCATGAAGGGTGGGGCCCAGGAGCTGACCGGCAAAAAACTTTTCATGAGCTACTGCGCCAGCTGCCATGGCGAAAACCTAAATGGGCGAGGGCCGGTGTCGATTATGCTCGATCCACTTCCTCGGGATTTTTCCCGCTACCAGTTTGTGGCAACTTATCGCGAGCGCTTCAAGCAATCAATTCAAAATGGAGTGATTGGTACGGCCATGCCTCCCTGGAAGGCCGTCTTAAGCGATGCAGAAGTTGAACGCATTATTGATTTTATTGATCAGGAGACCGTGGGGCAGAAGGTGCGAATTCGTCGGCCGGCTCCGCCACTGCCGGTCATTGGAGCCACTGATCGTCGCAACCCTGAACGCCTCTTGGTGAAAGGTGATGTGGAAAGAGGGAACGTGACCTTTCAAAAATTTTGTACCTCCTGCCATGGCAAGTTGGCCAACGGCAAGGGACCTAACGCTTACTATCTGGTGCATCCACTTCCACGCAATCTTTTGAACAAAAACTTTTTTACCCAAGCCTATCTGACTGATAATCGTATCTATGATTCAATTCTCCTTGGGGTTCCGGGAACGTCCATGCCTTCCCACGACCACTTTACTGATCAGACGCTGCTTGATCTGGTGGCGTTTATTAGAAATCTTCAACATACCGGGAAACAATAATGAAAAAAGATTCTGCGGCGAAATTTATTATTCTCTGCTCGATGCTCTATCTCGTCTTGGGAATGACCATGGGGATTGTCGTGGCCTTGAAGTTGATCTGGCCTACCATCGGTGATTTTGCCCTCCTCTCCTACGGAAAGATCAGAGTGCTCCATACCAACCTCATTCTCTTCGGCTGGCTGTTGCAGTCGGGAATTGGAATCACTCTTTTCATCCTTCCCCGCCTCCTCAACACCACCCTGTTGTGTGAAAAAACCGGAGTGGCCATGGGAGTTCTCTACAATGTGGCGGTGCTGGGAGGCAGTATCTCCATCTTGAATGGTGGTATGAAAAATATCGAGTATGGGGAAATCCCCGCTCCTTATGATTACATGATTGCCGTCTGCTGGGTGCTGTTTGGCATTAACATTTTTGGCACCATCCTGAGACGGAAAGTAAAACAGTTCTACGTCAGCGTCTGGTATATAACCGGAGCCGTGATCTGGACTACCTTTGTTTACATTTCCGGCAATATGATAACTCAGATGCCCTTCATGGCGGGAATCAACCAGGCCAACCTGCAATGGTTTTATGTCCACAATGTGGTGGGGCTTATTTTTACCCCGATTGGTGTGGCCATGGCCTACTACCTGATTCCAAAATCTTTAAACACTCCTTTGTACTCCCACAAGCTCAGCTTGGTGGGATTTTGGGTGATCTCGTTTGTGTATGTTTGGACCGGGGCCCATCACATGATCCATGGGCCGATCAGCTACTGGCTGCAAACCGTGGCCATTATTTGCTCCTGGGGATTGATTATTCCCGTCGCCGCGGTCATCACAAATTTTGTGGGTACCTACCGCTCGGCCCCGAAAGCAAACCGAACCAATGGGCCCGTGCCCAAGCTGCTCTTCATGGGAACCATGTATTATCTTCTGACCTGTCTGCAAGGACCTTTTCAGGCCATCAGGGCCGTCAATGTCGTCGTCTCAAAAACTGACTGGGTTGTGGGACACGCTCACATGGCGGTGTTTGGGGCCTTTAGCTTCTTCTCCATGGCAGGTGTGTACTACATCATTCCCCGATTGATGGGGACAGAACTCTTTTCCAAAAAACTCGGCGATCTCCACTTCTGGCTCATGACCATAAGTAGTATTCCATTCTTTGCTGTTCTCTGGATCGGTGGCATTCAACAGGGGCTTGCCTGGTTAAATCCGGAGATCACCTTTTTGGAGGCCCTCGAACCCTTAAAACATTCCCATATCGCACGGTTTGCCTCGGGAAGTTTGATCCTTATCTCTGTTCTGCTGTTTCTTTACAATATTGTTGAGACCTTGGCCGGCAAAGGCAAACCACTTGCGGTCAAAGAGGGCGAGTTATGAAAATATCTAAATTTGAAAAAAACTTTCTTCTTCTTGGATTGGGTGCCTTCTTCATCTTCTCCATTGGTGCGTCCCTGACGACCATCTTGCCACCACTCATTGATGCGGACCTCTATCGCACGGATCATCCCGTGCACCAATATACCGAGCAAGAGCTACGGGGAATCGCCATCTACAAGGCCGAGGGCTGCGTTTACTGTCACACCCAGCAGATCAGGGCCCTGCCTTCCGATCAGAAGCGCTATGGGTGGAAAATGGTGGATGCTCCCGTCTCTAATTCATGGGAGTACGTCAATGACAGGTCGAGCTTCTTAGGAACCAAGAGAACCGGGCCCGATTTGGCACGTGTGGGAGGAAAGTATTCCTCCGAGTGGCATTGGGCCCATTTTAAAAATCCCCGCAACATGGGCGAAAAATTTAATCAGGCCCGGGGTCCTTACCAAAATGCTTCGGTCATGCCCTCCTATAACTTTCTGACTGATGAGCAAATTAAAGATCTCACCGCCTACATTCAAACTCTGGGCCGCAATCTGGATTGGAGAAAGGATAAGAACGGTGTTTCCTTAAACGATTACGAAAATTAGAGAGGTCCCCATGAATGAGAATAAAAATACGGAAGAAGAGATGATCGAGGCCATCGACATAGAGGTCGGAGATGCGGATATCGGACCCTTAAATCTCATTATCTGCATCATCACACCGATTATTTGTTTGGTTTATTTTTTCACTCATATTACCGCGCCATAGTTTTATTATGTCTGACAATTCACCACTGATCCTCGCCATTATCACCGGCCTAACCATGGGGCAGCTGGCGATTCTCCATTGCTTTGGAATGTGCGGGCCATTGCATCTGATGGTCTGTACTCACAATCGGACCCGCCCAACATCGTCCATGCTGCTGTTTAATTCCGGGAGAGTTTTAGGCTACACCACCGCCGGGGGAATTCTGGGAGTGATCGGTTCTTATTTTGAGTTCCTTCAGCATGAGTGCTGTCACCAGGCGATGGGAAAAATCAACTACGGAGTCCTCCTTTCTGCCTTGATGATGTTTTACATGAGCTATCGCGCCTTCAGAAAAGTGAAATCGACCAAAATAACCGCCCTATTTTGGCAACGCTTTCTTCGCGTGGATAAAAGGCTACCGCTTGCGTTGGGAGGTTTTTTAACCGCTCTCATGCCCTGCCATATTTTATACCTGGCCTATGCCGCTGCCGTCGTCTCCGGTAAATTCACCCTTGGATGTGTTATTCTTCTCTCCTTCGCCCTTCCACAAACCTTTTGCATGCAGGCGGGAGTGGTGTTGGGCAAGCTTATTCATTCCAAATATGAAAATCTCTTTGAGCGACTCTTTCCATGGCTGGCCCTGGGCCTGGGTAGTTTCTATTCCTTTTTAGTCGTGAGCAAGCTGCATTGAATACCTGTATTACCTGTCATAACGAGCTTTCATCTTCCGGGCAGTTTTGCTGTCATGGCTGCCAGGCGATCTATACTATTGTCAGTTCCATGAAACTGGAAGGAACGAAGAAGGATGAGTACGTCGAGCGCTTGATCAGCTCCATTTTTCCAGAAGGGACTCCTACGCCGGCACAGCAGAATCAAGGCGAGCTTTCGAGCTTTAGCACCCAGCTTGGAGGGGGGCAGTCTCGCCCCGCTAAAGAATTATCCGAACACGATTTTCAGATTGCCGGAATGGTCTGTCCTGCTTGTGCCTGGATCATTCATTATGCCCTTTCCAGGCTCAAGGGAGTGTTCAACGTTAATGTTAACTTTATTAACGAGCACGCCTCTCTTGAATATGATCCCATGATTTTGGGGAAAGAACAGATCGAAGAGTGTATCACCCGAGTCGGTTACCGCCCCTTTGATCAGGACCAGGAAAAACAGGGCGGAGTAGGGCAATACAACTTTTATCGTTTTGGTGCCGGGTGGTTTCTCACGTTGAACGCCATGATGTTTTCATTTGTGGTTTACTCGGCGGAAAATCATACGGTGCCTCCCATCATCCAGATGATCTGCTCGATCTTGCTTTTTATCCTGGCAACCCTGACTCCTTTCATAGCGACTCCGGGCCTGATGCGATCGGGTTTTTTTCAGATCACTCATGGGCGATTTCAAATGGAGTCTCTCATCGTCCTCTCATCAAGCGCGGCCTGGCTTTACTCTACCTATGCTCTCCTCACGGGGCAATTTGCCTCTCTTTATTTTGAAGTCGTAAACCTGCTGCTAATGATTACGGAAACGGGCAACCTGATCTCCTCCATATTCTACCAGCGATTATATCGACGAATCGTGGCCATTCGTTTTCATCTTCCCCAGAAAGCACGGATCATTTCCTCGGGTTCTATAACCTTTAAGCCTCTCAAAGAGATTTGCTCCGGCGATCTTCTCGAGGTTCATGAGGGAGAAATTGTCCCCGTCGACGGCATTTTGCTCGGTGACGGGAACTTTGATTTCAGTGTTATTACCGGAGAATCAGAAGTAGTTCATCTGGAAGCCGGGCGTTTTGTAGGATCTGGCGCTAAAGTGATCGGTGGGAAATGCCAGTTCAAGATTCCTGATCATGGAGTAAGCTCCAGAGTTGAAGGAATTATAGACAGTACGATTGCTGGCTTTAATACTCAAAGGCCCCATGTCTCGCTGGGGGATAAAATTGGCCGATACTTTGTCCCTTTTGTCTTTCTTATTGCCGTTTCTACCTTGCTATGGCATTTTTCATCCGATCTGCAGACGGGCCTGACTCGTGCCATCTGTGTCCTGATTATTGCCTGTCCTTGCGCCTTCGGAATCGCTGAACCTTTAGTCATTATCTCGGCCATTAATAGGATTAGAAAGTTCGGCATTCACTTTTACAATGGCAATGCGCTCACCACCGTTCCCGACGCCATTGTGTTTGATAAGACGGGGACCTTAACTCTGGCCCGCCCTAAAATTATCGAGCTGTTTTGGCTCCACGAAAAGAAACAGCAGCATCTGGATATTTTGGCTTCTCTTGAGCGCGGAATCAATCATCCCATTGCCAATGCCCTGTCTGCACTGGGCGAGCATCGTAACATTGTAAAAAAAGAGCAAATCAATACCACGATTACCGGAGAATGTGACGGCGTCACTTATCTGGTTGGAAAACAAAATCTTTTTCCTGGAATTGTTACGCCGGCGCATCTGGAGGGGCATACGCTGGTATTTTTTGGAACGACCTCGGAGTGTCTGCTGATCATCGCGCTTGAGGACGAAATACGACCTGAATCCCATGATCTCGTCGAGGGATTGATGAAGGCCGGAAAAGAAATTTATCTTTGTTCGGGTGATCGAAAAAGCGTTGTCGAAAGAACCGCACGCGCTCTCAAAATCACGAACTTTAACTGGGAAATGACCGGCCAGAGTAAGAAGCTGTTTATCGAATCCCTTTCGCGCCAGGGAAGAAAGGTGATGATGATTGGTGATGGCATAAACGACACGGAAAGTCTGATCGCGGCCGACATCGGGCTGGCGGTGCTGGGAGGACAAACTCCTGCCGCCATGAGTGCCGATGCAATTTTTATTACACCCAATCTCAAGGGGTTGAGCGCCTTGCCAATGGCCCTGGATAAGATCCGTAGCAAAATTTGGCAGAACTACGGCTGGGCCTTTCTCTATAATTTCATTGGTATTGGCTTAAGCATTTCGGGAAAACTCTCTCCCTCCTTCTGTGCCCTGGGAATGGCCATCAGTAACTGCGTGGTTATTGCAAATTCTTTTATTTGGGCCAACTTCCCTGGGCCGACCCGGCAAAATTCCTGAAAAAATTACCGCCAAGTGGCACCAAATTCAAAATTCCTCTATAAAGGCATGTTGGCATTAACTCTAAAACGGCCGAGGACAACGTTATGAAAACAAGTATCGTCTCCCTACTTATCGCCTCAAGCATGATCGTCTCCGGCGGCTGCTCGAAGGTTCAGGAACTCGAAAACCGTACCAAAAGTATGGATAATGCCACCAGCAATATGGCCGGAACGACTAACGGAATGGCCAAGACCACCAATGAGATGAAGGTGATTACCGAGGGGATGGCCGAGAGTACGGACGATATGGCGATCAAACTCAGAGTGAAAGAGGCCCAGGAAACCAGAGTCAGAAGCCGCGAAAAACTATTGGAGGCCAGCTCATTTAACGAAAAGCTCACTCAGGCAGCCGTTTATTTTAAGGCCTTTGAATATCAATTTTGGAGTGACGCCGGTGCCGATACCGAGGCCCGTCGTGCCGCCTTGATGAGAGAATCCTTGGAAGAATTTTTTCGCACGATCTATGAATTTCTTCCTGCCAAAACGAAAGATTGGGCAGAACTGTCTCCCCTGAGCAAGGATAATAAAACCCAGGCGCTCTATGCAATTGCCGTGGCCATGCATGAGAAACAGATTTATCAAGAACTTCGGGCCCAAGAAAAAGGGTTTGAGATTTTTGACGTGTTGAAGATGATTCAAAACGGTCTCGCAAAGTTACAGCAGGTGGAATCAGGGAAGCTCAGCATTTACGACTTAGAAGAGTACGAAAGACAGGTGCAGATTTACCGTACGGAATCCCTGCTCCTGCTCAAATTGCGCTTTGAGATGTTACCGGTCATGACCTTGGCCAACATTTCCGATATCAAAGACAAAGGCAAATTGAGCATTCTCTTCAGCATGCTTCGAGCGAAAACCTTCTTCCTCTTTGGCAAAGAGAAGAAATGGAATAACCTCTATTTTTCGCTTTCAACCGCCAAACGTCATGAGATGAATGTGTGGCTGGAGGAGTCACTTAAGGCGCGCAAGTTTTTGGCCGCTTTGGGGATTAAGGTGGAGTTGGAAAAAACAATCAAGAAAATTTATCAGAACATGAATACGCCCACTCCCGACAAGGCCACCTGCGCAACCTGTGGCGATGAAGCCAACAAATTTAATGAGCTGGTCAAGGAACTCATTAAGTAAAAATTCAGCCGGTAAAATTCGCGATTAGGGAGAACATTTTTCCAGCTTTCGTTCCAGAGGGTAAGTTTTTTCAAAAGCAGAAAAATGCTGCTGCTCTATCTCAGGATTACATCCTTTGAATCTTTCGCAATACTTGTAAGAGTACTGATCATTCGCGTAACCGGTTATCTTGTAAAAGAACCATCCCTCCTTAGAGTGGTTAATGCAATCGCCCGCCTGGAAGATCGGCTGATGGATGGGGATTCCTTCGGGAGTGGTAGGAACAACCTGAACCCCCGGCATTTTCTCGGCCTTGGCACCGCTCACCTTATCTAGGTTGAAAAGATTATTCTGCTTGACGTAGTACAGCCCACCAATAACCAGGGCCAATAAAAAAAAGAAAATCTTTCCCATTTTTTCTCCAGTACAATATTAATTGTATTTTAGTTGGGAGACGTATCGACGACAAGAAGTTTTGCAGGAGTAAAGTTCTGCTGATTGATATGCATAAGTTCTGAAAAGAATATCTTGAGTCCCTTTAATTTCATCAGCGACTAAGGCATAACAAGGTTGACCAAATGCCTTCAAGAAAATTCAAATGCTTGAGTGCAAAATGTCTATATTGTCGATCTTCCTTTGCCCACGATTCACAAATTTATGTGGCTATAATATTATCTCATAATTGGGGAAAATGAATGCACGATAATCCCATATTACTCGTCGACGATGATCAGGATTTTTGTAATCTGGTCCGCAACTATCTTCAGGATGATTATTCACGATTAGATATTTGCAACGATCTTGAAACGGCCAAACAATTTCTCAACGAAAATAAATATGATGCGCTTTTGCTGGATATTAATCTCAATGGTCAAAATGGTGGTGAAATTCTTAAATATCTTAGAGATGTCGATACCCATTTGAACCGCGATTTGCCAAGTATCATCGTTAGCTCACATCTGACCCCAGAATTTATTGCTAAAAATCGGCAGAAGTGTGCTGATTTTTTGGCGAAACCATTTAATAATTACGACATTATTCAGGCCTTAAAACGTATCTTGAATAACTTTGACGATGTTGACTTGGATGTAAACGTCGACGAGGTTTCTCAGGACCCTGCAGTCACCGAGGTTTTATTTGAGGAAGTGCCCTGTCGGGAACCCTTTGATCTTCCACCCAACCTAAAAAGTGTGGTCGTGACTGTTCTCGATCAGCTTCAGCACCACCCCGGATTAAAAAAGTTGTTTTCCAGCCTGAACCTCAAACGAAGTCTCGATACTTATTACGATGAACATATCGGATTGCTTATCAATATCGCCACAGGCATAGCAGTACAGCACCAATGGTCCTATGGCTCTTTCTTGGAAAAATTGGTTTATGCGGCCTACCTCCATGATCTCTATCTCATAGATAAACCTCATCTGGCGAAAATATCCACCAAGGCCCAACTGGAGCAACAAAAATCACAACTTCAGTTCCGCGATGACCGCTTTGTTCTTGAGCACCCGGAATTTATTGCGAGTAAGCTTGAAAAGCTGAGCGTGATTCCTGCCGATTCCATAACGATTATTCGGCAACATCATGAGATGCCCGACGGTACCGGCTTTCCGCTCGGCCTGCACTTTAAACGATTACATCCCATGAGTGTCTTATTTATCGTGGCCCATGATTTAACAGACTATATTATTGATAATCCCGAGTGGGATTTAGCGAAGTATTGCAAAACTGCTGGGAACAAATTCACAGGGGCGCAATTTTTGAAAACGCTCTCGGCCTTGGCCCAATGTAAATAGCGTATGGCTTAGGATACGCGTTTCATAAGAGATAAAATTCTCCCATTAACAAGTTCCGGATTATCTATTTGAGGGACATGTCGTGACCCTGGAATCACAAGAAATTCTGATCCTTTCAAATTTTCATGCAGCATTTTTTGAAGAGGGAGCGGGCACAGAGGATCTTTTGTGCCTCCAATTACGAGAGATGGAATTTTTACCGTTTGCAATTCCTGAATCACATTAAAATTTTCCATTTCGCGCACGAGCTGCACAAAGACTCTAAAATCGATACTGGCCAAATCTCTCATATACCACTTGATAATTTTTGCCGGAACCCGTTCCGGGTCAGTGCCTAAGATATGCACTAATTTTACGGCCAGCGGATTATAACGGGATGTTTGCCATAGCTTGTTGCAGATCGAGTCTTTGATTGGATTATCAATAAAGAGCAAGGGGAGAAGGTGCTTAGCATATTTAAAGTTGAAGAGATAATCACCCGGGGCAATAGGAGTGCCAGAAATGAGCGCCATGGCCAAGACTCTTTCAGGACGAGCAAATAAGTAATGGAGCGTGACGTTGACTCCCATGCTGTGACCTACCATCACGACTTTATCGGCATCGATGCCGTCGAGTATTTCCTCCAGGTCCTGGGAAAATTGCTGAAGATTTACCTTCTGCTTATCCGCGACATAGTTCCCGTCAAAATGTCCTCGGTATTCATGCAAAAGATAAGGAACACCGATCGAGTCAAAAAGCTTGATGGTATAGTACCACCAGGCATTACCGCAAACTAAGCCATTGTTGAGGACGATCAAAGGTGTCTCACGGGGAGGACGGTTCTCCTTGAAGCTTGTTCTATATACGACCTCCCTTCCATCTGAAAGGCACATGGTCTTTTTGATACCCATTTGTTCCATATTCAACATCCTTATTTCTTAATTCATTATTGAGGAGGGGCCACCTTTTAGCAATCAGGGTGGCAGCAACAACCGGACTAAATTATTCAAGCATTGGGACTTGGGTAATAACAATTTTGCCGCTCGGGTAATCTCCATTTATCCTGATAAAATAAAAGTGAAAACTATAAAAGTGGGACGTGTGATGCAAAAAAGTATACTCGGAAATATTTTGGTCTTGTTGGTTTTGAATACAATTTTATTTATTCCCCGAGCAAGTCGTTCGGAAGAATTTACTTTCCGGCTCATGAATTACAATGTGAAAGGGCTGCCTCTGCCTTGGCTCAAACATAAGGCGCGCTATCAACGAATTGGAAAAGCACTGAATACGTTAAGAGGGCAAAATCTTTTTCCGGATGTCATCAATTTGGAGGAAGCTATTCATGGGCAAACAGAGGAAATTCGAAAGGCCGCGGCCCTGCCTTTTTATGCCAAAGGCCCGCTCGGAAAAGGACTTCGCACCAGTGGAGGGCTAAAAACACTTTCTCGCTTTGAAATTGTCGCAGCAAAAGAATATGTTTATGATCGCTGCGGAAGTTATGACTGTTTGGCTCGCAAGGGCGTTCTCATGACCACCATCAAAGTTCCAGGATTGCCGACTCTCATTGACATCTATGCCACCCATACCCAGGCCGGCCCCACCGGTGACCCCTTTATAAGCCGCGAAACCTGTGATGGCATTCGTGACAGACAGGTTTCACAGATGGCCGATTTTATTTTAGAAACTCATAATGCCGAACATCTCTTATTTGTCGTTGGAGATTTTAACTTCAGGCAGTCAGATGAGCTATATTGGTTTTTTGTGGATTATCTTTATCTAAAGCACAGTGCGCAGGAATGCTCCATGATTTATAAATGTGCGGGGGCCGCTAATCCCAAGGAAGATTGGGAGAGAATGATTGATCACCAATTTTATATTTCCACTAATCACAGAGGCATCAGTGTCACCCCCATATATTTTGATCGTCATTTTAGCGATCCCACCGGCGGGAAAAAGCTTTCGGATCATCGGGCCACACTTGTGCAATATAAAATTGAATGGGGAAAATAAATTTCATGATCGAAAACAGTTATGATCGCCACTGGAAGCACGACTGGATAGGCGAATGGTATCCAATTTTCTATTCCCTTGGCGAACATACGGACATGATTTTTACCAGATGCAGTCAAAACGGCCACATCGAAGCCGTGCATTACATGGACCATGCCTTGTATGATGGTTCTGGAGCTTTGCAAATTCTAACTGAACAACACCACACTCCTGCCCAGTGTCTCCGGAGTCAGGAAAATCCGCGCCCCAGTATCATTCAACAGCTGCAAGGAATTTTTCAATACCTATTAGATACTAAAATTTGTTCGATTAAGTGGAAGGGCCGTAATCACGAGGCTCCCGGAAAAAGAATGACACCGCTGGTTTATGTGATGAATGTCGATCAGACCAACAACTTACTGGCCAGGGCCCGCGCTCGTGGTGTTTCTTTAAGCATTTTTATTCTTAAATGTCTGGATGATTCGGTCAGGTCACTTCTTCAGCATCCGGACGCTCAAAATATTTGGCTTTTGCCGGTCAACATGCGCGCCAGTATTCAACGTTGCAACCCACATAGTAATCACTACAGCTATGTTGCGGTTAAGGTGAATCCCGCTTCGGAGATCGGTGCATTGGATAAGCAGTTTAAAACCGCCTTAGGCACTGGTTATTTCTGGGCCGCCTGGTGGGGGCTACTCGTGGGTATCGTTGTTGGGTTGGCTGGAATGCGCAAGATAATTTATAAATATCACAAGAAGAAACATTCCTGGACAGGGGTTTTAAGTAATATGGGTGTGTGGGGGAATCCCGACTCTGTCGATGTCTGGGCCGCCTGCGCACCTGTGACCAGGGCCCATCCTGTTGGCGTGGTGTTTATGACCTGGAATCGCCAGTTTTCCATTTCAATGCAAGTTCACCCTTCCTTGGACAGTGATGGTACGATCGCGCCGGAGCTATTGAGATTGTTGCGGCAAAACTTGTGACGGTTTGAACGAGACTGTCAAAAATTCCACCAGCAGAAAAATAAAAATAAATTCGCCAAACTCGTGGGCAATCCCCCCCAGGAAGATATCATTCAGCAAACGGGTGACCACAAGTTCGAAATAGGTATAGCATAGCATCCCGGCACCAAAAATAATGACCAGGAGACCTTTGAGCTTCAAAGCAATTGCTTTCGATGAAAATAGAAACATACCGACAATCTCTATGACGGCCACGAAAGCGGGGAAGACTCTGTTCTCTAAAATCTGGGTGCTGGTAGGCAGAAAGAAGATAACCTTAATGGTTTTATAGTTCGGATCAAAGGTTTTGATAAAGGGCACCAGCGTAAATTCATACCAGTTGGTGACACTGAGAGGAAGAGCATATTTGGAAAGATCGGCGTTCATAATCTCGGTTGAAACAAAAAAGGGAGGGATGACGGCGAGTAAAATGAATGAGGCAAAGATAAGGACCGTGGAATTAAATTTGCAGTCGAAGCCTTCGAGTAAGGTGCACCCTCGGCAGATTTTATTAAGGACGCATTTTTTTTCAGCATAGAAGATAATTTTTTTATTAAAAAGAAGATAAATACCGACGGCAAAAAAGCCCATCCCCAGAACTGATGATAGGGAATGTGCCGCTTTCATGAAATCATCAGAGCGCAAGAGAATCCATGTTTCTACTCCACAGAAGGCCTCGGAGATAAAGAAAAAGATAAGAGAGTAGTGTAGCCATCTGAATTCTTGGCGATATTCCTTGGGAATCACCAGCCACAGTCTTTTAGGAGGAGAGGCATGGGCCGAGCGATACATTTTAAAAATGAGAGTGGCGCTGATAATCATGATGGGTATCTTCAGCAGCATGACGACCAGAGTTGCCAGAATGAGGGCCCCGAGGTCCATTATTGGGCCAACGCTTGGACGCTCTTGATCAGATCAGGAATTAACTTTTTAAATTCAAGAGCGATAAAGGGAAAGAGCAGACCTTTGTGCGGTCCTTCATCAATGTAGGAATTGTACGTCACTGTTTTGCCGCCGGGATTCAAGCAAAATTCGGATTGAACCTGGCGCACATTATCCGGAAGCAGGTTGGGCCTGGTTCCCGTCATAATTTGGAGGGTGTAATTGATTTTACTTAGACAGCGTGAATCAGTGACCTGGCCCGCTCGAAACTGGCTGATCACCTGGACGCTGTAACCCAATTTTGCGGTGACGCTGCACATGTCGATATAGCTACTGTTGATTTTTGTAAATGAGCTCCAGCCCGGACAAGGAGTGAGATCGGAGTCACTTGTGACACTCACATAGGCATCTGCAAAACGCTTATAATCCCGAAGCGAAGCTGAAAATTCCTTCCCCGCAAGAGGCCGGCGCAGGGAGAAGGTGCCTGAGTCCAAAGGAGCGAGGGACCAAGCGCTTGAAGAGATTAAGGTGATCGCAACGACGGCAATTATCCTTTTCATGGCAAATCCTTAAGTAGGGTTTTTCAAGCTCTGCCTTATCGAAATCAGTGAGACTTTGGCACGTCGATTATTTATGGCATGAAAAATTTACCATGATCGCGATTGCTTTAAGATGGCCAGGTGCTTAAGATTATTTACCTATGATGAAACTTATATTTTGTAGTGTGCTTTTGACGCTGACGTCTTGCGCTGCAACGGTCAATTACCCCAAAGTTCAAGAAGACATCGCTCATTTTTATGATCAGGCAGACTCAAATTTTTATGAAATTGGGGCCGCCGCAAGCCAATTCCCATCGGAGCGGAAGCTTCAAGCTTACATGGAAAAATTCCGAACCTTTTTTATCGCTTTCGGCCGTGATTCTCTAAAATTGACCACCGAAATTCTCACCTCTACCCAGTTTTCCGCCGCCGAGAAAGAGCAATTTATCGCTGTGATAGGCGAGCGACAGGCGGCCCTCCATAATGCTTTCATGAACCGGCTAGAGGCCGAGATCTACGACTCATCCGAAAAAAAATAATTATGGGGCCACACAGGAACGGCTTACGGGATGGCAAAGATATCCAGGCACACAATCATTAGTGGTTGAAGCGCAAAGCTCTTTGCAACGTCCTGCCTGGCAGGCGAAGGGCGTACAATCATAAGACGACCCATCGGTGCCAACAACAGTGCTGTTGTCTGCGCAGGAATAACTTAAAGGTGCGCATTTCCCATTTGAAGTATTGCAGAGGTACCCGGCCGTGCATTCATTGTTATTTTTACACTGGGTCAACAGGCCTTGCCATGCTGATCACAGGCGTAGGGGGAGCAGGAGATTGTGAGTGTGGCATTTGGGGGACATGCTCGAGTGCCTGTTTGCACACTATGTGTGAGTAGAGACAAAGTCCATGGTTCATTGGAAATTTTCCATTGTATGGGCCGTGACTCTTTTCATTGAGCAAATCCTCAACCTAACCTATAATTATTCTATGAAAAATTCTCATGGTCCTCTTTTTCGTCCCCTCACGGTACTCATTCTTGCCATCGCCTTTGGCCTGGGGGGACTGCTGGTTTATCTGCTCCTCGCTCGTTCTAATCCCCGTGTTCCAGAATCGGCCACGGTCTTGATGCAGATCCGCGAAGTGGCGCGGTTGGAAACCTTGGAGGTATCACTCTACAAAAAAATAACCTTTACCCCCGATCCGCCGATGCCGGGAACTCTGTGGGATGACGTCAATAACTGGGTTCGGTTTTCGCTGCGTGCTCCCAAAGGCAAGGCGATCGTGTTTGCCATTGCTCGCCTTGGCATTGACCTCGAGAAACTTGGCGTGGAAAGCGTGGCCATTCAGGGGCGTGTGGCCTTTGTGGTCCTGCCGCCCATCAAGGTCAGTATTGAGATAAAACCGGGCGAGGTTGAGATTATTGGCTCTAACCTGGATTCCCAGGAGACGGCGCAGCTTTTTGAGTTGGCCAAAACTGCTTTCGAGCGAGAGGCAGGCACGGATGCACAGCTGGCCGAGCGCGCCCGCAAGGCTTCGGAGAGGGCCATCCGGGGACTTCTTTTGACATTGGGCTTTACAGATGTCCGTTTTGTTGATGTATTGCCTCCTGAACCGAAGTCGTCATTTAACTTCGATTTTTAAAAACTTTTTACAATAAGCAGATTTATGAAAATTTTTTGCGTGATGATTTTTTTGTTTTCTTGGTGCTCCCTCGCTTCCGAAGTGGATAATTTCACCGGCCGAGATGAGCCCCTTCGCGATGCCACTGAAGTCATCAATCAGGCAGCCAATCATTTTTTAGATGAAGCCGTAACCTCTGCCAATAAGAGAGGGACCTGTGACAGGCAGCGACTTTATCGTGCCATAAAGTTAAGATTTCGCGATCGCTATCAGGATAAATTTTGTGATTATGTCCATACCTCATCCGAAGTCCCCAGGCGAGGGACAAGAATTAAAGAGAGTATTTATGCCGAAGCCTCCGCCATTAATTCATTAATTATGGGTGGCTTGGGAGTCATTTATGATTCCAATGCCCCAGTCCTTAACATGCATAATGTGCAAATTGGTGGAGATAAGTTCGAGCATTTTTTTGGTATGGGATTCTATTATTTCAGAAGACATTATTTGCAAAAACAGCCGATTGAAACCGTCCTGGATTTTGGTATGAGTACAGAGACCGGCATCCTGGGACGATACATGACCGGGGTCATCTCCTATGCTGATCTAGCGGCGAATTTTAAGGGCATGCACTTCTGGAATCATCTCCTCCGCGAGGGCGAGGATGTCTTAACCTTTGAGCAAAAGCTTGGGCCGTACATTCGTTGCGAGCAAGGTCATTGGAAGCGAGTGCATGAGGTCGATCTCTCCTTGTATATTGATAACGCCTGGGACGAGGCCATCAACTGTTCGCTCTTTAGTACCAAGGAATTTCTGATTAGAGTGCAAAAGCGCTTGTCACGCCTACCGCAACAAGCTTGCCCCATTTCCCCAGAATCACTCAATGATCTGAGCAAAATCTACGGGGCGTTTAGTGCTAAAGTGCTCAACAAAAAAGGGCACGGAGTTTTAGGGAAGCTCTAAGCTTTTGCCAATTTTTCAAAGGCCCGCTTCATTTTTCCAAGTAGCTCGTCACATTCGGCCTTGCTGATATTGAGTGGTGGGGCCAGACGAATGACGTTGGCAAAAAGGCCACCTTTTCCGATCAGCAGCTTTTCCTCTTTGGCAAATTCGAGAATTTGGGCCGCTTCGGCACTCGCAACTTCTTTCGTCTTCTGATTCTTGACCAGCTCGAGACCGAGGAGAAGTCCGCGACCGCGAATATCGCCGATCACCGGGAAGCTCTTTTGCAGCTCCTGCAAACCTTCTTTGAGATATCGGCCCATCTTATTGGCATTCTCGATCAGGCCTTCATCGCGAATGATATCAATGGTGGTTGCCGCCTGCATCGCCTGATAAGGGTCCCCGCCAAACGTGTTGAAGTGCAGTTTGCCTTTTAAGCTATCGGCGACTTCTGCTCTGGCAATGATTGCGCCCATGGGAGCGCCGTTGCCGATGCCCTTGGCCATGGAAATAATATCCGGCTCGACTCCGGAATCTTCGATGGCAAAGAAATGAAGGCCAGTACGACCGACACCGGTTTGTACCTCATCCGAAATATAGAGACCGCCAAAACTTTTGACGATGTCGTAGACTTTTTTATGATAACCGACAGGTGGTTCGATAAAGCCGCCCACGCCGAGAATGGGTTCGCAAATGAAGGCGGCGATCTTGCCGCTCGTCGTGGTCAAAATAGTTTCTTTGACGTCATCCGCGCACTCCAGATTGCAGGATTCTTTTTTCTGCCCAAAGGGACAGCGATAACAGTAAGGCGCCTTGGCGTGAGTGACACAGGCCTGTGGTTGGGAGCGAAACTTCCAGGTGCTATGGCCGCATAGGGACAGTGGAGTGGTGGTCCCGCCGTGGTAACCGTGCTGCAGACCCACAACCATGGGCTCACCTGTGAAGGTGCGTGCAGACAGCACCGCCATCTCATTGGCCTCAGAGCCGGAGTTGGTGAGATAACATTTGGTCAAACCTTTCGGTGCCACCTCGGCCAATTTCTTGGCCAGTTCCGGCATGTATTCAGAGAGGTAGAGAAAGGTGGTGTGTTGGATGGCATCACTTTCAAGCATGGTTTTTATTTTTTTCACGATGCGCGGGTGATTATGGCCGACAGAAATAGATACGATGCCGCCAATCACGTCCAAATATTTTTCGCCCTTGTCATCCCAAACATACGAACCCTTGGCGCGCACTAAATGGAGCGGCGTCTTATAGTAAGGAACTTTGGTGGGATAAAGATGTTTCTGGCGCAGTTGTAGAATTTCATCGTTGTTCACAAAAACCTCGTGTCTGTTATGAATATTTGTCGGCCTTAAACGCTATAAAGTTTATTCTCTGATGTAAAGGTGTTGATACGCTGCATATAAGGGTGAAGTTTGCCTTTTTCTGAATTTTATGACTTTATTATCGTCTATTTTTATCTCCTCCAAGGGTGTGAATTATGTCCAAAGTGATTCAGCAGCAAGGCTTTTACGAGTTGGAACCCACCGAGGACGTGCTCCAAAGTCCCGTTTATAATTCTGATATCGCTCCTACAAAAATCAAAGATCGGACCTGGAATAAGTGGCACATCGCCGCCCTATGGGTGGGGATGGCCATTTGCGTTCCAACTTATACTTTAGGTGGCGTACTCACCTCGTATTTCGGACTGACCGTGGGAGAGGCACTTTGGACCGTGCTGATTGCCAACACCATCGTTTTGATTCCCCTCATTCTCAATGCTTTTCCGGGGACAAAGTTCGGTATTCCTTTTCCGGTCCTCCTGCGCTCATCTTTTGGAATCTATGGCTCCAACGTGCCGGCCTTGATTCGTGCCACCATCGCTTGCGGATGGTTTGGGATTCAAACCATGTTCGGCGGCCTGGCGATTCATCTTCTCCTTGCCCAGTTTTCTTCCTCCTGGGCCGCGCTTGGTGGCACGGGTGAGGTGATCGGCTTTTTCTTATTTTGGATCTTGAATGTGGCCATTGTGCTTCGTGGTTCTGAATCCATTAAGCTGATGGAAGTATTGGCGGCCCCGCTTCTCCTCTTGGTCGGTATCGTGCTCTTTTTGTGGGCCATGCCGCAAATTAATTTTACCGAATTACTTCATATCCCTCCCAAGCGCCCAGAAGGTGCGTCCATGTGGGGTTATTTTTTTGGCGGTCTAACTGCGATGGTGGGTTTTTGGGCCACGCTCTCTCTCAACATTCCGGATTTCAGCCGCTTTGCCAAATCTCAGAAAGACCAAATCTGGGGACAGATAATCGGCCTTCCCCTGACGATGCTCTTGTTTTCTGCTTTGGGGGTCGTCCTGACCGCCGCTTCGGCGTCTATTGTCGGACAGACTTACTCTGATCCCGTCAGTTTAATTGGCGCCATTAAAAGTCCTTTTTGGGGTTCAATCGGCCTTCTCGTCATTATCCTGGCCACCGTTTCCACCAACGCCGCCGCCAACATGGTTTCACCCACCAATGATTTTCAAAATGCTTTTCCTCGCCTGATCAACCTTAAACGCGGAACTTTTCTCACTGGCACAGTGGGCATTTTATTAATGTCCTGGGAGCTGATGCGCAAGCTTGGCTGGATCGTCTCCGATGTGAGTATTGAAAGCCTTTATTCCAACTGGCTTTTGGGGTACTCATCCTTGCTCGGTCCTATCGCCGGAATCATGATTGTTGATTACTTCGTGGCCAAGAAGCAGCACCTTGAGCTCATCCACATTTATAAGCCAGAGAACCCCACCTATCCGAAAATCCATTGGCCCGGGCTTTTGGCCTTTTTTATCCCCGTGCTTTTTACCGTCACCTGCAAGACGCTGGATGTTTTGCCCTGGGTGTATAGTTATGGCTGGTTTGTCGGTTCAGCACTTGGGGCCGTCCTCTATTATGTCTTGGCCACGAAACTTACAGTTTTTAAATCACAGAAATTAAGTGAGGAGATGTTATGAGCAATGCCATTAAATTTACTTCCGGTTATGGAAAAATTAAAAATTGGATCAACAATCAAGAGGTCGAATCCAAGGCCAAAAATTATCAAGATATTAACGGGCCTTATAAGGGCGATGTTCTGGGCCAGGTTCCCATGGGAACCTTCCAAGATGTCGAGGCCGCCGTGTCTGCCGCCAAAGAGGCCTTTCCCGCTTGGAAAAATACCCACATCAAGCAACGTGTTCAGGTCATGTTTAAGCTGAAGGCCTTGATGGAGCGAGATTTCCAAGAGCTCTGCCAGCTGATCAGCCTTGAAAATGGCAAAACCCTTGTTGAAGCGGCCGGGGATGTGGCCAAGGCCATCGAGGTCCTGGAATTTGGCTGTGCCATTCCCAATAAAATTTCCGGCCAGGCCCAAGAGGTGAGCGCGGACATTCTCTGTAGCAATCTGAAAGTTCCATTAGGTGTGGTGGCCTCCATCGCCCCTTTTAATTTTCCCATTATGGTTCCTATGTGGACACTACCCATTGCGCTGACCGTGGGAAATACCATGGTGCTCAAGCCATCCGAACAAGTTCCACTCTCGTCTTTACGCCTGGCCAAACTTTTCAAGGAAGCCGGTCTTCCCGACGGAGTTTTGAATATCGTGCATGGAGGCTCTGATGTGGTTAACGGAATCTGTGATCATCCTGATATCAAGGCGGTGAGTTTTGTTGGTTCCACCAAAGTCGCCAAGCTGGTGTATGCCAGGGCCGCGGCCGTCGGCAAAAGAGTGCTGGCCCTGGGTGGTGCCAAGAATCACCTGATCGTCATGTCCGATGCCGACGTGGAAACTGCTCCCAAACAAATCGTCGATTCCGCCATCGGCTGTGCCGGGCAACGTTGCATGGCCGCAAGTGTGATGATTGCGGTGGGTGATTGCACCAAGATCATTGAGCAGATGAAAGCCTATGCCGACTCTGTGAAGTTAGGCGAGAATATGGGGGCCATCATCAACAAGCCAAGCGTGGAACGAATCAATAATTATATTACTCAGGCCGAGCAGATGGGTGCCAAAATTTTAGTGGATGGGCGAGGCAAAACCCCTGTCGTGAATGGCACCAAGGACGGTTACTGGGTTGGCCCGACCCTGATCGACAAGATGAAGGAAAATATTCCGGCGCTCAAGGAAGAAATTTTTGGCCCGGTCCTCGCCATTATCCATGTCGATACGCTTGAGCAGGCCATGAAGCTGGAGAATAGCAACCCCTACGGCAATGCCTGTTCTATCTTCACGACCTCCGGCCGCTACGCCGATTATGTGGTTAAAAATGCCATGGCCGGCATGTGCGGAGTGAATGTGGGTGTGCCCGTTCCGCGCGAGCCATTCGCATTTGGTGGCTGGTATGAGTCGCGCTTTGGTGCCGGTGATATCACGGGTGATGCCGGAATCAATTTCTGGACTCAGGATAAGAAAGTTACAGTGAAGTGGATTGAACCTTTAACTCGAAATTGGATGTCTTAAATAGGAGTGCGATGTATGAAATCCTTACTGATTAAAAACGGTGAAATTATCACCTCGATTGATCGTTATGTTGCCGATATCCTCGTTCAAGATGGTGTGATTAAGGCCATCGGAAAAAATCTGGAAAAACCTTCCTCGGCCACTGAGGTGATCGATGCCACCGGGCTTTTGGTATTGCCTGGTGCCGTTGATGGACATGTTCACATGGAACTCCCATTTATGGGCGAGGTTTCGGCCGATGATTTTGAAACCGGAACAGCGGCGGGTTTGGCCGGGGGAACCACCAGTATCATTGACTTCGTTATTCCTTCGCGCAATCAGGACCCCATGGAGGCCTTGACGGCATGGAAGGAGAAGGCCAAAAAATCTGTGGCCGATTACGCCTTTCATATGTCGCTCACCTGGTATGGAGACAAAGTTGAAAAGGCCATGCACCAGTGCGTGAAAGAGGAAGGCATTACGTCTTTCAAAACCTTCATGGCCTACCGTGGTGCCATTGGGGTCGAGGATCATGAGCTGATCAGCATCATGAACGTTTCTAAAAAATTAGGATCACTGATTACCGCCCATTGCGAGCACGGTGAGATGGTGGTGGATTTACAAAATAGGCTTTTTGGCGAAGGCAAAACCGCGCCAAAATACCATGCCCTATCGCGACCTGCGCCTCTAGAAGGCGAGGCCACCGGTCGGGCCATCATGTTGGCGCGCATGACTCAGACGCCACTCTATATCGTTCACGTGACTGCGGCCCAGGCCGTCGATGCCATCAGTGAAGCGCGTTCCCGCGGACAGGCGGTCTATGGCGAGACCTGTCCTCAATATCTTCTTCTTGATGACAGCGTTTACGACAAACCCGATTTCGAAGGGGCCGCCTACGTCATGAGTCCGCCGATCCGGCCCAAAGGTCATCAGGATCGTTTATGGGGCGCCTTAAAGTCGGGAATCATTCAAACTGTCGCCACTGATCATTGTCCTTTCCGACAAAAAGGTCAGAAGGAACTTGGCAAAAACGATTTTCGAAAAATCCCCAACGGCGCGGCGGGGGTTCAGAATCGCCTGTCACTGCTCTACACTTACGGAGTTCTCGAAAATAAAATCGATCTTCATCAGTTTGTTGACTTGAACTGTACCAGGCCGGCCAAACTTTTCGGCATGTATCCGCGCAAAGGCGCCGTGGCCGTGGGCTCTGACGCCGATTTAGTTTTGTGGGATAAAAACAAGACTGGCACGATTTCCGCCAAAACGCATTTTCATAAATGTGATCGCAACATCTTTGAAGGTTTCAAAACTCAAGGTGGGCCGCTTAAGGTTATCGTGAACGGTCGCGTGCAGTTTGATGATGGCAATTTAAAAGTCGAGCGCGGCGCCGGCCGTTATATTCGTCGCAATTTAGGTGAGCATTTATAGGAGCAACTCAATGGCAAAAGATCTATCCATAAAAGTGAATGGAATTAATTTTGAAAATCCGTTTGTGATCGGCTCCGGCCCTCCAAGCACCAACAGGGCGACCATTGGCAAGGCCTTCAAAGAAGGTTGGGGGGGCGTGGTGGCCAAAACTATTTCCCTTGAGGGGAGCGCGGTTAAAAATGTGGCCCCTCGCTACGGCAAGCTCTATGCCCGCGAATCTGGAGAGGTGATTGGTTTTCAAAATATTGAGCTTATTTCGGACCGTCCGCTCAATGACTGGCTGAAAGATTTCGAGGCGGTGAAAAAAGAATATCCCGACAAAGTGTTGATCGCTTCGCTGATGGAGGCCTACGATAAGTCCGCCTGGCAGAGTCTCACGCGCTCTGTATGCCAGACCGGCGTTGATGCCTTGGAGTTAAATTTCTCCTGCCCCCACGGGATGCCTGAGAAAAAAATGGGCTCGGCCATGGGCCAATGTCCTGAGGTGGTGAAAGAAGTTACCCGCTGGGTGAAAGAAGTTTCCCCTGTGCCTGTCTGGGCCAAGATGACTCCCAATATAATGGATATTTCAGTGCCCTCTCTTGAGGCCATCGCTGGAGGTGCCGACGGAATCAGCTTGATTAATACCATCTTGGCAGTGATTGGTATTGACCTCAAAACCTTGCGACCGCTCCCGACCGTTGGTGGCCATTCCATCCCCGGTGGCTATTCAGGTCAGGCAATTCGTCCGATTGCCTTACGACATGTGCTTGATCTGGCGCGAGCGCTAAAGGCCACCAAACAGGAGCACATTACCATGAGTGGGATTGGGGGAATTGAGTGTGGCAAAGATGCCTTGGAATTCATCCTCATGGGCTGCAATACCATCCAGAGCTGTACCGCGCCCATGCTGCAGGGTTTTGGCATGGTTAAGGAAATGATAACCACGGCCCAAAGCTTTATGCAGGAGCATGGTTTTAATTCGATTGAGCAATTTCGTGGACACTCATTGTCTTATTTCACCACCCATTCCCATCTGGTGGAGCTTAAACAAGGAAAATTTGAAAAGGGCCAAGTGGCCAAAGATGCGGAATGGTCGGGCGACGAGATTGCCAAGCAGACCAAAAATATGACTAATAACTAGTTGATATTGCATTGCTGCGTGAATTAGTTATATGTGCTATAATTAAGTTTGACGACTCAAACACCTGTGTGTATTTTGGAGTCAAGCGAGGCACACTATGGCAACAAGAACGCTATTAGATTTACCGAAGCGAACCAAGGCAAGAATTAAGGACATTCTAGGTGGAGAAGACTCCCGAGAGAGACTGCTTGCTCTTGGGGTGTTACCTGGGGACGATGTAGAGCTGATCGGCCGTGCGTGGTTTGGTTCCCCACTGGCCATTAAGCTAGGCAAAAGTAACTTTATAGCCCTTCGACGCGAACATGCCTCCCAAATTATTTTAGAAGAAAATTGAGAGGCAATTGTGGACAGTGTTCTTTTAGTCGGCCCACCGAATTCAGGCAAGTCATCAATCTATAATTTACTCACCGGAAAATTTAGACACGTTTCAAATTATTCGGGCATCACGGTTGATAATGCTTCCTGCGAGTTGCTTTCCAACAAATCCGAGGAACGGAAAATATCAGTCGTGGATCTGCCGGGCATTAATGGACTGCTGCCCGGCAGTTACGATGAGGCGATGACGGTGAAGGCCATCTTGGGCATGGACACGGAAATTTCCAGCTTCAATGGAGTGGCCCTCGTTTTAGATATGAATCGCCTGGAGTTTTCACTGGGGCTGTTGCTTTATTTGCGTGATCTCTTGGGTGGAAATCATACCGTCATGGCCATTATTAATAAGGCCGACACACAAGAAGTCTTACCGCCCGAGAAACTTGCTATCCTGAAAGACAGAGTGGGTGTCGACATGCTGCCCTTTTCCGCTTTAAAGGGAGACGTTCAAGTACTTGATAAATTTTTACGCCAAAATTTGAAATCGGAGCCGGCTAAGCCGTCCAAGAAACTTCTCGTCACCAAACGCGCGCTCGATTATTTTAAACTGAGTCGCGAAAAGGTCTCAGAGCATCTCATCGTGGTGGATGATTCTCATGAGGGAGAGCTTTTGGCGAAAGTGGAGAAATACCATCGAGATGCACGGAAAATACTTGATGATATTTTTTCGGATGAAAAGGCCCCTAAAGTTCTTCTGACAGAACGGGTTGATAAAATTCTTCTCCATCCTTTATGGGGCAGTCTTGTTTTCATCGCCATTTTTTATCTTCTTTTTCATGCCATCTATTCCTGGTCGGCCCCGATCATGGATCTTATCGATTCGCTGATTGGCTGGTGCGGCGGCAAGATTTCTTCAGTAATGGCCGATGGCCTGCTCAAAAGTCTGGTCATCGATGGTGTTTTGGCCGGTGTTGGCGGGGTGATTATCTTTCTGCCTCAGATTCTCATTTTATTTTTTCTGCTTTCGCTTTTGGAATTATCCGGATACATCTCGCGCGCCGCTTTTCTCACTGATCGAATGATGGGTTTTTTTGGCCTTTCGGGAAAGTCGTTTCTCCCTTATCTTTCCGGACTGGCTTGCGCCGTTCCTGCCATCATGGCAACTAGAACTATTCCCAATCGCTTTGAGCGCATCGCGACCATCATGACCATACCGCTCATGACCTGTAGTGCACGATTGCCCGTTTATATTCTGCTGATCGGAACCTTTATTCCAGGAACAAAAGTCTTAGGCATCTTCAATCTCCAGGCCTTGAGTTTTTTCTTCCTCTATTTTCTCGGTGGCGCCTCGGCTTTAATCATTGCCAAGTTATTGCGCCTCTCCTTTTTTAAAGGGGAAGGGGCAGGCTTCCTGATGGATTTACCACTCTATCAAAGACCCCCAATGGTAACGGCTTTGAAATATAGCTGGCGGCAAGGAAAGATATTTTTGATGAAGGCCGGAACAATTATTTTAGCTTTTTCCATTGTCTTCTGGGTGGCGAGTACCTTCCCGCGGCCCACCGATGCTCAGTTGTCAACGCTCGAGGGGAAGAGTGAGGCCGAGGTGGCCAGCTTCACCTTGGAAAATTCTCTGATCGGCCGGATTGGAAAAGGAATCGAACCGGTCCTTACTCCCATTGGGATGAACTGGAAAATGGGAGTGGGAATTCTTGTGGCCTTCGGAGCCCGCGAGCTTTTTGTTTCCTCCATGGGAACGATGTATGCACTCGGTGATGTTGATGAGACCTCAGAATCGCTGCGCGAGCGTTTAAAGAATGAAGTGGATGTGACAACTGGCCAACCTGTATTTAATACCGGAACTGTCTGGGCACTCCTTCTCTTTTTTGTTTTTTCTCTTCAGTGCACCTCGACCTTGGCCATGGTCACCCGTGAAACGGGGGGATTTGTGCTCCCGGTCATCATGTTCCTTTATATGGGACTCATTGGTTATGGCATGGCCTTTCTGGCCCACTCCTTCTTGACGTGAATTAATTACACATTCTTAAAATTCTCTTAACTCTCTGTTTTAAAACTGCGGCAAATATGTAAGAGTACGGCACAAAAAATTGTTTAGTGGGGGGATTTATGGGTTTTAGTGCTCGCAAGCTAACTTTGAGTTTTTTATTACTGTCACTGCTGCTTCTTGGTGCCGGCTGTGCCACTTCTCGTACCAGCGGATGGGAAAAAGGGAGCGATCAAGTGACCCTTTCAGATAAAGATAAAAAAGAATTGGAAGCCAAGGCCGGTGTTCATTGGGCCAAACGATATGTGAGAGAAGATTTGCTCAAATTTATTGATGCCTATGAAACACTTTCTAAGGCCGATCAGAATAGCTATAAATATCTGGTTGGACTTTGCCGCGGATATTATCTTTTGGCCGATGGGCACACCAGCGAAATTGAAGAGAAGAAACTTCTCTGGGAAAAGGGTCTGACCTTTGGGGAGCGCGCCATGGCCACCAATCCTGCCTTTAAGACAAAAGTTGTGGCAGAAGGCGGCAAGATTGAGGCCGCACTCGACACCCTAACAAAAAATGAAGTTGAAGCCATCTATTGGTCAGCCGTGAATCTTGGAAAATGGGCAAGCGCTTCGGGCATTGCCGCAAAACTTAAATTTAAATCGCGCATTCAAGAGATGATTAATCGAGTCGGTACCCTGGAACCAACTTTCTTCTATGGGGCCGTGCAACGCTATTGGGGTGCCTTCTATGCGATCGCCCCTTCCTTTGCCGGCGGCGATTTGAACAAGGCCAAGGAAAATTTCGATAAATCTTTGGAAGTGCAAAAAGATTATCTGGGCACCTATGTGCTCTACGCCGAACTTTATGCCACCAAAAAATCCGATCGAAAGTTGTTTGAAGAGAAACTCAACTACGTTTTGAAGGCCGATGCCCATAAAATTCAGGAAATCGCTCCTGAGAACTTGATCGAACAAGAGAAGGCCAGAAACCTTCTTAAAAAAATGGAAGAACTTTTCTAAAGGGTGACCTATGTTTTTTAGCAAATTACTGAGACTGCTTTTTATTGCGCTGATGTTGTCGGGAGTTGCTTTCGGCAAGGTTGTGACGGTGAAGTTTGGGACAGTCGCCCCGTCAGGCACTCCCTGGGCCGATACGCTTGAGCAAATTAAGAAGAGAGTGGATGTTGAATCTAAAGGTGATCTTAAGATCAATGTTTATCTTGGAGGGCAACTCGGTGGTGAGTTGGAGATTCTCAATGACATTCGTCGCGGTCGCATTCAAGGTGGTGGATTAACTTCTGCAGCCCTGGCTTCAGTCATTACCGAGATGAATGTGCTTGAAATACCTTTTATCTTTGACTCCTATGAAGAAGCTGATTTTGTTTTGGATAACTACCTGCTCGAACCATTCAAAAAACTTTTTCTGGATAAGGGTTTGGTTTTTGTTTCCTGGGCGGAAAATGGCTGGCGAAACATCGGTTTGAAGACCAAGTTTGCCAAGACCGCAAAAGATTTAAGTGGTGTGAAGATTCGTTCGCAGGAAAGCCAAACCCATTTGGCCTTTTGGAAGAAGGTAAACGCCAGCGCTGTTCCGATCGCCATCCCGGAAGTTTTGTCCGCCCTTCAAACCGGCGTGGTCGAGGGCTTTGACAACACCGCCCTTTTCACTCTTGCCGCTGACTGGCAAACCGGCATTAAATATTACACTGTTACCCAGCACATCTATCAGCCTGCCGCCGTTATTTATTCCAAGAAGTTTTGGGATGGCATCAATGAGGCCCAGCGTAAAACCTTGATGGGTGAGGGAAATCTTCTCGCTCCTCCTTCACGTAAGTCCGTTCGCTCACTCGGCTTGGAACTTATGGATGTCTTAAAATCTTCGGGGATTAACGTCTACACTTTGACCACCAAAGAGCGCGATGAATTTAAAAATTCGGTTCGTGGCCTGGATGGTGAAGTGGTAAAAATGCTCGGAGCCGATTCCCAGAAGATTTATAATTTGCTGTTGGAAGGTAAAGCGGCCTTCAAGAAGAAAGGGAGCAAAAAATAAAGACATTACTGGGTTTTATAGAAAGGGCCGAAAATATTTTGGGTTCGGTTTGCATGGTGGCCATTACGGCATTTGTCGTGGCGGATATCTTTTCTAGAGAGGTTCTGAGCTTCAGTGTGGTCTGGGCCCAAAAGGCCGCGGTCTACCTGATGATTTGGGCCGGTTTTATCGGTTCCAGTCTGGCCACCTCCAAGGGTGCTCACCTTCGACCGGAAATTGGCGATAAGCTGTGGCCTCTCAAGATGCAGCCGGCCTATCATCGAATTCGCCATTTCGTGACAGCGGTCTTTTGCTTTTTTGGGTGTTTCTACGGAGTGATGTATCTCCGGGAAAGCTTTGAGATGGGAGATACTAATCCCGTCATTAGTATGCCTTTGTGGATCATTCAGACCGTGATTCCTGTGACCTTTATCTTGAGCGCCTTCAAAAACTTCGTTTACGCCTTCGTCCCTGATTTGATGCCTTCGATAACCCGGGAGCCAACCTAATGCTTGGACTTGGCTTAGCACTCCTTGTTTTACTTTTATTAATTTTAGGGCAACCGCTCTTTGTCATCATCGGTTCTGTCACCGCCTACTGCTTTCATTTTTACTCGGACGAATCGCTCAAGGTCATTGTGGGTGATATCTTTTTTGCCGGTGATAAAGAAGTCCTCCTGGCCGTCCCGTTATTTGTGTTGGCGGGAAATTTGATGACTCAAGGAACGATAGCCAAACGACTGATTCGCCTTGCAAGCGCGGTCACCGCACCCATTCCTTCGGGACTGGCCATTGCCGCCGTGATGTCGTGCTCAATCTTTGCTGCTATTAGCGGCAGCTCGCCTGTAACTCTAATTGCGGTGGGAAGCATTCTGTATCCTGCCTTAAATAAAGCGGGATACGACAAAAATCTTTCCATCGGTCTTTTATCCGCAGGCGGAACGTTGGGAATCATCATTCCTCCCAGTATTCCCATGATTATCTTTGCCATCATGGCTTCGGTTTCTGTCGTCGATCTGTTTAAAGCGGGAATCGGTCCCGGAATTGTCTTAAGTATTCTTCTCATGATTTTTGCCCTTTTGCGTGGAGGCAAGGCCGCTCGCGGAAAATGGGATAAAGTTGAATTGTGGGCCAGTGTGAAATCGGGAATTTTATCACTCCTCATGCCGGTCATTATCTTAGGCGGCATCTATACCGGGTTTTTCACCGCAACGGAATCGGCCGGAGTGGCCGTGGTCTACGCACTTATTGTGGAATTCTTGGTTCATCGGGAAATGAAGGTGAACCAGTTACCCAAAGTTTTTTCCGAGACTGCTCTTATGCTCGGAACACTTTTTTTAATTCTGCTCCTGGCCGTGAGCTTGAATAAATTTATGACCTATCAGCAAATTCCACAAAACATGGTTGAAAGTCTTTCTGGTTTAATCGACTCTAAATTGAGCTTTTGGATTGGCGTGAATATTCTGCTCCTTCTTGTGGGATGTTTTATGGATATCATGAGCGCCATTTTGGTGCTCGCACCTCTCTTGACTCCCATGGCAATCCACTTCGGGATCAATCCCATTCACTTCGGGATCGTCATGATCGTTAACTTGGAAATTGGCTATCTGACGCCGCCGGTGGGGATTAATTTATTTGTGGCCTCAAGTATTTTCAATGAGCCGCTGGGTAAAGTGATCAAGGCGACCATGCCGCTGGTGCTTACCCTTTTGATCGGTCTGATGATAATAACTTTCTTCCCAAGTATTTCCTTATTTCTTCTTTCAAAGTGATTGAGCGTAAGGAAAAATTTCCTCATAATTTTGAACGTTGGTGGGAGTCACCCGACGCCAGATATGGTGCCTTCGCAGATCTCGCGTATGGGAGAGTCCGGTGGCGGCGATAATTTCGGCCACGGCCTCGACTGTCTCGTGGTGAAAGTTGGCCACCCGGACGTGCTTATCTTGCACATTAAGCCCTGCTGCCAAATTTGAATCCTGGGTGGCGACGCCCGTCGGGCAGGTATTTTTATTGCATTCCATCGCCTGAATACAACCTAAGGCCAGCATCATCCCCCGTGCGGTATTACAGGCATCGGCACCCAGCGCGATATATTTCACCAGATCAAAGCCGGTTAAAATTTTTCCAGAGGCAATAACCTTGAGCTTGTCGCGCAGCTTATAGGCAGTTAAAAGATTGGTGGCACCAATAAGTCCTTCGCGAAGGGGAGTTCCTACTGAATTTGAGAATTCTAATGGGGCCGCTCCTGTGCCGCCCTCACCGCCGTCAATGGTAATGAAGTCGGGTAAAATTTCGGTTTTCACCATGGCCTTACAGATATCCTCAAACTCATTTAAGTGGCCGATGCAAAGTTTAAAGCCGGTGGGCTTGCCGCCCGAGAGAGTTCTGAGTCGTGCCACAAACTTAAGCAGACCTTCCGAGTTATTAAACGATGTGTGATTAGAAGGTGAGTAAACGGTGGTCCAGGGTTTCACGCCTCGGATGGCGGCGATTTCAGGCGTATTCTTGCCGGCGGGGAGGATGCCCCCATGCCCGGGTTTGGCCCCTTGGGAAAGTTTAAGCTCAATCATTTTGACGTTGGGAAGGGTGGCATGGGCGATGAAATTTTTCTCGCAAAAATTGCCATCCTCGTCTCGACAGCCAAAGTACCCGGTGCCTATTTGCCAAACCAGATTGCCTCCACCCTTTAAGTGGTAGGGAGAAAGACCGCCTTCGCCGGTGTTATGATAAAATCCCCCATGCTTGGCGCCCTGGCTCAAGGCCAGCACCGCATTCTTGCTGAGCGCACCAAAGCTCATGGCGGAGATATTGTAAATGGAAGCGCTGTAGGGTTGAGTGCAGTCTTTGCCACCAATGGTGATGCGGAGATCGTCTGGCTTGATGGCCTTCAAGGAAGAGGGATAGATGGAGTGGTTAATCCACTCATAACCCACCTGGTAGACATCTAACTGGGTTCCAAAGGGAGCAGAGGAGAGGGCCTTTTTTGCACGCTGATAAACCACGTTGCGAAAGATGCGACTGATAGGCGCACCATCAGTATCGCTTTCAACAAAATATTGATAGATCTTTGGCCTTAAAACTTCCATGAAATATCGAAAGCGGCCTCCGATCGGCCAGTTGGCGATAATCGAGTGATGAGTGGAACACATGTCAACAACACCAAGGAGGTAGAGGGGCCCAAACAAGATAAAGGCCCAGAAAAAATAGGGATGAAGCAGAGTCCCGGCCCCGAAAATGAGAACAAACGTGATGATTGAGAAAATAGTAAATTGCCTTCTCATGAAATTCCTTTGAAAATACTTATTAACATCATATAGGAAAATTGCGGTGCTTAAAACAAGACCAAGTAACTCGGGTAAAAAAATTATTCTGTTCACAGGTGGAGGAAGTGGCGGGCATGTGCTCCCGGCCCTGACTTTAATAAGCGAAATAAAAAAACGCCCTGACGTGGAAATACGTTATGTGGGAAGCAGACAGGGTATCGAGAAGGAGCTGGCCCTGGCGCAGGGGCTTCAGTATTTTGAAATTTCCACCGGAAAGTTGCGACGTTATTTTTCCTGGGAGAATTTTAAAGATTTTTTCCGCGTTTTTAAGGGGCTCTTTGATGCCGGTCGAGTGATCCTCGATGCCAAGAAGCTGGGAGAGGTTTTAGTTTTTTCCACCGGTGGCTTTGTTTCCGTCCCCGTGGCCATTGCCGGGCGCCTCTTGGGAGTCAAGGTCTTCATTCACGAGCAGACGGCGCGTGCCGGTTTGGCAAATCGTATCTGTGGTTTTTTTGCTCATCGGGTGTTTGTTTCTTTTGAAGGCTCCATGCAATTTTTTTGCAAACGTAAAACGGAGTGCTCCGGTTACCCTCTACGCCGCGACTGTTTTACGAAAGTTGTTAATCCTTTGTTGATAAGAGGAAAAAATATTTTAGAGCAGGACCGCCCTGTGCTCTTTGTCACGGGCGGTGGCAACGGCTCATTACTGCTGAATAACTTGGTAAAAAATCATCTCAAAGAGCTGTGTGATAGATTTCGTATTATTCATCAGGTGGGTAAAAACTATCTGGCCGAATTCGGTCCCCTCCAGAACGATCGCTACTATACCTTCGATTTTATCAATGAGGGGATGATCGATATTTTAAAACGTGCCGATGTAGTTATCTCTCGCGCCGGGGCCGGAACCGTTTCCGAGCTCCTGGCGATCGGACGGCCCAGCATTTTTATCCCTCTTCCCCATGCCCAGAAAAATGAACAATATTTCAATGCGGTGGAGGCCAAGAATAAAATTGGTGGTCTGATTCTCCAGGAAAGTGAGCTTAAAAAAATAAATTTGGTTGAAACTATTGATCAGTTTATGAAAAACCGTAGACAGACTGCGCAGGCCCAACCGCAAAATGGGCTGGATTTTTTACTGGGTAAAATAGACCTGGAATTTTTAGGCCCAAGGCCTTCCTGATGGATGCCACCACAGTTATTTTGTTAACCTCCGCCCTCCTAACTTCAATTTTGTCGGGCACAATTGGGATGGGGGGAGGGATCTTACTCTTGGCGGTGATGGGTCAGTATTTTCCCCTCCAGGTTTTGATACCCTTCCACGGATTGATTCAACTTGGCAGCAATGCCTCAAGAGTGGTTTACAGTTATAAATCTTTTGACCGCAAGGTGGCCCTGCAATTTGCGGCGGGGGCCATTTTAGGTGCGGCCATAGGTTCCCAGCTCATCATAAAAATTCCGGATCAATGGTACAAGATTGGCTTGGGATTATTTATTATCGTGATTACCTTTGTGCCTTTGCCCAGGTCCGAGAAAAAATTTAAGTCCAAGTGGTTTTTGGTTGGCGGAATCTCAACTTTTCTTGGACTTTTTATTGGTGCAACCGGTCCCCTCATCGCGCCCTTTTATCTCTCAGAGAATTGGAGTAAAGATACTTTGGTCGCGACCAAGGCTGCTTGCCAGGTTTGCACCCACCTGCTCAAGGTAACGACCTTTATACTTATGGGATTTATCATTGGACGTTATCTGCTTTTACTCGCCGGGATGATGGCCATGGTTTTTGTCGGCAATTATCTTGGCAGCTTGATTTTGCATAAGCTTCCGGATAAATGGTTCATCTTGGTCTTCAAGAGTTTGATTGTGATTCTCGCGGCCAAAATGATTTTTCAAGGTCTGGCACTCTAAAAGGAGCTGTAAAGTTATGGGAAAAGAAATCCTCGATCTGGCAGAGTGGAAGTCGACCCTCACGGCCTTTGCCAAGGAGCGGGACTGGGAGAAATTTCACACGCCTAAAAATCTTGCCACCGCCCTCTCGGTGGAGGCCAGTGAACTTTTAGAGCTTTTCCAATGGCTGACGGCAGAAGAGTCGACACTGCTTCCTCAGAAAAACAAAGATGAAAAATTGCGGAAAAATATTGAGCGCGAGATGGCCGATGTCCTCGTGTATCTTCTGCGCCTCGCGACCGTGTTGGAGGTCGACTTGTCGAAGGCCTTGCAGGAAAAAATGGCCGAGAATGCCAAGAAATATCCTGCGGACAAGGTGAAGGGTCTGTCTAAGAAATACGATCAGTATTAGGATTCCAGCTTGCGCACAACCGAGCGCTTGGTCTTATCCAATTCCTTTTTTCTGATCCTGATATAAAGGGGCGTAATTTCCACCCACTCGTCACCATCGATCCAGTCCAAGGCCCACTCAAGCGTGCGCTTCGGAATCGGGGGCAGCAGTAGATTGGTGTCTTTACCTGCGGTCCGAACATTGGTGAGATGTTTTTCCCGAACGACATTCACATTGAGCTCGTTGGTTTTATTGTGTTCGCCGACGACCTCACCTTCATAAACGGGCTCTCCCACCTCCACAAATTGGCGGCCCGAGGCCAGCAGATTGAAGAGCGCGTACGCCGTGGTCTTGCCCGTGCGATCGGAAATGAGGGCGCCATTATTGCGCCCGAGCATATCTCCGGCATAAGGCTTGAAGCCGAGAAACTGCGCCGACATGAGCCCTGCGCCTTTGGTGTCGGTCAAAAATTGTGAGCGATAACTGATGAGACCGCGTGAAGGCACTTCAAATTCCAGACGGGTGCGGCCTTCACTGAATGGTGCCATATTTAAAAGTTTTCCCTTGCGCTTCCCCATAGTTTCCGTGATGACTCCCACAAAATTATTGGGAAGATCCACGATCACCTGCTCAAAAGGTTCCAACTTCTGACCATTTTCTTCTTGGAAAATAACCTGCGGGCGACCGGCCATAAGCTCGTATCCCGCCCGGCGAATTTCTTCAAAGACGATGGCAAGCTGAAGCTCACCACGGCCTTTTAAGATAAAGACCTTCGGATCGTCCGTGGGGGAATATTGGAGGGCCACGTTGAGCAAACAGGCGCGGGAGAGCATTTCTTCCAGCTTGCGGCTGGTGAGATATTCACCTTCTTTTCCAGACATCGGTGAAGTGTTGACCGAGACAAAGACCGAAACCGTGGGCGGCTCAACCTTTATCCTTGGGAGCGCTTCGGGGCGATCAACCGCCGTTATGGTGTCTCCGATTTTTACGCTCTCGACGCCGGCAATTAAAACGATGTCGCCGGCAAAGGCCTCATCGACCTCCGTTGTACCTAGGCCCTGGAAGATTTGCACGGCGGCGACCTTAAAATTGACTGGCTTGGTCTCGCTTAGCAAAGTGTACTGAACATTTTTTTTAATTTTTCCCCGCTGAATTCGGCCGATAGACAAGCGACCCAAGTATGAGGAGTAAGAAAGGTTAGAAATCAAAAGCTGAAGCTGCTCGCCTTCACTAATTCGTGGAGAAGGATAATAGTCGCTCACCATCAAATCCAAAATGGGATTGAGGTTTTCGGTTTTTGTCTTGGGATTATTGGCATCGTTAGAGGCCCAGCCATGCTTGGCCGAGGCATAGATCATGGGAAATTCTAAATAGTGATCTTCTTTCCCCAAAAAAGTGGCCAGATCCAAAAAGAGATCTTCCACCTCACGTTTTACCTCTAAAATGCGTTCATCTGGACGGTCAACTTTATTCATGACCACGGCGATTCTAAGGTCGCGTTCCATGGCCTTTTGGAGAACAAAGCGTGTTTGCGGCAAAGGGCCTTCGCTGGCGTCCACCAGAAGCAGGATTCCGTCGACCATGGAGATGGCGCGTTCCACTTCTCCACCAAAGTCAGCATGTCCGGGGGTATCTAGGATGTTAATTTTTGTATCTTTCCAATAGAGCGCGCAGTTTTTAGCGGTGATGGTGATGCCTTTTTCACGCTCCAACTCACCCGAGTCCATGACTCGCTCAACTTTCTCATAGCGCTCCCCCATGGTGCCTGATTGTTCGAGCAAACCATCAACGAGAGTCGTTTTTCCATGGTCGACGTGGGCGACAATGGCAATATTTTTGATACGAGCGTACTGCTGGGCCATGAACCTTCCTTATGTGCGTGTGGGGGCGGATTATGCCAGAGAATGGACCAACTTGATAGCATGCCTATAAAAAAAGGGGGGCCTAAGGCCCCCCGGTGAGTGAATAACGATTAAAATGGGTCGATTATTGGCCCAAGGCCTGGGCGGCTTCTGCTAAAGCCCGCTGGAGATCGACGCGTCCACCACTGACCATGCGTCCACTAAACGATCCAACTTTGGCCACTGAGCGGATGAGGACCTCTCGCAACTCATTGGCGGACAATTCAGGGAAGTAGGACAACACCTCGGCGGCCACTCCGGCAGTATTGGGCGATGCCATTGAGGTTCCGCTCATATTGCCATAGCGGTTGCCAGGCAGAGAGGAATAAATATTGTTACCGGGTGCCGCCACATCGACACCCACAGCTCCAAAATTCGAAAAGTAAGCCATTCCGCCGGAACTCGAGGTTGCCGCTACCACCAACAAGGTATCATTGGTATACGAGGCAGGGTAAGTCGGGGTGCGATCGATATCGCTAGAGTCATTTCCCGCCGCCGCAACCACCAGGGTATTATAGTTTTTGCCAATATATTCAATGGCCTCGGAAACCGCCATGCCGCCCTCATTATGGGCCTTGCCAAAGCTGCAATTGATAACACGGGCACCATTTTTCGCGGCGTAGATAAAGGCCTCAACCACGTCTGTATCCAGCTCATCGCCATTATTGGGGACTGTGCGAACACCCATGATTTTGACCTTGCTGGCGACGCCGACAACGCCGATTCCGTTATTTTGAACGGCGCCGATGGAGCCGGAAACGTGAGTACCATGGGAGTGGCCATCGCGGTTATCCATGGTGGCTCGACCTTGACTGTCTCTCACCAGGGTATTGATTCCGTAGACGTCATCAATATATCCGTTCTGATCATCATCAATACCATTGGCAGGAATTTCGTCGGCATTTTTCCAGATGGGCAGGTCTTGATGGGCGACATCCACTCCGGTATCGACGACGGCCACGATAATTTCTTCCTTGGGTGCTGAAGTTCGATTTTGATAGGCCCGAATAACTGACATGCCGTTAGTTTCCGAGTTCGTGAGGGCCCATTGCTTGGATAAATAGGGGTCGTTAAAAGGTTGACCACTTTTCGTGGAGATGGCAGCACCTTTAATATCCGAGAGTTTTACATCCATTTTGTCCCGTCGGCCGTAGTAATCCCGTTCGACGTAGACGACGTTTCCGTCATTTTTGAGAGCTTGAAAATTATTTTCCAAATTTGTGGTGAAGACCATGTACACCTGACCAAAGAGGTGTTTCCACGATTTCACGCCGTCAATATTTGGAACACTGGCCCCTTCATGGAGCTTAACCAGTAAACGGTCTTGGGCATGGGGAGCGGGTTGGGAGGCTTGGGCGTGGGCCATAACCAGGCCGAGCACCAATAAGAGCAGCAGGTTTTTCATACAAATCCTTTTGTTAAAAATCTTCCATCCAATTTGAAGAAAATCAAACCAATGAAACATTATGCAATAAGGATCACAGACCGCACTACTAATACTGTCTTACAGTGAGGTCTTGTCGAAGGCATGCTCATCTAATTTTATCGGGTTTTACTTCTCGTGCCAGAGATTTGCGATTGGAGAGCCACTGCCTGAGTTTGGCCATCATGTTCTCATTGCTGGCATCAAATTCCACAAAGATTCCTGAGATTCCGGCCTCTTTATCTATCCAGTTATTGTGAACGACAAAGAGATAGGCACGACCCTCACCGAAAATTTCGGTTAAGAGCGGACACTGAACTTTAAGTGAGCTGCCTCTTGCAAAAAAATGATCACCCTCAAATTTCATACCGTACTCAGAAATTTCGGTAATCTGCAGGGAGATTTCGAAGCTGCATTTTCGGCGCGCGATGGGAATCTGCTTGAAGGGCAGGAAAAAATCATCGGTTTTGGACAAGACCGCCTTGCCGTCACTGATTCGGACGAATTGTTTTATCTTGGACACCAGTAAAAGATCATCAAGGGGTTTGGTAATATAATCGGAGGCACCCAGTTCGAAGGCCAGAGAGATATCCTCAGGGGCCGAACGACGGGTCATGACTATAATGGGAAGGGACTCACCGAATTCACGACGAAGATGTTCAATAATCTGGAGACCGGCCCCGAATTTTTCTCCAAGATTTAAATCAATAATCACAATGCTTGGATTGGTGTGCTTAAGGCGCAGAAAAAAAGTTTCCTCTTTGGTGGTGGTTTCAACATCAAGCTCAAGTTTATTAAGCGCTTTGACCAGCAGACGATTAAAATCCTCGTCATCATCAAGAGTCAAAATGAATGGGCGAAAATCTTTACTTTTTGACATTCGTGGCCAGCATCCTTATTTTTTTTGACTGCTCTTCATTGATGCCGAGAAAGGCCACCTCGTTAATAAATCTGCCGGAAGATTCATACAGCCCTTGGCCGACCGTTCGATAGTTGAGTCGATCCAGTCCGAGCTCAGTTAAAAAAGGGGCCTTGAGTTTCAACTCCGAGCCGTTTTTTAATCGCACGGATGAGCGCACCAGACAGGAAACTTCATTGATATGAGTGAGATCGGCTTCACATTCTATCGACGCCTCTTGACGTTCTGAGCGCAGGTTAATGGTGGGGAAGGAAGAATCCTTGAGGTGCTTTGTGATTTTGATTAAGAGTTTGGCGGAGCTAAGCGGCTTGGTGATGAAATCCACCGCGCCCAGAGAGAGGCACAGGGCCAGAATTTTTTTGTCATTGAGTGAGGTCATGACAATGACGGGAATGAGGTCCGGATTTGGAAGTGTGTTCTTCTGCTGCAGAAAGGAAATGCCATTTTCCTGACCCAGTCTGAGATCCAGCAGGATAATGTGAGGGGCGTGAGATTTTAAAAAATGCAGGCCCTCAGTGGCAGTTGAGGCGCGAATGACATGCAGACCGCTTCCCCCCAGCATCTTCCGCAGCAAGAGGCAGAGGTCGTCATCGTCATCAATAACGAGAATGGTTTTATTTCTTAGGTCCATAGTCTTAAATAAATTCAATATCAAGTTTAGCGAGATAATCCTTCATCTTTTCAAAAAGCTTTTTTATCTGATCACCATTTTTTTGTTTGGCAGAAGTTTCCATTTCACGGCCGATCAAGCCTAGCTCGGCCAGGCCATAGCCTCCGGCATTTCCCGCCAGCTTGTGAGCGACGCTTTCAATGCTGACGAAGTCAGATTTAAGCAAGGCCTGAGTGATCAGCTCAATATCTTTGGCGCGATTATTCAAAAAAGTGGGCATGATATCGGCCAAATCTTTGTCCACCTGTACACGAATTTTGGCGTTCAAGGGCGTCTCCATTTTAATGAGTATATCTATTATGATACGCGTAATACGTTTAGTTTCAAATGGTTCTAGTGACTGAGGAAACAGGTCAGTTGTTGTCGGGAGTTCCTGAAATCAGGACGTTAGAGCAGGCATTGGCAAAATTATAATCGCGACGGTGGTTGAAGACCCCGCCATTTTCTAAATCCAGGATCAAGCTCTGACTGAAACTTCGCGAGAAAGAATTTTGGTAGTGTTCAAATCTTTGTAGGACGCGACTGGAATTGCGGGCCTCGCAATATTTTCTCAGGGTTTGGTTAAGGCCATTTGAACCGGTCCAACGGGCGCGGGTAAAACCGGATTCATTGTAGGATTCATCCCAGTCGCCGTTCACGTATTGGGCGATATCAAATTTGCCCGAGAGGGTCCAGCCATTGGATTCATCTTTTTTTAGATGAAAGGCCGAGGTGCTGTCACACAGCGAGCGGAAAAAAAGCATGCCTTGGAAATTGGCTTCGAGGTCGCCAAAGCTCAAGACACCTGTGATGATTTTTCCCACCAGATCGACCTCGCTCATGAGACCGAAATCGACAACTTTTTTAAAGGCAGTTTTTTCGTCGGCCCCATGGGTGATGGCGCGATGGTAGATTCCGTAGTAGCGGACCCCGAAGGAAATAAAATGGCCCAATTTATCAGTTCCAAAATAAACACCGTTCACATTCATATTGCGGGCCATGGGCAAGATGAAGGGGAAAACATTCTTCACATAGATCGATTCATTGCGGTAAGAGCCTGAATAATTTCTCGGAGGGAAGACGTCGACCTCTGGCGAAGTTTCGGCCCATTGTTCAATGATTTGAAAAAACGGCCGACGAAAGATTCTGATCACTCGGCGTGCAGCCAAGAGACAGGAGCCGGCCCTCTGAATGCTTGGGCGCTTGAGCTTTAACAACATTTTAGAATTTACGTAATTATTGACCGCCTCCCGCGAATCGCGCAGGTCGACATTCCAGCTCATGTACTGATCTGTCTCCAGTGCCAGAGCGGGGAAACTCATTAACAACAGGCAATAGAAGATGATGCAACTTCGTAGCATGATTATTTTGGCCTTCTCTTTTCCACGTGGCACATGAAGCATTTGCAATCATTGTGATCGGCACATCCGGTGCCGACGGTGACGTGACAGGTATTACATTGAGTCATGCCAGGTTTCTTAAAATCACTATGGCAGACCTTGCAATCGGTGTTGAGTCCCTCGACGTGCAGCTCATGGCTAAAGCTGATGTGGGGATAGTGCCAGACCACTTGCTCAATGGAACCCCAGGCGAAGGCGGTGCTGGAAAAAAGAACGAGTGTTATCGAAAGAAAAAATGTTCTCATAATACTCCCTTTATAACTCGGTCCAGATGGTTGCCGTTGGGTTGACGCCACCTAACTCTTTTTTGATTCTCTCCAGCTCTTTGGCGTTAAAACGATTGCTTCCGAGGCGCACAGAGGTGAGGGATTTTATGTCCACAAAAAGTCCGGGCGGTAGCTCGCGCAAAGAGTTGTTTGAAAGGAAAATCCATTCCAGTTTGGTAAATCCTTTGATGAAATCCACCGGCAGTTTTTTGAGAGAGTTATATTCCAGAAAAAGCCGTTTAAGAGCGGGAAGCCCGGTCAGCTCACCGGTCTTAAATTTGCTCAAACGATTGAATCTCAAATTCAGGTTTTCCAAGTTCACCAGGCCGGAAAAAAGTCCAGGCGGAAGTTTTTTAAGTTTCATCTCGGCCAAAAAGAGGGTGTCCAGTCGGCCCAGGCCCTGAAAAATCTTTGCCTCGAGGGAGCGAATTTTATTATGGCCGACACTCAGAAATTTAAGCTTGCCCAAACCCGCAAAAATTCCTTCGGGAAGTTTTCTCAATTTATTATTTTCCAGGCTGAGATTTTCCAGATTGGATAATCCTTGGAAATCGTTTGCATTCAGCTTCCTGATCTCTTTCGCGGACAGGTCAAGCTGTGTGACAGTCAGGAGGTCGACATCGGTGATCTGCTCACAGGTCTTTTTCAGTTTTGCGGCGAGTTCATTTTTTACCTGGATCGTGCGGTCGCAGACTCCGTCTGCCCGCTTGTAAAGTGACGTCCCGGAAGTCAAAAAGGTAGGTTTTGGAGCAATCCCGCCAAAATCCAATCGCAGGTGGCATTTCATACACTCGACGACGGTCATCTCCGGGCCGGTACCCTCGTGACATTGACTGCAAATTTCCATCGTCGGTTTTTTATAGGTGGGGTGACAATCCAGGCAGGTGGCACCGACTTCATCAATATGGTAGCGATGGCTAAAGCTAATCAGGGAAGGTAGACCACCGGGAACTCTGGGAGTGGGCCATACCTCAGCAAAAGCACTGGCCTGGAATATCAAACCGATAATCGGCCCGAGAATCGCGATTCGCTTTTTCATGAATCCTCCTGAAATCTCTATGTTTCAGGCAACGAATAGCGTATGCGATGTGAAAAAACAATGGCGGGAAGAAATCTTTTTACAGATCAGCTGAGGGGAGGCGAGGAACCGTGCCGCGAATGGTTTCCATGGGCATGATTACCTCCGTATTCCTCGGGCCATCATCAATATGACGGGCATCAGCTTCGCCTAAGCCAAACATCCGATCCAGATAGGCCCGCGCCACATTTTCCAAATTTCCTGCCTGGGCCTGCTCTTCCCAAGGCTCCCAGGCCCCACGCTGGATATTGATGGCGTTGCCATTGGACCTGAGCAGACCAAATTTTCCTAAGATTTGAAAGAAATCCAGAGGGGCACTTTCCTTCAAGAAGCATTCTATTGCTTGAACGTGGTCGCTGCCGCTTAGAGCGTATCGGTGAGAGTACAGCTGTCCCAACTCCGGCGTAGGGGGCATGGGCTCAACTGCTGATCTGGCCAACATGGCCCGGTAAGGGGGATTGCCTGTGGCCGGTAAGTTTACATTTTTATGGGATTCCTTAAACACCAGCCGGCAACTGCGCCCGTCTACCGGCGGTAAACCCGAGGGAATTTTTCCCCAAATCTCGTTTCCTTTTTTATCCTTTAAAAATTTTCCCGTTGTGGGATTTCTCAGTGGACCATATTGGATGAAGTTGTAGCCTGATGGTTTTCCATCGTGACTAAAAGTAAAGACGTCACCTCTTTCAGGCACCAAATCACGACTAAGTCCCCAGGCCCCGCAGCACAGGAAAATCACCAGGCACCCGATCGTAAAACGGAGTTTATTTAAAATATTCATAATACCCTCTGGTTCCCTATCGGCGTCTGGCCTGTCAGAGTTAAAGACTTACGTAATTTTAGCCATTTAGGTTTGTTACAATGTCTAACTTCCTGAAATAATTACACAGGAATGCAATGATGCTTTGCGTTGTGCGCTGCCCCATTTATACTCGTCCGTCTGTAGGGAGGGGTTATTTATGAGTATGTTAAAAATTTGCTGGTTGTTTTTGTCCTTGAGTTTGGTTTGGGCCCAGGCCGGTCAGGCCGAGACGAGTGTGTTTTTTGAAAATAGGACGGGGTCGTCTATTTCGCTTCAGACGCTCTTGTCCGGTACACCTCTGCGAAGAGATGCTTATCAGATTAAGGCGCAGATGATTTTACCGGGACAGACTTTGAAGGTGCTGACGGTCAATCGGGATAGCGGCATTAAAAACGGTAAGACTTATCAATTTACCACCAGAATCAAAGTCGGAGAAAACCAGAATTCTCCTCTTCTCAATATGGATTTCTACCAGATGCTGACGGGAAAATTTATCGGCAGTCAGCTACGACATGGTTTTTTTGTGGATGGACGTCACCAAGAATGGGGCACAGGTCATCAGGCAAAATTTTTAGGAAAGGTCATGGGAACCACGGTGGTGCGCCTACGCGTTCATGATACCGGACGAGGCATGCACGATGATGTCTATTATACGCTTGAGGCCTTCGCCGCTCCAGAGGCCCGAGACTCCCTGAAAGCAATTTCGTACAATGTGTATATGCGTCCCAATATTCTCTTCAAAAATGGTCAGTATGAGAGAGCGCAGCTTCTTCCCGAGACGCTGGACGGGCGCGATATTCTGGCCTTTCAAGAGGCCTTCGATGATGACGTTCGCGGCATTCTCAAAATGGGCCTGACCTCTCGATATCCCTTTCAATCAACGGTGGTCGGGACTGATCGGGTTTTTGAGCAGGATGGCGGTGTTTTTATCGCCTCACGTTTTCCCATACTGGAAGAGGATGAATTTTTGTTTGGCAGTGTTTGTGCTCGGATATTTGAAGACTGTCTTGCAGACAAAGGCGTGAAGTACGCCAAGCTCTTTGACGGGCAGAGGATCATCCACGTTTTTGCCACCCATCTGCAAAATGGCGGTGGAGGTAAGGATGTGGCCGCTCGCAACCGGCAGGTTGAGCTGATTAATGCGTTCATGCAGAGAAAAGTCACGGGCAATAATAATCGCGAACTGGTCTTGTTGATGGGGGATTACAATATCGATTTAAAAACCACTCCGGACGCTTTTTCCCGCTATGGCCTGAAGACTCTTCTCTCAAGCGATCGGCCCTATAGCTGGGACCCGGAGTACAACGAGCTGGCCGGCGCAGGTTCACCTCAGCAGGTGGATTATGTGTATTACAGTGAAAATTATTTGATCCCTGCGACCTTCGAGCAAAAAGTTATTCCGCTTAAATCCAAGAGACGTTGGAAATTTTTGGATAGCCTGCATATCTTTAGAGATTTAAGCGATCACTTTCCCATCGAAGCCACGATGACGTTCTAACGGTTACTCTAATGCGAAGTACTCTTTAATTTGGGGAAAGGCATCTTCCGCCCACTGGTTGGCGCGCCTGATGAGCTCGGGGTTCCAGCAGAAGTGAACTCCATCAACGGTCGGTCCGCGCGCAAGCTCAGGGGGATACACGGTGATCTTTCCACTATCGACAAGAGCGCATTTTTTATTGGAAGGCCCGCCTTCTCCCGCCGCCTCGATGCCTTCGAAAATGGCCTGATAGTAGGTCGCGGTCTTCTCATTCTTCCATCGGCGACTGTTGGGTGGCGAAATCCAGGCACAGTCAGCTTTGTGATCAAACACCGCACGAACCATCCGCTCCGAATCTTTTTTTAAGTTGGCCGGGGCCAGAGCATTGGTGCCCAAATTGATGACCACCAATTTTTTTGCGGTGGCATTTTGCACAAAGGATTTCAGTAAGAAATCGGGAAAATATGGGGTGGTGGTTTTCACCAGTTTCCGGGGGCGAGTCACCGGCGCACCGGCAAATCCCCGCTCTTCAATCCCCAGTGGCGAGACCACCCGCTGATTGGGGCGGAGCCATGTGTCGGGAGAGGAGCCGCCGATCGCCAAAGAGTGAACGTAGGAGCCCTTCACGCTACGCAAAAGCAGGTTCATGCGCTCGCCAAATTCGCAGTTGCCGTGGGAGTCGGAGATAAAGACGATATGGGTACTGACTTCCGCCGCCAAGAGGGTTGTCCAGAGACTCATAAATACAAAAATAGATGTTTTAAACATGCAGGCATTATTACAAAATCCACGGCCCTTTGTCACACTTGCCGGTTGGCAAGGAAGGTTCACTTTGGGTACCATTGTTCACTTTAGTCACTGACCAGGATTGTCGGACATGTCTGAGCTGCAAGGGATTTCGCTAACACGCCATTTAGATAGCATTTTGGAGGAATTTAAATCCTCTAAAACGATTTACGATTTTCCATTTAATAAGATGTATCGCGGGCAGTTTAGCGCCGATCTCTCGGTCAATTTTCACGGAACTCAAGTTGCCACACCCCTGGGGCCCGCCGCCGGACCTCATACTCAATTGGCGCAGAATATTGTCCTGGCCTTTCTGGGTGGCTCGCGCATTTTTGAACTGAAAACGGTGCAAATTCTCGATCACCTGGAAATTCCCCGACCTTGCATCGACGCCCGCAATGTGTGTTACAACGTCGAGTGGTCCCAGGAGCTTTCTCTGAAGGAATCTGCCCGCGAGTACGTCAAGGCCTGGCTACTTTTGCACTTCATTCGCGAGCTTGAGCTCTTAGGCGTCGAGAGAAGCAGTTCGCTGTATAATGTTCATTTTGATTTATCTGTTGGCTACGATCTCAAAGGCATCTCATCGCCCCAGATGACGGCTTGGTTCAGGCAGATGCAAAATGCCCGAGAGCTAATCGCCGAACAACTGTCCGAGCTGCCTTCTCGTTATCACGGCCTTAAGAAAAGTAAAATTCCTACCACCCTTTCAAACTCGGTGACCCTCTCGACTTTTCACGGCTGTCCCGGGGGGGAAATTGAGAAGATCGTTGAATATCTGATGGGTGATCTGGGATTACACGTCATTGTGAAGATGAATCCAACTTTGCTGGGATTCGAGCGCGTGCAGCAGATCTTGCACCACGATCTCGGTTATGCTCACCTTGTTCTGCTGCCCAAGGCCTTTGAAACTGATCTCAATTTTGAACAGGCCGTGGCCATGATGGAGCGCCTGCAGGCCAAAGCAAAATCTTTCAATCGTTTTTTGGGAGCGAAGTTTACCAATACGCTGGTCGTGGGTGGTGAACATTCCAAGCTGCCAGGGCAGGAGCAGTACCTCTCCGGCCCGCCTCTGCATGTCCTGGCGATGGAGGCCCTGCATAAATTTCGAGAAAAGATGGGGGCCGATTTTCCTGTCTCGTTTTCCGCCGGCCTTGAGGCCGCCAATGTGGCCGATACCCTGGCCTGTAATATTGTTCCCGTCACAGTGTGTACCGATCTTCTCAAAATTGGTGGCTACACCCGTCTGAATAAATATTTCAAAAACATTGAGGAGAGTTTTGCCCAGATGGAAGTGAGCAGCTTGAGCCAGTTCATTTTGAAGCGGGCCAAAAATGCTCCCGATCTCGCTCAGGCAGGTTTCGTCAATACCCGGGATTACCTCAAAACCCTGGCCAAAAATTCGCGCTACCATTTTGAAAAAAACCAGCGCCTGCCTAAGAAGTCAGAAAAGAAATTGGATTTTTTCGAATGCCTAACCTGCAATATCTGCATGGAAGTTTGTCCCAACGCCGCCAACTTTCTTTTTCCCGTGGCATCCCAGGAATTTTCCATGTCCGACTATCGATGGGACGGGCATACCTTTGTCGCCGAGGGAAAATTCAGCATCACGCTGGAAAAAGGAGCGGAGATTGCCAATCTTGCGGAATTTTGCAACGACTGCTCTAACTGTGATACCTTTTGCCCCGAGGTCGGCGGTCCCTATCTGGTCAAGCCCAAGCTCTTTCTCGAAAAAAATAACTATGAAAAATATTCGGGGCAAGGTTTTTATCTGGAGGGAAATACCATCCTGGGGAAATTTGATGGTGCCGAGTATGTGCTCAAGTTCCATGCGAAAAAGCTCCATTATGAATTTATTTCTGAGATGGGGACCTTTCTTTTTGACGAGGACAGGCTCCTTTCCTTTGTGGCCAAGCAAGAGAGGCAACGAGGAGATCGGGCACCTTTGGATAAATATTTAAAGATGAAAATTTTGCTGACAGGTCTTATGAAGTCGGGTCGCTATGGTGCGACTCTTTTACACAGGGGCCAAGAATGATCCGTTTCTCACTGAACAATCAAGCCAAAGTGTTTGAGGGCGATCCGGAGCTTTCACTTCTCAAATATCTGCGCGAGGTCGAGGGCCTGACCTCTCCCAAGGACGGCTGTGCCCCGCAGGGGAGCTGCGGCTGCTGTACCGTGCAGCTCGCTGACAAGGCGATTCTGTCTTGCACCACTTCCATGAAGCAAGTTGAGGGAAAAAGTATTTTAACCATTGAGGGTTTGCCCGAATACACCAAGCAAACCCTGGCCCGTGCCCTGGCCGATAAAGGTGCCGTTCAGTGCGGCTTTTGCACTCCCGGTATCTTAGTGCGATCGAAGGTGCTGCTCGATCATCATCCCCGGCCAACCCACCATGAGATTGTGAAAGTATTAAGCGCTCACCTTTGCCGCTGCACCGGTTATCAAAAAATTGTCGAGGGCATAGCTTATGCCGCCGAGGCCATGGGTGAAAAGCGCGAGCTGGTTTTAACCAAAACGCGCGGCCAGATTGGCGATAGAGAGCCCAAGTATGAGGCGGTGGTCACCGCCTTAGGTGAGCGGCCATTTGTCAATGATCTCAAGTTTCCCAATTTGCATTTCGGCGCCCTTAAATTAACCGATCATCCCCGGGCCAGGATTTTAAAAATCGATCTTGAGTCTGCCCGTCAGATGAAGGGCGTGGTGAAGATTTTTACCGCCCAGGATGTGCCAGGGGAGAGAAAGATCGGCTTAATTGTCGCCGATTGGCCTTTGATGATTGCCGAAGGCGAGGTCACTCATTATGTGGGGGATGTTCTGGCGGTGGTTGTTGCCGAAAGCGAACTTGAGGCGCGCCTCGCTGTCGCCCAAATACATGTCGACTATGAGGTGCAGTCTCCTGTGGTTGATGCCCACGAGGCCCTCAAACCCAATTCTCCCGTGGTTCATAGCGGAAGCAATCTGCTTGATAACTGCATCGTCAAAAGGGGCGGTGATGCCGAGGACGCTCTTTCAAAGTCGGCCTTCCAGGCCTCCGGCATTTTTCAAACCCAAAGAATTGAACACGCTTTCATGGAGCCCGAATCTTGCGTCGCCGTTCCCCGCGAGCAAGGCATCCTGGATATCTATAGCCAAGGTCAAGGAGTCTACGAAGACCAGCGCCAGATCTCCCTGCTCTTACGAGTCCCCAAAGAAAAGTTGAATGTTATATTGGTTCCCAACGGCGGGGGCTTCGGGGGCAAAGAGGACTTGAGTGTGCAGGGACACGCCGCCTTGGCCGCCCATCTTCTGGGCGTGCCGGTGAAAATTACCTTGAATCGTGAGGAGTCGATTACGATTCACCCCAAGCGGCATCCCATCTGGATGGATTATAAGATTGGCTGTGACAAAGAAGGCAAACTCACCGTGGTCAAGGCCCGCATGGTGGGCGACTCTGGGGCCTATGCCTCAGTGGGTATGAAAGTTCTGGAGCGCGCTGCCGGCCATTCTACCGGTGCCTATAACGTGCCCGTTGTGGATGTGGAGGCAAAAACCGTTTACACCAATAATGTTCCCTGCGGGGCCATGCGCGGATTTGGCGCTAATCAGGCCAACTTTGCCATGGAAAGTTTGATTGATGAGCTTTGTGAAAAAGGAAAATTTGATCGCTGGGAATTTCGTTACAACAATGCCCTGGTGGATGGCTCCGTCACCGCCACCGGCCAGGCCTTAAGTGGTGGCGTCGGTGTGCGCGCAACGCTCCTCGCTTTAAAAGATGAATATTCCAAGGCCCGCTACGCAGGTCTGGCCTGCGGGATAAAAAATACCGGGATCGGAAACGGGATGGCGGATGCCAGCAAGGTGGAAATTTCCATCGAGAGAGAGGATCAGGTTGTGATCTATCACGGCTGGACCGAAATGGGGCAAGGGGTTCATACCATGGCCCTGCAAACCTTTTGTCAGGAAACCGGGCTGCCGCCCGACATTGTTCAGGTGAAAGTTGAGTCAAGAGTCAGTAATGCTTTTACCGGCATGACCACCGCGTCCCGCGCCACTTCGCTGGTGGGCAATGCCATTATTGATGCCTGTAAAAAAATCAAGGAAGATTTAAAAAAAGGCAGTCTCAAAACTTTGGTGGGGCGAAAATATTTAGGCGAGTGGCTTTGTGACTTCACCACCAAGCCCGGCAAGGTGAACAAGGAAGGCAAAGTCGTCACTCATTATTCCTATAGCTATGCCACCCAGCTCGTCGTTCTTGATGAGCATGGAAAAATTGAGACAATCTACGCCGCTCATGACGCCGGCAAGATTATGAATCCGACCTTGTTTGAAAGTCAGATTGAAGGATCTCTTCACATGGGACTGGGCTACGCTTTGTGTGAGGATCTGCCCATGAAAGATGGCCATCTGGTCAGTAAAAAATTAAAAGACTGTCAGATTTTGCGCGCCCGGGACATTCCTAAGTTTGTGGTCAAAGGCGTGGAAGTTTCCGACCCCCTCGGCCCCTATGGTGCCAAAGGGGTAGGGGAAATCGGCCTCGTGCCTACCGCACCGGCGGTGGGCAATGCTTTTTATCAATTTGATGGCATTCGGCGCCGAACTCTTCCAATGAAGCGAAAGGAATCATGAGCTTGATAATTAAAAATGGTACCTTTGTTGACTGGGAAACGCTGGAAGTGAAGCGCACTGATCTAACCATACCTTCCAGCAGGTCCAATCAGCTCATCGATGCACAAGGAAAACTGGTCATGCGTTCCTTGGCCTGTGCCCACCATCATGCCTACTCACTCTTGGCCCGCGGCATGCCGGCACCTAAGCGAACCCCTGGAAACTTTGAGCAAATTTTAAAATACGTCTGGTGGAATCTCGACAGCAAGCTCGATCATGAGATGATCAGGGCCAGCGCCCGCGGCACGGCCTTAATGTGCGCTAAAAATGGCGTCACCTTTGTGATTGATCACCATTCTTCACCCATGGCCGCCAAAGGTTCCTTGGAAATTATCTCCCAGGCGTTCAAGGAACTCGGGTTAGGGCATCTTTTATGTATCGAATTGTCTGATCGCGATGGTGCCGGGGCACTGAAGGCCGGGTTCGAAGAGAGTGAAAACTTTTTGAAGAAAAATTCTCCCGCCGCTCTTTTAGGCCTTCATGCTTCTTTTACGCTCAAGGATGATACTTTGGAAAAGGCTTCGGCCTTGATGAAAAAATATAAAACCGGCGTCCATGTGCATGTGGCCGAGGATTTAATCGATCAGAGCGAATGCGAGAAGAAATACAAAATGCGCGTGCTGGAGCGTTTTCAAAAATATGGTTTTCTGGATTCAGCTAAAACCATCTTCGCCCACGGCGTTCATCTCTCAGAGCGCGAGCGCGAAATATTTTCCGCCTCAAAGGCCTATCTGGCGGTCAGTACGGAGAGCAATCAGAATAACCGCGTGGGTGTTTTTTCCTCGCGAAATTTGGCGTCTGAGCGGATCATGCTTGGGACCGATGGGATGCATTCGGATATGCTACAAAGTGCCCGCGCCCATTATCTTCAAAATCATCACACAGAAAATATCGATTTAATGACCGTCTACCAGCGGCTACGCAATGTCCACGCCTACCTGGTAAAAAATAAAATCCCCGGCGATGAGGGCAATAATTTTGTCATCTATGATTACCCATCGCCCACCACCCTTCATTCGGGCAACTTTCTGGGGCATTTCTTTTATGGAATGGCGAGTGCCGACGTGGATACTGTGATTTCGAGCGGACAAGTCATCATTCAGAATAAAAAACATACTTTGGTCGATGAACGTGAGATTCTCGCCCATTGCCAGGAGCAAGGAGAGCGTTTGTGGAAAGAATTGTAAAAATTGGGGTTATTCAGTGTTCGGCCCCAAAGACGACCGGAACCTTCGATGAGATTCGCGCTGCCATGATTGAAAAGCACCTAGGCCTGATCAAGAAGGCGCATGAGGGCGGAGTGAAAATCTTAGGTCTGCAAGAGGTTTTCAACGGGCCCTTTTTCCCCGCCTGCGAAGATAAAAAATGGTACGGTTTCGCGGAGGACGTTCCAAACGGCCCGACCATCAAGATCATTCAAGAGCAGGCCAAAAAATATAATATGGTCATCGTCGCCCCCGTCTATGAGCGTGAGATGGCAGGAGTCTATTACAACACCGCCGCCGTGATTGATGCGGACGGGACCTACCTGGGAAAATATCGCAAAACCCATATCCCGCAAGGTTCCGGGTTTAATGAAAAATATTATTTCAAACCAGGGAACTTAGGCTTCCCGGTTTTTAAAACCAAGTATGCCACCATCGGTGTTTATATTTGCTATGACCGCCATTTTCCTGAAGGTGCTCGCGCTCTGGCCTTGCATGGCGCGGAAATTATATTCAACCCTTCGGCCACCATCAAGTCGAGCAGCTACTACATGTGGAAAATTGAGCAGCCGGGCCTGGCCTGCGCCAACGCCGTCTATGTGGCCACCAATAATCGCGTGGGTTGGGAAGATCCTTGGCGCCATGGTTATTTTTATGGCACAAGCTACATCGTCAATCCAAAAGGCGCGATCATCGCTGAAGGTTCAGAAGATAAGGATGAGGTCGTCATGGCCGATTGCAACTTATCCATGATCGACGATGTTCGCCATAACTATCAGTTTTTCAGAGACCGTCGCCCCGATTTATATGGGGATTTGGTCGACAAAAATCTATAAAATTAAGACGCTTTTTTCTTTTGCTCTTCGGCGGGCAGAGTGGTGATGACTTTAAGTCTTCGCTTGTAGTCTCCCTTGCCCAGTTTCTTTTCCAGCCAGGCATAGAGGACGATAAAGAGATAGCGTGAACCCATCTCCTGAATGACCAGATTAGATTTTCCAATGCGCTTATTGGTCCACGAAATGGGAATGGTTCGATATTGGTAGCCTCGGATGATGGCCTTCAAGGGTAGCTCAACGGTTAGGTTGAAATGACATCCGATAATGGGCATGAGTCCCTCAATCACTTCCCGACGATAGGCCTTGAAAGCATTGGTGAAATCATTATATTCAAGACCAAACAAAGTTTTGATGAAGAAATTGGCACAACGGTTTAAGATCAGCTTGAAGGCAGGATAGTCGGTGACTTTCGCGCCTTTGATAAAGCGCGAGCCAAAAACACACTCATGCCCTTCCTTGAGCAGGCGATAGTAGTTGTAGATATCTTGAGGCGAGTCGGATAAATCCGCCATGACCAGGCAAAAAGACAGGCCCTTAAAATTCTCCAATCCCCTGCGGACGGCATATCCAAAACCGTTGGGAGGGAGATTATTGACATGCCGAAGTTGAGGATATTGATATTCGAGCTGAATGAGAATCTCTTCGGTGCGATCGACGGAGCAGTCGTTGATCACTAAAATCTCAAAGTCCTGCACCTTCTTTTCATACAGAAACTTGATGATGGTATGAAGCGTGCTCTCAATGTTTTTTTCCTCATTGTAGGCCGGGATGACAATGGAAAAAAAAATGGACGGGTCAAGGGGCGCAAGCTCATTCATGTTAGGCAACCTTTTTGCTTACTTTCCATTTGGTGACGTTGCAGTCATGAATCTCATGCAGAATTTGCTCCACATTCTTGGTTAGCTGCCACTTGGGATAATGCGAGCAGAATTTTGCAAGATTGCTGATGTACCAGATATGGTCCCCGATGCGGTTATCTTCCAGATACGTTGTCTGCATCTTATTTCCGGAAATATCTTCACATAGCGTGATGGCCTCTTTCATGGAGCAGTTGGAAAATCGTCCCCCCCCCATATTGTAGGCCTCGCCCTGACGGGGATTTTTATAGAAGTGCCAAAAGGCGTTGACCAGATCATTGGAGTGAATATTGTCGCGCACCTGTTTGCCCTTATAGCCGAAGATTTTGTAGGGCGTATGCGTGACCGCGCATTTCATCAGGTAGCTGAGAAAACCATGGAGCTCGGCTCCACTATGGGACGGCCCGGTCAGGCAGCCTCCCCGAAAGACGCCGGTGTTCATACCAAAGTAGCGGCCATACTCCTGCACCAGGACATCGGCAGCAACTTTTGAGGCCCCGAATAAGCTATGCTTGCAGTGATCGAGAGACATAAATTCATCAATCCCAGGGTGATAGGCATGGGAGGGGTCAATCTCGTAACGGTCTTCCCTCTCAATCAGCGGGAGAAGATTGGGATTGTCCCCGTAAACTTTGTTGGTCGAGGTGAAGAGAAAAACTGCCTTGGGACAATGGAGCCGACACATCTCCAGCATGTTTAACGTTCCCGTGGCGTTGACATGAAAATCGGTGAATGGCTCTTTGGCGGCCCAATCATGGGAGGGCTGGGCGGCGGTGTGGACGATCAGCTCAATATTAGTCCCATATTTTTTAAAGACATTGGTGAGCGCTTGCACATCCCTGATGTCCAGGTGTTCGATTTCAAAATTTTTGCATTCTTTTTTAAGTTGCTCTTCCTGCCAAAGAGTGGAGGCCTCCTTGCCAAAAAAATAGGCGCGCATATCGTTGTCTATGCCCACAATTTTCATGCCCTTCTGGTGAAAGAAGCGTACGGATTCGCTCCCAATCAGGCCGCAGGCACCGGTCACTATCGCAATTCCCATAGAAGCTCCACAGGCTAAAGAAAGACCACATTATGAATCGGGCAGAAGACGTCTCTCCTTGAAATATTTTAAAGCGGATCGCTCCGGATAGAGAGAGGAGCTTTTTGCCGCCAGGTAACTCCATGAATTCAGGCATAATCCTTATGCTAAAATCTCCTTATAATGACGAAAAATCGCGGGATAGCTTATTATCTAACTCAGAAATGGTGGGTGACCTTACCGGCCTGCCTTTTTATTATTCATCTCGCATGGGTGGTGTTTGTCTTGCCCAATGAGGTTATCAAGGATGAAATATTTTTTCTCGCCGTCGCTCAGCACTTTGTCGCTTTAAATTTTAACAACTGGTCAACTCTCGCGATCAATTATCCGCTGCCTCAGCCTCCGCTCCTGTTTATTATGGGAAGCTGGATGTTTCATTTTTCCAACCCGCTGATCATGTTACGAATGGCCAACTGTCTTGTGATGTTCCTCACGCTGACAATTGTGTTTAAAGCCTTGGCCGATCATGCGGATGGTAAGAAGGCCTTGGTGATCGCGGCCGTGGTGAGCTTGCTGTGCAATCCCTACATGCAGTTGATTTCGGTTTTATTTTACACCGATACTTTTTATCTTCTGATGGTGGCCATTTTTCTCGCCGGATTTCTCAACTCTCAACTGCTGTGGAAAAGTTGGGGAGGAATGATGGCCCCGCTGGTTAGACAATTTGGCATTACCTATAACTTGGGGCGTGTGGCAGAACTCGTTTTGCAGAATAAACCGAGGCAAAACTGGAAGGAGGCCTTAGTTTTACTTGGCGGGTTAGTGCCGCTAGGCCTCATCTTTTTGTTCTGGTGCGGAGTTTCCCCCTCTCCGGAGATTCAAGCAAAGATGGCCATGATCAGGCAAACTCATGGTTACTTCTATTGGCAAAATGTCATTTATTACATTGCCGCTACCGCCTTTTGGCTCCTGCCGGTTGTGGTTGTGGTATTTATGAAAAAGAAATTTTCCCCTCGTGATGGCGCTATTTTTGTTGCGGGTGCGATTTTGGCCTTTATTTTTTATCCAACCGGCAATCTCTATCATGAGAGCATCGGAACCTTGGGCATTTTTCACCGTCTTTATAATCATTTCCCGTGGCACCTCAATAAACTCTTCTATGCTTTTTTTGTGGGACTGGGTGGAATTTTTTTCGCTGATTTCTATCTTACCCCCTCCATTCACAGGCAATTTAAAATCTGGGGCCTTTTTTTCTTTGGTCTCCAGCTCATCAATCCCCTGTGCTGGGATAAATATATTTTGGAGCTACTTATTCTGGTCATCATGGGACTGGTAAGCACCACAAGGGAGTCGGCGTGAATTACGAAAAGATCTATCAGTATCGATTCCAAAATATCGATCAGGCGGCGCGCGAGAAGGTATGGGTTAAGATTGCCCAATTCCTTCACCGTTTTATGGGGCAACCACAGATTGTGCTGGACCCCGCCGCTGGACGCTGCGAGTTTTTAAACCACGTTCCGGCCAAGGAGAAGTGGGGAGTGGACTTAAATGATTTTATTAATCGGTACAAGGGCCCCGAGGTCAAAACGAAAGTCGGGGATTTTTTCACCGTCGATCTTCCTCAAAATTATTTCGATGCCATTTTCATGAGCAATTTCTTAGAACATCTCGCCGGCCCCGAGCAGGTGGCAACTTTATTTCGACGTGTGAACCAGCTCTTAAAACCAGGAGGCGTGGTTTGCATCATGGGACCGAATTTTAAATACTGCGCTAAAGAGTATTATGACTGCGCCGACCATCTTCTGCCGCTGACCCATCTGTCGGTGGAAGAACTTCTTTATTCTGAAAGTTTTGTGATTGATCAGTCTCATCCAAAATTTCTGCCATTTTCCTTTCGGGGTATCTTGCCGCCATCGCCCCTGCTGACCGAGATCTATTTAAGCTGTCCCCCGGCATGGCGAATTCTTGGAAAACAATTTCTTATTTCCGCCAGGAGGGCACGATGAAATCCATTCTCATTACGGGCGGGGCCGGTTTTGTAGGTAGCTCTTTGGCCAAGCTCTATAAGCAAACTTTCCCGGGGATTAAGGTTGTGGCCTTTGATAACCTTCGCCGGCGCGGAAGCGAGAAGAATTTAAAAATTTTTCAGGACCTCGGCATTGATTTTGTGCACGGAGATGTCCGGCAGCTCGATGATCTTCTGGACATTGACCAAGAATTCGATCTTTTAATCGAGGCCTCCGCCGAGCCTTCCGTTTTGGCGGGAGTGGACGGCAAGGGAACTCGTTATCTGGTGCAAACCAATTTGATGGGCACTCTAAACTGTTTGGACTTTGCCAAAACCCATTGCAAAAAGGTCATCTTTTTATCCAGCTCCCGCGTCTACTCCATTGATGCCTTGCGGGCCGTTCCGCTTAAAGAGGAGGAGACGAGGCTGGAAGTTGATTCCTCAAAAATCAAACAAACGGGACTCAGCCACCAAGGCATTGATCATCAGTTTTCCACCCAGGATTTTCGCTCACTCTATGGTACGACCAAGCTCGCCTCAGAACTCTTTGTTGAAGAATACGTGCGAAATTTTGGCATGAAGATCATGATCAATCGCTGCGGCGTGATCGCCGGGCCCGGACAATTTGGGAAAGTTGACCAGGGCGTTTTCACCATGTGGGTGGCGCGCCATCTGTTTAAGAAATCGTTAAAATATATTGGGTTTAACGGGACGGGTAAGCAGGTTAGAGACCTGCTGCACATCAAGGACCTCTTCGATCTTCTCCAACTCCAGGTGCCCTCTCTGGATAAACATAATTTCGGTCTTTATAATGTCGGTGGGGGAAGAGTCAGTCATACCTCGCTGCTTGAGTACACCAAAATCTGTCAGCGCCTAAGTGGAAATACTATCGATATTGCCCAGGACAAGCAGACCACCAGTGTCGATATACCCTGGTACATTTCTGATAATACCAAAGCAACTCACACCTTCAACTGGGTGCCGAAACGAAGCGCCGAGGTTCTGGCCCAGGATATTTTTCTTTGGCTGAAGGAAAACGAGAATGAGCTTCGGCATCTTTTTTAGATAAAAATATTTTTGCGCAAATTATGAAAATCGTATTCAATCAGACAGGACAGATGCTCTCGAGAAGTTTGCTTGATTGCCGCAAGGCCCTCTGTTACCATATTTCCACAGTAGGTATTTGATGCAAGTTCTCTCTTTCGTGAATAAGGTTTTATTTCGACTTGGCTATCGGCTCATCACACGCGAGACCGGTCCGTCCTTTGATATGGAGGCGGATTTTGTCGAGAAATATACCAATCTAAAACCGTACACTTTGACTAGCTGTGAAAGGATGTATGCCCTTTATAAGGCCGTTGAGTATATCCACAAGGCCCAAATTCCCGGTGATGTGGTGGAATGCGGAGTTTGGCAGGGTGGCTCCTGTATGTTGGTGGCGCAAACGCTGAAGCAATTAAAGGCCGAGGATCGCAAAATCTATCTTTACGACACCTTTGAGGGAATGAGCGCTCCGACGGACAAAGATATTGATCGCGCCTCCAGCCAGCAGGTTCAAGCTATTCTGGATAGTACATCTAAAAGCACTGAGCGTTTTAACTTTTGGGCCTACGCACCTCTGGAGCTGGTGAAAAAAAATATGGCCGCCACCCATTACCCCATGGGCAAGATTCAATTCGTCCAAGGAAAAGTCGAGGATACAATCCCGGGCCAGCTGCCGAAGCAAATATCATTGCTCCGTCTCGACACGGATTGGTATGAGTCTACGAAGCATGAGCTGAAGCATCTCTATCCACTTCTGTCCAAAGGGGGGGTGCTCATTATTGATGACTACGGCCATTTCAAAGGCGCTCAACAGGCCGTGGATGAATTTTTTGCCGAACAAGGCATGTGCCCGTATTTGGCAAGAATTGATTACACCTGCCGCGTCTATATTAAGAATCATTAAAATCTAAAATTATCTTTTTTTTGCGACAAAGATAAGATTCAATCCGGCACAGGTGCCCGTGCATCTATAGAGGAATGAAGAGGTCATCCAAATTACGTCTCGAATTAAATTTCTCAACCTCCAAAGCGATCGACCCTTGCTCCACTTTTCAGGGCGCGCTATTTCAACCTGGACGAGAGAAAAGCCAATTTCATTAAGAACTTTCCGCATCGATTTAATATTAAAGTGGTTGATGTGTCCGAAATTAGAAAACACACCAGCATCTGATATTCGCAACACTCGGGCAATATCCTGCTTAAGTATTTGCATTGGGTAGTGTGGAACCTTGATGTAAAGAATCCCGCCCTTCTTTAAAGATGTCAAAAGGTTGGCAAGAACCTCTTTAGGGCCTGTTAGATGTTCCAAAACATCGATTATCGTTATCACGTCGTAATAATTTTCCGGCAAAACCGCACTTTGAAACTCGCTGCAGTAGACCTTAAAATTCAGTTTTTCTCGAGTAAAGTTCGCTAACTTGGGATTAATTTCGATTCCCTCTGGCTCATAACCCTCCTCACGCGCACAATAGAGAAGTTTACCTGCAAATGAGCCCACATCCAAAAATTTTCCCGCGGTGGCCCCTTGTTTTTTTAAAATATCAAACACCTCTTTGAAGATACTCGTTTTTCGAAAGGATTTAACCTCTTCCTCCGGGTTAAACCATGAATTATCGTAACGGTTCAAAAAGAATGTGGGGGAGGTGGGAATTTCTTGAACAAAAGCGAAGCTACAATCAAGACACCTAATCAAGTGGCTCCACGTGGAGTTAAAAATCATCACCTCGGGGTGGAGGTTAGGGGGGAAAGAATTTTTTTCAGCTCTGATAGATTTTGTGCGATGGCCATAACACAAGGGACATTGAGATAGTAGCCGTACTTGAGCGAGCATTACATCTCCCATCTTTCGAACTCCAAAAAGCGACAATAGTAAGTATAGTCTTGCTTCAATAACTTCGCAAATTCATCCAGCACAACCTGTGGGCCGGTGCCGATAAGAAGTATGGGAAAAACTGATTTTATAAAACTACGGCCAGCGCTTTCAAAGTGTCCTCAGACTCAATTCCGCGTCGAGAATCCTGGCAGCGACGCAAATATTCTTGCATCATCTGCCTGCGCCCATTCGCGGAACGAAAACACACGAACTGAGGCAAGGGCCCGAGTTTTGCGAACCTGGAACCTGGCCGATAATAAAAGCAGGACTCATCAGTCACAACTTCAATTTTACGCGCATTAAACTTTTGCCTCCAGGCCACCTCAATTTGCCCCTTAATGCCATTCTTATGCGTAAGTCCCAGCTGCTCGTGGGATGGAATCTCGCCGTTATCAAGATAACACTTAATGGTTTTCTTATGAGATTCGATCGGCCCAAAAAGTTTGATCGCTAAGGAAACATAGTGGATGCCTAAGTCCAGCATCACCCCACCTCCAGACTGCTCAAGTTTAGTTCTCCATCCTGTGGGATAATAAGTGCTAAAATCATTAAAACGGTAGGAGATGGGCAGAGAGAGCTTTTTAATATTTGAGATCACTGGCAGAAAGTCCATCTGTTCGGCAATCATAAAAGCACTGGAGAGTTTTTTTTCTTTCGCCGTTTGAATAATTTTTCCGGCGCTGGCAAGAGAATGGGCGATGGGTTTTTCCAACAGCACATGCTTCTGCAGATTCAATATTTTCACCACATATTCTTCATGCAGGTGATGAGGAACGCACACGATGCATGATTCGATCGCAGGATTTTTCAAAGCAATATCAAGATTGTCGTAGGCCATGAGGCCCTGGTGCCTTGCTTGATATTGAGCTGCCTTTGCGCGATCCGAGCTATAAAAAGAAACCGTCTGCCCCAAACTTTTGAGCAGCTGGGCGTGAGCATGGGCGATATTACCTAATCCAATAACAAGGTGATGAATAACCCCTCCGCTTAAGTCATTTTCTTTTTCAGCTCGGTGATGGCCCTCATCACTCTTGGAATCCGACTATCGAGCTTATGCTTGAGCAGCTTGGCATAATTAAGAGCATGACTGCCTATTTTGGCCTTTATTCTTTGGGCATCCTCAATCTCTCTTAACCGACCGGCCAGTTGATAGGAAGCTAAGTTCACTTCCTCACTATTTTTAAACTTTGTTCCAATAACTCCCTTGTACTTTTCAATATCATCCCAGGTCTTAAGACTGCGGCCCTCGGCCTGACCCATCTGCCAAAGCTTCGTGCCGGGCAAGGGGATCACGCTATGAATAATCGGGCGAGCTTTGGTCATGGGAAAGGTTTCGAAGATTTTCCCCATGGCCATGATTTTTTCCTGCGTATCTTTGGGCAAACCAGTGACGATAAATAAATCGAGGGTAATCCCGGCATCGGCCAGCCGATGGAGCGATTGGGCCAGCAGCTCCACATCAGTTTCTCCCTTTCTGATCGCCTTCAGGACTTCCGAGTCGGTGTGTTCCAATCCGACTTGAATCAGACCCGCCATGCCAAGTTCGATAATTGCATCAGTCATTTCTTTAGTCAGCAGACTTGGTCTGGTCTGACATCCAAAAAAGATATGATACTTTTTGAGCAGCTTCATAACCTCGGTCGACCACGCGCGGTCCATGAAAAATATCTCATCGATCAGATAGACATATCCCACATTTTTATCGGCGAGATACCTGAGCTCTGTTTCAATCGTCGCCAAAGGTTTCATACGGAACTTGTCGCGAAAATTTACCTTGAAGCAATAAATGCAAGAATAAGGACAGCCTCTTGAAGCCTCATAAATAATCGCCGATTTATCTTGCGCCACCGGGCCATAGGGTTTGGGGTGGGGATAATCTGAAATTTTAAATTTAGAAAAATTCATCGGTGCCAGACTGGCCAAATCGTCAACCTGGACGCCGACACTTTGTGACTCAAAGTTTCCATTTTTGCTGGGAGTGACTCCCGGTAACGGGACATTCGTGCTGATCCCTGCCAGCAAATTTGAGATCAGCTGGGGAACCACCAAGTCTGGTTCGCCTTTATAGATAAAATCGAGACTAACACCATTAAAACTCTCGGGAATAACGGTGCCGTGTGGACCGATCAGGATAGTTTTAATTAGAGGATTAATTTGCTTTATTTTCGCCAACGTGGAGGTGACCAGGTGGATGTTGATAATTCCATCACGCCAAAAGAGGTAGGAGGGCGAAGAGCAAAGCACCACGACTTCGGCCTGTTTAATTTTTTCTCTTAGGTTCTCCATCGAATAATTATTCACCCAGCAGTCAATAAACTCATGATCCAGATTGCGATTGGTGAGATCAGTGGAGAGATAAACAAACTCAAGTGGCATGGCCAAGGCATCCTTGGTCATGGCCCCCATCTCACCCGACTCACCCCAGTTTAGCGACAATAATAGAATTTTAGGCATAGGTCCTATTTTAACCGAATTTACAAGATAATCTACCGCTCTTTTTGTTTTCCAGTTATTCTTAAATGGTTCGGAGACTGTAATGAAGATTCTGCTCTGCTGCCCCTATCCCCTCGATTTGCGCCTTGGAGCGGCAAAGGTATACATGGAAGTGGCCCGGGCCTTTACAGAGGCTGGACAAGAGTGTTGCATCAAGGGTCTGGATGAAATGGAATGGCCCGAATCATTGACCACCATGACCGAAGAGAAGAAGTTGCAGCGCTATCCCCTGGCCTTAAAGTCGTATATCCAAAAATATGGCGAAGCTTATGATGTCATCGAATATGAGTTTCGTTTTTTGCCCTTTGCCCGCCAGGAATTTCCCGCCAAACCTCTTCTCGTGGCCCGTTCAACTTTGCTGATCCATCATCTGGCCCAGATTGAAATCCCCATCTTCCCAACCTGGCGCGGACGGCTTGGGAAATTTTTAAAGGGTCCCATGAGACGCCGCGAGTTCGCTGGCAAGATTGAGTTGGCCGACATGACTTTACGTCACGCCGATTTCATTAATGTTACAAACTCAGACGATGCTCAATGTTTAATCAAGCATGGACACGATAAGAAGAAGATTGGCGTTTTTTCCTACGCCCTCTTTCCAGACCGCTGGAACGCCTTGGCGCAGTTCAATCAGGGGAAAAATAAAACACTTTTGGCCCAACCCCGCCTGGCCTTCGTTGGCACTTTTGATAACCGCAAAGGCGCGGTGGAATTTCCACGCTTACTTGAACTTTTGGTGGCAAAGAATCCAAAAGTAAAGATCGTGCTCCTTGGAACCTCCGCCATGTTTGCCACGGTTGAGGCGGTGCTCGGTTGCTTTCCGGAAAAACTGCGCTCGCATATCGAGGTCATCGAAAAATTTTCTCCCGAGCAGCTACCTGCTTTGCTGCGCGATTGTAGCGTGGGAGTTTTCCCTTCTCATCTGGAAAGTTTTGGCTATGGGATTTTGGAAATGCTGGCAGCAGGGTTGCCGGTTGTGAGCTATAAAACTCCAGGCCCCCCTGTCTTATTGCCGGAGACCTGGATGGTTAAACGCGGTGATGTTGAGAAAATGGCCAATGTCGTTTTATCCTGGATTGGGCATCCAGACGTGTGGTGCCAGGCCCAGGAACACGCCGTCGCTATTTCCAAGAAATTTGTATGGTCGGGAGTGGCCATGGAAACCTTGCAATCTTATTCGCAAGTGATCCAGGCCCGTAGAGGTCATAAGTGAAGCATTCGCCCAAGACCAGGCAGGTCTTTCTAAATTTTTCCTCAAGTATGATTAAGGCCCCCTTTACGGTCATTCTTGGTCTTGTCTCTACCCCATTATTATTGAAATGGCTGGGCGATGATCGGGTGGGACTATTTAAAATATTGCTTGAGACAATTGCCTACATCGGTTTAATGGAGCTGGGCCTGAGCTTTGGTCTTCTCAATATTTTGGCCAAGGCCTGTGGTTCTGACGCCCCTTCCGAAGCCAAGAAAGTCATGCAAGTGAGCATCTTGGCCTATGTCAAAGTCTTGCCGCTGATGCTCCTGTGCAGTGGAATATTGTTTTATTTCATGCCGAAAATTATTCATATTCAAGCGGGTTTATTGCCAGAGGTATTGTGGTGTTTTGTTCTTATCATGTTGAGTTATGTCTTCTTGCCACTTTCTCCTTTTCGAATGTTACTCGAAGTCAAACAGAGGGCGGATATCGTCAATATGATCATGCTAACCCAGGTCATTCTTTTAACCGCCGGGAATTTATTTTTTGCCCATCTGGGATATGGGTTGGTTGGGCAAGGGGCCGCATACCTCTTTGCTCTTTCTATCACTTATATACTTTTTTATACATTTGGAGTCCGCTATCTTGATCGACCTTTTCAGGGCATCTCAGTCGCCGGGGCCTATAAAGAGATCCGAGAGCAACTGTGGCAGGCCAGAACGAAAAGTTTTCTCTTGCAGGTTTTCAATACCCTCAGTGTGTACACCGACAATGTTGTCGTGGGAATTGTGTTGTTGCCGAAGATGGTTGTGCCTTTTATCCTTACTCAGAAGCTGGCACTGTTGGCCCAGGTGCAACTCAATGGCGTTGGCAATTCTGCCTGGGCCCCGGTGGTTGATTTTTTCCACAAAGGCGAGATAGAAAATTTTCGTTCAAAGCTGCTGGAAACGAACAAAATTATTGTCATCCTTGGAATGTCGGCGATGGTCTCAATCGCTTTGTTTAACCAGCACTTTTTGAAATTATGGGTTGGGGACACCTACTATGGAGGACCGTGGCTGAACTATGGTGTATGCCTCTTTGTAATTTTAAACGCCATCATTTCATTTTGGGGCTGGATTTTTGTCGCGACCGGCAATCTGGGAAGTCAAATTTTCCCTACGATTGGGGGATCGTTGATTAATATTACGGTCAGTATCATCCTGACCATGAAAATTGGTATTGCAGGTCCCATTTTAGGCAGTTTGATTGCCATTATGTTTACCGGGCCATGGTACCTTTTTGTCTTGCTTCATCATCGTCTGAAGATCCCGCCCGGCCGATGTCTCATGTCCGTGTTTCCCGGGTTGATCATGGGAGGAGTTATTATTTATCTGGGAGAGAAGCTTCTTAATCATTTTACCTTGCCTATGAATTGGTTTTTCTTAGCTTTCTACATGATCACGCTCTCAATGTTTACTCTCATCTCGTTTTATCTTCTGCTTTTGAGTAAGAATGAGAAAAAGATATGGTGGCTGAGGATAAGAGGATTCATAAAAAAGTGAGGGATTGGCCCGAAGTCGTCTTATCGAAAAGTAAATTATTCTCGCCCCCCGACGGGAGTGAATAAGAGTTCAAAGCCGATTTGGATTGATGACCATTCACGCCGTGAATCGCGACCGCGAAGAAGCTGAATTAGGTGATATCCCGTATTCAAAAAAAACCCTATGACAAATAGTCCTCGCATGAGAATAAGCCCGGTGATCTTATAATGTTTCCGTGCAAACAGCAGGAGGCTGCGGCGATGCTGCTTTTGCGACCAACGACTTGGTAGTGAGACAGTTCCTCCTTTGGTCGAGCCTCCGCAAAGGTGGATAATGGCCGGTTTGTGGAGATAGCGGATATTAAATTCCTTTCGAATACGTTTGCACCAATCCACATCCTCTGCGTAGAAGAAAAAATTATCGTCCAGCGCTCCCACGGCGGCGATCGCGTTACTGGATACCAGGAGGCAAGCCCCTGAGAGATATTCGGCGTCGAAATCAGTCTCAAACTGTTGAGAAGGGTAGGTGTTCACGAGTCCGGGAAATAGCCGCCGGAGCGGAATCGTGGAGTGGATGATAATATTGAGAAGCGAAGGAATGCGATAGGCCGATACCTGTAATGTCCCATCGGCGTTGAGCAGTCGGCAAGCGCATGCGCCATACAACGGATTGGATTCGAGAAACGTCGTCATGCTGGAAAGAGAATTTTCTGTCACAATCGTATCGCTATTGAGTAGCAGTAGGAAACGCCCGGTGGCGACTTTGATCCCTTGGTTGTTCGCAGCGGCGAATCCAAGATTGCTTTTATTCCGGATAAGTCGGACACGGGGAAAGCTGCGTTCAACCATGCTCACGCTATCATCTGAAGACGCATTGTCGACGACAATAATTTCCGTGGCGGGAGGGGTATTTGTGCTGAGCGATTGTAAACAGTCTCTCAGGAGTCCCGAGGTATTATAGCTGAGAATTATGATTGAGAGATTCAAGGTAGTCTCGTTATTAGAGTTCACGACCGTATTCTATCACAATTCTAAAAGGTGAAACTACGTGAGTTAAAGTTTCCCTCCAATCGAGCTAATAATTATGCTAAAATTTTGGGGTATGGAAAATAAATCGACTCTTGGTCTGGCCGTCATTACCCATAATGAGGCCCATAATATTGAGGCGTGCCTTCAATCAGTTCCTTTCGCGAGTGAGATCGTGGTGGTTGATTCTCATAGTACAGATGAGACCGTGGCCCTGGCCAAAAAGTGTAACGCCAAAGTTTTTGTGCGAGATTGGCCTGGTTACGGCCGTCAAAAACAATTTGCCCTTGAGCAGATGACGACAGATTGGGTATTGCTCCTGGACGCGGATGAATTTCTCACTTCTGAGACAAGAAAAGCAATCCAAGAGGTCATCGCCTGCGCTGATTCTTTGAATGGTTATATTATTCCGGGCCATCAGGTTTTTATGGGCCGGACACTTCACCATGGTCGGGGTGTGGATAACGCCATACGCCTGGTGCGCCGTGGGAAGGCGAGGTGGGATGATGCCATAATTCATGAGCAGCTTACCATTGAGGGGAAACTTGGAGTGCTCAATGCCTGGATGCTTCATCACAGTTCACCCACGATAAAAATGCGTTTGGATAAGATCGCCGCTTATAGTGAATTAGAAATGTTCAATATGCGTGAAGGCCAGTATAGATCGTCCTTCAAGACAATCTTTATAGATCCTCTCATGTATTTTGCTCGCGTTTTTTTCGTCAAGCGCGCCTGGAAGGATGGCATTCCCGGACTTATTTGGTTGGGGCTCTTTTGTTATGAAGTTTTCATTCTCCACGCCAAAAATTTCGAACGGGCGGTTAATCCTGAAGTGAGAGATTACTATCGCAAAAGTTTGTCGAAGTAAGATTTATTTGATTGTTCCAAATCCCGCCATCCCCTAACCTTGAATGAGAAGTTTTATTTCAATAATAGTTCATGGAGGAATTATGAAGATAACTGTCCTGGCCGCATTGTGGCTGTTCTTGAGTACCTCGGCATTTGCCAGTATTTCCTGTGTCAATTCAGTTAACGGGCATAAAGGTTTTTTGCCCGAAAATAATTTAAAAATTCATGTGGGTGACAAAGCCGCCAATACGATGACCAAAGAGCGTTTTAACGCCATCATCGATGGTGTTGATAAATTTTATCGGCCGATTGTGACCGCGAAAGGCGGCGTTTTGAAGTGGGCCCGCAAGTGGGATGATGCCACCGTAAATGCCAGCGCTCAAAGACTTTGGAAAGTTTGGCAGGTAAACATGTACGGCGGTCTCGCTCGTCATGCTTTGGTGACAGATGATGGTTTCGCCTTGGTGGTTTGCCATGAGTTGGGCCATCACTTAGGTGGCGCACCTAAAATCGGTGGCTCCTCTTCTCAGTGGGCATCAAACGAAGGACAGGCTGATTATTTTGGAACCATGAAATGTTTTCGCCGAGTTTTTGAATCCGAAAACAATGAGGCCATCATTGCCAGAATGACCGTTGATCCTTTAGTCGCAAAGAACTGCGCTGACCATTTCACTTTGGCCAATGATAAGGCCCTGTGTATCCGCGCCGCCATGGCCGGTAAATCTCTGGCCGATCTTCTCGCCGAACTTGGTGGAAGAGGTGTGGTTAACTTTGCCACTCCCGACTCCAGTCGCGTGAGCAGAACCAATGATGCCCACCCAGCGGCTCAGTGTCGTCTGGATACATATTTCCAAGGATCGCTGTGTGATAAAGATGTTACCGATGATGTGGACAACAGTGATGCAGAAAAGGGAGTCTGTACTCTCGCTCAGGGATATACTTTCGGAACACGTCCTCTTTGCTGGTATAAACCTTAAACTTCTTTTTTTACTTTAAAACTTAAAAAGGCAGTTTGTATCTACAAACTGCCTTTTTGTATAATAGAAGCAAACCTATGGCCTTAAAACTCATTAATTCTGAAAGTGTTCGTCAAGATTTGCGTGGTCTGACTCTGTGGTTTTCAGAGGACGAGCGCAATCTTCTGGTGGTTCATGATGCCCATGGGATTATTTTTTTTGAATATATTGATAGTAACAAAGTTGTGGAAGGTGGACGCGGCCTGAAATTGAAGGCCGGCGACATCGGCAGTTCGCGCACGCCGATGAGCTATCTCAGGCGTTCGCGGGTGATCGCCTACAACTCCACCGCCGAGGCGGACCTTCGAAATGATCTGAAAAAAGAAATTGAAAATTGTTCCGACATGCCTCCTTATCTACAGCAGGCGTTCAAGAGTTATCTTGGAGGAAAATCCCAGAGTTTAGAGTTCACCACGGCCTTGAAAGATTATCGACCGCGGCACAACTCGAACCCGCTCTTTCGTGCCATGGCGCCGCTTTATCGCTACCGCACGTTTCAGCTACTCAATGGTTGGTTTTTACCGGTCATCATTGGCGCCGGTATCGGTCTTCTTGGGTTCCAATTTATTTATCAATACTCACAAAGATATGATCCGGTTCGGGCCTGTTTCAAAATGGGACATTTTAACGATTGTGCCGAAACCCTGCGCAGGGCGATGGTTTCCCAGGAAAAGGAACAAGTATGGCCCGAGAATGCTCTTCAAAATGTTCTTCTGGCCTGTAAAGATGGCAGTCAGCCAGATGCATGCGGACTCATTCACGACTTCATCAAGATAAAACCCAACGAAGAGTGGGTTAAAAAGTTTATCGCGACCGATTGCAGACCGCAGTCGCTCTCGAATGTCTGTAGTCTTCTGGGCCGAATTCTCGTGGCAGGCGGGAAATCCGAAGAGGCGATGTTGGCCCAGGTTCTCCAGTGTCAGTATCTTCGATCGGTGGTGGCGGATAAGTTGGCGGTGGAAATTCTCACCTTGAACTTGCTGCACGATCTGAGAGAATGTCGGCCGGCAGTGATTTTGGATGTCAAAGGTTTGAGTGAGCGGCTCTGTCGAGAAGGCCAGATCTGTGCTCCCTTAGTGGCAAAGACCTTTGCTTCTACGGTTCCTAAAAAGGTTCTCGGCTTGCTGGAAAAATCCTGTCAGCAATATCATGATGATCAGTGCATACTCCTGGCCTGTCTGCAGCCGACCGCCGGCAATTTACAATTTTTTCGATCGAAGGCCGTGTTGTTTTGGAAAGATGGCGGCGGAGAAAAGACCATTGTGCGCAAGGCGATTCCCCAGTTCTATCATACTCTGACGACAGGGGAGCAGATTCAGGCGCGCCAAGCCTGGGAGCGCGAGTGCACGGCCGGCGATCTTCGCTCCTGCTTTGGTCATACAGCGACCTCTGAAGAAAAGGACTTCGACCGCAACGTGAAAAAATTCTGCGCTTTGTTGCCTGGATATTTCAAGAAAGCATCGCTCACAGATTTACTAACCTTGCGACTGAGTCTCAAGCTGTCTGGGGAGTAGAAATCTTAGAAATCACTGATCAGTTGAATCGCCTCGGGCATATCGATAAACGGATTGCGGTTGCCTTGAATTTCTTCAATCATGTTATTGCGCTCTTGCTCCATGTGATCAACGGGATCATCCAGATTCCATTTGCGCAGATACCCCTCTTGAACCGGGTCAATCGGCATGCTGTATCGGATAGAAAAGTAAAAGAGCGCCCGCGCCACGTTGCCTTTCTGTTCCTGGGGTGGGGTAAAATAAAGGCCGCCTGTTCCACGACCATTCTCGGGAACACCCAAACTTGATTCGGCACAGTTCGGCACATCGGCGGTTGGTGTAACTTCGGCGAAAGGAAGATTTCCTCGGCTATTATTGGCCTTGCTATCAGTAGGGTAGAGGTGGTGTAAGTCGGCTTTTTGGGTGTCTTTGGGAAAAGAGGAGCTAAATTTACTTTGAGGCCAGGTGTGCTCGCAATTTAAGATTGTGTCTTTGGGAATGCTCATCGGTCCCACTCCCGCGGCCGCACGGTAGTCTCGATGGCAGTAGACGTCGCGAACAAAATATCCCTGACCGTCAGACTCTAAATGGATTTTCCCAAACAAATACTTGCGGGCCTCGCTATAAGTTTTAGGATGATGACCTTTTTGAAGTACAAGGAAGAAGGCCTTCCGCAGTTCCCCATCGCGAATCGTCTCGGATTGAATGTTTTTGTATAAATCCGAGGGGTAGTAGCTGGGAAATTCGGCAGATGCAAGGAGTGGAAGACATAAAATGCCACACAGAGTAAAGAGAACGAGTATTCTGGAACTCATAAGTCTTTCCTACTTCTTATAATTAGGCTCAAATAATAGGTACCCGAGGTCTTCATGGCAAGCTTTTTTGTCTAATACCGTGAAATTGATTAACTAAGGAGGGATAAACAGTCATTGCCATTTCATGTCAATTTTCTTATGTTGGGCCACTTAAATAAAAAAGGTCTGTCTTATGAAGAAGAAAGTTGTTCGCTTAATTGAAATAATTGTCCTCGTCGGTGTTTTGGGGTTTGCTCTGGCGCAGGTTATGGCGGTTCATGCCAGTGAAAGTCATTGTCGTGATCTTTTGACTGAACAATTCACCCGAGATTCCAACTACGTGAGCTTCCACGCCGATGACCTCAATGTTCCCGACTTCGGCCGAGACTACCTGGCCTTTTCTGTGAGGGCCATCAGACTGTATATTGAACGTTTGGGGTGTAAACAGCACGATATTAATTTCGCCCAAGGTGCGCAGGGTGTGGCCCATTCACGCTGTGAGACCATCGTACGCGATCGTGATAATTCCCGGATGTGCTATGTGG